>Ga0116230_10000348_pt1 | contig 39854 bp, 44 predicted proteins | sample S1TSphfallax_3_FD_88678 | JGI IMG/M metagenome (GOLD analysis project Ga0116230, IMG submission 88678) | Host-associated microbial communities from peat moss isolated from Minnesota, USA - S1T2_Fd - Sphagnum fallax MG | ecosystem: Host-associated > Plants > Peat moss > Unclassified | place... | reverse complement strand
GCGGGCTTGGATCAGGATCTGAAGGAGCGGGAGCGGGATCTGATCATTGCGACGCTGCGCGTGACCGCTGGCAGCCGCAAGCTCGCCGCCGAGCGCTTGGGGATCAGTCCGCGCACCCTGCGGCACAAGCTGCAGCAGCTCAAAGCCTCGGGCGTGCAAGTCCCGGGCTGGCATGACCAACAATTCGTGAGTGCGTGAACCATGAGCAGTATCCAGATTTCCCAAGTCTTGGCCGAAATGCGTGCGCTGCAGGCGCGCGTCGGCGGCGCGCCCGCAGAAGTGTCGACCTCGGTCGCGCAATCGTCGGACTTCGCGAAGATGATCAAGGGCCAGATCGATAGCGTCGCCGCCATGCAAAATAACGCCACCTCTCTTGCCAACGCGTATGAGGCCGGCGACAAGAACGTCGATCTGACCAAGGTCATGCTGGAAGTGCAGAAGGCCGGCATTGCCTTCCACGCGATCACCGAAGTGCGCAACAAGCTCGTCGACGCCTATACCCAAGTCATGAACATGTCGGTCTGAACGGAACCTGAGGCTCTAGATCATGGCGGAAACCGCACCCTTACCTCGCAGAGGCTTGTCGGACATCGTCCCCGCGCTCAAGCCCGCCGGGCTGCTCGTCGGTGTAGCGGCGGCGGTCGCGGCCGCCATTTGGTTGGTGCTCTGGTCCCAAGGACAAAACTACGTCGTGCTGTATGGACAGCTGTCGGACCGTGAAAGCGGCCAGGTCATGGACGCGCTCACGGCCGCCGGCATCGAGTTCAAATTGAATCCGTCGGGCGCGGTTTCCGTGCCGGACTCCAAGGTCCAAGAGGCCCGCATCCGTCTCGCGAGCCAAGGCCTGCCGCAAAGCGATGCGATGGGCATCGAGATGATTCAAAAGGAGTCCTCGCTCGGCACGAGTTCGATGATGGAGTCGGCGCGCTATCAGTCCGTGCTCGAAACGGAACTCGCGCGCACGATCGTCAAGGTCCAGGGCGTGCAAAGCGCGCGCGTCCATCTGGCGCTGCCGAAGCCCTCGGTGTTCCTGCGCGATTCGCACAAGGCGACCGCCTCGGTCCTTCTGCAGCTGTACGCGGGTCGGCGACTCGAGCCGGGCCAGGTTGCAGCGATCGTCCATCTGGTCGCCTCCAGCGTACCGGAACTGGGGCCAAGCGACGTCACGCTCGTCGACCAAGCGGGTACCCTGTTGAACTCGCCCGACGACAACTCGGAGGCCGCGGTCAGCACGCGACAGTTCGAATACACGCGCAAGCTCGAGGACAGCTATCGGCAGCGCATCGTCGAATTGCTCGAGCCCCTGGTCGGGCCCGGCCGCGTGCGTGCGACCGTGACGGCGGATCTGGATTTCACGGTCGCCGAAGAGACGCGCGAGAATTACGACCCGCAGAAGACCGCCGTGCGCAGCGAGCAAACCAGCAACGAGTCGCGCAAGGGCGGCGACGGTCCCGAGGGGATTCCCGGAGCGCTCAGCAACGAGCCCCCCGGAACGTCGGGTGCACCGGCAATCCGGGCCGCAGCACCGGCCGCTGCGGCTCCTGGCGCAAACGGTGCAAACGGTGCAAACGGCGCAACGCAAACCGCGGCCGCGACCAGCGGCCCGAGTTCGACCGCGGCGCGCAGCACGCGCAACTTCGAAATCGATCGGACGCTGCAATACATCAAGCAGCCCGTCGGTACCCTCAAGCGCCTCGGCATCGGCGTCGTGCTCGACGATTGGCAACGCGTCGACAAGACCGGCAAAGTGACTACCGTGCCGATGAGCGACACCGACATCAAACGCTTCACCGAACTTGTGCGTCAGGCCATCGGTGTCAAGGACGACCGCGGCGATCAATTGAGCGTCCTAAACCAAGCGTTCAAGACCGATGCGCCGCCGCCGCCGATGGAGGCAACGCCCCTCTGGCAGCAGCCTTGGGTCATTCCGCTGGCCAAGCAGATCGTCGGCGGCTTGCTCGTGCTGCTGCTCGCCTTGTTCGTGCTCAAACCCTTGATGAAGTCGTTGACTAAGCCGAGCCCCGCGCGGCTCCTGGCCGGCGTCGATGCAGAGGCGGGCGGCGATCAGGTGACGCTCTCGGGCAAGGCGGACGGCGCGCAGCCCAAGCTCGCGCCCAGCTTCGAACAGCAGATCGCGGCGGCGCGCTCCCTGGTCATCCAAGATCCCCGACGAGCGGCCCAAGTCGTGCGCGACTGGGTCTCGGCCGATGGCTAGCGGACCCGGGCAGCTTCCAGGTACGCAACGCGCCGCCATCCTGTTGATGGGCCTCGGCGAGCAGGATGCGGCCAATCTGCTGAAACAGCTCGACGCCGACGAAGTCCAGAAGCTGGGTCTCGCCATGGCCGAGCTGCAGGAAGTCTCGCGCGAGCAAATGACCTCGGTATTCGCGAATTTCATCGGCATCGTCGACGGCAAGCCCGACACAGCCGCATCCTCGCTCGACTATGTGCGCCGCGTGCTGACCCAGGCGGTCGGCAAGCCCAAGGCCGACTTGCTGCTGGATCGTGTCGCCACCGGCCAGCCAGGCCAGGGGATCGAGTCCTTGAAGTGGATGGAGGCCAAAGCCGTGGCGCAAATCGTGACTGCGGAACATCCGCAAATCGGCGCCCTCGTTTTGTCGCACCTGTCGCCTGAACAAAGCGCCGGCATTCTCGCGCTGCTGCCCGAAGCGATGCGCACCGAAGTGTTGCTGCGCATCGCGACGCTGGCGGAGGTGCCGCAATCCGCGCTCAATGAGCTCGATCAGCTGGTCGCGAAGCAGGCGAATGCGCCGGCCCCGGTCCCGCTACGCCAGATCGGCGGCGCGAAGACCGTTGCCAGCATCCTGAATGCAATGAGCAAGGACAAGAGCAGCGAGGAACTCGGCAAGATCGAACAAGCCGACGGCGAGTTGCACCAGGCCATCAAAGACTTGCTGTTCATCTTCGACAACCTGCTCTCGGTCGACGACCGGGGCATCCAAACCATTTTGCGGGACGTCGGGTCAGATACCTTGGCGCTCGCTCTGCGCGGCGCCGAGCCGGACGTGCAAGACAAGATCATGCGCAACATGTCGAAGCGAGCCGCGGAAATCCTGCGCGACGACATGGAGGCGCGTGGGCCCGTCAAACTCGCCGAGGTCGAGGCGGCGCAAAAAGAGATCGTCGTGATCGCGCAGCGCCTTGCCGAAGAAGGCACGATCAACCTCGGCGGCAAGGATGCAGGCGACTATGTCTAAGGTCGAAGTCTGGGCGCCGCCCGAGATGGGCACGGTCGGCAACGAAGTCAAAATGGCGACGGTTGGCGGCCTCGCCGATTTGCAGGCCGAGGCCTACAAGGAGGCCTTCGATCAAGGGCTCGCCGAAGGCCGCGAGGCTGGGCAACGCGAAGTGCGTGCCCAAGTCGAGCGTCTGGCGGGCATGTTCTACGATCTCGCCAAGCCCTTCGACGCCTTGGATGAGGAAGTCGAGCGCGAATTGCTGACGCTCGCAATGGCGCTCGCGCGACAAATCGTGCGACGCGAACTCAAGGCCGATCCCACCCAAATCATCGGGATCATTCGCGAGGCGATCGCCGCTCTGCCGGTTGCCGCGCGCGAAGTGCGCGTGCATCTGCATCCCGAGGATGCGGCCGTCGTGCGCCAGCATCTGGCGCCGACGGAAAGTGAGCGGGCTTGGACCCTGGTCGAAGATCCCGTCATGGCGAGGGGCGGCTGCCAGGTGACCACGGCGACTTCGCGCATCGATGCGCGTTTGGAGACCCGCTTGGGTGCGATCCTGGTCGAGCTGCTCGGCACGGAGCGGCAGCCATCCGGTTCGCGCACGGGTGCCGCACCATGACCCCGGTTCCCGCCGCGCGGTCCGCAGCGAAAAAATGGGCCGGTCAGCTCGTGCGCGCGCGCGAACGCATGGCCAAGTCCGGGCGCATCGTTGTCGAGGGCACGCTCAACCGCATGGTCGGCATGACCCTCGAGGCGGTCGGCTGCGAGGCTGCCGTCGGTGCCCGTTGTCTGATCGACACGGCGGAAGGCCGGCAGATCGAAGCGGAGGTCGTGGGCTTCTCGGGTGACAAATTATTTCTCATGCCGACCGGAGACATGCGCGGACTCATGCCGGGCGCCCGGGTCATCCCGATCGAAGGGATCACTACGATTCCCGTTGGTGACGAATTGTTGGGCCGGGTGCTCGACGGCGCGGGTCGACCGATCGACGGCCTTGGTGAATTGCGTTGCTCGGATCGACTGCCGACGAGCTCGGAACCCCTGAATCCGCTGATGCGGCGTGCGATCCGCGATCCGCTGGACGTCGGTGTTCGCTCGATCAATGCCTTGCTCACGGTCGGCGGCGGCCAGCGCATCGGCTTGTTCGCAGGCTCCGGCGTCGGCAAGTCCGTGCTGCTCGGCATGATGACCCGGTACACGAAAGCCGACGTCACGGTGGTCGGGCTGATCGGCGAGCGAGGCCGCGAGGTGCAAGACTTCGTCAGTAACACACTCGGCCCCGACGGCATGCGCCGCGCGGTCGTCATCGCGACGCCTGCGGATCATCCGCCCCTGATGCGACTGCACGGCGCCTGGCTCGCGACCGCAATCGCAGAGTATTTTCGCGATCGTGGCCTCAAGGTCCTGCTGCTGCTTGATTCGCTGACGAGATTCGCGCAAGCACAGCGAGAAATCGCCTTGGCGATCGGTGAGCCGCCGGCCACCAAGGGGTATCCGCCCTCGGTGTTTGCGCGGCTGCCGCAATTGGTCGAACGCGCCGGAAACAGCGATCGTGGCGTGGGATCGATCACGGCGTTCTACACCGTGCTCGCCGAGGGCGACGACCAGAACGATCCGATTGCCGATGCGGCACGCGCGATTCTCGACGGACACATTGTACTGTCGCGTCGCCTGGCCGAGAACGGCCTTTATCCGGCGATCGACATCGAAGCCTCGATCAGCCGCGCGATGCACCAGATCGCGAGCCGCGAGCAGCTCGATTGGGCCATGAAGTTCAAGCAGGTCTATTCCATCTACCAGCAGAATCGCGATCTGATCACGGTCGGGGCCTATCGCCGCGGCGCCGACCCGCGCGTCGATCTTGCGGTCGATCAATGGCCGAAGATACTCGAGTTCCTGCGGCAAGACATGTACGAGCCGGTCGGGTTCGAGCGCAGCTATGCCGATCTGCAACAGCTCGTGACGCAATTCGCGGCGCCGGCGGCCGGCCTCGCCCGATAGTGTGTAGGCGCGTATGAAATCGAAACGCCTGCAGCCCATTCAGGAAATAGCCGCCCGCTCGGCCGACGACTTGAGCGTTGCCATGGCCGAAGCGGCGCGCCGCGTCGCCGAATTGGAGCGCCAGCACGAGCAGCTCAAAACGTATCGTGAGGACTATATCCGCAAGTCCGGCAACTCGACCGCGGTCATGGATGCGGTCCGTTTGCAGAATTATCGCGCGTTTCTCGACCGGCTCGCCGAGGTGCTGCGCTTGCACGTGCAAAAGCTCGGCGTAGCGCGTGCCGAGTACGAGTCACGGCGCGCGCAATGGAGCCACAAGCGCATCGAGGCGGAATCGCTCAGCAAGGCGATGGAGCGATTGCGCCGCGAGGAGCAACAGGAGGCGGAACGACGCGAACAGATCGAGGGAGACGAGACCGCCGCGCGTCTATCGCGCGCGCGGGAGCCCCATCTGCGGCGCTGATGCCGGGCCTTTGGCACGCCGTTTGCTAATCCGGTCTGCATGGATGCCAGATTGCCCACGATTCCCACATCGCCTGTCATTGTCGCCGCCCCGAAGACGAGTTCGCCTACACCGGCCAGCCCGTTAAACACGCCAAACGCGCCGGCAAGCGACAAGCCGACGGATTTCGCGTCGACCTTGAGCGCTGCCGGCAACCCGACGGGTCGCCGTGCGCCCAAACCTGCGGCCGCTGAAGCGAGTACCCGCGGCACGAGCATGCCTCCAAGCGGCAATCCGCCGCCCACACTGCCGCAGGCAGACACGCTGTTGGCGACCTTGGGCGGCCTCGCGGCAACGATGTCGGCGGCATCGGCCGCTGCCGCCGGCATAGCCGGTGCGGGCGATGCAAGGGACTCGCCCGGCGCAGCCGGCGCGGCATCGGCAGTCGGCGCGACCGGCGCTGCCGGCGCCGATCGTCTGTCCAGTGCCGCCGATGCCGCAAGCGTCTCAGTCTTGTCATCGGCGACCGGGTCCGCGCAATTGGGCGGCGGTGGCGCGCAGGCGCTCGCGCCGGCCGAGCTTGTGGCGCAGTCATGGGCGACGGCCGCCGGCGCACTGCCGGATATTGCGGGCCTGGCTGCTAACACCAGCGCCGGCGCCGCGCTCAAGCAACTCGCCGCGACCAACGTGGCCGATGCAGCCGAACCGGCCGCGCGCTCCGATGCGACCAGCCGCGCCGAGTCCGCGGCGACCGAGACGGCGACGACACCATTTTCCACTCTGAATGCGGCGGAGGCTGCCAAGCCGGCGGCCGCGGACGTGGGCGCAGCCGTCATGGTGAGCCAGGCCCCGAGCAACCGCGGCGCCGTGACGCGAACCGCTACGATCTCCGGCTCGAGTGCGGCGGCCTCGGCGCAGGCCCTCAGCGGGGCGGGCGGCGATGCGGCTCCGCTCGATGCGCCATCGCCCTTGCCCGTCGCGCCGTTTCAACTCGATGTGTCGGCCGTACTCGGACTCCAGGACAAACACGCGCGCGGCGCCAATGATTCGCTGACTGCATCCGCGTCGCCGACCGCTGGCGTCGATGGCGCGGCCGCAGCGACCGGGACCACGGCGGGCACAGGCTTTGCGGCGGCCACCAGTGTCGCGCTGGCCGCGCCTGGGGTGGGCGACGCCAAGTCTGCGCCCGCGCTCAATACACCGGAATTCACGCAGGCGCTCGGCGAGCGCGTCAGCTATCTCATCGACAACAATCTGAACGGCGCGACCCTGCAGGTCAGCCCGCCGCAGCTTGGTCCGATCGAACTACGCGTGACGGTCGAGGCCGGCCACGCCCAGGTCTGGATGAGCGCTCACAATCCGGCGACGCTCGACGCGCTGCAGAACAGTTCCGCGAAGTTGCGCGAGATGCTGAGCTCACAGGGATTCGCTCAGGTCAGTGTCGATATTTCCCAGCGTTCCTTCCACGACGGCTCACCGTACTCGCAGAATCGTGCCTGGAGTCCACCCGCGGACAGCACGGCTGGCGCGTCGGCCGAGGTGCAGCCCACGGCCCTCGCGTCGTCCCGGACGGCCGACGGTGCGCTCGACGCCTATGCGTAGGCGAGATTGGAGCGCCGTAGGAAGTAGCGTAGTGCCGGCGTCGTCGCGACCGTGCTCACGATTGCCATGATCACGAGCATCGTGAACATCTTTTGCGAGATCACGCCGAGATCGAGTCCCACATTGATCACGATCAACTCCATGAGCGCGCGCGTATTCATCATGAAGCCCAGGATCGCTGATTCTGAATGGTCGAGTCCCGAGCGACGCGCACCAAGATAAGCGCCGCCGATCTTGCCGGCGGTTGCGAGCACGATGACCACCAGGCACCATCCCCAGTCGGCGGCCTGATCGAGTCCGCCGATCGAGGTGCGTAGACCCGTGTAGGTGAAGAAGATCGGCAGGAAGAACACCAGCACGAATTGCCCGACGCGCTCGCGCCACGCGGCCACGAACGCGGTTTCGTCGAACAGCACGACGCCGAGCATGAAGCCCCCAAAAATAGCGAATATCCCAATCTGGTAGGTGGTCATCGCAGCCACGAATATAGCCGCAAGCACGCCGCCCAACAGATTGGCGGAGAGCGTGGCGCCTGCCGCCGCCGATCGTGCAATTGCACGCTTGAGCAGAGGTCGCGCGATTTTCAAACATAGGAGCGCAAACAGGGCGACGGCGAACACCCGCAATGCAAAACGGCCGCCGTCGAAATTGCTGACCACGAGCGTCGTGATCAGCGCCAGCAACAACCAGCCGACGACGTCGTTGACGGCGGCCGAGCTGATCGCGATGACACCTAGTCGCGTTCGCGTGAGATCGAAATCAATCATGATCCGACCCAGGATCGGCAGGGCCGTGATCGAAAATGCCGTCGCGACGAACAAGGCCGAATAGAGCGGCACCGCCTTCGGCGAGAGGTACGGCGCCGACCAGTAGCCGAATGCAAACCCGAAGCCGAAGGGCAGGGCGAGGCAGGCGATCGAGACCCGGGCCACGGCGGCGCGATTCGTGCGTTCGACGAGATGATTGAAATCGAATTCCAGGCCCACCTGGAACATCAGCAGGACCAGTCCCAAGCTCGACAGGATCAGCATGGGCTCGGGCGGTGCCGAATGAAATACGAAGGCGAATCCCGCCGGTGACAGCGCTCCGAACAGCGATGGCCCTAGAAGTATGCCGAGAATGATCTCGCCGACGGCGGCGGTTTGGCCGCAACGCCTCGCCAGGGCCCCGCCGAGCCGACCCGCGAGTACGATGATCGCGAGTTCGAGCAAGATGAAAAACAGCAGCTTTTCATTCGAATGCATGTCAAGCCAATCCACCGCTGATCGCGATCACCTGGCCGCTGATGTAGGCCGCCGCCTCGGAGGCGAGGAAGGCGACCAGGGCGGCGACCTCGTCCGCTGTACCGGCGCGCTTCATCGGTACTAGGTTGGCGATGGTGGCAGCGTCGAAACTCGCGCTGGCCATGCCGGATGCGATGATGCCGGGGGCCACTGCGTTGACCGTGATGCCGCGGCTCGCGACTTCCAGGCACAGAGATTTCGTGGCGGCGTTCAACGCGCCTTTCGCAGCCGCGTAATTGACCTGGCCGCGATTGCCGATCAAGGCCGTGATCGACGAGATGTTCACGATTCTGCCCCAGCGTGTGCGGATCATCGGTAATAGCAGCGGTTGCGTGACGTGATAGAAGCCGCCCACCGACACGTCGATGACGCCGTGCCATTGGGTACTGCTCATACCCGGGAAGGCGGCGTCATCATGGGTGCCGGCGTTGTTGACGAGAATCTGGATCGCGCCGGTCTCGACCACGGCGTCGAGCGCGGTGCGCGTCTGTGCCTCATCGGTGACGTCGAAGTGCAGCGCCTCAGCGCTGCCGCCGGCGGCGACGATCTCCGCGGCGACGCGCTCGGCCGCGGCCAGGCCGCGGTTCGCGTGCACATAGACATGATGGCCGGCTGCGCCCAGCTTGCGACACACGGCCGCCCCGATGCCGCCGCTGCCGCCCGTCACGAGCGCGCGTCTTGCCGTTGCCGTCATGGCTGTCGTCATGAATGGGACCTTACGGAATCTTGGAGGGCTATGGTAGCGCGGCCGCTTACGAGAGTCTGAAAGTCTGCACCGGGTGTCGTCGCGCCCGCCACCCGGAAATCGTAGACCACCGTGTCGCGATCGCCGGCGACGCGCGTTGCCGCGCAGATCAGATCACCCGGCACATCGTCGATACGTAGGACCGCGAACCGTACGCCGCGGACACTGGCGAGGAATCCGCCTCGCGCCGCTGACTCCTGATCGCTCGCGACCAGCGCGCCGTGCAAGGCCATCGCCTGCGCCGCGTATTCGATACCGCAGGCTGCGCCGAGACGACCGCGCGCGCGCAGCGCATGGTCCGGCGCCGCGTGCGACGCGCTCCGGCAGCGAATGTGCACGGGGTCCCAGTCCAGCACCTCATCGAGCAGGCACATACGTCCCTGATGCGGTAAATGGTTCTCGATCCAAGTCCGATCTAAACGCATGGTGCGACCAGCACGCCGAGGCGCGTGTCTTCGAAGTAGTCGAGAATCGTTTGCCGCGGCAGGCGCAGCGCAAGTGCGCGCAGCAAGGGCAGGCCGCGAGCCGACGGAATCGAGCGACGCAGCGCCTCGAGTTGCGGGTCCGACATCGGTTCGGCGGCTTGCTGTGTCAGCGCCACGGTCAGCTTTGCGAGCGAACAGCGGGATCGTTCGGGGGACAAGACCAGGCTGATGCCGAAGCCGTCGGGGATGGCCCGCTTGGCATTCAAGGGCGCCGGGTATTCGGTGTCATAGGTGACCAAGAGGATGTCGCGGCGTTCGACGCTCGTCTGCGTCACGGCCTCGAGCAATCCCGCGCAGAAGCTGGCATCGAAGGCGCACAGTACGTTGGAGGGAGCCATTGCGCTGGTGGCGATACTCCAGTAACCCGATGCCGCGTTATGCACGGAGTTTGCGAAGCGGGTCGGCGAGATGTCGCGCGCCGCGGCCGCAAGGGTCGCGCAAATCTCGTGGCAATTGTGTCCGTCGCCGCCCGACGAAGAAAAAATGCTCGCGAGTTCCGCGGGATTCGCCTCGGCGCGCGTGGCCGCTTCCAAGGCCACGGCAATCGCCAATTTCACGACGCGACCCGTGCGCCGCCGCTCTGCCGGGGGCAAGAGATGCGGTACCGGCAGGTTGGTCGCGGCCGGCACATAGGGTGCGGCGCCGGTGAGCACCGCAGAAGTCGCAAGCCAGTCGGTGAGGCCCGGTCCCAAGACACCGACGCCATTCACATAGGCACTCAAATTCATCCTGCGCTGCCGAAGATCAAGCTGCAGTTGGCGCCGCCGAAGCCGAACGAGTTGCTGAGCACGCGGCGCGCGGCCTGGCGGCAATTCTCGCGCAAATAATGCACGGCCAGAGTGGGATCCAGCTCGTCCGTGCCGACGCCGCCCGGCAGCAACTGCTGCTGCAAGGCCAGCGCGCTGATCACAGCTTCCAGCGCGCCGGCGGCGCCGAGCGTATGGCCGGTGGCGCCCTTGGTCGAACTGCAGGGAGGGTTCGCTGCGAACACCGCGCTCACGGCGAGACTCTCGGCGCGATCATTGCTCGGGGTCGCCGTGCCATGCAGATTCACGTAGTCGATCTCGGCCGGGTCGAGCTGTGCCGCGGACAAGGCGGCGAGCATTGCCCGGCGCGCGCCCAGGCCTTCCGGGTGCGGCGCGGACATGTGATGCGCATCGCTCGATTCGCCGACGCCGAGCAGCAGGATCGCGTCGGCAGCGACGCTCCCGGGCAGGCGCTCGAGCAGGGCGAAGGCCGCGGCCTCGCCGATCGAGATTCCGTCGCGATTGCGATCGAAGGGGCGGCAGGGCAACGCGGAAGTCAGCTGCAAGGAGTGAAACCCATAGAGCGTCGTCAGGCACAGCGAGTCCACACCACCCACGACCGCGGCATCGATGACGCCGGCCGCGATCATGCGCTGCGCCGAGGCAAACACCTTGGCGCTCGACGCACAGGCGCTCGAGACCGCGGCTGCCGGTCCCGTAAGACCGGTTCGGCGGCGTACGTAGTCGGCGACGGAATACGAATTGTGGGTCGCGCCGTAATCGAAATCCGCGGGCAGCGCGCCGCTCTCGGGGTCACGCCGCCGGTAGGCGAGCTCCGTCTGCAGAATACCGGCCGTGCTGGTGCCGATGAAGACGCCGACGCGTTGCGCGCCGTAGCGATGCCCAGCCGACTGCACGGCTTCCAAGAAGCCGTCCTGTTGCAGCCCCAGTTCGGCGAGCCGGTTGTTGCGACAGTCGTAGCGATGCAGCTTGGCAGGCAGGCTCACGGCATCGACTCCCGCGACTTCGCCGATATAGGTGGCGAGGTCGACGGTCTCGAATCGGCAGGCCTGCAAACCGCTGCGTTGCCGCTGCAGGGACTCGCGGGTCGCGGCGAGCCCGTTGCCGATGCAACTGGTCGCCGTAAATCGCGACATCAGCAGCGGCGTCGTCATGCGCCCACCGCCAAGGACCCGCGCAGCGTCACGGGCTCGAGCGCCCGCTCGGCAACGGCGTCGAGCAGTCTCGGCAGCACCTCGAGAATCACCGGAACGCCGGCACGCGAGCGCGCGGCATGCCCATCGTGCAGCAATACGATATCGCCGGCCGCGAGCGATCGCGTCAGGCGCCCGAGCACCGCGGTCGCGTCGCCATTGACGGTATCGAAGCCGCGTCGTGTCCAACTCGCCAATTGCAGTCCGAGACGCGCCAGGATCGGCTGCAGAAACGGATTGCGCAGGCCGGCAGGCGCACGAAAGAAACGCGGTGCCGTGCCGATCGTCTTCAAGATACAGTCCTGCCCGCGCGCAACCTCCGCGGCCATGGCGGCAGGCCCGAGCAGAGAGAACGTGTTCGGATGTCGATAACTGTGATTCTCGATCGCGTGACCGCGGGCGTGGATCTCACGCGCGATATCCGGGTGCCGCTCGAGCTGCGCACCGATACAAAAGAAGGTCGCCGTCACGCCGCGCGCGTCCAGCAGCGCCAAGACCTTGGGCGTCACCTCGGGGTCCGGGCCATCGTCGATCGTGATGGCGATGCCACCGCGCGCCGCCGCCGCCGCCGGCAGCCGCGTCCAGTTCGGACCGAGCAAGCCGCTGCGCGGCCACAGGCCTGCGGCGGTGAGTGCGATGTGATCCGCGAGCACGGCGCCGAGCGCCCAGGGCCAGATGCGCGGACGCGCGAGCACGGCCGCCGCGGCCGCGACATGCAGCGCCACAGAGGCGCTGATGAATGGCGACGCTCGCCAAGCTCTACTCGTCAAGCCTGTCATTGGAACCCTTTGTCCAAGAAATTCTCCCAGAGTGCGCGCCATGTGTCCCAGTCGTGAGCGCCCGTCACGACATCGACGCGGGCCGGCGGCAGCGTAGCGGCCAAGAGCCCCTGTGCCCTCGCAAATCGGTCCTCACGTCCATAGGCTAGATACAGGCGCGGTCCCGAGTTGGCGCAGTTACCCAAAAACTGCCATATTCGCTGCTCCTCCTCGATCTCCGCAAGACTCCCGGCGCCCAGTCGCCCGCTCCACGCGCGCAAGCCGCCGGCCTTTGCAATCACGGCCGTCAGCATGCGGTTGCCCAGATAGGGCGCGAGCAGACAAAGGTCGTCGACCTCGCCCGCGTGACGACTTGCATAGTCGAGCGCGACGAAGGCGCCGAGCGAGATGCCGCCCAGGTAAATTCGGCGGCAGCCTTGCGCGCGCGCCGGCAGGATGAGCTTCTCGCGCAGCTCGGCGAGCGGGCGGCGATCGGTCAAATCCCGCGCTTCGATGTCGACCAGCGATAGATCCGCAGCGATGCGCCTGGCGCGCATCGCCTCCAAAAAACCCGCCCGCAAAAAATCTTCGGGTGTCTGGTAGGCGCCCGGCAACAGGATCACGCGCGCCGGCGCAACCGAGCCGATCGCGGCCGCTGCGAACACCTCACGCATGGCGCTCGGGCGCCGACAGCAGTGCGGAGAAGACCAGCGCCAGGAAGGCGCCCGGCGCCACGGTCATGCCGAGCGCCTCGAGCACAGGCACCCGCGAGAACGACAGCAGACCGAAGCCGATCACGGTCGCGACGTTGGCGATCACGAGGGCCGCGATCGTGAGCGGCGCATGGCCGCGCTCGACATGCGCGAAGAACAGCGCGTAGTTCGAACCCACGGCCACGACCAGCAGCATGCCGACCAGATGCAGGATCGTGAGCTCTTGGCCGGCGAGGCTCAGGGCTGCGGCGACACAGACCACGGCGATCACGAGCGGCGCGAGCACGCGCAGCGACTGCGTGATCGAACGCAGGGCGACGCACAGCAGCAGCACGATCGCGGCGACACCGGCCAGGGAGAGCTGGATGGCCTCGCGCAAGTAGGCCGAGTACAGAGAGTCAGACTCCTGCTTGAGATCCAAAATGGTGGCCGAGGCGATGCCGTCCGAGTGCAATGCCGCGGCAACCCGAGCCGTGTCGATGTCGCCGGCACCGCCGGCGCCCGGCCCATGCAAGGGCAGCAGCGCACTCCAGCGTGTTCCCTCGTGCAGAATCAGCGCATCGAACGCGGCCGCGAACGAGGTACCCCGCAAGCTCGTCGCGGCAATCGGCGCTGCGTGGCGCGCGGCCTCGACGTCCGCGACGAACGGCGTCAAGCTGGCGGCGTCGAGGGCGGACTCCGCGGTGGCCAGCGACAGGCGGGTGCGCAACTCCGCTGCCACCGGCAGGCTCTCGCGACGGCGTGTCTGCGTGGCGAGGCTCGGGAGGATGTTCGCGGGGCTGTCGAAGCCGGCAATCAGTCCGTCGTCGACGAGTCGATCGAGGGTCATGGCGACACGCTCCGCGTCTTGCAACACGGCTTCGAGGCTGGGTCCGGTGACTACGATGAGATCCCGCACATCGGCGGTGCCCAAGTCTGCGCGCAAGCCGGCATCGTAGCGTTGCTCCGCGAGCGAGACGGGGCTCAAGGCGGAGAGCTCGCGGTTCCAGAGCGTCGTGCGATGCACGGCCAAGATCGATACCGCGGCGACGAGCACGACGCCGGCAAGGCTGCGCGGGTAGGGGATCGCTGCCAGGGCACGGCCTGCGCGCCTGCCCCAGGGTGCGACATCGCGAATCGCCAGTGTCGCAGGCACGAGCTCGGGCAGGACGAAGCGAGTCACGAGCGCGGCCGCGATCAAGCCGCTGATGGAATACGCGCCGAGTTGCGCGAGACCCGGGAAGCCGGACGCCAACAGCGACGCGAACCCGCAAATCGATGTCAGCACACCCAGACGCACGGTGGGCCAGACATCGCGGCGCCACGCGCCGGCGCTGTTGCGCGCGGCGTTGCCGCCCTGCGACTGCACGAAGAAGTAGATCGAGTAATCGACCGACTCGCCGATCAGCGTGATGCCAAAGCCCAAGGTAATGCCGTGCACGGTCCCGAAACCGAGTGCGACCGCGGCGACGCCGGCCAGAGCACCGGAGGCGACCGGCAACAGCCCTAGAGCGACGGCCGGTAGCGAGCGGTAAACGACCAGGAGCAGGAGCACGATCAGGATCGAACTCGCGAGCGACAAGCGCACGGCGGCTTCTTGAATATGACTGCGGGCGCGCACGGCGAAGACCCCGGGGCCGCTCATGTTCAAGCTCAAGGCGGCCGCGGCGGGACCGGCGGCATCGCGCGCGGCGGTGAAGGCCTTGGACAGCGTTGCCATGGCCTGCTGTTGCGCATCCGTGTCGGAGCCCGCCGCGCGTGTCTCCGCGAACAGCAGTGCGCGCCGGCCATCGCGCGAGCTCCAGGCGCCGTCGGTGTTTTGGGGTCCCGGGCCGTGCTGGAACCGCGCGATGATTTGCAGGGTCTCGCCGGTCGGGTCGCGGGGCACGAGCGACTTCAGCAGTAGCCCCGCGGGCGACGCCAGGTCGTCGATGGTCTGGGCGATCGCCTGCTGCAGACCGTTCACGGAGAAACGCTCCGCATCGATCCGCGGGCTCAGGGCGTAGCGGTGTTCGAACAGAAATTCACGATCCCGCTCGGTCGTCGTCGCCGCGCCGTTGTCGACGGCCAGGAATTGCGGCGAGGCGCGCAATCGGTTTGCGGTTGCGATCGAGACCTTGGCGCGAAGCGCTGCGTCGCCGCCCTCGATTCCGCACAGGATCAGACGCGAGGCGGGGCCGTCACGCAGCTGGTCGACGAGCAGCTGCTGGGCCGGCGTCGGGTGCGCGGGCAGAAACGCTGAGAGATCAGAGACGTAGTTTGCGCGCGCGACGATCCATGACGCCGTGCCGATACACAACAGCCAACACGCGACCACCGCCGCGCCGCGCTGGGTCATGGCGCCGCAGCACGACGCATCGTCATGAGCGAGCGGTCGCCGTCCGGCTGCAGAATCTCGATGCGCAGCAGATCGTCCTGCGTGCCGTCGATTTGGATGCGTGCCACGGATTTCGCCACGTCGGCATTCAAAGGCACGAGCATCAGGGTCCAGCGCGACAAACTGCCCGTGAAACTCACGTCGAAGAGCCGCTCGAGCGCGGCGCGGTCGCCGGCGAGCGTCGCGCGGACGCCTTCGATGAAGGGGGCGAGCGCCGGATAGTCGCGCAGACTCAGAACCTGGCGGCGGTGCCCGCGTTCGATCGTCAGCACATCGCCGTCGACCAGCAAGGTCTCCGTGCGCGGTTCGATGGTCTTTTTCGCGAGTCGATTCGGCGCCTCGTAAGTCAATTCGCCGCGCGATTCCAACGGCCGCTTGAGCAGCTTCAGGAACTGCTGCTCGATGAAACTCGAGCGCGCGTGCGTGCGCGTCGCGAGCAGCTGCATGAGGGCCCCGAAATCATCCTCGGCCGCGCTCGCCCGCAAGCAGCCCAAGGCGAGCACGACGAGCAGAATTCGGGCGCGGATCACGGCGCCTTTTTCCCAGACTCGGCGGGCCAGAAGTCGAAAAAATTGAACCAGTTGTACGGGTCGCTGCGGCAGTATTGGTCGAGCAGGAGCGCATAGCGATCGACCGCCGCGGCGACCGCGGCCGCGCGCGTGCCCGCGGGGGTCTGGCTAAAGTCGGCGAGCGGCGCGAACACCACATGGTAGCGATTCCCGCCGCGGTACAGCCCGGCCATGAAGATCACGGAGCGGCCCAGTATCGCCGCCGTGCGCATCGGGCCCGTCGGCAGTTTTGTGCGCACGCCGAGCACGGTCACCTCCTGCATGGGTTCGTCGCCCAGGGTGCGGTCGCCCAACACGCCGACGAAGGAGCCGCGCTCGAGGCGCTCCGAGATGTTCAGCATCGAGTCGACTCGACCGAGCGGTATGACATCGGCCTTGGCGCCCGGATTGATCGCGCGGAGGATGGCGTTGATTTTGCGCGCGTTGGCTTCGTACATGGTCATGACCACGTGCAGGCCGGGTTGGCGTCTGCCAACCGTGCTCACAACTTCGAAGCTCCCCATGTGGCTGCCCATCAGAAATGCGCCGTGCCCGGAGGCCAATTGCGCTTCCATCAAGGCCGTCCCCTCGATGGAAATCTCGAACTGCGCGTCGAGTTCGTTGATCAAGAACACGCGGTCGTGGATCGTGGTCGAGAAATACAGCAGGTGGCGGTAGCGCTCGGCCGCCGTCGGCGGTCGACCCAGCACGAGACCTAAGTAGCGGCGCGAATAGCGACGCGCACTCGGCGCGAACAAGAAAAAATAAAGTGCAATTAAATAGAGCGGCACGCGGCTCACGCGCCGCCCGAGGCGCAGCGATACGTAGGCCATCAGACGCAACATGCGCGGGCTGCCGCGCTCTTGTCTGGCGAGCCATTCGGCCGTGTGCGCCTCGATGCGGGCTTTCTCGCCTATGCTCATGGGTTGGCCGCGAGCACACCGCTGGCAACGGCTTGCTCGGCGTTGCGGATCGTGAAGCGCACCGATCGGTTGGCGAGGGCCTCGTACTCGATCGCGAGCCGCTCGCCGGGGCGCACGATGGCGAGGAATTTTGCCGAGGCCAGTTGGTATTCGCGCAGATCGAGCCGGAGTGCGGTCTCGATCTGCGCCAGTGCGGCATCGAGCAGCACGACCCCCGGTACGATCGGATTGCCGGGAAAGTGCCCCGGCAATGCCGGATGATCGGCTGGAATCTCCAGCGTGGCGGTATCGGGCACTTAGGCGAGTCCCGGCCTGCGTGCCTGTTCTTCGATGAGTTGACGCAATGCCTGCTGCGGTAATTTGCCGGTCGCATTGCGCGGCAGCTGATCCACCAGCAGCAGCGGGCGCGGCAGGAAGACCGAGTCGATGCATTGGCGCAAGCGTTCGCTGAGATCGGCCGCCGACCAGCCCGGCGCAACCACGGCCGCTGCGAGCCGCGTCACGCCGGTCGCGCCGGCGCTCTGTTCGTCACGCAGGAAAAATGCGCCGTCGATGACGCCGGGGATGGAGTTGAGTTGGTGGTTCAAATAGGCGAAGGAGCTGCGCTTGCCCGCAATGTTGACCAGATCCGCCGTGCGCCCATGCAGCAGGAACTTGTCCTGCCCCAGAATCTCGATGACGTCGCAAAGCGGCGTGCGCTGCTCGATATGGCCGCCGTGCGCAAGCGTGGAATCGGCCTCAGCACGGAGCTCCACGCCCGGCCATAGCTGCCAGGCATCGGTCAGGGCGGTGCGGCGCGTAGCAATCTGGCCGGTTTCCGTCGAGCCGTAAATTTCAATCAAGCGGCTCTGGAAGCCGCGCTCGACCTCGCGCGCGAGGTCGCGTGCGAGCGGCGCCGTTGCCGAGATGACCAAGTCGACCGCCGGTAGCTGCGCTTGCGCGGCGAGCAGGGTACGCAGATGAATCGGCGTCGACACCAGCACGCGCGGCGTCGCAGCCGCCTCCAGGCAGCTGCAGATATCGGCCGGATAGAACGGACGCTCGGCGCTGAACGCGTTTCCGGTCAGCAGCGCGAGCAGCACGGTCGACTCGAAGCCGTACATATGTTGCGCCGGAACCGTACCGATCAGCGTGTAGCTGCGCCCATCGCTGAGACCCAGTCGCGGCGCGCCGCTCAGCACACAGCTTGCCAGAGGACCCCAGGACTTACGATACGGCAGCGGCATGCCGGTCGACCCGGACGTGAACACGATCGCGGCGAGTTGGCCGACGTCGATGCGCGGCACGCGCCACTCCGGATCGGATCCGAGCAGATCGACCCCGCGCCAGGCGGCGGGGTATTGCATGCGCGGCAACTCGATGTCGCAGTGTTCGTCGTCCGTGAGGCAAAACGCATCCGGCGCCCATTCGCCCAACTGCCGGATGACTTCGCGCGTATAGGTCGAGGGCAGCAGGCTGACGCGCCCGGTCGTGAGACAGGCGGCGAGGCCGACCGCAAATCGGTAGCGGTCGGCACAGACATTGAGCATATGTTTGGCCGCGGGCAGCCGTGCCGCCAGGCGCCGCACGTCGAGCAGAAATTGCCGCGCGGTGATCGCGGTCGCGCCGCGGTAAGCCACGATACCGCTCGGCGCGGAATGCGACAGCAGCGGAATCGCCGACGCGGTCGATGCGTCAAGCCGAGCGGACAAAATAAGTCCTCATCGTGGCCAATAGTCCGGCCGGCGTCTCTTGCGGCAGCACGCGGCGTCGGATCGCGTATTCGGCACAAAACATCAGGAGCACGAGGGGTAATACGCAGAAGTTGCTGAAGAATGACCATTCGATCAAGGGTCGATTGAAGAACAGCAGCAACTCGGTCAGCACGATCGCGGCGAAGAATAGCGCCCAGGCGGCCGTGACCTGGCGCGTGTAGCGGATTTCAGCGGCAGTGAGCGTGCCATGCACGCGTTCCGCCAACAGGGTGCAGATCGGCGTGGCACCGGCGCGTAGGGAGCGCGTGAAGGTCGCGCCGAGGACGCCGTACAGCCCGCATTCCTGCAGCAGATAAATCCACGGGTAGTGTTCCTTGAGCAGGGGCCAAGCCCGATAAACGCCGACGAAGAGGGCGATACCGAGAGCGGCGGCGAAAACTGGGGGCCTCAAGCGCCAGGCGCCCAGCAGCGCGATTGCGACCAGGGGCGCGAGCGCGAGGCCTGCGCCCAACTGACTCGGCGCCTTCAGGGAATTGCTGTAGTGACAGAGGACCGGGTAGCCGATCAAACACAGGGCGACCGCAGCGTACTGCAGATTCGCCGACCAGCGCCGGTTCACTTCGTTCTCTGTACGGCGATGTACTCCGCAAGATGCCGCAAAGAGCGGAATATTTGTTGGTTCTCCTCGCTGTTCGCGCGTAACTGGACCCCGTATTGCTTCGAGACGATCAAGGCGACTTCCAGAATGTCGATCGAATCCAAACCGAGCCCTGTGCCGTACAGGGGTGCTTCGGGATCGATCTCATCCGGCGCGACGCCCAGATTCAGGGCCGAGACGAACAATGCCGCCAGTTCCCGCTCCAGGCCTTTGTCGGCGAGCGGTCCGGCCTCTTGTATTTGCGACGCGTTATCGGGCATGAGGCATATTATAATGAATTATGAGTGCACCGCACCCGCCCTTGAAGGACTACTACTCTTCGGAAACCGAACGGGTGGGTTGGGTTCAGCATATATTCGATCGGACCGCCGGCGATTACAACCGTGTCGAGCGTTTCATGGCGCTCGGGAGCGGATCGTGGTATCGGCGGCGTGCACTCGCTCGCGGCGGCTTAGGTCGCGGCATGCGAGTCTTGGATATCGGTGTCGGCACCGGGCTCACGGCCTGCGAGGCCGCCCATCTCGTCGGCGATCCCAAGCTCGTCATCGGCGTCGATCCCTCCCCCGGCATGGTCGAATGCGCCGAAGTGCCGCCGCAGCTGCAATTGAAGATCGGCAGGGCCGAGGAGATTCCCGTCGAGGCCAATTCCGCCGACTTTCTGTCGATGGGCTATGCCTTGCGCCATGTCGGCGACCTGTCGGCCGCCTTCAGGGAATTCATGCGTGTGCTCGTACCAGGCGGCCGAATCTGCCTGCTGGAAATCACGCGGCCGGAAGGGCGCACGGCGCGCGTGCTGCTCAAGGCATATATGCGTGGGATCGTGCCGCTGTTCGCCCGCGGGATCGCAAGACATCGCGATACGCCCGAATTGATGCGCTATTACTGGGATACGATCGATGCCTGCGCGCCCCCGGAGCAGATCATGGCCGCAATCCGAGCGGTCGGTTTCCAGGATGTACGTCGGCACGTCGAGCTGGGCGTATTCTCGGAGTATTGCGCGCGCAAGCCCGGCTAGGGCTCAGACTGCGGGCGCATCGATGTCCGCACACGCCGCGCGATCAGCATCGGCAGGCGCAGCAGGAAGCCGGCCAAGAGCCGCAGATGCATCCAGGTCAACAGTGTGTTGTCGCGCCAATATTTGAAATGGGAGACGCCATCGTCGGCCGCGGAAAAATATTGGACGGGGGCCGGTAAATTGACCACGGGGATGCCGCGCCAGCACAAGCGCACGACCGCCTCGACATCGAAATCGAACCGGCGCATCCACGGCTGGCCGCGCATCACGGCGACCAGCGGTGCGATCGGGTAGACGCGAAACCCGAACAGGGAATCGCCGATCCCGGACCAAAGAGTCTCGAGGCCCACCCACCAATTGCAGATCTTACGGCCCTGGACGCGCAGGTTCGGGGCACTTGCATCGAAGACCGGCCGCCCCAGAATCATCGCGCGCCCTTGCGACTGCGAGGCCGCCATGAAAGCGCCGATCCGCTCCGCCGGGTGTTGGCCGTCCGAATCCATGGTCAGCACGTGGGTATAGCCCTGGGCGAGCGCCGCGCCCAGGCCGTGCAGAACCGCGGCGCCTTTGCCCTGGTTGCGCGCCAAGACCAAGACCAGCAGATTCGGGTCTGCTGCCGCCATCGCGACGAGTTGTTGCGTGGATCCATCGGTGCTGCCGTCGACGACGACCATGACCGGCGCCCAGTGGGAACGCGCGGCCCGAACGGTCTCGAAGACACGGCGGCCGGGGTTGTAGCTCGGAATCAGGATCAAATGGGTCGCCGAACGTTGCGGCGCGGCCAGACTCATGTCAGCCACTTCGCCTGCAGCGCGCCCTGCAGCGTCGCGCGAAAATAGTCGTCTAGCTCCGCAGTGAACGCGGCCGCATCCACGGGTGCCGCGAAGCGCTTGCCGAGTCGCACGCGATAGGTGATCGGCAAGTTCGGTCTGCGGAACAGCGGCCAGCCCTTGCTCAAATAGGGGGAGTCCGTCTCGATCAAGAGTGTCTGTACCGGGACATTCGCGAGTTTTGCGATCAGACCGACGCTCGGCGTCAGAGAATTGATGGGCGAGCGCGTCGTGCGCGTGCCCTCCGGAAACAGCAATAGAATGCAACCGCGACGCAAGTTATCGACCGACTCCCGAATCATCTGGCGAGGCGAATCGTTCTTGATGTAGCGCGCCAGGCGTGAGCCCGATCCCAGGAACACGTTGTTCATCAGTGCCGATTTCATGACGCAGGCGATGTTCGGGTGACGCGTGAGGATCAGCAGCGCATCGATCAGATTCGGATGATTGGGCGCCAGCACGACCGGCGGTCCGCCGCGCAGCGCGTCGATTTCGCGTAAGTCCAGCCGGTAGGCGCGGGTGAGCGAGAGTGACCAGGCATACAGCCTGAATCCAGCCATGATGCCGCGACGTCCGATGATCGTCCCGTAGCGCGCCGGTAGCAAGAAATAAAGAGGCAGTGCCACGAGCGACCAGGTCAGGCAGATCAACCCCAGCCAGGTCAAGGAGCCATAAAGCGCGACATATTCGTAAATCGTCTTCAAAAAACGCGTCATGGACTTCGCAAGTCAGTTCGGTACTTCGACGCTCTGCGTGGATCGGCCGATCGTCCAGGCAATCCCGAATCCCCCCGACCAATCGTGGCGGCGCTCGACCAAGGGACTATCCACGAAACTTGCCCCCGCCAGCGTATCGTAGTGCAGATAGGCCGCAATGCGAAACCGGGGGAAACGCTTGGTCACGACGGTCACGAACTGAGATCCGGAATAGCCGCCGGGCGCCGCGTACTCGGGCCGTGTCGCCGTTGCGTACTGAGCCGCCACTGAATAAAAGTAGTCGTGATAGCGCGCATTGGCATACATCGGACCCGCGGCGAGACCTAGATGCCAGTCGGGCAAATGCGGCAGCTGGTCGAAATCCAGATCGAGATTCGGCTCGAACACCCAGCCGATCGAGCGCGGTGGGAATTCGATCGTGAACGCCGAGCGCAGCGGCAGGTTAAAATCCAGTTTGACGCGGCCGGCATCCGAGCGGAACAAATGAAAGTTCAAGGAGGGGCCGATCTCCACGGTCGAACGCAATTCGGGCATGCCGTTGCGCGCCGCGTTGTTTCGGACCGGTGCGGTCAAATTCGCGCTGACGTTGAGTTCGACCCAGGACTGATTGAGCAGCAGCCCACGGACCCCGTCGCGATCGGACTTGAGATACTTGCCGTTGTAGATCAGGTACCCGAAGGGCACGGGATAGGCATGTGAGCTCGATGCGCCCGGGTAATCGTTGAGGAGGACGGCGCCGCCGCCGAGGCCATATTCCCATAACGGCGCCTCGTGGACGTCCCTTGCCGGCACAGCGTCCGCCGGCACGTCGCTCGCGGTCGCGTCAGCCGAAGCAAGCCGGCAGGCGGCGATCAGCAAGAGCGCCAGCAGCCGGTGGCGGCTGCGACCGGCGGATGCGCCGGTCATCAGGCGCCGGTCATGGGTTCGCGCGCGATCGCCTCTGCGGGCTGCTCGACGATGGGACGGATATTCTGCGTTCGACGGCGCAGCGCGCCGAGCGTACGTCGCCAGTGGAAGATCGAGATCAAATAGTAAAGCGCCTTGAAGCTCCGCAGCGCGCCCCAAATCGGTGTCTTGCCGAAGATATCGCCGGCGAGCACCGACATCAGCGCCTCCTGCATGCGCAGCACATTGCGCGGTCCCAGAAACAATTCGCGCATGGTCGGGTTCGTGACGCGATAAATGAACCAGGAGAATTCCTTGGGACCGTGGCGCATCAAGCGGTCGAATTTCTCGAGAGCTTGGGGCCGGCGGGCGGGGTCTTTGATGCACTCGTCGATGGTGTCGGCGGCCGCCATGCCGCTGTTCATGGCCAGCATCACGCCGGATGAGAAAACCGGGTCGATGAAAGCATACGCGTCCCCGACCAGCAAATAGTTGTCGCCGTGTGTGCGGTCGCAAGAGTACGAGTAGTTACCGGTCGCTTCGACCTCGGAAATGAGTTCGGCATCCGTGAGAAGTTCGGCGAGCGGCGGACAAAGCGCGATCGTATGCAGAAAGAACTCACGCACGGGAATCTTGCGGGACTTCAAATAGCTGGGCCAGACCACGGCACCGACACTGGTGGCGCCGTCGGCGAGCGGAATGAACCAAAACCAGCCATGGTCGAACCAGAAGATCGAAATATTGCCTTCGCGCTTGCCAGTGTGGCGGCGCGCGCCGCTGAAATGCGCGTACATAGCCGCGCTATTGTGTTTCTTGTTGCGGGTCTTCGCCCGTAGGCGATTGCCCAGGAAGGTATCGCGACCCGAGGCATCGACCAGGAACCGCGGGCGCCACGACCGTTGTTGGCCGTCATCGGTGCTCGCCTGCACGGCCGCGACGCGGCCGTCCGCACCGAACTCCACATCGGTGACCCGACAGCCCTCGATGACCTTGGCGCCCAGGCTGCCGGCGCGGCGGATCAGGATTGCGTCGAATTCGGAGCGCCGGACCTGGTAGGCGTAGGGCATGGACTTATCCCAGGCGCCAGCAAATTCAAACTCCTGGCGCCTGCCGTCCCAGGGAGAGATGAACTCGGCGCCCCATTTTTCCATGCCGATGGCCCGAACCTCGTCGGCCACGCCCAGGCGTTCCAAGAGGGGCAGATTCGCCGGTAACAGCGATTCCCCGATGTGAAAGCGCGGATGGTGCGCCTTCTCCAAGAGCACGACGGAGAGGCCGCGTTCGGCCAGCATGCTCGCTGTGGTCGAGCCTGCCGGACCGCCGCCGATGACCACCACATCGCAGGTTTCTTGCCCGTCAGAATGTTGCATGCGCCTGAGTCTATCGCGCTGACAAAGATCGGTCCAACGTCTGTAATATGGGACCATGCATATCTTAGTCGTCGAAGATGACCAGGTTGCTCGCGATGCCCTGGCCAAGGCGCTGGCCGAAGCCGGCCACACCGTGGAGGTTGCGGATAACGGCCTCGAGGGGTTGCAAATGGCCTCCTCGGCCGCCGTCGAACTTGCCATCGTCGACCGCATGCTGCCGAAACTCGATGGGCTCGCCCTGGTTCAGTCTTTGCGGGCCACCGGCCGCAAGACGCCGGTACTGATCTTGAGCGCGCTCGGCGAGGTCGACGATCGCATCACGGGCTTGCGTGCCGGGGGTGACGACTATCTGACCAAGCCCTATCACATGTCCGAATTGCTGGCCCGAATCGATGCCCTGGCGCGGCGCGGGGATGCCGGCAACGCGGAGGCGAACACCAGGCTCAAGCTTGCCGATCTCGAAGTCGACCGGATGACGCGACGCGTGACGCGCAACGGCAAGAAGATCGAGCTGACCGCCCGGGAGTTTCAACTGCTCGAGTTCATGATGCGCCACAGCGGACAGGTCGTGACGCGCACGATGTTGCTGGAGGGCGTCTGGGACTACCATTTCGATCCGCAAACGAACGTGATCGATGTGCACATCAGTCGTTTGCGCCAGGCAATCGACAAGGATTTCGACAAGCCCCTGCTGCATACGGTGCGCGGCGCGGGCTATAGCCTGCGCGAAGACGAATAGTGGAGCCGGAACAGCGATTTCTCGGCGTGCTGGGAAGTTCGCCGTTCAGAATCGCCGTTGTCTATTCGCTCGTATTTGCATTCGGCGCCGTCGCCCTGCTCGGGGGCGTCTATTTCGCGGTGTCGGAAGTCGTCGACGGTAGCACGGACAACCTGATCGAGGCCGAGGTCCAGGGTCTGCGTGAACAAGTGCTGGTCTTGTCGCGCAGCGACTTCATCGAGTTGGTCGAGCAGCGCTCACAAGATCAGGACGTGCGCGGCGCGGTCTATTTGATGGTGGATCCGCAGTTGCGCCCGGTCGCGGGCAATGTTCCCGCGTGGCCGAAGATCGCCGCGAACCAAGGCAAATGGATTCAATTCAAGGTGTCTGTGCCGTTCGGCGACGCGACGCGCGAACACGAGATGCGCGCCGAAAACTTTCCGCTGCCCGGCGGCTATCGCATGCTCGTGGGACACGACGTCCAGGAGCGCCAAGACGTCAAGAATTTGATGCTGCGGGGCTTGATCGCCGCGGTCGTGCTGACGATGTTGCTGGGTCTGGGGGGCGGCTTCTGGATGGGCCGGCGCATTCTGGCCCAGGCCGGCGCCATCTCCGCCGTGGCGACCCAAATCATGCGTGGCGACCTCTCGCAGCGCCTCCCCGTGCGCGATGCCGAGGATGAGATCAACACGCTGGCGCGCGAAATCAACAGCATGCTCGACAAGATCGAACAACTCACGCTCGGCATGCGCACAGTGCTCGACAGCGCCGCGCACGACCTGCGGACACCGCTCAATCGTCTGCAGGCTACGGCCGAAGCGGCGATGACCGGCTTGGCGCCGGCCTCGACCGAGCGCCGGGTGCTGGAGCGCGTCACGACCGAAGTCGACCGCATGCGCAGTACGCTGGATGCGCTGCTGCGCATCGCGCTCGCCGAAACCGGCACGGTGGCGCGCGAGGCGGTCGATTTGTCGGCACTCGTGGCCAGCATGGTCGAGTTATACGAGCCAGTCAGCGAGGAGCGCCATATTCAGCTGGAGAGCTCGGTGATTCCGGGCGCGCAAGTGCAGGGCAGTCGCCAGTTGCTCGCCCAGGCATTGGCGAATCTGCTCGATAACGCGCTGAAGTTCACGCCCGAAGGCGGCCATATCCGCGTCCTGTTGCGTCGCGCGGGTTCGGGTCCCGAGGTCGTCGTTGAAGACGATGGGCCGGGGATTCCCGCCGACAAGCGCGAACTCGTGCTCGGACGACGGGTGCGACTCGATGAGGCGCGTAAACTCCCGGGTTCGGGACTCGGCTTGTCCCTGGTCGCGGCAGTCACCAAGCTGCACGGCGCCAAATTGGTTCTGGACGATGCGAATCCTGGCTTGCGCGTCACCTTACAGTTCTAAGCGCGCGTCAAAATCCTGACACCTGGTCGTCCGCCCCTCGCTCTCATGTCGCATGCCGGCCGTAAGGCCCTGAGGAATCTCGCCAAATAGCGGCCCGAGCCGACTGGCACAGAAATTGCTTTGCTCCTCATACCGCAACTATCTGCGTATGAGGAATCAACATCATGGCTGACGCCACCGAAGCAGCTTCGAACCCGCCGCCCAAAGCCTCCGGTGGGCTCATGGGCACGATGATCAACGCGATCGGCATCTTCGTGCTGACTCTCGGCGCCGTCGTCGCCGGAGGCTTCGTCAACGCGATGCTACATCCCCAGCCGAATTACAAACTGGGGGCAGACGGCAGCATTACCGCAGTCAAGCCTACGCCGTCCGCGCATGACGCCGAGAGCGCCGCCAAGGCCGAAATCTATTTTGCGATCGATCCGCCCTTGGTCGTCAATTTCGAGGACGGCGCCGCTGTCCGCTTCCTGCAAATCACGATGGAAGTGATGGCGAAGGACCAAAAAGCCATCGACAGCGTGCAGAAGAACGTGCCGCTGGTGCGCAATAACTTGCTGCTGCTGATGAGCAATCGCGACTACCAGACGCTGATGACCCGCGAAGGCAAGGAGAAACTTCGCCAGGAGGCGCTGGCGGAAATTCACTCGATTCAAAAAAAGGAAGGCAGCCCCGCCATCGACGACCTGCTGTTCACCAGTTTCGTGGTGCAGTAATGAGCACACCTGAAAATGCCATGAGTCCACCCGAGGATTCGGCGCGCGTCGCGATCTCGGCCGAAGAGGTCTCGGCGCTGCTGGAGAAGGGTCCGACCGGCGCGGCTGTGCCCTTCGATTTCAGCCAGCGACGCGTCAGCCGCACGCAGCTGCCGATGCTGGAGTATCTCTGCAAGAGTTTTGCTGAACGCGTCGGCCCGACGCTGTCGGGCTTGATCGGCCGGGAAGCCGCCATGCAGTTCGAGAGCCTGCGGTATGCCAAGGCGGGCGACCTGCAGGCGGCATTGCCCGCTCCCGCGACGATTTCGCTCGTGCGGCTCAAGCCGTTGCCCAATCTGGCGTTCATCAGCATCGATCCCGCGCTCTTGCTGGTGTTGCTCGACGGGTTTTTCGGTGGCTCGGGACGCGCGGCCGGCGATCCACAGGCGGTCGTCGCACCGGCGGCACAGCGCTTTTGCGCGCTCCTGATCCGCAGCTTCGCGGCGGATCTGGGCGCCGCCTGGACTCCGGTCACGCCGGTCGAGCTGGAGCTGGTTCGTCAGGAGACGAACCCGCGCTTCTTACGGCTGGGCGAACCCCAAGACAAAATGGTGGTCGCGAGCTTCACCGTCGTATTTGGCGCGCACAGCGGCCGCATCGAATGGATTCTGCCGGAGAGCCTATTGTCCCCGATTCGCGAGGCATTGGCCTCCGACAGCGGCAAAGCACCCGAGCGCCCGCAGGCGCCCTGGGCGCCCGTGCTCGGTGCAAGCCTGCAGCACGCACTGCTCGAAGCCCGCGCGGTGCTCGCGCATGCGCAGATCAGTCTCGGTGAGCTCGTTCGGCTCGCGCCCGGCGACATCATTCCGATCGATGCGCCTCAACAAGTCAGCCTGTTTGCCGGCGATGTGCCTTTGTATCACGGCAAGTTCGGAATCTCGCAAGGGCGCAACGCGCTGAAAATCATCGCAAGAGGTGTCGCATGAGTACGGTCGATCCGAAAGCCGCCGCCGCCGCGCGCGCGCAGTTTGGCGAACTGGGCGCCAGCGCGCCCACGGGCGCCGGTGCGGAAATCAACTTGAATTTGATTCTCGAAGTCATGGTCACGCTGTCTCTGGAGGTCGGTCGCGTACAGATGTCGGTGCGCGATTTGCTGCAGCTTGCGCCGGGCGGAATCGTCGAATTGAACCGTCTTGCGACCGAGCCGCTCGATGTGCTCGTCAATGGCGTGCGCATCGCGCGCGGCGAGCTCGTCGTCGTGGAGGAGAAGTTCGGAATCCGCCTGACCGAGGTCGTGAGCCCCGATGAACGCATGGAACAGGTCGGCTGAGGCGCATGGCAAATCCCGGATCGCCGCTTTCGCCGAGCAGTTTGACGCAACTCACGCTGAGTCTGCTGCTCGTCGTGGCACTGATTTTCGTGATTTCCTGGGTGATCAAGCGGTTTCGGATCGCGACACCGCGCGGGCGGGGCGACATGGTCATCCTCGATCAGCTGGCTTTGAGTCCGCGCGACCGCATCGTCTTGGTCAAAGTGGGCGACGCGCAGCTCCTCGTCGGCGTGGGTACGGCCGGAATGGTCGCCCTGACTCCGCTCGCGACGCCGATCGCGCAGGCACCCATGGCCGCGGCGCCGGTCTTTGCCGACAAGATGCGCGACTTGATGAAGTGGCCGGGCAACAAGGCATGAACACGAAGCTCATTGGACGCCGCTCGAGGGTGCGTGCGGGCTGCCTGCTCACCACGGTCCTGGTGCTCCTGCCGATGATGGCCGTGCACGCCCAGGCAGCGTTGCCCGCGCTCGCGATCAAGACCGCAGCGGACGGCGCGCAGACCTACTCCTTGACGTTCCAGATCCTGATCTTGATGACGGTCCTGACCTTGTTGCCGGCGATTTTGCTCGCGATGACGGCGTTTACCCGAATCATCATCGTGCTTTCCATTCTGCGTCAGGCGCTCGGCATGGCGACGACGCCGTCCAACCAGGTCCTCACGGGTCTGGCGTTGTTCATGACGTTTTTCATCATGGGTCCGGCGCTCGATCAGTGCTACAACAACGGGGTCAAGCCCTATCTCGACGGCCAGCTCGCGGGCGAGGTCGCGATCGACCGGACAATTCAGCCCCTCAGAAAGTTCATGCTGGCGCAGACCCGCGAGAATGACCTGCAGCTCTTCTCCAAACTCTCGGGCAAGCCGCCGTTTGCGACGCCCGACGACGTGCCGCTGACCGTCTTGATTCCGACCTTTCTCACCAGTGAATTGAAGACCGCGTTTCAGATCGGCTTCATGATTTTCATCCCGTTCCTCGTCATCGATCTGGTCGTCGCGAGCGTCCTGATGTCCATGGGCATGATGATGCTGTCGCCGATGCTCATTTCCCTGCCGTTCAAGATCATGCTGTTCGTGCTCGTCGACGGCTGGACGCTGCTCATGGGAACGCTTGCCGCGAGTTTCCACCAATGACGCCCGAGAGCGTCATGGAGCTCGCCCGGCACACGCTGCTGGTCACGGCCATGATTGCCGCGCCCTTGCTGCTGGTCGCGCTGGTCGCGGGCCTCGTGATCGGCATGCTCCAGGCCGCGACCCAGATCCACGAGGCGACCTTGAGCTTCATCCCGAAGCTCGTGCTCCTGGTGCTGACCATATTCGCGGTCGGTCCGTGGATGCTGCGCATGTTGATCGATTTCACCCGCGACCTCTATAACAGCATTCCAAGCCTGATCGGCTGATGCAAGTCATCACGCTGAATGCCGCCGATGTCATACAGACGATGTCGAAACTCTGGTGGCCGGTGCTGCGCATCAGCGGCTTCGTCGCGACCGCGCCTCTGATCAGCGGCAGCATGGTGCCGCCGCGCGTCAAGATTCTGATCACGCTCGGCCTGCTGGTGCTGATCGCGCCGCTTGCCCCCCTGCCTGACTCCCTGTCGTTCTTTTCGGCCGCAGGCCTGCTCGCGGCCTTGGAGGAGCTGCTGATCGGTGTGGCGATCGGCATGGTGGTGCAGCTGACGTTCGAGGCGTTGACGCTCGCGGGTCAGACGGTGTCGATGACGATGGGTCTCGGCTTCGCGACCTTGATCGATCCGCAGCACGGCGCGAATACGACGGTAGTCGGGCAGTTGTTCTCCATTTTCGCCATGTTGGTCTATCTCGCGGTGAACGGCCATCTCGTGTTGATCGGGGCGCTCGTCGACAGCTTTCAGAGTCTGCCGATCGGCGCGGTGCACATCGATCGTGATTTTCCGCTGTCGCTCGCCAGCTGGGGTGGCAGCGTATTCGAGGCCGGGTTGCTGATCGCGCTGCCGGCCGTCGTAGCGCTCGTGATCGTGAACCTGGCGCTCGGCGTCGTGACCCGGGCTGCGCCGCAGTTGAACCTGTTCGGTGTGGGCTTTCCGCTCACGATGTTGGCGGGCTATTTCATTCTGTTCGTGGGTAGCGACGGCATCATGGTCGGCATCTCCAGTCTGATCCAGAGCGCGCTGTCCGTCGCCGCGAATATTGCCTCTCTGCCGCCGGCGGGAGTGCATTGATGGCCGAGAGCGAGCAAGGCGAACGCACCGAACCGGCCTCGGCGAAGCGCCTCCAGGAGGCGCGCGAGCGCGGTCAGATACCCCGTTCCCAGGAACTCGGTAACTTTGCGACCATGATCGGCGGGAGTGCCGTGCTGGTCGTGCTCGGCCGCAGCCTCGTCTCCCGGCTCGCGGACATGATGCATCGAGATCTGAGTTTCAGTGCCGCGAGCCTCGCCGACCCGCAGTCGATGTTGGCCTGCCTCGGGACAGACAGCGTCGCGGCCTTGCTGATCCTGGCGCCGATCTTCGGCGTGCTCATCGTCCTGGCCCTGCTCGCGGCGATCGCCTTGGGCGGCTGGAATTTCTCGCCGCAGGCGCTCGTGCCCGATTTCACACGCATGAGCCCGCTCGCCGGCCTGCAAAGACTGTTCGGCCTGCGCGGTGCGTCGGAATTGGCAAAGGCCTTGCTCAAGTGTCTTGTCGTCGGTGGCGTCTGCGCAGCCGTGGCGAGCGGCCTGTTCCACGATGTCATCGCTCTGGGTCATATGTCTCCCAAGGCTGCGATCGGCCGCGCCGCGAGCCTGCTCTCCGGTGCCTTCGTGTGGTTGTGCGCATCGCTCGCGATCGTCGCCATCATCGACGTGCCCTTGCAGCTGTTCCAATTCAATCGCTCGATGCGCATGTCGCGCCAGGAGTTGCGTGACGAGTCCAAGGAGACCGACGGCCGTCCGGAGACGAAGCGTCGCATCCGACAAATGCAGCAGCAACTCGCGCGGCGACGCATGCTGCACAAGGTGCCGGCGGCCGACGTCGTGATCGTCAATCCGACCCACTTCGCGGTGGCCTTGAAATACGATCCGAACAAAATGCGTGCCCCGCGCGTGCTCGCCAAGGGCGTCGACTTGGTCGCGCTCAACATCCGCCGGATCGCCACCGAAAATCATGTGCCGATTTTCGACTCGCCGAAGCTCGCGCGCGCGCTGTACCGGTCCACCGATCTCGATCGCGAAATTCCTGCCGGTCTGTACCTGGCGGTTGCGCAGGTGCTGTCCTATGTGTTCCGCGTCAAGACGATGAACCCCACGGTCGCGGCCCGGGTCCTGCGTCCCGACCCGCAGGTCGGCGACGAGTACGAGGAGGCTTAGAGGTGCGCGATGTAGCCTCAACCGTCGGAGAATTCCTGCGCAACGGACTCGGTGTCCCGCTGCTCGTGATGGCGGTGCTCGCGATGATGGTGCTGCCGCTGCCGGCCATCGTTCTCGACCTGTTCTTCACGTTCAATATTTCGCTGTCCCTGATCATTCTCCTCGCGGTCATGTACGTGCGGCGGGCCATGGAGTTCGCGACGTTCCCGACCGTGTTGCTGGGCGCCACGCTGCTGCGCCTCGGTTTGAACGTCGCGTCCACGCGCGTCGTCTTGATCAACGGTCACACCGGGGCGCACGCGGCGGGCAACGTCATTGCGGCCTTCGGCGAGTTCGTGGTCGGCGGCAACTACGCGGTCGGCATGGTCGTCTTCACCGTGCTCGTGATCATCAATTTCGTCGTGATCACGAAGGGTGCGGGACGCATTTCGGAGGTCAGCGCGCGGTTCACCCTGGATGCTATGCCGGGGCGACAAATGGCGATCGATGCGGACTTGAACGCCGGCATCATCACGCAGGCCGAAGCGATCCAGCGCCGCCAGGAAATCCGCGAGGAAGCGGACTTCTACGGCGCGATGGACGGTGCCAGCAAATTCGTGCGCGGCGATGCGGTCGCCGGCATCTTGATCGTCTTCATCAATCTGTTCGGCGGAACGATCATCGGCGCCGCGCAACACGGGATGTCGATCGCTGAGGCCGGCAAGACCTACGCGCTCTTGACCATCGGTGACGGCTTGGTGGCGCAGATCCCGGCGCTCTTGCTCTCGGTCGCGGTGGCGATTCTGGTGACCCGCGTATCCAAGGCGCACGACATGAGTCAGCAGATCATGTCGCAGGTCCTCAGTCAGCCGCGCGCGCTAGCCGTGACCGGCGGCATTCTTGCGCTGCTCGGTGTGATTCCCGGCATGCCGAATCTCGTGTTTCTCGGCATGGCGGGGCTCTGCGGCACGGGCGCTTATTTTCTCGGCAAGAAGCGCGCCGGCGAGAAAATAGCGGCAGCCGCGCCGGCGCCCGTGGTCAAGGTGCCTGCGGATCAGCGCGAACTATCATGGGACGACGTCGAGCAGGTCGATTTGATCGGCTTGGAGGTTGGCTACCGTTTGATTCCGTTGGTCGATCGCAACCAAGGCGGCGAACTCATGAGTCGCATCAAGGGTGTGCGCAAGAAATTATCCGAGGAACTCGGCTTCCTCGTGCAGGCCGTCCATATTCGCGACAACCTGGAATTGGCGCCGAACTCCTACCGGATCACGATTCTCGGCGCACCGGTCGGTGAGTCGGAAGTGTTTCCCGACAAGGAGATGGCGATCAATCCCGGCCAGGTGTCCGGCACCATTCCGGGCACGGTGACCAAGGACCCGGCCTTCGGTCTCGCCGCCGTTTGGATCGACAAGGCAAGACGCGAACAGGCGCAGGCGCAGGGCTACACGGTCGTGGATGCCAGCAGCGTGATCGCGACGCACCTGAGCCATCTGCTGCAGCTGCATGCGCAAGAACTGCTCGGTCACGAAGAAGTCCAACAGCTGCTCGCGCGGCTCGGCAAGAGCGTCCCCAAGTTGGTCGAGGATCTCGTGCCTAAACTGCTGCCGATGAGCGTCGTCGTCAAAGTCCTGCAGTGTCTGCTGCTCGAGCGCGTGCCGATCCGCAATCTGCGCACCATCTGCGAAACACTTTCCGAACTCGCGCCCAAGACGCAGGACCCGATGACCTTGGTCGCCGGCGTGCGCGTCGCGCTCGGCCGCAGCATCGTGCAGGGCATCGCGGGCCTTCGCGAGGAGTTGCCCGTGATCACCTTGGACGCAACGCTCGAGCAGACTCTGCAGGACTCGATGATCGCCGGCGGCGACGCGGGCCCGGGATTCGAACCCGGCCTCGCCGATCGTATTCAGCAGTCGCTCGCCGAAAGCGCCGGCCGGCAGGAGGCCGCGGGGGAGCCGGCGGTGCTGTTGGTGGCGCCCAAGATTCGGCCCTGGATCGCGCGCTTGATGCGCTATGCCACGCCGAACCTGGCGGTGCTGGCCTACACGGAAATTCCTGAGAACCGGCGGATTCGCGTAATCGCCGCTGTTGGGCGTTGAGCCAGGATTTGGAACCAATGAGGTCATCATGAAAATTAAACGCTATACGGCTCCGAGCATGCGCATCGCCCTGGATCAGGTGCGCATCGAGCAGGGAGCCGACGCTGTGATTCTCTCCAGCCGCCGCATACCGGAAGGCATCGAGGTCATCGCCGCCGTCGACTACGACGAAACTCTGATGGCCGCCGCCAGGCCGCAACCACCGATGCCGACGCCGACCGCGGCCCCGGCGCAAGCGCCGGCAGTGGCGCGCAAGCCGGCACCTGAGGCGCCCCGGCCCGCAACCCCGACGGTCGCGCACCCGGCGCACCCGGCTGTCCCATCCGCGCGTCACGCGGCTGTCGAGTCGCGGCCGGTCGCCGCGAGCGTGCGCGACCCGGCGGTTGCGGCGATCGGTCGCGCAGTACAAGGATTGCGGCAGCTTCTCGAGACCGAACTCGCCGGTCTTAAGTCGCACAACCGGCGACTGCGCGAGCCGCAGGAGGCCCGCGTGCACGATGCGCTAGCGGCGCTGGACATTGCGCCCGACATCGCTGCGAAGCTTTCGGCGCTCACGCCGCGCGCACCGCGCTTACGCGATGCTGCACATTTGCCCGCGGCGCTGCTCGCGGCGCACATGCCCGTTGTCGCCGACCGAACCTTGAGCGAGGGCGGCATCGTTGCAGTCGTCGGGCCCACGGGCGTCGGCAAGACGACCACGATCGCAAAATTGGCGGCGCGCTGGAGCCTGCAACACGGAAGCGCCGACTTGGCGCTGATCAGCACCGACGATTACCGCATCGGCGCGCGCGAACAATTATCCACTTATGCCCGAATTCTCGGAGCACCCATGTACGCCGCCAATAGCGGCAAGGAGCTGGCCGACGTGCTTGCAAGACTTAGAGCCAAGAAATTGATACTCATCGATACCGCCGGCATGGGCCCACGGGATAGCCGCCTCAGGGGACAGCTCGCCGCCTTACGCGCCGGTGCTCCGCAGGCCCGCGTGCTCCTGGCCTTGCCGGCGCAGGGTGAGCGGCATGCGCTCGAGGAGATCGCGACTTCGTTTGCGCGCTTGGCGCCGGTCGCGTGCATTCTCACCAAAGTCGACGAGGCGGCGAGTCTAGGCGCGGCGATCTCGACGGCGATGCGCCACCAGCTGCCGATCGCCTATCTGTGCAACGGCCAACGAGTCCCCGAGGACCTGCATGGTGCCGCTACTCGCCGCGTCTGGTTGGTCCGTGCAGCGATGCTGCTCAAGGATCGTGAGGCGCGCAATACGAAGAAGCCCAAAGCGGCAAACCGTCAGAGCGAGGGCCAGGCCCATGCATGACTCGCACTTGCCACGCAGCAAAGCGGCCGAATTGGCCCGGATCAACGCCTCCCGACCGGTCAAGGTGCTCGCCGTCACCAGCGGTAAAGGGGGTGTCGGCAAGACCACCGTGTCGACCAATCTCGCCGTTGCGATTGCGGCCAAGGGCCGGGAAGTCATGTTGGTCGATGCCGATCTAGGCCTTGCCAACGTCGATGTCCTGCTCGGCGTATCCAGCCGATTTCATCTCGGCCACGTGATCAGCGGCGAATGCCGGCTCGAGGACGCCATCGTCATGGGCCCGCATGGACTGCAGATCGTTCCGGCCGCATCGGGGATCAAGCGCATGGCAAACCTGACAGCCGCCGAACATGCCGGACTGATTCAATCGTTCAGCGAGCTTTATCACAGCATCGATGTGCTCATCATCGATACCGCCGCCGGGCTGCACGACAGCGTCGTGACGTTCACGCAGGCGGCACACCATGTGCTCGTCGTCGTTTGCGATGAGCCGGCCTCGATCACGGATGCCTATGCCTTGATCAAGGTGTTGAGCCGGGAACACGGCGTCAGCCGCTTTCAGATCCTCGCCAGCCAAACCCGGCGTTCCGCCGAAGGGCCGGATTTGTTCCAGAAGCTGCGGCGCGTCTGTGACCGGTTTCTCAATGTGACTCTTGAATTTGCCGGTTCCGTGCCGTTCGACGACTACCTTCGGCGTGCCGTACAGCGGCAAACCGCGGTCGTCGACGCATACCCCAGCGCAATTTCATCGCTGGCCCTCAAGAATCTGGCCGTGAGGGCCGATACCTGGTCTGTGCCACAAGGTGCACGAGGTCATCTTGAGTTCTTTATCGAACGCATGGTGGGGCCCCGGATCGGTCCCATGACGGTATTGCAATGAGAGCAACTACACATTACTCAGACACGCTGAGGCGCACTTCTCAGGCAGTCGGCGACCAGGATGTTCCGGTCGGCGACCTGACTCAGGAGGATGTCGTCCTCAAACATGCCGATTTGGTGAAGCGCATCGCGTATCACCTGGTCAGCCGGATGCCGCCGAACGTCGAAGTCGACGACTTGATCCAGGCGGGGATGCTGGGGCTGCTCGATGCAGCCAAGAACTATTCCCCGAACAAGGGGGCGAATTTCGAGACCTATGCGGGAATTCGGATCCGCGGCGCAATTTTGGACGAGGTTCGCAAGTCGGACTGGACGCCCCGCTCGGTGCATCGAAATATGCGCGAGATGGCCGATGTGGTCCGCAAACTAGAGAACGACAAGGGTCACGACGCAACACCGCTCGATATCGCCGGGGCGCTGAATGTGTCGCTGGAGGAATATCACAAGCTCGTGCTCGACGCCGCCAGCTGCCGGATGTTCAGTTTCGACCAGATGAGTTCCACCGACGATGAGTCGAGTCCGGCCGATTACGCCCGGGACGAGCGGCCCGGCCCGCTCGAGGATATGCAGGATTCCGGCTTTCGTGCCGCGCTCGCCGCCACGATCGGGCAGCTGCCGGAGCGCGAAAAGCTGGTGCTGTCGCTTTATTACGATGAGGAGATGAATTTGCGCGAGATCGGCGAAGTCCTCGAGGTCTCCGAATCCCGCGTCTGTCAGATCCATGGCCAGGCCTTGGTGCGCGTGCGGGCGCGCCTCGCGGAGTGGTTGTCGCCGGACTAGACGCATGGATATCCTCAGCATCGTCGGCATTGTCCTCGCGTTGATTGCCATCATCGGTGGCGCCATTCTGAAAGGCAGCAGTGCGGGCGCGTTGGTCGGCAGTGCCGCCTTTGTGATAGTGGTTTTGGGCACTTTGGCGGCAAGTCTGGTGCAGACACCGATGGCGACCTTCCTGCGCGCATGGCGCATCGTCATCTGGGTGTTCAAGCCGCCGGTCAGCAACCCGGATGCGGTGATCGAGAAGATCGTCGAGTGGAGCAACATCGCGCGCAAGCAAGGGCTGCTGGGATTGGAGTCCGCGGTCGAACAGGAGCAGGACGAATTCCTCAAGAAAGGCCTGCAGTCCCTCGTCGACGGCGGCGAGCCCGACGCGATTCGTTCCGGGATGGAGATCGAACTTGACACGATGGAGCACTTCGATACCCAGGCCGCCAAGGTCTTCGAGGCGATGGGCATCTATTCGCCGACACTCGGCATCATCGGTGCCGTCATGGGATTGATGGCGGTCATGCAGAATCTCGCCGACCCGTCCAAGCTGGGCCATGGCATTGCCGCCGCCTTCGTCGCGACGATCTACGGCATCGCCTTTGCGAATCTCTTGTTCCTGCCGATGGGCAACAAGCTCAAGGCTGTGATTCACGACCAGATGCAGGTGCGCACCATGGTCATCGAAGGAATCATCGCGATCGCGCAGGGCGAAAATCCGCGCAACATCGAGACGAAGCTCCGCGGCTACTTTCATCATTGAGGGTTGCCGAACCGCATGGCACGCAAGAAAAAACATGAAGAGCATGTCAACGCCGAGGCCTGGGCGATCCCCTATGGCGATCTCGTGACGCTGCTGTTCGCCCTTTTTACCGTGATGTACGCGATGTCGTCGGTCAACGAGGGCAAGTTCCGCGTATTGTCCGACTCCATGATCGCCGCCTTCCGCGGCGCTCCCAAGAGCATGCACCCGATCAATCTCGGCGAGAAGGAGACCGGCAAGGGTGGCGACAAGCCGCTGACCGGGATCACGCCGACGGTGTTGCTCAAAATACCGCCGCACGATCGCGGCGAGCAGCCCGCTCTCAATCCGGTGACGCCGACCGTGCCCGTCAAGGACGCGGCGCAGGCCGTCCCCGGGGCGCTCGTCCGCATGGAGCGCGAGGTGCAGGATGCGATGAAGTCCTTGATCGATTCCAACCTCGTCAAAGTCAAGCGCGAGAGTCTTTGGCTGGAAATCGAGATCAACACCGACATTTTGTTTCCCAGCGGTTCCGGCGATTTCTCAGGCCAAGCCTTGCCGGTGCTCGACCGGCTGGCTGAGGTTCTTGCGCGGTTTCCGAATCCGATCCGCGTCGAAGGGCACACCGACGACCGTCCGATCCGCACGGCGATATTCCCCTCCAACTGGGAACTGTCCGCGGCCCGGGCTGCGAGCGTCGTGCACGAATTCACCAAAGCGGGCATCGATCCCTTGCGGCTCGAGATCGTCGGTTTCGGCGAGTACCACCCCTTGCAGCCCAACGATTCACCGGCCGGCCGCAATGCCAATCGCCGCGTCTCGATCCTGGTGCTCGAGGCGAGTTATCCGAGCGAGGCCACGACGGCTCGGACGAGCAGCGAGGCCGGCACGGCCCGCGCAAGCGAGATCGTCAGCAAGGTGGCCGCCGGCGACGCCGTGGTCGCCGATGGCAGCGGCGCGGAAAATCGTATCGTCGTGAAAGTGCCAGCTGCCGAACTGCAGAAAGCCGTTCTGACGAAGACCCCCGGAGACGTCAAATGATTGCCACCGAAATGTTGACCTTATTCGCCGGATTGGCGCTTTGTGGGTTGGCGGCAACGGTCTATGCGCTCGCTGCTACGTCTAAGTTTCGCCGTGCGAATCTCGCTCTCGTGGCGCAACTGACGTCCATGTCGGGTGAACTCGAACGCCTCAGCGCGGCGACCGCGGATGCGGTGCGGCGCGCCGCCGAGGTTGAACGGCAATGCCGGCTCGTCGGCGAACGCCTGTTGCTCACCGAGGCCCACAATGCCCAGCGCAGCTTCGAGGAGGCCATCGATTCCGCGCGCCGCGGCGCCGCTTCGGACAAGCTCGCCGTGCGCTTCGGCCTCAGTCGCGGCGAGGCCGACCTAGTGGCCCGCCTGCACGGGCGCGCGCAAGTCCTCGATCAAGGTCCCGGCCGCGCCGATGTCCACTTCGTGCGGTAGGTCGCGGAACGATTCACGTAACGCGTCCGCGTACCAGGCACGCATCGCGCCAAGCTCCAGCAAGGTTTGCACGTATGCGGCAGGCGTCGCCTCGAGCGCGAGACCGTAGGTCTGCACGCGGAACGCCACCGGCGCGTAAAAGGCATCGACCGCCGTGAAGGCAGGGCCCGCCAGGAACGGGCCGCCAAAGCGCTCGATGCCGTCCGTCCAGAGCGCGGAAAGTCGCGCGAGCTCGGCAGTCAACGCGGCTGAGGGATTCGACAGGCGGATGCGCACGCCGCAACTCATGGAACACGTTCCGCGCAGCGCCTGGAACCCGGAATGCATTTCGGCGGCAGCGCTCCGCGCCCAAGCGCGCGCCACGCTCATGTGCGGCCAAATCCCGGCGTGGCGTTCGGCGAGGTATTCGGCGATCGCGAGGGAATCCCAAATCACCAGAGGCCCGTCGATCAGGCAGGGGACCTTGCCGGACGGCGAAATCGCTCGAAATCGGTCCCAAGCTGCGATATCCCCAAAGCGCAGCAGGCGCTCGGCGAAGGGAATGTCGAGCTCGCGCAGCAATACCCACGGGCGCAGTGACCACGAAGAGTAGTTCTTGTTGCCGATGTAGAGTTGGTACACGGGTGTCCTGGCTGTGGCTGTGGCTTTGGCTCCGGAACCATTCTGGAGCTTTGACGTAGCGCCGCCAAGTTAGCGTCAAAATAGTCTTAAGATATATTTTACAACTGTATTAGGGGCGGTCAGGGCCTTGGCCAGGGCCTGTGCAGGCCGGCGACCGCCCTGTCAAAATTAATCGGCCCGCGACGTTGACACAAGGTGACGCGCGCCGCAAAATACGCGGCTCATTTTGAGGAGGGGTACCCAAGCGGCCAACGGGGGCAGACTGTAAATCTGCTGGCTTATGCCTTCGTAGGTTCGAATCCTACCCCCTCCACCAGCTGTGAAGAGGGTCGGTGCCATTGGCTTCTAGAG
>Ga0116230_10000347_pt1 | contig 39920 bp, 33 predicted proteins | sample S1TSphfallax_3_FD_88678 | JGI IMG/M metagenome (GOLD analysis project Ga0116230, IMG submission 88678) | Host-associated microbial communities from peat moss isolated from Minnesota, USA - S1T2_Fd - Sphagnum fallax MG | ecosystem: Host-associated > Plants > Peat moss > Unclassified | place... | reverse complement strand
CAGACTGCATGCCGCTCTTACTCGAACAAGGCGCGGAGCGGGCGATGACCAAATTGCACAGCCGCGCGGGAAAGGTCTGATGCCCATTCGTTGCGGAATTGTCGGCCTGCCGAACGTCGGCAAGTCCACGTTGTTCAATGCCCTCACCCGGGCGCAGATCGCCGCGGAGAATTATCCGTTCTGCACCATCGATCCCAACGTCGGCGTGGTGCCGGTGCCGGATCCGCGGCTCGAGAAGCTCGCCGACATCGTGCATCCAGAGCGGATATTGCCCACCACCGTCGAGTTCGTCGACATTGCCGGCCTGGTCGCCGGCGCGTCGAAAGGCGAGGGACTGGGTAACAAATTTCTGGCGCACATTCGTGAAGTGGATGCGATCGCGCACGTGGTGCGCTGCTTCGAGAATGACGACATCATCCACGTTGCCGGCAGGATCGATCCGGCGAACGACATCGAAGTCATCAACACCGAACTCGCTCTCGCGGACTTGGACAGCATCGATCGCGCCTTTCAGAAGGCGGTCAAGGCGGCGAAGACCGCCGACAAGGAGGCGATCAAGGCCCGCGATCTGCTGGGAAGGGTGCGCGATCAGCTGAATCTCGCCAAGCCGGTACGAGCCATGGGGCTCGATGCCAACGAGAAGCTGTTGCTACGAGACTTTCACCTGCTGACCGACAAGCCGGTGATGTACGTGGCGAACGTCGATGAGACGGGTTTCACGGACAACCCGCGGCTCGATCGGGTGCGTGAGCTGGCCGCGGCGGAAGGCGCCGTAGTGGTGCCGGTGTGCGCGGCCATCGAAGCGGAGATTTCGCAACTCGACGAGGCGGATCGCGATGATTTCCTGAAGGAGTTGAAGCTCGATGAGCCGGGGCTCAATCGCGTGATCCGCGGCGGCTACGCCCTGCTCGGTCTGCAGACCTACTTCACCGCCGGCGAGAAAGAGGTGCGGGCCTGGACCATTCACGCAGGGTTTACCGCGCCGCAGGCGGCGGGTGTGATTCATACCGACTTCGAGCATGGCTTCATTCGTGCCGAAGTGATCGCCTACGCCGATTTCATCGCCCACAAAGGCGAGGCGGGGGCGAAGGAAGCCGGCAAGCTGCGCCTCGAGGGCAAGGAATACGTCGTGCGCGAGGGTGACGTGATGCACTTCAGATTCAACGTCTGAGGCGGCGCGGGCGAGTTGCTGCAGTGCGCCCTGCGAATTGTGTCGAATGATCGGTGCGGCGTTCCGCTCCCGTCTGTCCTACTGTTGGCATGAGGCCGTGCCAACCATGTATTCACTGACCTACGTCAGCTCGGCCTCCAGCCGCTTCCTAGAGGGCGATTTCGAGCGGGTAGCCGCCGTCAGCGCCAATAACAATCAGCGTGACGACATCACGGGAGCGTTGCTCTTCAAGGAGGGCACGTTCATGCAGGTGCTCGAAGGCGATGAGGCGGTGGTATGCCGGACTTTCGCGCGGATCGCGAGTGATCCGCGGCACCAGGGCCTCATCACGCTGTTGCGTGGGGAAATTCAGGAACGTCAGTTTCCCGAGTTCTCCATGCGGGTCGAGCTCATCAGCGGAACCTCGGCGATCGAGCCGACCAGCGAACTCGTCAAGGCGCTGCTGGCCAAGTCGCTGCCGCAAGCGCATGCACTGCGCAACCCGTCGACCGCCCTGTTGATGACGTTCGCGGGCGTGCGGCGCCCGGCCCTCGCCGACAACCACCGCCGCTGATCCCGAGTCACTGCGCCGGCGGCGGCATCGCCCCTTTCGGTGGTCCGCCCGCGGGCTTGCAGGCCAGCGGTTTGCCTTCCGGCGCCCAACAAGTGCCTTTCCTCGAACCACGCTCGGTAGTGAAGCTGCACTCGGCGCCGCTGACCAGCGACTTACAGGCGGCCAGCGCCTCCGGCGGCGGTCCGCGATGCTCACCGCCACCGGTGCCACCGCCACCCTGGCCGCCTGGTGCCTGCGCCGAAGCGGTGGCTGCCGCGAGCGCGAGGAGGGTCAAGAGCGAAGCCAGCGTCGAATTTTTTGCGCAGTCATTTGCCATGTGCGATCTCCTGATACTTGAGAAAGCGAGTGTGCATGCAGACGGTGGCTGCAATCTGCGCGACCATGCACATTTGTCATCGTTGCGAGGACTATGTCATGCGAACGCCGTCGGTCGGATTTGTCGGTTTGGGCAACATGGGTCAGGCCATGGCGCGGCGCTTGCTGGAAACCGGCCACACGGTCCGCGTCTACAACCGCACGCCGCAGCGCGCGGACGCGCTGGTGCCCCTTGGCGCAGTGCGCTGCGGTTCGCCGCGGGATGCCTGCCAGGGCGTCGATGCGGTGATCTCGATGGTGGCGGACGATGCGGCTTCGCGTGCGGTCTGGCTTGCAGCCGACGGCATCCTGGCCGCGCCCCCGGCGGAGCGCGGCTTCGCCATCGAATGCTCGACCTTGTCCCATGAGTGGGTCGGCGAGCTGGCCGCGTGCTGCCGAGCGAGCGGTCTTCGCTATATCGATGCCCCGGTCACGGGCCTTCCCGAGGCCGCCGCCGCCGGTGCACTTACCTTGCTCGTGGGCGCTCCGGCAGAAGACGTGCATGCCGTCCAAGACCTCCTCGCGGCATTGTCGGAACGTGTCATCCGCTTTGGCGGAGTCGGCGCCGGCACCGCCTACAAACTCATCATCAACCTGATGGGCGCGGTGCAGATCGCGTCCGCGGCTGAAGGGCTGGCGATAGCCGAACGCGCCGGGCTCGACCTTGTCGCCGTCGCCGATGCCATCCGCACCAGTCAGGCGGCGAGTCCGCAGGTGGTGCGCAATACGCAGCGCATGGTTGCCGCCGATCACGAACATCGGGTGGTGTTCAGCGCCGCGCTGCGTCTCAAGGACGTCGAATACGCACTGAGCTTCGCTCGTACGCTCGGCGTGGCCAGTCCCTTCGGCGCTGTCGCCGAGCAGGCCTATCGTCGGCTGTGCGAGATGGGCTATGCCCAACTCAATGAAAGCAAGGTCATCGACGCCTGCCGGACGACGGGGGAAGCCATGCCTGCCGCTCTGCGGTCATGAAGTCGGGTCCTCGAGGACGCCGACGAACAGCAATGCTCCGTTGTCATCGTCGCGCACGGCATAAAAGAACGGACGGTTCATGGTCATGGTGAACTGTGGGGCGGCCACCGCCGTGATGGTCACGCCGACCGTGCAGCCATGCCGACCATCGAATCGATCACCGCCGGCGTCGAGGAGTGGCCATTGCATCCGGCGATGAGTGCGGCGGCCCACAGCAACGCCGCGGTTTCGAGCAACGATATTGCGCGCGGCCGCTGTGCGCCGCTGCCCGAGTTGTGATCGCGTCCGTGCATTCCCGCCTTCCGCCATGATGTTTGAGAGGATGTTAACGAGGCGTGCGGGAACAAGCTGTGCTTGATTTGTAGGCGAGTGTAGCTTCTTGTACGAGAAGCGCTTTGCCGCCGGCCCTACATTTTTCTACAATTGGCTACAAATCCGCCACAACGACGGCCTCCGAACTCTGCGATCATGGCCTGGGTATGTGGCCCAAATTTCTCATCGGGGTAGTCGCGCTCGGCGCCGCCGTGCTGCTCCCCGGGGCGGCCATGGCGGCCGACTCGTGCACTGAGCCATCCCCCGATTGCGTCGCCGTGGCGCATTGGAATTTCAGTGTCAGCCTGGGCGCTGGTGTGCGTACCAACCCGCTGGTCGGCGGCGAGAACATTCCGCTGGTCGTCATCCCGCAGTTCAGCTACTACGGCAAGCGGTTTTTCCTCGATGATCTGGACCTGGGATTCACGCTGGCGGAGAACGATGCGAATGCCTTCAACCTGGTTGCGAGCCCCGGCTACGACCGGGTGTATTTTTATCGCAGCGATCTGCAGAACATATTCGTCAACCCTCTTTCGGGCGGTGCCGTCGGTGCCGGCGGTGGCGGCGCGACGACCACCACGCCCCCGGGGTCGGGCACCGGCACGGGCCCGGTACCGCCGACCACGCCTCCGGCCGTGCGTTTCCCGGCACGGGCGCGACACATCACCTATCTGGCCGGGCCGGAATGGACCTTCAAGTACGCGGGCCTGACCGGACAGGTGGATGTACTTCACGAAATCACCGCTCAAAACCACGGTAACGAAGTTCGCGCCGCCATCAGTGTGCCGCTCGTCGACGCCCACGGCACCCTGGCGGCCACTGTCGGGATCACCTGGAACAGTGCGTCCATCGTCAATTACTATTACGGCGCGAGTAACGTCTACACTGGGGGAAGCGCATTGGACCCGTTCATCAAGTTGGGATACACATTGCCATTGCGCGGCAAGTGGCGTTTCAATGCGTTCGCGCAATACGAGCGATTGGCCGACGCGATCGCGAACAGCCCGATCGTTGCCGAGCATCATGTGGTCACCACCTTTGTCGGCGCCCTCTACGCGTTCTGACATGACGCCCGCCGCGCGCTCCGGTGTGGCGCTCGTCTGCCTACTGGGCTGGCTGACGCTGCCTGTGCGACTCGACGCCATGAATGCCCAAGCCGGCGGCGATGACATACGGCTTGAACTCAGCCCGCGGATCTGCATGCTCGGCAGTCGTGACCGGCAGTGCGACACCCGGGTGCAGGCCTCGTGGCATGCGTCCCATGAGCAATCGCTGTGTCTGGTGATCGTCGATCGCCCGGAGGTCAAGAAATGCTGGGAGCGATACTCCGAGGGCACTTACACCATCGAGCTCGTGTTCAGCACCGATCTTACGTTCCAGCTCAAGGATTTCGAGTTGCAGCAGGTGCTCGCCTCCGAAGCGATCCGGGTGATCAGAGAGGCGATTCAGTATCGGCACAAGCGGCGACAACCGTGGAACGTGTTCGACTGAACACCGTGAACCCATCCGCGCAACCCTCGATCCTCCTGGTGGAGGACGACCTGCGTTTGTCCGAGCTGGTGAGCCGCTATCTCGAGAGCAACGGTTTTTGCGTGGCTATCACGCATCGCGGCGATCGGGTCATGGAGCGCGTGACGCGCGAGGTGCCGGACCTCGTGATCCTCGACCTCGGTCTGCCGGGTCAGGACGGATTCTCGGTCTGCCGGCAATTGCGCACGTGCTATGAAAATCCACTGTTGATCCTCACCGCACGCGACAACGATGGCGACCACGTCCTCGGACTCGAACTCGGTGCCGACGACTACGTCATCAAGCCGGTGGAGCCGCGCGTGCTGATGGCGAGAATCCAAGCGCTGCTCCGTCGGAGCCGCACGCCGCGCCGTGCGGATCACAAGCTGATTCGATTCGGCCGACTGTCGATCAACACCGCCGGCCGCAGCGTGCGCGTCGATGGCCAGCCGATCGCCTTGTCGGGCGGCGAATTCGATCTGCTCGTCTACCTGGCCGCACATGCGGGCGAGGTGCAATCCCGGGACACGATTTTCCAGCAGCTGTACCGGCGTGAATACGACGGCATCGATCGGACGCTCGATCTGCGCATCTCGCAACTGCGCCGCAAACTTGGCGACGAGGCGGATTCATCGCCGCGGATCAAGACCGTGTGGGGGCAGGGTTATCTGTTCGTCCCCGATGCCTGGTGAGGTGTGAGCCGGCATTTCTTCGGCCTGTACTTTCTCATCATCCTGACCCTCGCCGCCGTCAGTTGGGGACAGGACCGGTTGCTGCAGATCTACGGCAGTCGGGACGCGCTCGACGATCGCTCACAGGCGGTCGCACTGCATGCCGTCGAAGCCCGGTTGCAGGCGCTGCCACCCGCCGAGTGGAAGCCGGCGCTCGCGCAGATCGCCGCCCAGTCGGGTGTCGGCATGGAGCTATTCCGCACCCGGGATATCTCGGGTCGCGAAACCTTGGAAAAACTCGAGTCTGGCGACATCGCCTACATGAGCGCCGCCGGCGGCGAGTCTTGGGCGCTGGGGCAGGTCGATGCGGACAACATCCTGGCACTCGAAGTGGTGGCCCAGGAATCGCAGCGCGGACCGCTCGAGTGGGCGTTGACTTCGTTCTTCTATGCGGCGATCGCTCTCGTCATCATGATCTGGGTCTGGCCGTTGACGCGCGACCTGCGTGCGCTCGAGAAGGCTGCCGCGCGCTTCGGTGACAAGAACTGGGCCTTCAATGCGGTCATCACGCCGCGCTCGCAGATCTACCCGCTCGCGCAAACGTTCCGCAAAATGGCGGCGCGCATCGATGCGCTGATTGCATCGCACAAGGACATGTCGAATGCGGTGTCGCACGAAATCAAAACGCCGCTGTCGCGCATGCAGTTCGAGATCGAATTGACGCAGCAGGCCTCGTGCAGCAGCGAAGTGAGGCGCTCTCTGGAGAACATCAAGGCGGATATCGCCGAGATCAATGCGCTGGTGACCGCGACCTTGAGTTACGCCATCCTTGAACGCGGCGGGATGACGCTGAATCTCGGCGAGCACGACCTCGGTCAGCTCATCCCGGCGATCGCCGATCAGGTGCGGCGCGACTCGCGCCCTGACTTATCCATGGCGACGGTGGTGGCCGGCGATGCCGGGCGAGTGGTCTGCGACGGGCACCTGTTCGACACCGTGCTCAAGAACCTGCTGTACAACGCGGCGCGCTTCGCGCGTCATGAGGTGCGCGTCACGTTCAGGGTCGAGGACGGCATGAACCGGCTGTGGGTGGACGATGACGGACCGGGAATTCCCGAGAGTGAACGCGCGCGCGTGTTCGAGTCGTTCGTACAGCTCGATGCCCGCGGCGAAAGGAAGCGTGGTTTTGGCCTCGGCCTCGCCATCGTCAAGCGGGCGATCGAATGGCATGGCGGCGAGATTTCGGTGAATACCGCGCCCTTAGGTGGTGCGCGCCTCTCCGCCGCGTGGCCGGTGATACACGTGCCGACGGCGACGGCGCCCGCCCGCGCCTAGCGACCGCGCGACGGTTCAGACGATCTTGACGAATTTTTGCGCCGTCAGCGGCAATGCCCGGATCCGTTTGCCGGTCGCGGCGAACAGTGCATTGCCAAGCGCCGGCGCGACCAGAGCGACCGACGGTTCGCCGATACCGCCGGGTGGTGCGTCGCTGTCCAACAGCTTGATCTCGATCAGCGGCATTTCGTTCGAGCGCAAAACTCGATAAGTGTTGAAGTTTTGTTCCTGCACGCGGCCCGCCTTGATGGTTACCTCGCCCCAGAGTGCGGCGGAAAGCCCGAAGACGATGCCGCCCTCGATTTGCGATTGCACAATCCTGGGATTGACCATCTGGCCGCAATCGACGACGCAGGTGATTTTGTGGATCTTGAGCGTGCCGCTCTCGATCGAGATTTCCGCGACCTGGGCAATGTGCGTGGTGTAGCCTTCCATGAGCGCGAGACCTTGGTGGCGGCCCGGCGGTGCGGATCCGAACTGCGCGAGCGTGGCAACCTCTTCGAGGACGCGCAGGTGGCGCGGCTTGTTCGCCAGCAGCCTCGCGCGGAATTCGTACGGGCTCGCACCGCTGGCCGCGGCCATTTCGTCCATGAAGCTCTCGATGGCAAAGCAGTTTATGGCGTGACTTACCGAACGCATGTAGCCCACATCGATCCCCACTTCCTGGCGCGTGTAATTGACCGAGAGGTTCGGCACCGCGTACGGAAAATTAAAGGCGCCTTCGACCACGGAATCGAATGGATCGGTGGTCGAGGGTGCGAAACGCGCCGTGATCGAGGGGCTGGCGGTATGAAATCGCCACCCGACCAGCGCGCCCGCGGCATCGAGTCCGGCGTCCAGGCGGATCGATGCGGGCGGCCGATAATAGTCGTGGGTCATGTCGTCTTCGCGCGTCCAGATCAGCTTGACGGGCGCGCCGACCGCTTTCGAGGCGACCACGGCTGCGGGAATGAAATCGACCTCGAGACGGCGGCCGAAACCTCCGCCGAGCAGCGTCGTATGCACCCGTACCCGGTCGGCGGCGAGTCCCGCCGCCTCCGCAGCCGCGGCTTGTGCCATCTGTTGCACCTGGGTGCCCACGTACAGATCGCAGCCGTCAGCCGTCACGTCGGCCGTGCAATTCATGGGCTCCATGGTCGCATGAGCGAGCAGCGGCAGTTCGTAACGCGCGGTGTGCGTCGTGTGAGCCGTGCGCAGCGCCTCGCGGACGTCCCCCTCCGCGCGCGCCGGCAGACCGGGCGAATCCGCCATGGCCTTGGCCAACCGCGCGCGAATCGCTGCGTTGTCGACCCCGACGTTGGCGGTCGATGACCAAGTCAGCTGGAGCGCGGATCGCGCCTGCAGTGCCTGCCAGAAGTGCTCGGCGATAACGACGACTCCCTGGGGCGTGCGCAGCACCTCCCGCACGCCCGCCATCTTGCGGGCCGCGGCGTCGTCCAAGGCGCTGATTTTTGCACCGAGCACGGGCGGTTGGGCGAGCGCCGCGTACAGCATCTTGGGAAGTTTGACGTCGATGCCGAATACCGCACTGCCGTCGCATTTGCCCGCGGTATCGAGGCGTGCGACGCTGCGCCCGATCAAGGTGAATTTTGCGGCGGGCTTCAGCTGGATGCCCTGGGGTGGCGGCAGCCGCGCGGCCGCGACGGCGAGTTCACCGTACGTGAGCTTGTTGCCTTGGGCATTCAGCACGCAGCCGGCTTCGGCATGGCATTCCTCCGCCGTGACCCCCCAAGCCGCGGCCGCCGCGCTGATGAGTAGCACTCGCGCACTGGCGCCGGCCATGCGCAATTTTTCCCATGCGTCGCTGATGCTGTTGCTGGTGCCCGTAACCTGGCCGCCGTTGCCCTGGTTGACGTAGGCGTCGCCGACCGGCGCCGCCTCGACGCGAACGTCGCGGAGCGCCACGTGCAGTTCTTCCGCCATCAACATGGGCAAGGCGGTATAGACGCCCTGACCCATCTCGGAGCGATCGACGAACACCGTAATCGTGTTGTCGGTCCCAATTCGCAGCCAGGCGTTGACCTGACTGTTGGCTGCACCGCCGGTCGCCGGGATAGCGCCGGTCGGGCGCTTGGGGTGGCAGGCCGGCAAGGTGAGCGTGAGGATGAGTCCGCCGCCCAAGCGCGCGGTCAGGTCGAGAAAATCCCGCCGAGTCCATGCGCGCGCGCTCATGCGGTGGGCTTCATCGACTGCGCGGCCCGGTGAATCGCCTCGCGGATGCGCGAATACGTGCCGCAGCGACAAATATTGCCGGCCATCGCCGCATCGATTTCCGCATCGGTCGGATTCGGCGTGCGATTCAGCAGGGCGACCGCGGACATGATCTGGCCCGACTGGCAGTAGCCGCATTGCGGCACGTCGAGTTCAATCCAAGCCTTCTGCACCGGGTGACTCCGATCGCCCGACAACCCTTCGATGGTCGCAATCGACTTTCCGGCGACGGCGGCGAGCGGCAGCGAACAAGAACGCATCGGGGTCCCGTCGACGTGCACCGTGCAAGCACCGCACAGCGCCTTGCCGCAGCCGTATTTCGTGCCGGTCATCCCCAGGTGATCCCGCAAGATCCAGAGCAGCGGGGTTTCAGGATCGGCGTCGACGTCGTGCGTCTGGCCGTTGATGCTGAGAGGTTGCATGGCGCGATTATGCCAAGTTTAACCGCGGCGCATCAGACGGTCGTTCAGCCGCCGTCGAAGCCGGTGAGCACATTGACGGTATTGATCCCGACCTCGGCCACGGCATAACCGCCCTCGAACACGAACAGGGTGGGCAATTGAGCCAAGCCAATCATCTGGCCGAAGGTGGTGAAATCCGGCGATTGCAGCCGGAAACTGCTGATCGGATCGCCGCCGAAGGTGTCCACGCCCAGGGACACGATGAGCGCATCCGCACCGAAGGCGGCAATTCGCGCGATTGCCCGTTCGAGCGCGGCGCGCCAGGTGGCGAAATCCGTACCCGCAGGCAGCGGGATGTTGAGATTGAATCCTTCGCCCGCGCCGCTGCCGATTTCGTCCGCGTAGCCGGAAAAGTGCGGAAAGGCGTCTGCCGGGTCGCCATGCAGGGACACGTAGAGCACGTCGGCTCTATCGTAAAAAATATCCTGGGTCCCGTTGCCATGATGAAAATCGACGTCGAGGATGGCGACGCGTGTCGCGCCGTGATCGCGCAAATGTTGAGCGGCGATCGCGGCATTGTTGAGGAAACAATAGCCCCCATACAAATCCTTCGCCGCATGGTGTCCGGGCGGGCGGCATAGGGCGAATGCGCAGCGTGTGCCGCCGGCCAGCAGCTGCGCGCCGGTCACGGCAACGTCGGCGGCCGCTTGCGCCGCCTCCCACGACCCTTCGCTGATCGACGTCTCGCCCGCCATGGCGTAGTACCCGAGTTTTCCGGAAATGCTGGTGGGCACACGCTGCATCATGCGCCGTGCCGGCCAGCAGTCCGGGATCGCCTCGCCAGGATTGCCGGCCGCCAGCCACTCGGACCAGGCAGTGGCGAGGAACGCGACGAAGTCAGGATCATGGACGCGCAGCACGGGACCGAGTCCTAGATTATGCGGCGCGATCACATCACCCAAACCGACGGCGCGCACCCGTTCGATCACCATTTGCGCGCGCTCCGGGCATTCGTGGGGCCGCACCAGCTGGCCACGGTGCAATTCGGTGCGCGGATTGCGCAACAAGTGCGCGTCCGAAAATACTGTAATCATGTGGCTGTCATCCTTCGACTAATCCCAATTTGACATTGTTCACGGAAATTTTCCGTGCGATGATTTTGTAGCTTGAATTCCGATGTGTGAGGGTGAGGGCATGGCTACGGTAGTGCAACATTCGCTGCATTGCGATGAACCTGGCGCTGCCGCGCTCTGGTCGTGCTACAACCGGCGCACGTTCGGGTTTCAGCACGGACTCGCCGGTGACCCGCTGTTTTCCCTCGAATCCGTGAAAGATCTGCTGATCCGTCGCGCAGCGCGAACCGTGCGGAGTTATGTCGCTCGTGGGCACATCCAGATTGCGGATCCATGGAAAAAGGGCATGCAGCCCGTGAGTGGTCTTCTCGAGACGCTCGAGCACATTGCAGTCAACGACTCCTTGATCCTGCTGAGCCATGTCGAGGCCGATGAAGAGTTTGGTCCGTTCGTCAGATCCCTGACGCGTGAGCTCTCGGACATGAGCGGACCTACGCTGCGCAACGATGCGCCGCGCGGCGGGCGCGCCACGCTGCTGATCGCATCGCCACGGCGGATCACCGGCTATCACATTGACGCGGACACGAATTTTCTATTTCAGCTCCAAGGTGACAAGACACTGCACGTGTTCGATCATCAGGATAGCACGCTGTTGACGCAGCGGGATTTGGAACGGTTCTTCAATGGCGATCCCAACGGTGCGCGCTATGCGGCCGAGCGCCAGAAGGAGGCGGTGAGTTATGACCTGTTGCCCGGTCTGGGCGTGCATATTCCGTCGACGGCACCGCACTGGGCACAAAACGGTTCGAGCATCTCGGTCGCGTTGAGCATCAACTTCGATCTACGTTCGATCGCGCGCGTCGGCCGTGTGCATAAAAGCAACCATTATCTCAGGCGGCTGGGCATGTCACCCACGGTGCCGGGACGCTCGCGCTGGCGCGACGCGTGCAAGATCTGCCTGAGTTTCGTCATCGACGGATTGAAGCCGCTGCACGCGCGCCTCGGCAAATGGCGGCGCGGGAAGGGGGCGGCGCGCACGCGAGCGGCGGCCTGAGCCGCGGCTGGCGAGCCTCTGCCAGCGGGCGGTGATCCGCCGCTGCGCCGCAGCGCAGGAACGGCGTCCTGTGCACGGGTCCCCACTCCCCTGTCGATGTATCCCGGCACACTAGAACGTCCATGCCGGAGAGACGCTTGCCACTCACCAAACCCGCTTTGCAGTTCACACCGGCCGGCTGGCCGGCGCTGCCCTTCTACAAGTATGCGGAAATGCCGGCGGCCACGGATTTGACGGAATGTTCGGTCGAGTTGCTGGACGGCCAGGTATTGGCGGCACAGTTGGTGGAACTCGACACGCGAACGCAGGCGGTCGCCATCCGCTTCGGCGGTGCTCCGGGCGTCCGCCGCATACCGTTCACGCAGATTCGCAGCGTGAAGCTCGAGCGACCCATCTCGTATCTGCCCGATATGGAGGCATTGAACGGCGTGGGCGCCGCGGACGCGGCGTCTCCGCGGCAAAAGCCCTTCGAAGTGCAGTTCGTCGACGGCACGCGGATGAGCGGCAAGACGCTCGGCTTCGTCAAGGAGGTGCACGGTGTTTACCTGTTCATAGTGGGCGGCGAGTCGTTGCGTGCGACGCTGTGTTTTCTACCCGCAGCACAGATCAAGGACATGCAGCTCGGTCCGAAGCTCGGCGAGGTGCTGGTGGAGAATCAGGAATTGAGCGCCGACCGCCTCTCGCAGGCGCTCAACACGCAGGCGAAACTGCGTCAGGAGAAGATCGGCAAGTATCTCACCGATCGCGCCATCATCTCGCCCCAGGAGTTGCTGGCGGCGCTGCGCGCGCAGGAGAAACGGCCGAGCGTGCGGCTTGGTGACCTTTTGGTCGAGTCGGAGCTCATCACCTCGCACCAGCTCAATGAGGCGCTGTCCATCCAGGTGGATCACCGCAGCCGGCGGATCGGCGAAATCCTGATCGAACTCGGCGCGGTCACGCCGCGCGTCATCCAGTTCGCGCTGTCGGACAAGCTCGGGATCCCTTACGTCAATGTGCGCGAGTTCAAGATCGGTCCCGGGGCGCTCGAGGCGGTCGACATGGCGTTGGCCATCCGCTATCAGGTGCTGCCGCTGCTGCGCACCGCCGACACGCTGGTGGTCGCCGTGGAGGATCCCTTCGTCATCGATTTCTCGCAGGAGCTGCGTTTCCATGCCGGGGTCAACATCTCGCCGGTGATTGCCAATCCGCAGGAGATCAAGGCGCGCATTGCCAAGGAATATTCCAATCTGGAGAGCCGCGGCGAAACGCGCGCGAGCAATGCGGCGACCTCGCCTGAGAATGGCGCCGAGGCGCGCAACGCGGCGGCCGCGCAAACCAAGGTGAGCGAACTCACCAGCCAGCTCGCCATCGAAACCCAGCAGTCGGGCAGGGCGGTCAAGGACAACGCAATCGATGTACGCGTTTCCGAGAATACGCTGGTCAAGCTGGTGAACAAGATCATCATCGAGGCGCACGGTCAGGGTGCCTCGGACATTCACATCGAGAGCAATGGCGGCAAGACCGAAACGCGGATCCGCTTTCGCAAGGACGGTGATCTCGAGGACTATTTACAGCTGCCGCCGGCCTACAGCCAGGCGATCGTGTCGCGCCTCAAGGTCATGGCGGATCTCGACATCTCCGAACGCCGGCGCCCGCAGGACGGCAAAATCGACTTCTCCAAGCATGGTCCTCTGCAGATCGAATTACGCCTCGCCATCGTGCCGACCGCCAACGGCCTCGAAGATGTCGTGCTGCGCATACTCGCCAACGCCGAAGCGCTGCCGTTATCGGCCGTCGGTTTCAGCGACTACGATCTGACGCTATTACGAAAGATGATCTCGCGCAGCTACGGTCTGATCCTGGTCTGCGGGCCAACGGGTTCGGGGAAGACCACGACGCTGCATTCGGTATTGCACGAAATCAACACGCCGGACATCAAGATCTGGACCGCCGAGGATCCGGTTGAGATCACGCAACCGGGACTGCGCCAGGTGCAGGTGCAACCGAAGATCGATTGGACTTTCGCCGCGGCGATGCGCGCATTCCTGCGCGCCGATCCGGACGTCATCATGGTCGGTGAAATGCGCGATGCCGAGACCACGCGGATCGGCATAGAGGCCTCGCTCACCGGACACCTGGTGTTCTCCACGCTGCATACCAACAGTGCCGCCGAGAGCGTCGTTCGGCTCCTCGACTTGGGCATGGATCCGTTCAATTTTGCCGATGCGCTCGTCGGCATTCTGTCGCAGCGTCTGGCGCGCAAGTTGTGTCCCAACTGCAAGCAGTCGCGGGTACCGACCGAGACCGAGCTCGCCGATCTGGCCGCCGAATATTGTATGGGCACGGACTTGGATCCGAAGCGGGTGCTGGCCGGCTGGCACGAGCATTTCGGCAGCGACGGACGCATCATCTTGCGCGAACCTGGCGGTTGCGAAGCGTGCCGCGAGGGTTTCAAGGGCAGGGTGGTGGTCTATGAGCTGCTGCCCGGCACGCCCGAAATCAAACATCTGGTGCGCACGCGTAGTCCGGTGCCGGAGCTGCTCGCCAGCGCCCAGGGAAGCGGCATGCTGTCGCTGCGGCAATGTGCGATCGACAAGGTGTTGCGCGGCGTGCTCGATCTCGGCAGCGCCCGCGCCGTGTCGAGCTGACGCGCCGCCGCGGCGGCTTGCGGGAGCCTGAACGACCAGACATACTTCGCTCAATGATGGCGATGCGTAGATGGTTTCCGGTGGGCGTGGCGTTGCTGTGGGTGAGCGCCGCCGTTGGCGAACCGCAGATGGCGGACGCGATACCCGCGGAGCGTCAGGCTTATCTCGAGATCTACGGGCGACTCTCGCGCGCCATCGAGACGATCCCGATCTTCGACAATCATAGTCATCCGGGCTTTGCCGACGACGCCGATGTCGATGCCATGACCTCGCCGCCCGGCAGCACGCCATTGCGGCTGCGTCCCGACAACCCTGAACTGATCGCCGCCTCACGCGCGCTGTTCGATTATCCCTATGACGATGCGACAGCCGAGCATCTGCAATGGCTGGTACGCCGGAAGGCGACGCTGCGCGGGCAGCTGAGCGGCTATCAATACTTCGACAAGATCCTGGATCGGCTGAACGTCGAGACGGCGCTCGCGAATCGGGTGGCGCTCGGCCCGTATTTGTCGCCGCAGCGGTTCAAATGGGTGTGCTTCGTCGATTCCGTGCTGTTTCCGTTCGACAATCATGCCATCGCAGCGCGGAATGGCGATGAGGCGGTCTACGTGCCGCTGCAGGAGAAAAAGCTGCGTCATGAATTGACGCAGGAGGGACTCACGGCGTTACCCGCCGACCTCTCGGGCTACCTCGCCTTCGTCACGCGCCTGCTCGAGGACAATCAGCGGCACGGTGCCGTGGCGATCAAGTTTGAGGTGGGCTACTTCCGGCCGCTGCATTTCGACGATCCCCCGGTGGCGCGCGCTGCCGCGGTCTACGCCAAGTTTCGCGCGGGCGGAGTGCCGGGAGCGGAGGAGTACAAAGACTTTCAGGACTATGTGTTCCGTTATCTGCTGCGCGAAGCGGGAAGGCTCAAGCTGCCGGTCCACATACACACGGCGGTGGGCGTCGGCGATTTTTACAGCGTCACCGCGAGCACCGCCTTGAACCTCGAGAATGTGCTGCGCGATCCGCGCTATGACGGCACCACCTTCGTGCTGCTGCATGGTGGTTACCCCTTTCAAGCTCAGGCCGTCTGGCTGGCGGCGCGCCACAACGTGTACTTCGATTCATCGTTGATGGAGTTGTATCTATATCCGGCGGACTTCAAGAATGTGCTGCGCACCTGGTTGTCGTTGTTCCCGGAAAAAGTGGTGTATGGTTCGGACGCGTTTCCGTTCAACGAGGCAGTTGGCGCCGAGGAGAGCTATTGGCTGGCCGTGCGCACGGCGCGTGCGTCGCTGGCCGCGGCACTCGCCGAGATGGTAGCCGAGCATGAGGTGACCGAAGCACGAGCGCTCGCGCTGGCCCGCGGCTACCTGCACGACAATGCCGCGGCGCTGTATCCCAAATGACTCAAACCAGCTTGAGATCCACGGGCTTGGTGGCGGGAAAGACATGCGCGGTCTGGCGTGCATCAAGGCCCCACATCGAGCGGAACAGTCCGCCCAACAGCGCGCGGTAGTCGTTGAGCACCGGGAAGTCCCGGTCCTGAAACAGCGTACTGCGATCCACCCGTTGCTGGGCGCCCAAGATGGCGCCGCCGTTGATGGCGCCGCCCAACACCCAGTACACCGTGCCGTGCCCATGGTCCGTGCCGCGGCTGCCGTTTTCGCGAAAGGTGCGGCCGAATTCCGAGAGCACGACCACCACCGTGTTGTTCCATTCGGCGCCTAAGGACTGTGAGAACACCTGCAGGCCCTTGCCGAGACTCGAAAGGTTGCCGGCGAGTGCGCCCTCTGCCGCGCCTTCGCCGACGTGGGTGTCCCAACCTCCCACATCGATGAATCCGATGCGATACTTGTCCCGCATCAAAAGGCCCATGCGCTCAGCTTCGAGTTCGAAGCCTTTGGTGGTGATGGCATTGCGATTGGCGGCGCTCATCTCGTCGGCGATTTCCCGCGCCACTTCGTGACGCAATTCGAGACCGCTGGTCACCGCGCTTTCCAAGCGGTGACCGCTATACATCTCGCTCAAGATACGCGCCTGACGCTCGTCGAACGGCGGCTTGCCGACGTTCTTCAACGACAGATTGGGAACGGTGGTCGCACCTTCGAAGGCGAGCGGCAGCGCGTCGGTAAACGCGATCGCGTCGGCGGCGGTCCGCGTTCCGGCCAGAGTCTCGGCGAGACGACCGAGAAAGCCGGAGCGAAAATCATGAGTGCCCGCAGCCTGACCCATTTCGATGCTGTCCTGGGTTTCGAAATGGCTGCGCGACAGGTCATCCGTACCGGCAAACGGGATGAATGCCGCCTGGCGCTGCGCATACAGTGCGCCGATGGTGTCACGCACGGCCGGGGCGAGCGCCCAGTCGGCATCGAGTGCGATCGCACCGGTGTTCGACGCGGGATCGGGCCTGGCGATTGCAATGTTGGGCCGCGCCTCGTAGTAGAAGCCGCTGGCATACGGAATCAAGAGGTTGGTAGAGTCGTAGCCGCCGCGTAAGAACACCACCAGCAACCGCGGACCGCCGGCGGGGGCGGCGTAGAGCCGGCCGGACAAGCCAGGCAGGCCGACCGCGGCCGCGGCGACCCCAAGTTTGAGAAGACGACGGCGCTGTTGATTCACGCGAAATTCATTCATACGCGAAATCCGGTGACGACAGGAAAAAAGTGTTCCATTCCTGCTGTGAGTTGGCCTGATCGAGCGCCTGCTTGGTGCGGGCGGCCAGAAACGGCTCGACCGCTTCGTAGTAAAGGCGATTGGCGAGTTGGGGAAAGCCTGCGGCCTGGGCAGTGCTGCCGTCCTCAGGGTCGAACAGCCCGGCGTTGCCGGCGCCGATCGACCGCGCGATTTCAAACCGCCGACTCATCTGGCCGGAGCTTGCCCAATTGACTTCGAGCAGCGAATAGCCGTCAGGCGTTTGATGGCCGTACGAGGCCTCGCCGAGGCTGTTCAGCCAGTTGACGATGGGATGCGTGTTGCTGATCGGCCGGCCGTCGTAGGCAAAGCGGACCGAGGAGACCACGAAGCGCATCGGATCCTTGAACTTCGGGCCGACGCCGGCCGCAAACTCCTTCGACAGGAACAACGTGCGCAGCACCGCCGAGATGTCGCCGTCGGTGTGCATGAAGGTCCCCGCCATGCGTTCGATCAGGGCCGGCGGCGGCGTGTCAGCGACGAAGTACATGGCGAGCTTGCGGGAAATGAAGCGCGCGCAGGCCGGGCGGCTGACGATGATGCTCACCGCCGCATCGACCTCGTCGAAGCCTAAGCCCGGAACCGGCTGGCCCAACAGGACTTTGGCGCCGAAATCATGTCGTCCGGGGTTGAACTCGAAGGCGCCGTCATGCCGGTATAGGCGCAGCAACTCGGGCTTGAGCCGCGGCGTATTGCCGTCATTCACACCCACGCCGGTGAGCACGCGGGCGAGGTTTTGCACGTCCTGCTGCGAATAGCCGCCGTCGACGCCGAGAGTATGCAGCTCCATCAGTTCGCGGGCGTAATTTTCATTGATGCGCCCGACCGCGTTTCGATTGTTGTCGAGATACTGCAGCATGGCGGGATGCTGCAAGGTTGCCATGACCAGATCCTTGAAATGCCCGAAGACATGCGGACGGATCGCCCGTTCTTCGTAATCGCCGACCAGCCAGCGCACACGCTCCTTGCCTTGAAAAACGCTGAAGTGATTTAGCCAGAACCACACCATTTGTTCCTGAAGCTGCGCGGGCGAATACACCGCGCGCAGCAGGTCGCGGCGTACCGCTTGATAGGCGAGCTTGTTACCCTGAGCGTTGAGCGCCTTGCGCGCCTGTTGGCGATCCGGCCCTTCCGGCATCGCCTTGATGCGCCTGTACTCTGCGTCAACCGCGGCGAGCGTGGCAGTGGGGTCCAGGTGGGAGACCTCGAGCGAGGCGATCTCGGCGTCGACCGCCGGCGGCAGTCCCTTACCCTCCGGATGCAGTTGGCCGTCCAAGAAGTGCTCTCGGCCGAGTCGCCGGTAGTCGGCGACCGTCGCGGAGTCGAGGCCGAACGTGACCCGCTCTAGCCACAACGCGTCCTCGCGACGCAGCACCGGTACCGACGGCGAACCGGCTTGTCGGCCGCCGCTGGCGCAGCCGCTCTGCAGTAGGGCCAGCGCCAGCACCAAGGCGAGCCCGGTCGCGGCGACTCGCAGGGATGACCTCGCAGGGTGGCAACCGATCACGTGGTCTCCTGACAGCCGTGCGCCCAAGAATGCAGACGTTGTCGGCATGGTTCAAGCAAACGGCGCGTGCCAGTTGACGTTGACAGCGGCTTTTGTGACGCGGTTCGCTGTGACGAAAACGTAATGCGGCGCGCGAAGGCCGGTCTACAATCCACGCATGCTGCGACGACTCTGCGTGTTCTGTGGTGCCAGTGAGGGGAACCATCCGGTTTATCGTGAGACGGCCGAGCGCGTCGGCCGGCTGCTCGGTGGGCGCGGCATCGGTCTGGTATACGGCGGCGGCAATGTTGGCCTGATGGGCGCCATGGCGAGTGCGTGCCTGGCAGCGGGCGGCCGGGTCACCGGCGTCATTCCGCAGATGCTGGTCGACCGGGAGGTTGCCCATAGCGGATTGACCGAACTCGAGGTAGTGAACTCGATGCATGAACGCAAGGCACGGATGGCGGATCTCGCGGACGCGTTCATGACGCTGCCGGGCGGCTTTGGCACCTGGGAAGAATGCTTCGAGATCTTGACCTGGTCGCAACTCGGCATCCAGCGCAAGCCCTGCGCCGTGCTCAATGTGAACGGTTATTACGATCCGCTGCTCGCCATGGCCGAAAGCGCCGTGGCGGCGGGATTTTTGCGCGGCGCGTTCCGTGAGTTACTTATGTCGGATACCGATGCCGAGCGCCTGTTGGACCGGCTTGGTTTGTTGGCGAATGGCAACAGATGAGCAATTTCGCGGCGGGCCGGCGGAGAATTCATCCGACGCCGTCCGGCGATGCTTTAGGGTGCCTCGAGGACACAACCGGTCCTTATGTTCGGCGAGGTATTCGTTATGGTCAATGCTCCCATCAAGCATTATCTGCTGGCTTCTGACTTCGATCAGACGTTGAGCTTTCACGACTCCGGGCTCGTGCTCAGCGAAATGCTCGGCATCTCCGGTTTCGAAGCCCGGGTCAACGGTCTGGCGCGCAGCAATCTGGTTCAGCAGGGCGGTGAACTCGCGTATTTGATTCGTCACGATCCGGAATTTCGCGGCGTGCGCCGCGAACACCTCATCGAGGCCGGCCGACGGGTTCGGCTGAAGGGCGCCATTCCCGCGCTGCTCGCCTTCCTCGATCGCGGCATCGAAGGGTATGCCTTCTCGTTCTTCGTCATTTCCGCAGCACCGCGTGAAATCGTGATTGCCGCGCTCGATGGCGTGGTGGCGCCCGAGAACATCTACGGTACCGAGCTGGAATTCGACTCGCGCACCGGTGAAGTGCGGTCGATCAATCGGGTGCCCGCGGGCTACGGCAAGGTTGCGGTCATCGAGGAGCTCGAGCAACGCCTCGGCATCACGCCCGATCGCGTGATCTACGTAGGCGACGGTAGCTCCGACGTGCACGTCATGCTGCACGTCAATAACCGCGATGGCTTTACGATCGCCGTGTCGGAGAACCGACAACTCGCGAGAATCGCGCGCAGCACCGTGCTCTCGGATAGCGCCTTCAGCATCATGGTGCCCATCCTCGATGAACTGCTCGACTGGCGCACGGGCAAGATCCGCGAGTTGTTCGAAACCAATGGGCTCGCCTTGGACGAGTGGGAAAAGGATCGAACGGCCCGGGTCAAGATCCGCCAGCTCGCCCCAGGCCCGCTCGCGGTGGAGGCATGACCATGAGTCCACCGATCATCGAATACTTGGGCTGGACCGCGACGGCGGTGTTCGTCGGTTCCTATTTCTGCTCGCGCGCCTCGCTACTGCGCAGCGTGCAAATGGCCGGCGCGCTGCTGTGGATCGTCTACGGTGTGCTCATCAAGGCATCGCCGGTCATCGTCGCCAATGGCCTGGTGTTTTCCGCCGCAGCCTGGACGATCTTCCGCCAGGAGCCGCCGCCGCGCGAGCGGCGTCGCGAGGGCTGACACCCGCGGCTCATTGCAGCTTGTCGATCATCGGCTGAGTGATGAGGCAAACGCCGCTCTCGGTGCGGCGAAAGCGGGCGGCGTCGAGGTCCCGATCCTCGCCCACGACCAAGCCCGCAGGGATGCGCACGCCACGGTCGACGACCACGTTGGACAGGCGACAGCCGCGACCGATGTCCACGTAGGGCAGCACCACCGCGCCGTGCAAAGCGGCGTAAGAATGAACGTGCACGCCGGTGAACAACAGCGATTGGACGATCGCGGCGCCGGACACCACACAACCGCCCGAGACCAGCGAGCCTTCGGCGGAGCCACGGCGGCCGCTTTCCCGGTGCACGAACTTCGCCGGCGCGGTGATTTCACCGTAGGTCCATATCGGCCAGTTGGTGTCGTAGATGTCCAATGCCGGAACGATGTCGGTGAGTTCGATGTTGGCGCCCCAGAATGCATCCACGGTGCCGACATCGCGCCAATAGGCCAGCGCTTCGGCATCGCTCTTCACACACGAGCGCCCGAAGGGGTGCGCGATCGCCTTGCCATGCTTGACAATGTAGGGGATCACATCCTTGCCGAAATCGCGGCTCGAGCCCAAGTCCGCGGCATCCCGCTGCAGTTCGCCGATCAGGAATTCGGTCTTGAACACGTAGATGCCCATGCTCGCGAGCGCGGTATCGGGCTTGCCCGGCATGGCCGGCGGATCCGCCGGTTTTTCGAGGAAGGTGATGATGCGATCGTCGGCATCGACGTGCATCACGCCCAACGCGGTGGCCTCGAGGCGCGGCACTTCGATGCAGCCGACGGTCACGTCGGCGCCCGTGTCGACGTGTTGCCGGAGCATGATCTCGTAGTCCATTTTGTAGACGTGATCGCCCGCGAGGATGATCATGTAGTCGGGCGCGTAATCGGAAATGATGTCGATGTTCTGGTAAACGGCGTCGGCCGTGCCCACGTACCATTGGGTCTCGGACAGCCGTTGGCTGGCGGGCAGGATGTCGAAGCTTTCGTTGCGCTCGGCGCGGAAGAAGTTCCAGCCGCGCTGCAGATGGCGGATCAGCGAATGGGCTTTATATTGCGTGGCCACGCCGATGTGGCGAATTCCCGAGTTCAGGGCATTGGATAGCGCGAAATCGATGATGCGGCTCTTGCCGGCGAAGTACACCGCCGGCTTGGCGCGTTTGTCGGTCAATTCCATCAGCCGTGAACCGCGTCCACCGGCGAGGACGTACGCCATCGTGCGCCGGGCGATCGACCCCGTGCGTTCCCTTGCTTGCATCGACATCCCCCTCAAAAAGCCAATTATTATTGTCGGTCAGCGCATTGCGAGCGGCAACGCCTAAAGATTATCAAAGAAAGCCGTTGCCCCGCGCATGTTCGTAGCTGACGAGCCGCACCGGCATCGAGGGAAAGCCGACGGCGATGGCGATCAGCAAGCGGTGCAGTCCGTCGATCAGCACGAACTCGCAATTCCCCGGCCGGCGCGTGACCACGATGGGCTCCAATGCTTCCTGGTTTTGGATCCGGCGCAGCAGATGGCGAGCGGTGTCCCATTTGATGCGGAAGTCGCTCGAGTGCGCGATGCCCGTGGTCGGAATCTTCAAGGCTTGCGGGTCCGTGCAGTTGAAGCTGGATGCCGCCGCGCTGTTGCGGGTCAAACCATGCGCGGCCAGCATTTCGGGCGGAATCGTGGTGTAGGTCGTCGGTGTGTTGGGTGCGTTCATGGCGTTTCTCTGCTGTCTCCTTCGTATTGCAACAATGATGAAAACGATTGCAGATTAGCAAAGAACGCGCCAGCCAAAGGCGCATTTCCTAGGCGAAAAATCAATCCTGCGCTGCGATTTTTTAATATGTTAATTCGATGGCGTCACAACGATGACGGATGCGGCTGCAGCGATTTTCGATATGGAAATTCCGGGCCTTTTTGGCGGCAGGTGGCCGCCGCCGCGTGCACCGCAAATTGGCCCAGATCGGCCACGTCCCGGGCCGTCAACGAGGCCAGTTCCGCCGGCGATGCGTGACGATTTTCGGCCAGCCAGGCGAGCATCGCGGCTTGGAAACTGTCGCCGGCGCCGACCGTGTCGGCGACCACCACCGGCACCGAGGGAACTTGAACCGTGCCCGCCGCGGCAGAATAGAAGGTCGCGCCGTGCGCCCCGCGCGTCACCGCGACCAGGGAACAGCGGCCGCCGAGCCAACTGCCGGCAATCGCGTCGTAATCTGCGTTCGGACCGTACAGGTTGATGAGGTCCTCCTCGCTGACCTTGATGAGATGCGCATGCCGGCGAAAGCGCTCCACCGCATCGCGCCAGCGACCCGCATCCGGCTCGATCGCGAGCCGAATGTTCGGGTCGAAGCTCACGAGCACCTTGCCGGGCGCAGCCGCGACGAGTTCGAGCAAGTGCTCCGCCGAGCGCGCCGAGACGATGGGAATGGAACCGACGTGCAGCCCAAGCAGCGTCGACCATTGCTTCTTGACGGCCGCCAAGTTGGGATGAAACAGGCAGTCTTCGAGCCCGTAAAAAGCGTAACGAGGCGTGCCGGCCGAGTCGACGTCGACCATCGCCAGCGGCGTCGCTCTTGCCGTGCGCCGCAGGAATTGCCGGTCGACCCCCTCGAGTTCCAAGCGCGCTTCGAGTTGTCGGCCCAAGGTATCGCCGGCGATTTCACTGGCCAGCGACACCGGACAGCCCAGGCGGGCAAGGCCGATGGCGACGTTGTACGGCGAGCCGCCGGCCTTCGCCGTCAGGCTGAGCTTGCGGCGCACGTCGGCATCCATGGGATCGACGAATACGTCGTAGAGCGCTTCACCGCAGATCAAATACATTCTTGTACTCCCCCGCCATCACGCTCGCCGACTTTCTTGCAAACGATTGTAAGGTAGCATAAATTATGGTGCCGGTTGCAAGGGCTGGATTCGGGAGCCGGCCACGATCTACAACACCGCAATATAAGCGGAGGGCGGCTGGATGAGCGAGTCGGCACAGCAGAACATCGTCGTCATCCGCTGGTTAACGTTCCTCATGTTCATGATGTTCGCCATGACCACCGATTCGGTGGGCGTCATCATTCCCGAGATCGTCAAAGAATTCCGTCTGAGCCTGAAGGCCGCCGGTGCCTTTCACTATGCGACCATGGCCGCCATCGCCGGATCCGCCATCCTGCTCGGTTTCCTCGCGGATCGGCTCGGCCGCAAGCCCACCATCGTCTTAGGGCTGACCTTGTTCGCGATCAATTCCTACCTGTTCATTTTCGGCAATACGTTCGCCTTTTTTCTCTGCCTGCTCACCGTGTCGGGGACCGCCATCGGCATCTTCAAGACCGGTGCGCTGGCATTGATCGGCGACATATCCGCCTCGACGGCGCAACACACCGCGACCATGAACCTGGTCGAGGGGTTTTTCGGGATCGGCGCCATCATCGGCCCGGCCATCGTCACCTTTCTCATCAACGACGACGTCTCGTGGAAGTGGCTGTACTCCATTGCCGGAACGCTCTGCGTGCTGTTGATTCTGATCGCGCTCGCGGTGCGCTATCCGACCACGATGAAGCCTGCGGAAGGCGCGGTCGACCTGCGGCGTACGCTCAAGATGATGACCAATCCCTATGCGCTCGCGTTTGGCATGGGCGCCTTGCTCTACGTCGCGATCGAGGCCTCGGTCTACGTGTGGGGGCCGCTGTATCTGACCGCGTATCACGGACCGCTCGCCCTGCTCGCCGCCTATGCAATATCGGTGTTCTTTTTCCTGCGGGCGGCCGGCCGGTTTCTCGGGGTATGGATGCTGGCGAGATTCGACTGGAGTTCGGTGCTCGCCCTGTTGAGCCTCGCGATACTGCTGTGTTTGGCGGGCAGCGTGCTCGGCGGCGTGGCCGCGGCAGTGGTGCTGTTGCCGCTGTCGGGATTGTTCATGTCCGTGGTGTATCCCACCCTGAATTCCAAGGGCATCAGCTGCTTTCCCAAAGCGCAACACGGGGCGGTTGCCGGCGTCATCCTGTTCTTCACTTGTGGGGGCGCAGTGCTCGGGCCGTTGGCGATGGCGGCGGTGATCGACGCGCTGGGCGAGCCCAAGTATGCGTTCCTGATGGCCACGGCGTTCGCGGCGCTGCTGCTTGCCGGGCTGGTATACAACTGGCTGCGCCAGCCGACACGGGCCATCTTGAGGGCACTCGACGCGCGCGAATACGGCGTCAGCGTCGCGGCGCAACTTTGATGCTGCTCTCGCGAATGATGAGTTCGGTCGGCAGCATCTGAGCTTTGGGGCGCTTGCCGTCCACCAGCTCCAAGAGCGCATCGACCAGCGCCTTGCCGCCGCTGGTCACGGGTTGGCGAATGGTGGTCAACGCGGGATGGTAGTGTCGGGCGACGACGATGTCGTCGTATCCCACCACGGCAATATCGTCGGGTACTCGAAGGCCATGGCCGCGTAGCGCACCGATGGTTTCCATCGCCAACAAGTCGCTTGCCGCGAACACCGCGTCGAACGGGATCTTCTTCTTGATGAGCTTCGCGACCGAGGCCACGGCGCTGCCTTCGATGAAGGGAGTGCGATGCAACAGCTCTTGAACCGCGGTGAGCTGCCGTTGCGCCAGGGCCCTTTTGTAGCCCTCATAACGGTGCCCTATTTCCGGCAGTTCGATGTCGCCGAAAAAGGCGATGCGACGGCAGCCCTGGGCGAGGAGGTGCTCCGTGGCGAGCGTGCCGCCGGTGATGTTGTCGCCGCCGATGGTGCAATAGAGCTGTTGCTGCAATTGGGCACCCCAGACCACCACGGGCGCATGGCGCGCGGCCAGCTCATTGAGTTGATCGTGATGATGCCATTGGCCGATCATGATGACACCGATAGCCCGACCGGAGGCGGATATATCCCCAGCCAAGTTGAGGTGTTCCGCATCGATGCGCGACACCAGCATGTCGTAGCCGCGGGCCGTCAAAGCGTCCGCAAGGCTGCCCATGAGAATCACGAAGAACGGATCCGAGACGCTTTGCCGGGTGACCGCATCGAAGGGCAGCACCACGGCCACGGTACGATTGCGCTGCAAACGCAGGTTGCTGGCGCCCACATTGACCGAGTATTTCAGCGAGCGGGCCAGCTTTTGGATGCGCTCCCGCGTCTCGGCATTGACCAGACTGCTTTGCTTCAGCGCACGCGACACGGTCGAGATCGACACGCCCGCCAGTTGCGCGATGTCCTGCATTTGCAGCTTGCCGGCGCGGCGCGGCGGCAACGCGGGGAGGGTTGCCGGCAGTGCGCTCCGGCTGCGAGGTTTACGTTTCATTCGATTCGTTGAATTGGCAATTGCGGCGTCATGATACCAATCGATTCGCGAGCGGCGCGGACGATTGAACCGGCGCGGAATTAGCGTTATAGCAATCGATTGCAATTGATATTATGCTTTCCGGCAGGGGAGTACCGAGCGATTATGAAAAACAAGGTTCACCTGATTACTTACGTGGACCGCTGCGGCGGTGGCGGCTTGGCCGATCTGCATTCCTTGCTGACCGGGCCGTTCGCTGACGTGTTCGGCGCCGTGCATTTGTTGCCGTTCTACGACCCGATCGACGGCGCCGATGCCGGCTTCGATCCCATCGACCACACCCGCGTCGACCCGCGTCTCGGGGGTTGGAATGACGTCAAGCAACTGGCCGGTGATTTTGGCGTCATGGCGGATGTCATCGTCAACCATATGTCGGACCGCTCGCCGCAGTTTCTCGATTATTCGAAGCACGGCTCCGCGTCGCAATGGAGCGGTCTGTTCCTGACCCGCGAATCGGTGTTTCCGGCCGGCGCCAGCGCCGCGGATTTGGCCGCGATCTACCGCCCGCGCCCCGGCTCGCCGTTCCTCGAGGTGACCTTGGGCAGCGGCGAGCGCGTGACGCTGTGGGCCACGTTCACCCACCATCAACTCGACATCGACGTGACTCATGCGCTCGGCAAGGCATATCTCGCGAAGGTGCTGACGACGCTCGCGCAAAACGGCGTGAGTATGATCCGCCTGGATGCCGTCGGCTATGCGATCAAGAAGCCGGGGACGTCGTGTTTCATGATTCCGGAGACCTTCGATTTCATCGGCGAGATCGCGGCGAATGGCCGCGCGCTCGGCGTCGAGGTGCTGGTCGAGATCCATTCCTACTACGGCCGGCAGATCGAAATCGCCAGGCAAGTCGATTGGGTGTACGACTTCGCGCTGCCGCCGCTGGTGTTGCACGCGTTCGCCTTCGGCACCGCGGAGTATCTCAAGCGCTGGATCCGGATCCGGCCGAACAATGCGGTCACGGTGCTCGACACGCACGATGGCATCGGGATCATCGACATCGGCGCCGATCCGGCCGACCGTCTCGGCCGGCCGGGATTGGTGCCGCCGCAGCAGATCGACGAATTGGTCGAGCACATCCACGCCGCGAGCGGCGGCCAGAGCCGTCAGGCGACGGGTGCGGCGGCCTCGAATCTCGATCTTTATCAGGTGAATTGCACGTTCTTCGACGCCATGGCGCGTGATGAACGCCGCTATCTTCTGGCGCGCGCGATCCAATTCTTTCTGCCCGGCATTCCTCAGGTGTACTACGTGGGCTTCCTCGCCGGCAGCAACGACATGAGTCTCCTGGCGAAGAGCGGCGTCGGTCGCGACATCAACCGGCATTATTACGATACCGCCGAGATTGCCGCGGAACTCGGGCGGCCCGTGGTGGCGGACCTGGTGCGGCTCATCCGTCTGCGCAACGAGCATCCGGCGTTCGCTGGAGCCTTTTCGCTGCGCGATACCGCGGCGACATCGCTCCGCCTGCGGTGGGTCAACGGCGAGCATTTTGCCGAGCTCGACGTTGACCTCGCCACCGCCGCCTATGAATTGAGGTATTCGAACGCGGGGCAAACCGCGCAGCTCACGTTCAGCTCCGCTGTGCCATTCGCTCGAGCTGCTGGTGGCGCGCACCCCGCGTGACGCCGCCGGCTGGCAGCAACTCGGCTTTGCGTACGGCGAGGACCAGCGCATCGTCGACGCGGCGCATGCCTTCGGGCGGGCCGCCGCCCTCGAGCCGGCCGAGCCACTAACCGCGTTCGCGCATGCGCAGTCGAGCCTCGATGCGGGCTATCCGGCGGCGGCGCTTTTCGCGCATGCGCGAGCACTAGCACCCGGCAATCTCGCCACGGTCACCGGCGGAGCGGCGGCGCTGGCGGTGGAAGGTGACCCGGATGCCGCGGAGGCCTTGCTCAAGGATACCTTGCGTTGCCATCCGGATTGGCTTGCCGGGCACAAGCAGCTCGCGACGCTGCGCTGGACGGCCGGAGATTCGCAAGACTTCACCCGCAGCTACGCGGCAGCCTGCGCGGCGCAGCCGCACAATCTACCGCTGCGGCTCGCCTGGTTCAGCGCATTGATGCAGGCACGCGACTGGGAGGGGGCCCTCAGGATCGTTGCCGACGGCGAGGCGCTCTTGGGCTCCGTGCCGGCCTTAGCCGCCGCGAGAGCGGTGCTCGCCGCCGAGTCGGGCGACCTCCAGCGTGCCGAGGAGTGGTTCGCGCGAACGGCGTCGATCCGCGACGATGCCCTCGGCCTTGCGCATCTGCGCCATTGCCTGCGTACCGCGAAGCTCGAACAGGCCGAGAGCCTCGCGTTCGATTTGCTGAGGGGGCGGGCGGCGCCGTTGGTTTGGCCCTATCTATCCGTCATCTGGCGGCTGCGAGGCGATGCGCGCGCCGAATGGCTGGACGGCTCACCGCCCTATATTCGCGCGTTCGATCTCGACTTTGCGGCCGGTGAACTCGATGAGCTCGCGGCCGTACTGCGAAGGCTGCAGACCCGCCGCGCCGCGCACCTCGAGCAATCGGTGCGCGGCGGCACCCAGACCGACACCGACCGTCAGCTTTTGTTCAGGGCGGAGCCCGAAATCCAAAACGTGCGCGCGAAAGTTGACGTGGCGCTTCGCGAGTATGTAGCCGGCATGCCCGCACCGGTGCCCGGCCATCCGTTCCTTGGCGCGCCTCGCGGGCGGCTGTTGTTTTCGGGAAGCTGGTCAGTGCGGCTGACCGCCCACGGCCACCATGTGAGCCATACGCATCCTAACGGCTGGATCAGCTCGGCGCTCTATGTCTCGCTGCCGCGGCCCGGACAACTCGGGCCCGCTCCCGCGGGCTTCATCCGCTTCGGCGTCCCGCCGGCGGGATTGGGGCTGAGCCTCGGCGGGTTCGGGCAGTTCGAGCCCAAGCCGGGCCGGCTCATTCTGTTTCCGTCGACGATGTGGCACGAGACGCTGCCGTTCGACGATGGCGAGCGTCTGGTGATAGCCTTCGACGTCATGCGACCCCGGCAGCCGACATAGCCCTCATGGAACACAGCATCTGGGCCGACATGCAGCCCGTGCCGGAGTGGCACGGCGTCGACGCGGAAACGTTTGCCACCGTCATCGCGCCTCGCAACCGTCCCGCGGTACTCAGAAATCTGGTTGACGCTTGGCCTGCGGTCACTCGAGCCAAGGAGTCGCCGCAGGCATTGGCCGAGTATCTACGGTCCTGCTGCAACGACAAGCCGGTCTCCGCCCTGGTCGGCAACCCGGAGATTCACGGGCGCTTTTTCTACCGCGACGATTTTCAGGGGTTTAATTTCGCGCAGCAGCGAATGCCGCTCGGCAAGCTCGTGTCCGTGTTGCTGCAGCAGCTCGAGAATCCGCATGCGCCGGCGGTTTATGCGGGCGCGGTCGCGGTGGCGGAGCATGCGCCCGCGCTGCAGCCGGAGCACACGCTCCGACTCCTGCCCGCTGCGATGCCGCGGCAGGCTTCCCTGTGGATCGGCAACCGTACGCGTGTCGCCGCGCATTGGGACCATCAGCACAACATCGCCTGTGTCATCGGCGGTCGCCGGCGATACACGCTGTTCCCCACCCACGAGATCAAGAATCTCTATATCGGCCCGCTGGATCGCTCGCCGGCCGGCGTGCCCATCAGTCTGGTCGACTTTCACCGGCCAGATTTCGCGCGCTTTCCGCGGTTTCGCAGCGCCCTCGACCATGCGCAGGTGGCGGAGTTGGGACCCGGGGATGCCCTGTATATGCCGAGCCTCTGGGTACATCATGCGGAGTCACTCGATGGCTTCGGACTGATGATGAACTTTTGGTGGCGAGACTGGCCGGCGCAGAAACTCTCGCCCTTTTTCACGATGCTGCATGCACTGCTGTCGGTGCACGACCTGCCGCCCGCGGTGCGCGAGGGCTGGCGGGCGCTGTTCGATCTGTACGTATTCCAAACCGACGGTGATCCCATGGCGCACATCCCCGAGCAGGCACGCGGCCTCTTCGGCACGCCGACGCCACAGCGCACGCTCGCCATCATTGCGCAGCTTCAGCAGTCGCTCGAGGAGCTGAAAGCCGCGACTCAGGCCGTTGCGCCGCCGGTTATCGAGACAAAGCTGCCGCCCCCCAGGTAACGACGGTGGGTGCCCGGCCGAGGCCCACCTCGCGTGCAATGAGCTCGATGACTCTGACGCCCGACACGTCGGCGGTCAATGCATAGGCAGGATCGGCAAACGCAAGCTCTGTCGATTGTGACAACAGACGACCATCGCCATAGACCTCGAAGCGGACCTTGGTCGAGCGCTCCAGGCTGCTGTCATCGAGTCCGACATGCGCGGAGAAGCGCTTGAACTCGCCGTCCGCGTTGATCTCGAGGCGGGAATTGGCGAGCGCGCCAATGCCGCTGGTGTACGCGATCCCGCGGACCATGAGTGCGTTGTCATACGGCGTCGAGTCGGCGCGCGGTCCGCCCCATCCGGCCAAGGCCGGCCGTGGTCCGCTGCCCCGCGTGCCGGTATCCGGCACCGACCGGTGAATCTCCGGATCCGCCTCAAGCGCGCGGATTCCGTCGGCCGCAACATAAATGCGGGCGGGCATTTCCGATAAATACAGCCCGTACGGCAGCTCTGGAACGCCGCGCACCCGCAGCATGACCGACTGGCGCGGCGCGAGCGGGAACGACGTTTCCTTCGTGAAAGCCGGCAGGTCGCGCCGGCTCCACAGGTCCCGCACGCTGATGGACTCGGTGGGCGAAAATTTCAGATGGGACGCCGTCAGGGTGGCGTTCACCGGCCCGCCGCCGCGATTGAAAATGACGACGGCTTTCTCGTTACGATTGGCGAGTTGTTTCACGATGATCTCGAGGTCGTCGCTGGTGAACGCGATCACACCCTGGTTTCCCGCCCGGTCCTGATTGACCGCCACGATCTCGGCGGCTCCCCATATGTCGAGCAACGACTTGGGCGCCCGGCGCAGGTCGTAGCCGATGAGGAGCGGCGCATCCTCGATGGCCCACAGCGCGAAGTGTGTTCTCGCTGCCGTGAGATGCCGCGCATCGAAGTCCCCGTGGCCGACTTCGAGCATGTCCGGGTCATTCCAATGCCCGGGCCCGGAATACAGCTCACGCGTCGCGACAGAATCGAAGTTGTAGAGCATCCGGCTCCACCGCGCATCGATGTCACCACTGGTGCGCCACAGATTGCCGTAGTCTCTGCCCCAGGCGCGCACGTTGGCGGTGCCCCAGTTGCAGATCGAAAAGACGAAATCGCCGTCGGGTCTGGCGCGTGTCAAGGCATCCCGGACCCGTCCATACAAATCGCGGATGTCGTCGACCCGGGTGAGATTGATGGCCTCGGAAGCGACCATCACGGGAAAGGCGCGGAACTGGCCGTTCCTCACCGCGGGACTCGCCTCGCTGAACGCGTCCAAGCCGCAGCCATCCACCTTGATGTAGTCGAACCCCCACTCTTTGAAGTAGAGGGCCATGTCCGCATCGACGTGATCGAAGCTGCCGACCTCGCGTTCCGCCACGCTCCCGGTTGGCAGCAGAGAATCCGGTTCAGGGTAGCCCTGCGAGCAGGTGTTGCGGCCGATATCGGTGTAGATGCCGGCTTTCAATTGGATCGCATGCAATTGATCGATCAGCGGACGGAAGCTCGTCTCCTCGGGGTGAGCTCCCTTGGCGCTCGGGAAGATGCTGGTGCGCACCACCATACGGCCGTCCGGTTGCCGCCGCTTTTGCCACCAGCCATCGTCGATGTTGATGTAACGGTAGCCCAAGTCCCGCAGTCCGTAGGCGACGATGGCCTGTGCCGAACCCTTGAGCTTGGCCTCATCGATCTGCGTATGAAAGGCGTTCCAGCTGTTCCAACCCATCGGCGGCAGCGGTGCGTTGCCGAACGCCGGCTCGGACCAGACGCCGGCCGGCCGCAGCGGATCGAGCGCCGTGTTTTCTGCGGCCGGCATGACCGTCATCGCTGCGCAGCTCAAGAAGGATGCCAGGAGGAGGAAGATCCGATTGTGGGCTGCCGTCGTCAACTGAGCGACTTGCAGTTCCGGTCGATGTACGCCTGATGCGTCGGCAGGGTGTCGGCCGCGCTACGCAGGGCGGCACGCAACTTGGCGAGGTACTCCGCGCCGTTGACGTTGCGAAAATCGATCAACGGGTCGGGTCGCTCCGGGATGTTGAACTGGCCGATGTGCACCGCGGTCCACGATGCCGGGCCGAACAGATCCATCTCGCTCGCCATCAGGCGGCCATAGCGGCGAAAATGCTCGATCTTGAACTTAAGCGTATCGGGGATGTTCATGTGCGCGCAGGCCCGCCACAGCGGTTCGTCGCGCGTATTCAAGTGGTAATGCAGGATGAGAAAATCGCGGATTCGCTCGGTCTCGTGGGTGGCCACGCGGTTGAACTCGTCGGTCACCAGCGGATCGAAATCGCGGTCGGGAAAGAAGGCGAGGATCTTCGAGATATTGGCCTGGATGAGGTGCAGGCTGGTCGACTCCAACGGCTCCATGAAGCCGCTCGCCAAGCCGACGGCAATGACGTTCTTGTTCCACGCCTTCTTGCGCCGTCCGGTGACGAAGCGCAACGGGCGTGGATCGCCCAAGGCTTTGCCGTCCAAGTTGGCGAGCAGCGTGGCGGCCGCTTCGTCATCGCTGATGTGCGCCGACGAATAGACATAGCCGTTCCCGGTCCGATGCTGCAGCGGAATGCGCCATTGCCAGCCCGCGGTGCGCGCGGTCGAGCGCGTATACGGGGTGAAATCGGGATTCCGGGCGCACGGCACGGCCAGCGCGCGATCGCACGGCAGCCAGTGGGTCCAATCGTCATAGCCGGTCTTCAGAGCGCCCTCGATCAGGAGTCCGCGAAACCCGGAACAATCGATGAACAGATCGGCCGCGCAGACGCGGCCATCTTGCAGCGTCACGCTCTCGATGAAGCCGCTCTCGCCATGCTGCTGCACGGAGGCGACTTTGCCCTCGTGCCGTACCACACCGCGTGTTTCAGAATACTTGCGCAAGTAAGCGGCATACAGGCCGGCGTCGAAATGATAAGCATAGTCATGGGTCGAGAGGACATGGCGCTGATCGGTGACGGGCCGCGAGAACTTTCCCTGACGCGCCGCCGCCCACGCCATGGACAGGTCATCGAGGCCTAAGTCTGTGTTCGCGCGCGTCGCGAGCCAGTGCTGGTGTACCGACACCGTATCGAATGGACGGCCATAGCTGCCGAATGGATGGAAATAACGATTCCCCGGCTGCCCCCAGCCGACGAACTGAATGCCGAGCTTGAACGAGCCTTGCGTCGCCTTGACGAACTCATTCTCGTCCAAGCCCAGCGTCTGGTTGAACAGCTTGATGGTGGGGATCGTCGCCTCACCGACCCCCACCGTGCCGATCTCCTCCGATTCGATCAGCGTGATCGCGCAGCCAACTTTCAGCGTCTGACTTAGAGCGGCCGCCGTCATCCACCCCGCCGAACCGCCGCCCACGATCAGGATTGAGCGGATGCTGCTCACGGTCAGAAGCTGAGCTTGGCCGACACTTTCACGGCAACGCCTTGGGCGGGCTGCGCATTGACCAGGGTATTGTTACTGCCGCCGATGAAAGTCGCAGCGCCTGGATCCGCATAGCTGTTGAGCAGGTTGTAAACATTGAGCCCGAGTTGCAGGTTTTTGACCGGTTCGTATTTGCCGAAGAAACCGACGATCAACGTTCCCGGATAGTTGTTGCCGTCGCCGCCCGTAACCCTCGATTGGCCGTCCAAGCTGATGCCGACTTCAGCGTTGCTCAAGACGTCGTAGCTGAACAGGCCCGTGTAAGTGAAGTTCGGGATGTTGGGCGACCTCAGGTAATGTGCGCCCTGATTGGCTTGATCCTTGGAGTCGTCATAGGTGCCGCTCCACAGTACGTTGAAGCCGTTGATCCGGTAGGTCGAGAACAGCTCCACGCCCGCGTCCTGGTAGTGACCGGAAATGATGCAGGTTTCCTCGTTGATACCGAGGATATTGAGGCAATTCGTCTGCGAAATCTCCTGCGAGGAGATGGAATAGGTCGAATAGAACGTGGTCAGTTCCACGGTGTAGTGGCCGGTGAACAGGTTGCCGCGATTTTTCAGGCCGAGTTCGTATTGATCGACCGGAAAAGCCGCATTGGCCAGACCCGCCGAGCTCAGCGACCCATTGGGATTGAAATAGGACGGGCTGGCGTTGGTCAGGCGATCGGCATTGAAGCGCGTGCCGTGCGAATCACGGACGAATACCGACGTATCGGGATCAATCTTGTACAGAGCACCCACCGACCAGTTGGTGGCGTGTTCCTGGAAGTCGACGGCATTGAGCACGCCGTCGTAGCCCAAGAGCGGCAACACCGTGGTGACTTGCTTGCCGGTGCGCGGGTCCGTCTGTACCACCGAGGCATCACCGATCGCATTGCCCGAGCTGCCCTGAGCCCATCCGGAGCCCTGGAAGAGTTCTTCGCGAACGCTGCCATCCAGGTTGAAATCTCCGATATCGGTGTTCAAGTCGAGGTAGGGTGCATTGTCGGTGAAAGTGATGTCGAACTGCTGATTCCAGCCTTGGTTGAAGCCGGTCTGACCGCCGACTGCCAGGAGGTTGCCGGTGCCGTTGAGTCCGCTCACCAGATCGAGCTCCGCCGGATTGTTGCCGGTCGCCTCGTTGATCGAAGGGTTCGAGTGCCAATCCTCCGCGATGCGCTGAGAATAGTACAAGTAGCCCAGCTTCAGATCGAAATGAGCCGGTTCGAAGTCGAACTTATACGTGGCCGACAGATCGTTGGCGATATGATCCATGTGGTTCATATTGGTGTGCACGGCAGTACTGCCGCTCACGTACGCGCCGGTGAATACCTTGCCGGCATTGGAACCATCGGCATAAATCAGCGATTGACCCGCGCCCACCGCACTGGCCGTCGGTTCCGCGTTGTAGAACTGCACGTCGAACGAACCGCTCATCCGTGCGATGCGCGCATTGTCGTCGATGATGAGTCCGCCACCGAAGTCGTAATGCGTCTGCAGCTGCAGCCACTTTTCATCGGTGAGGATGCCGTTGAGGGGCTCCCGCCCGATCTGGCCGGTGGTGTTCGAAAAGAGGGCGCTCGAGTTCAGCGCGGAATAGCCGGGAGCCTCGTTGCGGGCGTCGCAATAGGGCGAGGGCCCGATGCTGCTGACGGTGTTGCCATTCAAGGTCGCCGAGCTGATGCAGCCGTTATAGCTTGGTTCCTGCGTGTCGGAGACTTTGAACAGCAGGCGGATGTAACCCTTGTCGTCGGCTAATTCCTTGGTGATGTTGCCCTTGATCGCGTAGGAATCGCTGACGTTGTAAGCCGCGTGCTCGATCCCGCGGCCGACATCGTAGTAACCGCCGATGTTGTAATAGGTGGTGTCGTTCAGGCTGCTGCCGTAGCGGAAATTGACTTTGGTAAAGTCGTAGTTCGCACCCTTTTCGACCTCGACATAGCCTCCGTCGTTGCGGCCGGTGAAGCTGATGTGGTTCAGCACGGCGCCGATGGCTTGTGATGCCAGCGTCGATGCGGTGCCGCCGCGGATCGCTTCGATGCGCTCATCGGTGGGCATCGGATGCGTCCAATAGTCGTTGTTGCCGAACTGGATGTCGCCGAAGAGCACGACGGGCAGGCCGTCCTCTTGAATTTGCACGAAGGGAGAGCCGCCCGTCGGGGTGCGCAGTCCGCGCACACCGATATTCGAGTTACCGCCGTCGCCCTGGGTCCCCGCGACCTGGATACCCGGAATCATGCGGTAGGCTTCCGCGGTGCTGGTAGCGTCGAAATCCTGGATTTGGTCCTGAGTCACCGAGCTGATCGAGGTCGACGTGTCGAGCTTCGACTTGTCACCGGCGGACGCGGTCACGACGATGACTTCCAGCGTATCGTCCGCCGCAGCGGCGGGTGCAGCCGACGTCGTGGCGGGGGGCGTGGCCGTGGTCTGCGCGTGCCCCGGCGCGGCAGCGACGGCGAACGATGCCGCGGTGAGAATCATGCGAATGCTAAGACGCAGCTTGTCATTGGAATTCATTGGTGTCCTCCCCGAGACATTGAATGGATGGCGGCCTCTACGGACCGTCGGCGAATTTGTAGCATGAGCTGCAAACGTTTGCAACATTTGCAGTGCCGCATCTTCCGTGGCGCTGAGGCGAACTGTCCGCAGACCTATAAGCGGACTCGTGACTCGCCACGAAGAGGCGGCTCGACGCGACCACGTTACTCGCTGCAAACGATTGCTAATGTGTGGCCGTCTTGCGGCCCGTGTGGGTATCATGGGCACCTGTGTTGAATCTCATCGCATTGCTTGTGGCGATCGGAACCGGCCAGCCGGCCGCGGTGGCAAGCGAAGCCTATCGGCCGCAGTATCATTTCAGCGCGCAGCGCCACTGGCTCAACGATCCGAATGGCTTGGTGTACTTCGAGGGCGAGTACCACCTGTTCTATCAATACAATCCGTTCGGTGAGCGGTGGGGCCACATGAGTTGGGGCCACGCGATCAGCAGCGATCTGGTGCACTGGCACGAGCTACCGGTGGCGATTCCGGAGGAGCCCGACACCATGATCTTCTCCGGCAGCGTGGTCGTCGATGCCGGCAATACCAGTGGCTTCGGCAGCGAGGGGCATACGCCGCTGGTCGCGGTCTACACCGGTTTTCAGCGGAGCGGTGCCGGCCTGCAGAGGCAACAGCTGGCCTACAGTCTCGATCGGGGACGGACCTGGACCCAGTACGCGGGCAATCCGGTGCTCGACTTGGGCCTCAAGGAATTTCGCGATCCCAAAGTGTTCTGGTACGCCGCCACTCACGAGTGGCTCATGGTCGCGGTATTGTCGGACCAGAAGAAGGTGACGTTCTTTGCCTCGCCGGATCTCAAGCACTGGCGGCACGTGGGTGATTTTGGGCCGGCGGGCGCGGTCGACGGTGCCTGGGAGTGCCCGGACCTCATGGAACTGCCGGTGAGCGGTGCAGAGGGCGGCTCTCGCTGGCTGCTCAAGGTGGACGTGTTCAAGAGCCGGGTGGCCGGTGCGGGAGCGCAGTATTTCGTCGGCGATTTTAACGGACGGGCCTTCACCCCGTTGCCCAGTGAGACGGGGCGCACCGTCGACTGGGGCAGGGATTTCTATGCGGCCGCCTCCTGGGCCCACTTGCCTGCCGCGGACGGCCGACGCGTCTGGATCGCGTGGATGAACAACCATGAGTACGCCCAAGAAATACCCACGGCCCCCTGGCGCGGCGCGATGAGCGTGCCGCGTTCGCTGTCGCTAAGGGAACGCGACGGATCATATGAATTACGGCAGTCGCCGGTGGCGGAACTCGAGTCACTGCGGGCGAACCATCGGCGCTTTGGCGGCTTGCGTCTGACCGGCGTGCTGACCGACTCGAACATTGACCGGACGACTTCGACATCCGTCTTGCCGCGCTTGAGCCCGTCCGCGGAAATCCTCGCGACCCTTCGGCCCGGTGACTCGAGCGAAACGGGATTGCTGCTCCGGGTGGGAGGGCGACAACGCACCGTGGTCGGCTACGACGTCGCGCAGCGGCGGTTGTTCATCGATCGGACGCATTCCGGCGCCACCGGCTTCAGCGACCGGTTTCCCGGCCGCCACTTCGCGCCGTTCGAGCTCGACCACGGAGAGCTCAAACTGCACATCTTGCTCGATCGCTCGTCGATTGAGGTGTTTGCCGGCGACGGCGAACTCGTCATGACCGAGCAGATTTTTCCGGCGCCCACCAGTGTCGGTCTGCGAGCCTATGCCCGTGGCGGCACAGCCTCGCTCGACTCGGTCGACTTGTGGGACCTTAAGTCCGCACGTGAGCGCTAGGAGACACCCTCATCAACGTGAGATTGGTCTACGCGGCGTTCACCGCGGCCTTTGCCGGTTTTTTGTTCGGCTTCGACACCGTGGTCATTTCCGGTGCCGAACAGACAATCCAGGCACTCTGGCACTTGGGTCCGGTGATGCATGGCATTGCCCTGGCGTCCGCCTTGTACGGAACGGTCTTGGGCTCGTTGTGCGGCGGGTGGCCCACGGATCGGTGGGGCCGCCGGCCCACCTTGCTCGGGCTTGGCTGCTTGTATTTCGTGTCGGCGATCGGTGCGGCCGCCGCGCAAAATGTCTACCAGCTCATCGCGGCCCGATTGATCGGCGGCTTGGGGATCGGCATCTCCACCGTCGTTGCGCCGCTGTACATCGCCGAGATCGCGCCGCCGGCCCAGCGAGGCCGGCTGGCCGGCATGTTTCAGTTCAACATCGTGCTCGGCATCGTCATCGCCTACGCGTCGAACGCGCTGCTCGCCGGTAAGAGTGCCGAGGACTGGCGCTGGATGATGGGGGTCGCCGCCATCCCGTCGCTCGCCTACGCCGTGATGTGTCTGCGCATCCCGGAAAGCCCGCGCTGGCTCATCAGCGAACGCGCCGATCGCGCCGCAGCGGCCGGAGTACTGCACTACTTGAATCCGCGAGGTTCCGCGGCCGAGATTGCCGGATTGACGCGCGAGATCGAGGCCGCGGCCACGCCGGCCGCCGCCGCGGTGCCGTTCTGGAGCCGGCGATTGCGGGCGCCCATTCTCACTGCCGTGCTGGTGGCGCTGTTCAATCAGCTGTCGGGCATCAACGCGATCCTTTATTTCGCACCGCGCATTTTCGCACTGGCCGAATTGAACCGGCACGCCGCCTTGTTGCAGTCGGTGGGCATCGGGATCACGAACCTTGTGTTCACGTTCGTGGGCTTGGCGCTGATCGACCGCTTCGGCCGCCGCACGTTGTTGTTCGGCGGATGTGTGGGATATATCGTCTCCCTGAGCCTCGTTTCCTGGGCATTTTTCACGGCGCACTTCGCCCTCGTGCCCGCCTGTGTATTCGTGTTCATCGCCGCGCATGCGGTGGGTCAGGGCACCGTCATCTGGGTGTTGATTGCCGAAGTGTTTCCAAACGAGCATCGTGCCCAAGGTCAGGCCCTCGGCAGCTTCACTCACTGGATTGCGGCCGCGGTGATCACCAGCGTGTTCCCCGCCGTGGTCGCGGCGTTTGCGCCGGGATACGTGTTCGCCTTCTTCGGCGCCATGATGGTGCTGCAGTGGGTGTGGGTGAAGTCGATGGTGATCGAAACCAAGGGTGTGCCGCTCGAGCTCGTGCAGCAGCGACTCGACGCCACATGGTATTCAGGGGAGTCGATACGATGAAAAAGCGAATCGGAGCGGCCTTGGCGTCGCTGTTGTCGGTGGCGGTGTTGCTCGCCGCAACCGAGACGGGCAACGCGGCCGCCGCCGCGCCGTGGTGGCGGCACGCGGTGATCTACGAGATCTATCCGCGAAGTTTTGCCGACAGCAACGGGGACGGGGTCGGAGACCTGAAGGGGATCACGCAGCATCTCGATTACCTCAAAGACTTGGGCGTCGATGCCATCTGGATCGCACCGATGTACCCATCGCCGCAGGTGGACTTCGGCTACGACATTTCCGACTACCGCAATGTCGATCCGCTCTATGGCTCGCTCGCGGATTTCGATGAATTACAACGGGCGGCGCGGCAGCGCGGCATGCGCATCGTGCTCGATATGGTGCTCAACCACACCTCCGACCAGCACCCCTGGTTCGTGGAGTCGTCGAGGTCGCGGCGCAACGCGAGGGCCGATTGGTACGTCTGGAATTCAGGCGTGCCGGCCAAGACACCGGGCGTCACCGCGTACCAGCGGCGCTTCGAGCACGAGGGCCGGGTGCCACCGAACAATTGGGAATCGCTGTTCGGCGGTTCGGCGTGGGAATGGAGCGCGGTCCGCAAGCAGTTTTATTATCACAAGTTCTACAAGCAGCAGCCGGACCTCAACTGGCGCAATCCCGCGGTGGAAGCCGCCATGTTCGACGTCATGAAATTCTGGCTGGATCGCGGCGTCGCCGGGTTTCGTCTGGACGCGATTCCGACCTTGTTCGAGGACGCGAAGCTGCGCAACGAACCCGAGTTGGGTGGCACCAATGCCCAAGGCGATCCCAACCTGAAGGAGCTCTACACCAGCAACCTCGAGGACGTGCATGCGACCATCCGCCGCATGCGCGCGATGGTCGACCGCTATCCTGGCGATCGAGTGCTCATCGGCGAAACCTATCTGAACAACACCGCAGACCTCGATCGATGGTACGGCGGCGCGCGCCACGACGAGTTGCAACTGCCCATGGACATGCTGATCGGCTTCGGCGCGGGCGCCACCTTCAGCGCCGGGTACTTTCGCCGCACCATCGGCGAAGTGGAGACCGAAGTGCATGGGTCAGAGCCCCTCCTGGTCTTCGACAACCACGACAAT
>Ga0116230_10000346_pt1 | contig 39923 bp, 29 predicted proteins | sample S1TSphfallax_3_FD_88678 | JGI IMG/M metagenome (GOLD analysis project Ga0116230, IMG submission 88678) | Host-associated microbial communities from peat moss isolated from Minnesota, USA - S1T2_Fd - Sphagnum fallax MG | ecosystem: Host-associated > Plants > Peat moss > Unclassified | place... | reverse complement strand
CCGGGTTTGCGCGGGGATTTTCTCTATTCTCAGGTGCCGGCTATCGGCGCCGGAGAGCGCGGAATGCTCGATCTGCTTACGGTCGACCCCGGCGGGCGGCTGACCATTCTCGAAGTGAAGGCGGATGAGGATATGCATTTGCCGCTCCAGGGATTGGACTACTGGATTCGCGTCCGGGCGCTCAATGCGGAGCGGGAAGCGATTCAAAACAGGGAGGTTGGAGCCTTCGAGCGGCAGGGTTATTTCGCTGGAATCGAGGTTTCCGCGCGTCCGCCCAGGCTGCTGCTGGTGGCGCCGGCGCTGCGCGTTCACCCGTCGAACGAGGTGGTGCTGCGCTACCTTGCTCCGCAGGTGGAGTGGGAGCTGATTGCGGTCAGCGAGCATTGGCGGCGGGAGCTGAAGGCGGTCTTTCGCAAACGCAGCCGGTGATCGCATTTCGCGCGGAGCAATCGACGCAAAGCAATGCGCAATCGGCGTGGCGCGGTGCGCAATGTTTGCGGAGCAGGGCGCAATGGTTGAGCGACGTTTCGCAATCTGTGCGAGCTTGGATCCGAGAAGATTCCCTCAGGGGCTAAAGCCCCGATTTTTCCAGCCTGCGTTTTCGGCACGACTGAAGTTGTGCCCTTTCACAAAACAAGAACCGGCGTCCGGGCCGCGAACAAGAATAGGCGTCCGGCAGGGACCAAGATTAGGTGCGCGGCAGAGAACAAGAACCGGCGTGCGCGGAGGAGAAGAACCGGCGTGCGTTTTCGACGGAGTTAGCGGGAGCGTTCGAGGGCCAGCACGGAGTAGCCGGTGGCCGCGTCGGACATGAATTTGCCGACATCCGAGTTGGGGTCGCGCTTGACGTTGACCGACGATGCCGGCCATAGCCCCTGCGCCTTGTCCTGGTTGGCCAGAATCCAAGCAATGCCTCGTTTGGCCTCGGGAGATTTGCCGAACCCGTTTTCCTCAAGCGCCAGCACGGTAATTCCAGTCGCGTAGCCGTCGCTCGCCGTCGGAAACGGCGTTCTGTCGTGGCGCTTCCAGGTGCCTTGTCCCAGATCGGTGAGGCACCAGCCGCCGTCGTCGCGCTGTTTGGCGTAGAGTTCGGACGCCAGCGCCTTCTTCTCCGGCTCGGTCATCAAGCCGGGCATTTTGGCCGAGGCCCAGAGCAGCGTGATCTTGTTGATGAGCGGCTGGTCGGGCTCTTCGCGCTTGAGGTAGTCGCGCAACAAGGTGAGATTGGGCTGAATCTTCGCGTCGTCCGCGTAGTGGCCGGGCGCGGTCGCGACGGCGATCGCGGCCATCGCCGCGCCTTCGTACTCGGACTCCGGCGCTTCCCACGGCGAAAAGTGGAAGTTCTGCCAGATCCACGCGCCAGCCTTCGGTCCGGTCTGCTCCTGGAGCGCCCACATAGCCGCAAAGGCTTTGGCGGTGGCCGGTTTCAGGTCCGCGGGGTCGCCCGCGGCGTTGGCCGCGTCGTAGCTGGCCAGGATCAGCGCGTTGTTCACGGCCTCGGCGTTGCGCGCTTCCTTGGTCTTGCCGGGGCCGTGTTCGGCATCGGTGTAGAAAGTGGTGGCTTCCGCGCCCAGGTTCACGCGCTTGACAATGCTGTCGAGCATCGCCCGCTCAGGGTCGCTCACCGCCTGTTCGCCCAGGTTTTTTCTCAGCAGCGGCCGCGCCAGCGCGTAGGGAACCTGCGTGTGGCAGCTCACGCACATGGTTCCGTGATCTTTCTGCGCGTGGGGCCATTCCTGCCACCACTCCTGGCGGCTATCGAGATATTTGGCGGCCGCGGCCGCATCCCACGCGCCAGGCTTCGCCGCGGAGGCGTCGCTGGCCGCGGGATGGGTGGCCGCGGCGCAGCTACAAGCGAACAAAAGGGCGTAAATACCGAGCGCGAAAGACCGCATGAGCGTGGGTGCTCCTTCGGGAATTTGCAGGGCCAAATGGCAAAACGGCCGGGCGGACGGAGTGCGGGGCCTTATGACTCTGGAGATTAGCACAAAACCGGCCGGAAAACGCCGTTTTCGCTGGAACGAGAGCCCGCCAAGACTCTTTCCGCCCTCGCGGCGCCTACGGGCAAGCGCAGATCTCCGCAGGGCTGTCCCCGCCAATCCATACGCTGTCTTAGCTCCCAAGCAACGCAACCGTCTCCACCAAGCTCGACTTCCCGCTCCCAGCCACTCCGATGCTTCCAGGCGCGACGATCGTCCCCACTCAGCGTACCGCTTCAGGCTCATTTCGCGTGGGACAAGAGTTCGGTTTGACCGGCTTAGACGCACCCGATATACTCGGAGAGGTAATAAGCGGGAGTAGCTCAGTGGTAGAGCATCGCCTTGCCAAGGCGAGGGTCGCGAGTTCAAATCTCGTCTCCCGCTCCATTCCGCCCTCCGGCGCCAGCCGGGCAGGCTACGGCAGGAATGGACAGCAACAAAGAACCCCTCTGAATGGAATGCCTTGCCGGGGCGCGGTACCCAAGTGGTAAGGGAGAGGTCTGCAAAACCTTTATGCGTCGGTTCGATCCCGACCCGCGCCTCCATCTATCAGTTTTTTGAAAAAGAGATTTCCACCAAAGCTATTGCGACTTACGCTAGTCCCGCGCCAGGGCTTCAATCCATGGGTTCACCAAACGTCCTCACAGTCCGGAGCGTCCCCTCAATTGCCATCTTCGCTCGACAAGCGGAAGACCGCCAATACAAGAGCGACGAATCCGCTCAGGGTTGCAAAAGGCGGTCCGTATCGGGGTTCCCGCGGACTGGTCTTCGTCGGCGGGGCGGAGTATTCCAGCCGCGAGTGCAACCGGGCGCTCAGCGAGCGCCGAATTGCGCTCTGGATGAGCCGCATAGCATGAGCCGCAAAGGCAACTGCCGGGATAATGCCTGCACGGAGGCGCTGTCCCGGCTCTCTGAGGGGCGAACGGCCGCACGGTATGCGACTTGACCTTAGCTTTCGCTTTCCGTTTGAAGAACCGCCGCGACGCTCGCTTGTGTGGTTATCCCGAGTTTGATGGGTTCCAAGAGTTTTCCGACCAGCAGCGACCAATCCAGTTCGTGGCTGCGCTTGCGACAGTTTTCCGAGTACCTATCCCATTCCCCAAGAAGCTCACTTATGTTTTGAGACAACGCCGCGGCGGATGGCTCCGATACCGCGCCGATGCCGTAGCGCTGAACTACGCTCTTGGTGCCGTTTTCAGGAAAGTTCACGGTCGCTACCGGCAAGCCGCTCGCCATTGCCTCCGCGACAACCCTCGGGAAACCTTCGCGGCGGCTGGCGATGACCAGCACTTCGGATTTGGAGAGCAGATCGACCTTGGTTTCATCGTCGACGAATCCGGGCAAGTGTATGTCTGCGCCGTATCTGCTTGCTTTGGCGGCATCTGTTAGAGCGGCGAGTGAAGGTCCGCCTCCCGCGATGGTTAAGCCGCCTAAGTAGCCTTCGTCCTTCATCCGCTCGAAAGCTTCTACGAGCAAGGCCAGGTTCTTGTGTTCGGTAACTCGGCCCAGATAGACCAGCCCCGATCTCCGCTCTTTGGGTTCGCAACGGTAATTCGAGAGCCATACGCCGGAGGGAACGCAATCGACGCGCCGGCCGGAGACCGCGCTCACCGCCTCAGCCACTCCATGGCTTACCGCGATGTTGCGCGCCGCCAGTTTAGGAAGCCACTTCTGAAACTGGCGATCCACCCTGCCGTCGCGAACCTCGCACCAATCCAGGATGGCTTTTTCTCGTGCGCTTTTCCTGGAGAAGACAATGTGAGCAAGCGGCCACTGATTGAACAGCATGATGTCGTACTTATCGGCCCGCGCCATTTGGCGCACCCATAGCGAATAGCGCAACAGCGGGAGGACTGCCCGCTTGAGAGGCTTGAACAAGGGCTTTTCATAGCCGGGCGCCAGGGGGTAGCGAGACACGGAGATGCCGGATAGCACTTCATGGCTGGCAACGTCGGCAGAGTGCCGGATGCAATAGACATCCACGGTGTGACCAAGCTGCTGAAAACACGCCGCCAGTTCCGCGTAGCGAATCTCTTGCCCGCCGACATGCGGGAGATACAATTCCGTGAAGATGCCGATCTTCATACTATTCCTCGTTTCACCTGGGCGTTAGATTGACTGCGTTGCGGCGAAAAGGCGACGAATGGGTTATCCCTCGCAATCCGTTGGAGCCTGGGCTGAGAAACCTCGACTTACTCTCCGATTCGGCGCTATCGAGCTACAACATCGGCGGTTTCCATCGCCTGTTGCTTGGCCTCGTCGAGGATGGATTGAATCGTGCGCCGGCCAGCCGGCTCCGGCGCGTAACCAATCAAGGTTTCGAGCCGTTTCGTACTGGCGCACAAATTCGATCTTTCCGAGGCGCGGCCCTTCTTTGGATCGAAGGTCACATCGATGTTATGTCCCGCTTCGGAGAGAATCAGATCGATCATATCCGCAACCCGGATAGCGTGGCCGCTGCCGATATTGACGGTTTCAATGCCTTCAACCGCAAGCGTGGCATCCACGATTGCGCGCGCCTGCGTGGGTAGATCCACGAAGTCGCGAGTCGGGTGGAGATTCCCAAGCCGCAGCTCCGTCGCTCCCTTCGCAATCTGCCCAATCACTTCAGGGACGAGATGCGGGTTTGTCTCTCGGACGCCGACCGCATTGAACAGCCTGCCAATGAGAAGATTGGGTGTCCATCCCCAATCGCTGACTCCGCGGCAAATCATCTCGCCGATCAGCTTGGTTCTCCCATACGTGGAGAACGGTCCAACCGCGTCATCCTCCATGTGGGGGCGCGGCGAAGGAGCGTAGACATCCGCGGTGGATGCGAAAAAGACCCGGTTGACGCCGGATTCGTAAGCCGCGTTCAGGACATGCAACGTTCCGCTGACATTCAATTCATAAGCCGCGCCGGGGTTGCGATCGCAGAATGGAATGTAGTGGTGCGCCGCGAGATGGAACAAGCACTCGGGCTGAAAGGCCTGAAAGCATTCGGCGACCGCCTTCTTGTCCAGAATATCCACCCTGGCTATCTCCGGCCGCGTCATCCGGCCGCGCCAGTGGTCCCTTCCTGAATAGAAGTTATCGACGACGACCACGCTGTGGCCGAGCGCCATCAAGCGGTCCACAACGTGAGAACCGATGAATCCCGCTCCTCCAGTGACCAAAACTTTCATAACCATTCCCTCCGATGAGATTTCGATACTTATGTTGCCGAAGCGCCGACTGGGGCTATTCACGCCGCCCGGCGATCCTATTGCGCACCCAGACGGTGTGCTTGGGTTGGCGGCGTCCCTAATCCGCCTGGCGACGATTCAAGATCATGCAGCCGGCGATTGAGAACTGCAGGAATGCGCAAGTTATCGGAAACGGGGCGATGCTATGCGCCGCTCAAGACACCCGGTTGCGTCTTCGCCTGCCCGAGGCCGAACGCCTCGAGGTAGGCCGCGCGAGCCTGTTCCGGGCTATAACTCGCCAATATCTCGCGGTAAGCAGACGATCCGTAGCTGTGCCGCTCAGCGTCGCTCTCCAGAAGACTCCGAAGCTGCTTGCTTAAGCTCTCCGCATTACCCGATTCGAAAAGCATGGCAGCCTTCCCCTGACAACTCACTTCGCAATGCACCGGCAGGTCGCTGAGCAGGCAAGCGAGTCCATGGGACATGGCTTCGATTGTCACTAGCGGCAATCCTTCCGGCCCAAGAGACGGCATGACGAAGATATCCGCATCGCGATAGTACCGGGATACGTCTCGCTGGAATCCCTCGAAGCGGACGTTCATGTCCGCGGCCTGCAGCTTAAGTTGCTCAGTGCCGGAACCGTCTCCGACGACTGTAAGTTCGTAGCCGTCGAGGGACTTGAGGGCGTGCAACAGGAGATGCAGACCCTTGTGGGATTCGAGCCTTCCCACGAATAACAAGCGCACCGGTCCGGAATGTTCGCGAAAGGACTTCCGGGGCGGCATAAATGGAACCCAGTTGCGAATGACGCGGCGCGTTCTCCTATAGGTTTGCGCCCGCAGCGCAGAAGCTATCGTCTCCGAAACGCATACCACTTCGTTCGCGAAGAGAGTTCCGATGCCGTATGCCAATTCAATCGCAAGCCGCCGCAGCGCGCTCAGCCGTGTACCGGTTCCAGGAAATGGAACTAAGTGACGAATGCTGACAGTCCGGCATCCGAACAATCTGGCCAAAGGCAGCATTAGAGTTTCGAGCGTACCGGTCACTTGAACTACCTGAATCCTTGCGCTCACCAGGATGTAAGGCAAGACAAACATTGCGTGCAACACCTGAAGCGCGCGCGCGGACTGGGGCAGCAGGCGCAACCGATGCACCTGGACTCCCCGGTCGCCAAGATTCCGCGCCAGGGTCGGATCGAAGACCAATGCGGAGAGTTTGCAGTCACCATCGAGCAGGTCAGCCAGATTGACAAGATGCGCGTCGCCGCCGCCGTAAAAGGTATTCACGGAGACAAGCAATACGGAAGTCTTTTCGTTCTTCAATGGTTCCTCCGTCGCTTCATTGGTGCTGCGCGCTTCCGCTAAGTCGCCTGAGCTTTTGTGTTTGCCAGTTATCCGCGTCGCCGCGCCGGCCTCGCGCCATGCTTTCCCGCTGCGCCTCCGCGTAGAACTCGAAGAGACGGGACGCGCTGACTTCAATATCGAATGGTGTTCCCGTCAAAGGCGAAACCCCCGGCATGGTTCGGGCGATGGACTTATACCTGGCAATTCTCTCCGCCCATGCTTCGGCGGAAAGCTGCAAGGACAGAAACTCGATTCCTCCCGGAACAACGGAGGCGTTGCTTGGGGTTGCCTCTGAAACAACGCAAGGCAGGCCGGCGGCTTGAGCCTCAAGCGAGACCAGCGGCAAACCTTCATGCAGCGAAGGAAGCACAAACACGTCCATGGCGTCCAGCATGAGCCGGGGAACATCCGAACGAGGTTCCAGCCGAACCACGCGCGACGCCAGGCCGCTTGCAACGATGAGCGATTGAACATCTTCCAGCATGGGTCCGGCGCCCACCAGCAGCAGGTAAACGTTCGGGTCCGTTTGCGCCAGCGAGGCCAGAATCCTGAGCAGAAACGCATGATTCTTTTGTGCGGCGAAGCGGCCCACATGGCCAACGATAAATGCGCCGTAGGGGAAACCTAACTCGCGCCTAAGTTGAAGCCGGCCCGCGCCGTTTCCTCGCGCAAAGGGCGCCAAGTCGATGCCGCAGCGCACGATGCGCACGCGCGGGTCCAACTTCCAGGACTTCCCAAACTGAGAAGCCGCCGGGCCATCGTCGGCCGCAAAACAGTGGGTCGCATACGATCGAATCAGCCGCTTGCCGAGACTCAGATAGGCGCGGCGATGCAGGCGCGCCTTGTTATCGATCAGCCGCGTGTCGTTGTGGCTGTGCGCAATCCGTATCGGGATGCCGCAGCGGGCGGCTATCCACAGGACCAAACCGTTAAACTCGGCGAAGTGACTGTGGACGATGTCGTAGGGTCCATGTTGCCGCACGAAATCCCGCAAGTCCTTCTCGAACTGCCATGGGTTGAGGAAGCGGTCGGACCTGCCGATGTTGCTGCCGAGACTCTCCGCCTCCTGTTCATAGCCGCCTGTTTTCATGCTCCTCAGGAAGAAGTCCATCTGAAAGCGGCTGCGATCCGTGCGCCGGAGCACATGCATGAGCCATGTTTCGATTCCGCCTCGGGTAAGATCGCCGAGCACATGCAGGACACGCAGCGGTCTGACCGGGATTGCGGTCGCGTCGTCCGCGTTGCTTATGCTTGGAGGATTTTTCATGCTGTCCAAATTGAGTGAACCCCTTTCTGGTGTTCCCTGACGACGATGCCCATGCTGGAAGGCCTGCCGGCTGGCGATCGACGAATCCAGCGCGCTTGATCCGATGGGATGGGATGGGGTTCCCATTGCGGCCCGGGCCTCCGGGATCGCCTGACGATAGACCTGCCGCGTCTGCTTCCCGACAATCTCTGGGGAACACTCGGAGTTGATTTTCCGCGCGCCATTCAACCCCAAGCGCCTTCGCAAATTCTTGTCGCGCAAGAGCCGAACCAGGGCGTCTGCAAGAGCCTGCGAATCGCGGGGCGGAACGAGGTAACCCGTTTGCCCGTGGTCCACTAATTCGGGAAGTCCCCCGACGTTTGTGGCTACGACTGGCTTTTGAAAGCTGTAAGCAATTGGAATGACTCCGCTCTGCGAAGCTTCCACATACGGCAAGACAACTACGCTCGCCTTGCGGAAAAGTTCGGCGCGCATTTCGTCCGAGACATACTCGTTGTGAACGACAAAACGATCGGGATCTTGCATCATGCGGTTATAGCGATCGAAGTCTTCTCCCTCGCCGGCAATGACGATTCTGGCTTGGGGAACCTTAGCTGCGATAAGTGGCTGGGCGCGAATCAAATATTCGAGCCCCTTGTATTCCCATATCCTTCCGAAGAACAGAATCAGCGGTTCTCCATCCGGCGGTTCCTCTGTCGTTGCACTCGCATCTTCCCCGATGACAACATGGGGAACGACGTGAACGCTATCGTGTGCGATACCCAGGCGCCCAACCAGAGCCTCCTTAACCTGAGGCGCGTGAACGATCCTGTTCCGCGCCTGACGAGTGGCCCGATCATGGACCCACTGCGGAGTGCGCCTCGATTCGCCATCGCCGATATGGATTGAAGCATCGTGAATCGTCAATACCAGCGGGTACTTAGCCAACAGCGGGAGGGCCAGTAAGTTGAACGTCAGGTGTCCATGCTGGAAGTGGATCACATCGGGTTCAAGTGCTTTAATCTCTCCGACAAGGCGCATTAGCATCTGGATATGGCTGTAGGTCTGGCGGATTCTTGGTGTATCGAACGAATGAAGCTCAACCGATGGGCTGAGCAAATGCAGATAGGGATCGGACTGAGTCCTGGGTAGAAAGAGATAAAGATGCACTTTGGGGTCCTGAGCAATGCCCCCCGCCAAGCGGACACAGTACTCCCCGAAATAGAACGACACCAGTGCGACTTTCAACTCTTTCATACGATCCTCGTTACACAGATTGCCGGTTGACGGCATGAGCCAGACTGCGAGTGTTTCTCGATGCGGACCAAGCCGGCGGCGCGGGCACGAACGCCAATCGCGCCAGAGCGACCAGACAAAGGAAGAGCAAAAGGCCGCCGGTGATCAGCTCCGACTCCAGAAATCCGTCCAATACGCAAAACACCAGGAGCGATCCGCAATACGCAAAGACTGGGTTGCGCGTGCGCCTAAAGATAGCGAATGCCTGCCATATTCCCGTGAGCAGAAGCAGCGCATACGCGGCCATTCCCACCGCACCCAGAGTTAGCAGATAGTCGATATAAGTGCAATGGCTGTTAGGAACTCCTTGCTTTTCCTGTGCCGAAATATCGGTGATACGGTTGGGAGTCCAGAAGCTGGCGTAGCCGTAGCCGAGCATGGGACGCTCGGCAATGAAGCCGCTTACATCGTCCCAGATTCCCGTGCGGCCAGTAAAGGTATCCAGGCTGTCCGAGTCTTCTCTCCCCAGCAGGATGGCGCTCTTGGCGCCGGACGCAAGTCCCGAGCCGAGGAACAGGAGGAAACAACAAAAGAGAACGGCGGCTCCGTACGCCATCGTAAGTTTCGTCTTCAGCGACGAGGTTGCGGTGACATAGATAGCGAGCGCCAGCAGCGCGGCCGCCAAAGCGGTTCTCGACCCACTGAGGACCAGGAACACGAAGCCCAGAGAGGCGAGAGTCCATAAGAGCGGGCGCCAGCGCTTATGCAGATCGACAGCGGCCACTGAGGAGAGCAGAAGAATCGTGCAGTCTACCCCTTGTCCGTGTGGCCGAAGCGTACCTGAGAATCGATAGCCTGCGGCGAAAGGAAGAAACGTTCCATAGAACATTTCGGCAAGAAGATCGATACACACGAAGATAGCCGTAGAGAAACAACTCCATACGATGATCCGCCGCATGGGCAATCGGCATACCAGCGCCACCGCGGCGATACCCAGTATCCCGACGCCCATGAGGGTCTTGAGTGCCGCAGCCGTATCCGCGGCCCAGAAGCAACTGAGGGTTGCCCATGCGAAGAAAAACAGGAACAGCCACCCCAACGGCGGACTCGTTCGAATCGAGTCTATCGCTCGATCCAGGAACAAACTTAAGATCGCGCCAACGCCCAACGTCAGCAAGGCAATCCGGTGTACGGGCGAAGCATCGCCCGCGCCGGCGATAATCTCATCCGGTGACGCGATATGGTTGTCGATCCCGGCCTTGGCATTCGCAAAGTCATGGTATGCGACGAAGAAAAGCGCAGATAACAGCAGGAAAAAGAGCCAGGGAGTCCTTTCGACTCTGCCGGGCCGCGTGTTGCGCGAAGGGTGGATGGCGCTCATGAGAGTGCCGCTTGGTTGGCGGAGGTGGAAGCGGGTAGCCGCAAGAACAGGAATGCCCTAACCGCGGATGTGACGAGGTTTGCGCCAAGCAGGCCAAACGCGGCCCCGAGGGGTCCGTACACCCGGACGAGCCACAGTCCGAGAGTCAGCATGATGAAGAGCGCCGCGAAGTTGGTGGCGAAGTCCAGATCGGCGCGGTCTACGGCGAAGAGCGCGCGCGAGAAGCAGAACGCGAGAGCCTGCACTGTCACATTCAAAGCCAGTACTGCGAGGGTCAGGCCGTTGCCCAGATACTGCCGCCCGTACAGCAGGGCCACCATGTGATTTCCCCAGACAAAGACGAAGAGGCAGAAGATGGACATGAGAGCGGCAACCAGTCCGGCAACCTGGAATACAAATCTGCGCAAGGCTCGGTGCCCGCTTTGGGCATAGATGTGGGCTATCTTCGGTCCTATCAGGTTTTGCAGTCCCATAACGATGGGACTGCCGATGGAGATAACTCCCAGCGATGCGGCCCAAAGACCGGCGGACGCGACGCCATGGAACGAGGCCAATATCCAGGGGTAAAGGTTCATGCTGACGGCCCAGATCAGTCCGCTGGCGAAGACCCACTTGCCGATGGTCCAATTTCTCCTGAAATCGTCGATGGATCGGCGGATGCGCGGTTCGAAGAAGTCTCTGTCGGACCACAGCCAGCCGCCCACCGCAAGTCCACAGGCCGAACCAATCACCCAATAGGCCCGGCTTACGGTGAGCAGTCCGAGAAGTTTCAGAGCGAACAAGCCGCCGACCTGGCCGATCGCGATGCAGAGATCGAAGAGGAAGACGGTGGTTATCTTCAATCGGGCGAAACTGATGCGCCTGGCATGCTCGCGAAGCATGATGAGCGCTATCACGAAAGCTAGAGTCCACAAGACCGGGCTCATGGGCCTGGGACCGAAGCCATGCGCCGTTGCCACCGAGCCGCAGAAGACACCTAGCAGGCCGAGGAAGCAGAATGCCAACTGATGAATCAAAGTGCTTCCCGTATAAAGCGCGTGCTCTCTTCCTTTCAGGCGCGGAGCGTAGACCATATAGGGCGTGGTGATGAGAGAAGTTTGAAAGTCGGTCATCAGCAGGATCAGGGTGTTGCCCAGCATGTAAAGTCCCAGCTCTTCTTTCGAGCGGGTCCGCGCAATGATTACGCCAGCGACAAAGTTGGCTACGCTGATCACCCCTTGGTCGGCGAGGGAGAGAAAGGTTTGGCGCGTGGCCTTTCCAGCCGCGACTTTCTTGCTCAACCAGGAACGAATCCGCCCGGACGGGGGGTGGGGCGCGGTTGTCGCTTCCTCTTCCCTAGTGACCGCGGAAATCGGATCGTCTTCGATAGAAACGGATATCAAGTCTGGCCGCCTTGGATGCAGCAAGAGCAATTCCTTCGAACGGGCGCGGAGACATTTGCGGCAACTGGAATGACCAGTTGCACGTTCCCATGTAACTCCCGTTCAGGGCACTCTTGGAGTTGTGTGATTGGCAACGGAGTGGGAGGCCGTTGCCGCGAAGAGCTGTTGCGTCGTGAGAATCAGAGCCTCTTGTAAATGGCTTCCGGAATAGGAAACGAGCGGTTGGAGAGCACGGTCCCCAGCAGCCGAACGCCTGCGTCCACTAAGGACTCCTGCGCGTTGCGTGCGGCGAGCCTGCGGGTTCTCTCGGCTTCGACGACCAGGATGGCGGCATCGGTAAGCGATCCCAATAACTGAGCATCGCCGGAAACGCCGGTTCCTGGAGCGTCTATCAATACAAAGTCGAAAGCTTCGGTAAGTTGCGCGAGCCGCTTCCTGAGTCCTGCTTGAGGAAGGAGCTTTCGATTGTCGTCGCCCAGAATGTTAGGCGCAGCCAGCCAGAGATTGTCTTCGATCTGGAAGCATTGCGCGCGCAAAGGGGCAGATCCGCCGGCGCGCGAAGCCCTTGCTTCGGCACCGAGCAGTCCGGACAAAGGCGCGGAACGCGGATTGCCATCCACAACGCAAACCGGCCTGGAACTCTCAAGGGCAAGCGAGCGAGCCGCCGCGGCGCACACGGCGCTGCTGGCATTTCGATCTTCGACTCCGCAGAAGACGACTTGCTTCAGAGGGTTTCCGTTGTTCGACAGGAACACGCTATGAACCAGTCGCAAGATCTGCTCGTCGGCGGGACCGGTTGCGTGGGGAGTTCCCGCGTGTGCCTTGGGAATCGCGCCGCTGCGATGCGCCGTTGCCTGGTTCCAGTTTGTCGTCTCCGCTTCAACCGCAAGCTGGGTCATCAATTCGTAATTGCGACTCATGTTAGCTTCCTCTCGCTGGCCGAAAAGGCAGCTTAGTTATGGAATGGCGCTCGTTGCGTTTCCAAGAGAGCCAGGAACGCGCGATCCCGGCCGCGCGCTGAACGGAAAGTCTCAAAGAGGGGCTGCGTTCATCCGGGTTTGAGGACTGGGTGTCAATAGCTTCGCCAGCCCGCAGGCGCCTAAGGCCAGAAGTATGAGCAATGGAGAAACTGGCGCATTTTGGCTGTCGAATGGTTGTGCCGAGCACTTTCGCTTCGGCGATTCAACCATCGACGCAGGCTCGACGCCGGCGCCTTCCCGGTTCGCCGCATCTGGCGGCGGCGTCAGTTGCAGGTCCGCGACGATTTCCGACACGATGTTTCCGTCGGCCTTATGGATACCCAGGGCGCGGCACAAGGAGAGAGCGTTGAAGCATAAATTGTTGATGGTTCGCGGAGTCCCGCGGCTGGCCTCGGCGATCTGGCCGAGCGCCTCTACCGTGAACGGCGCCTCGCCTTCGAGTCCGGCATGTTGCAACCGGTAATCGATGTAGGCCAATGTCTCCTCAGTCGAAAGCGGCTCCAGCCGGCAAACGGTCGAGATGCGCTGGCGAAGTTGCACCAGAGAAGGCTGCATCAACCTATCCGCCAACTGCGGTTGTCCTGAGAGGACCAATTGCATCAGCTTGCCGGCGGAAGTCTCGAAGTTAGTCAGGAGGCGGACCCTTTCGAGCATCGCATCGGAAAGATTCTGCGCCTCGTCGATGACCACTACGACTGTGCGGCCCTGGCGGCGTTCGCGCACCAGCGCGTCGCTCAATTGCCGGTGCATTTCATAGTCGCTTCGGCCGGGAGCAATGCCTAAATCCAACAGGATGTAGCCTAACAGTTCGCGTGGCTCGCAACTGGAATCGATGTTGAAGAGAAACACGCTTCTTGCCGAATCCCCAAGCTCGTCCAGGAAGCGGCAAAGCAGGGTTGTCTTACCCATGCCGGGCGGCGCGATCATGGCGGTGAAGCCGCGGTTGCCGACGAAGCCGTACCGTAGCGAGGCCAATGCCTCCCGATGCGTACGACTCGGATAGAGCAGGCGAGGATTCGGAGTGGCTCCGAATGGATCGCACTGGAGACCGAAATATTCCCAACGCATTTGGCTAAACTCCGGGTTTCGGCAGGGCGGCAAGAACTGGGGTGCCCAGGTAACCGGCTACCTCGTTCGGGGTGCGGAACGTGGGATCCGCAAGATCGAAGAGGAACGCGGCGGAAAGACTCACGGCCCCGGCAAATAGCAACGTAAGAATGGCGACGCTCAGCGGGGACCGTTTGGGAATCGCGGGCACCACGGGTTGCTCGGCGATGGCGACATTCAGGATGCCTCCCTGATCGAGAGCTTTGCTGATGCGCGCTTCTTCCCGCTTGCGCCGATACAGGAGATAGTTCTCCTCCTGGGTCTTTGCGTCCTCGGCCAGATTCTGCTGGAGGGGCATAACCCGATCGAGGAGTTCCGCTTCGCCGTGGTACTTTGCGGCGATGGCCGCGGCGGCGTCCGCGCGCGCCTGGAGAGTGCTTAGATCGGCCTGAGCCTTGGTCAATTCCCCTTGCACCCATCGATAATCCGGATTCTGGTCGGAAGTTTCATCGTGAATCGGTTTGCTCTCCTCGGCGGCGATGGCGCTCTTGGCATCCGCTATCTGACGGTCGGCTTCCAGAACCGGACGATAAGTCGGGGCGAACTTGGTCAGTAACTCCGCCCGCTTCAGTTGCAGGTTGAGCAAGGTCGACTTCAATTGCTCGAGCAATTGCGGGTTGTCGGAATTGCGCACCGCGGTGGTGATTCTCGGTGGAATGGACTGAAGTTCCGCGCGCAGAGCGTCGATGCGCTTTTGAGTTTCAAGCAGTGCGGCCCGCGCCTCGCGCGCCTTCGACTCGAAGGCGTCTTCCTGCTGCAGCGCGGCGGCGCGCTGCAGATCGGCGGAGACGATACCCCGGTCTCGATCGAAGCTGGTCAGCTTTTCCTGCGCCTCATCGAGTCCCCGCTTGTATGCTTGCGCTTGCGCGTCGAAGAACTGGAACTCGCGCGAGGAATGATGGACTTCGAGGTGCTTTTCCATGTAGGCGGAGGCCAGCGCCTTCAGCACATCTTCGCCCTGCTTGGGGTTGCGCGTTTGATAGGAGATCGAGATCACATTGGTCTTGCGCAGCGGCTCGATTTTCAAGCCAGCCCTCAAATCGCGCACAGCCTTGGCGAGGCGGATTGGATTGACATCGCGGCTGGATGCCTCGGCAGGGCCGGCCAAGCCCGCGGTCAGAGCTACCTTCCGCAGCAGGTCTTCGCTGTTGAGCAACTCAACCTCGGAGTTCAAATCTTCCTCGCTGATCTGGTCGCCGCTGAACTGTGTGGGCGCGTTGGCCGAAGGAGTTACCATATCGTCGGAGCGCTGGCGCAGAGCCAGTATCTTCATGTGGGCCTCGTACTTCGGCACCCACACCCCCGACAGAGCTACCGCGACGGCGACCAGCAGGAAGGCGACCAGCATCTTGGATCGCTGCCGAAAGAGCACTGCGGCAATGTCCCGTGGGGTTGGAATTTGTTGGCGGCTCGCCCTTTCGATCCCCAGTTCGTTTCCGATCGCGATGTCCAGTTCGTCCGTTCTCATACCATGCCTCGTGTTGATCAGCCTTTTTAACGCTCGCCTCGTGTTGTCGCTCCGGTCTTACTTAAGTCGCGACTAAAAAAGTCCCGAACCCAAATACGCGCTTACGCTCGATGTCGGCAGGAATGGACGAATCTTCGAAATGGCGTTTTGCGGGACGTAGAGCATGTCTCCCGGTTGCAAGGGAACGTCTTCGGAAAGGTTGCGGGACGCGAGCAGCTTCTTGACGTTCAGGAGTTTCGCCTCGTAGCCTCCGCCTGGCAGAGGACGAAAGAGCACTACCTGCGAATGCTTGGACTTGTCGGTAAATCCGCCGGCCATCGCAACCGCCTCGGTGACCGTAAGGTCGCTGCGCAGATCGTACTTGCCTGGCTTCGAGACCTGGCCAGAAGCGATGAAATAGGGCTTCTCGAAGTCCTTCAAAGCGACGGTCACGATGGGATCGGACAACGTCTTTGCGTAGGCGGCTTTCACCGTGTCGGTGAGTTGGGGAACCGTCTCGCCCTCGACGAAGAAGGAACCGGCTCCTTTCAGCGTCACATAGCCGTCCGGTTCCACAGCCACCGTCTGGTTGAATTCCGGCGAAAGGGGGAAATCGAGATCGAAAGTGTCCCCTTTGCGCAGCCGGTAGCGGGCATGCCGTTCCTGCAGGCCTGGAGTCGCATCCGCCGAGGGAGTTTGGGTTGAAACTGCCGCGGCCATGGGGGTTTGACCGGCCGCCCAGGAAGCGGCGGCCGCGGACATAAGAACGGTCGTAATGGCTATAGATTTCACTGGGAACCTCCCCTGCTTCAGAGAACGCATCGCCGCCTCGATCAATACGCGCCGTCGCCGGTGATTACCGCGCCGACAGTCTTGGCGAGCAAATAAATGTCCATCCACACGGACCAGTTGCGGACGTAATAGGAGTCGTAGGCCACGCGTTCGGCATAGGTGGTGCGATTTCTTCCGGATACCTGCCACAGCCCGGTTAGCCCTGGGACTGTCTTGGTGTAGACGACATAGGCTTCCCGGTATCTTTCCACTTCGGCATGGATGATGGGGCGCGGGCCCACCAGGCTCATTTCTCCCCGCAGGACATTCCACAGCTGGGGCAGTTCGTCGAGACTGGCCTTGCGCAAAAATGCTCCTACCCGGCTAACGCGAGGGTCCTCGCGGAGCTTCTGAAATTGGTCCCACTCTTGCTTGAGTGCGGGATTGGCCGCCAGGGATCGCTCGAGGACTTCGCTGGAGTTGCGCACCATCGTTCTGAATTTCAACATGCGAAACGTCTTGCCTCCGCGGCCCAGTCGTTCATGGGAGAAGAAGATCGGAAATCCGGACTCCAGAACGATGAGAAGCGAAATGGTCGCCAAGACTGGAAGCAGGCAGAGCAGCAGCAACGTGGCGGAGGCGAAATCGATCGTCCGTTTGGCCACGCGCGACGTGCGATCGAGCAAATTGTTGCGCACCTGGATGCCGAGTATTCCCATCAGATCGCGCGTGTAGGCGCCCACTTTCCACAGGAACGCCGTATCCGGGATGATGATGAGATTGGGAAAGGAATCCCCGCATTCGGCGATCAACTCCGCGAATTCCGATTGGGACAACTCCGGCGCGGCCACGATCATGTGCCGGATTCCGCTCGAGCCGATCTGACTCAGGTACTGGGATCGGAAGACCGGTACGCCGTCGATCTCTTTGTCGGCCAGATGGTTGGAAACGACTGCGACCGGGCGCAAGCCAAGGTGAGGCTGACTCTTGAACCGGCGCAGGACCGAAAACGCCACCTCTCCTCCGCCCAGCAGCGCCACCGGGTAGCCCCACCATCGAAATCGCGACCCCAACTGGCGTACCGAGGCTCTCGTAAGCGGGATCGCCAAAGATGCCGCAACAAATTCCGCGAAGCAGATCAGTACCGGTATGGAAGACACCCCGTGCAGCGTAACAATCAGTGCAATGGAGAGAAACGCGCTGGCATTGGCGATGGCAATGCTTCGAATCTCAGCCACCGGGTTCACGCTGACTCCAGGATAGGAGCCGAACAACCAATAGAGAATCAGAAAGGAAGGCAACAGCAGCCAAAAGAGCGGCCAGCCTCCCGGCGTGGCGTAGCGGCCCACGATCGAATTGCCCAGGAAAGCCCAAAGGATGAGGCTGAGCGTAACAATATCGCCGGCGAGAATCAGCTTCGCCGAGAGAGAGGGTCGATGAAAATGCCGAATCGCAATCCCGGCTAAGTCGTATCCGGACGCTGTCTGAGTCGCTATGTACGAGGACATCGTAGTGATCCACACCTTTCAGGGTCCGCGCTCAAGCGGGTGCGAGGCCAAGCCGATTGCTGCCGGCAGATTGGGGTCCAGAGACTTCGGCTCGCAGCGGCGGGCAAAGCGGCGGGCAAAGCGGATCAATGTCCTGGGAATCCACTTCGATGGCTACGCTGCGCATGATGGTATCGAGGTTGAGTACCACGCGAAGGTCGCTCTTCTTGCGGATCAGAACTCCCTCGACGCCCGTCATCACGCCGGTCTTGATTCGCACCCTTTCGCCCACTGCGAGGTAGGGATGCGGTTCGGCCTTGCGCTCCGCGAGGCCACAACGCAAGACGTCGATTTCAAGATCGGAGAGCGGCCAAGGCTCCCGCGGCGAGCCTACGATCGAGATCACGCCCGGAGTGCCGAGCACCGAACCGCGGTCTTGCGGCCGGCAACGGACAAAAACGTAGGTTGGAAACAAGGGCAAATCCAGAACAACCGGACTGCTCTTCTTCCATTGCCGCGTCGCTCGATAGAGCGGTAGCAGCGTCTCGATCCGGCGCTCGGTCAGCATCTCGGAAACGTGTTTTTCGTGCCGGGGAACGGTATACACCGCAAACCATTGCGCCCTGGGTTCCGAACCGGCGCTCGGAACTGCGCGCGATGTTCGGACTTCCTCCCACTTTCGGATTTCAGACATGGCTTCGCCATCCTTAATCGGGATTCCCGTTTTCCACCTGCGGTTCCAATCGAAAAAACGCCATACGGACAGCCAAATGCCGCAACCCGCGTCGCGGGAAAAGCCGTCCGTCAAATCCCCTGGACGGAGTTCTCGAAGTGCGATGCAACCGAGTCCGTCGATTCGGGATAAAACTGCATTGTGGCGGCAAAACCGCCATGACCGGCACCCGTACGCGGGACACTGGCTGACGATTCCGTCCGAAGTACGACCCCTTCGCCGTGCAAGCACATTCCCGAAGGAGACTGCGCCACTTTGGGCAGAGCGATTTCCAATTGCATCAAAGCTCCCACGGACGGCAACGCATCCGCGACAATGTAGGCTCCGAACGTAGTCACGTCGCGAGTGACGCCCCTGCCTGTCTTGGGTTCGCCATCGTGTCCCACCCATGTGAACTGCACAGGAGCGTTCAAGCGATACCTTTTGCTTTTTCGTAGCTCTCGTGAATTAGGCATCTGTTCGGGGCTTTCTCTCCGAACGCATCGGACCGCAGGTGGATGCGTCAACACAACTGAAACTAAGGGTCCGGCGAGAATTTAACAAGATACGGAAGTTCTCAGAGGCGCGTATCTCCGCCGGATTGGGCTACGGTAGAGAAGAATGTCTCTGAGGGACCGTGGAAATCCTTCCGCGGTCCAGTCGAACAACGCCGCATGGCTCCCTGGATGCTCCCGGGTTCCCGGCGAGGTTGGCCTGGGGAACGGCCACGGACAAGGACGCGACGCCCCGGATGGGGAAAACCGGGCTGGAGTGGCAAGAGGCGAATGGCATGCGGCGCACGCCGATCGCCCCCCAGGCAACCTTGCGCTCATGGACTTTTCATGCCTTTCTTGTTGCCGCCTCGTTTTCTCCATGGTAGGGTAACAGTATCCCCTGCAAAATGGTTTTACTACATGGCTAAACGATGGGTGCGCCGCCGAGCCAGTCTTGCGCCGCCGCACGATCGGGCTCGAGCAATCTCCGATCGCCGTCGAGTACGACTGACGGTCCTGAGCTGTACAACCGAACTTCAGCGGCAATGTCGATCGCCATTGCAGTTCCGCCCGCTGCTTCCCGGAGAAGCCGCTGTGGATCGTGGCGAGGGTTCGACGGCATCCCGTTCGAGAGGCCATCGGCTCAATATCCATCGTTTCGCAAACAAAGAGGAGAGAGTCGCTGATGACGGCAAATCCCCGGAATATCTCTGTGCTGGTCGTGGCTCCCGACGCGCTCGCGCGCGAGCTGCTGATGGAGGCGCTCGACCGCTATGAGTCTTTTACCGTGACCGCCAGCGCGGCCACCGCCGACGAGGCTCTGGACGCCTTGCGCACCTCGGATCCGGATGTCGTCCTGATGAGCGCAAACTTGGCCGAGGGTTCCCTCAGCGGCCTGAACGCGCTTCGCCAGATCCGTGAGTCTTTCGCCACCGTGCGAACTATCGTTCTGATCGACTCCGCCGAGAGGCATCTCGTGGTGGACGCATTTCGCGCCGGCGCCCGCGGCGTCTTTTGTCTTTCGCAATCCAACTTCAAATCGCTCTGCCGCTGCGTGGAGCAGGTCCACGCGGGACAGATATGGGCCAACAGCGAGGAGCTTTCCGACGTGCTCGAGGCGCTTTCCAAACCGGCGCCCATGCGCGTCGTGAACGCAGACGGACTGCATTTGCTGACGAGACGAGAAGAAGACGTTGTCCGTCTGCTGGCGACAGGCATGCAAAATCGGGACATCGCCGTCGAATTGAAACTAAGCGAGCACACGGTCAAGAACTACTTATTTCATATCTTCGAAAAGCTCGGCGTTTCGTCGCGCGTCGAACTGGTTTTGTACGCGGTTAGCAACACGCAGAAGTTGCAGGCTGCCGCCGTCAACCGGGAAAAGACGGCGGCCAAACGGACCCCAGCGCCCGGATTTTCCGCCGCCTAACGACCGGAAAGATCGCAGACTTCGAAACCAGTGGGGGCGCGCGGGCCACGGCGGGAGTACTCCGCCAAGGCTCCCGTGCGCTTCACCGCCGGCCGCGAGTTTGCGGCAAGTCAAGCCATTCCCGTCAGACGCGCAACTGCCGTCCATGCTTGCGGACGGGAACTTGCCACCGGCCTGTGCCGTTTCGGCAAATGGGGCCAATCCCAACCAACCTCTCGTCCGCCGCCGATAACGCAGTCCCGCCCCGGAGCCGACCATCCTCAACGGCCTTGGATAGCAGCACCCCTTTGGGCGCCTACGTCGATACGCGGTAGTAACACAAAAGTTGCATATAAGTAATCCAAATTTAGTTACTAAAGATGTACATCGGATGCTAATATCCATTCCAGATTGCCGATAGCTGTAGCAGGGGCATAAGAATCCATCCATTGCGATGGAGCTCGCTGGGGGGAATCCACGTGTCTAAATTTCTGAGTAGTCCCTTTTCGCCACAGGAATTTACCTCGCTTCTCACGATTTCTCGCTGGGTCCGGCTTCATCGAGACGAAATTCGCCTCAAAGAGAGGCGCCGATTCCCCTGGCGTCTGTGCGCTCTGCTGATGCTCTGCTGGTCGCCGCTTGCCGCGATCGGGCAAAGCAAGTTGAAGTCTATCTCTTGCGCTGGTTCCGCGTTTACCGGTGCAGGAACCTACGCGGGATCTCTGGAGTTGGATGCCGCCGCCCCGGCCGGAGGCCAGACGGTCACCCTTTCGAGCAGCAATGCGGCCGTTTCGGTGCCGGCCAGCGTGACGGTTCCCGAGAACGCTACACAGACCGCATTCCTGCTATCCGTCGCTCCGGTCTCGTCCCCGCAGGCGGTTACCGTGTCTGGAAGCGCAGGCGGCGCAACCCATGCGCTCTCGATCCAGTTGTATGCGGCGTCCCCGGCCTTGAGCATCGACAACAGCAGTCTGAGCTTCGGAAACGTGCTGTTGAAAGCCTCGGCGACGCAGACCGTAACCCTCTCCTCCACGGGCACGGAACCGGTCGAAGTGACGGGCTTGTCGATGGCGGGCCCGGGCTACCGATTCCTGGGAGTGAAGCTGCCGATGACCTTGAATCCCGGCCAGCAAGAGACGCTGACCGTCGTCTTCACTCCTCTTTCCGCCGGCGCCGCCAACGGAAGTCTCACCGTCTACAGCACCTCGCGGACCAATTCCCGGGCGGTAATCGCAATCTCCGGCACGGGTGTGCCCGCCGTGGCTGTTGCCGTAACGCCGGCCACGGTTTCGGCGATCGCCGGGACCAGCCAACAGTTCAACGCTTCCGTAACCGGCAGTTCCAATACGGCGGTGACCTGGAGCGTCTCCGGAGCCGGTTGCACCGGACCGTCCTGCGGAACGATCTCCAGCAGCGGACTCTACTCCGCGCCGGCGGCGATTCCGGCCAGCGCCACGGTCGTGATTACCGCGACGAGCGCGGCCAATCCGGGCATCTCGGCCTCCGCCAGCGCGACCGTTGTTCCGCCCCAGGCGGCCGGTTACCAATTGGCCTGGGAGGACACTTTTTCCAATCTCAACCTTTGCACCGGCATCGTCGCGGGATGCACCTGGTACGGTACTGGAACTCCCTGGACCGCGACTTCCGATGGAACCGTCACCGACGAGTCGGGAAGCTACGCCAATCTCAGTTGGACAAGCGGTCAACACAACAGTTTTACCAACCTTACGACTTCTTCCATGGCGGGAACCTATTTCCGGGCCTGGACCTACGGATATTTTGAAATCCGCATGGCCTTCAACCCCGTCGCCGGCAACTGGCCCGCGCTTTGGATGCGGCCGGTGCAGACCATCGGCGACCCAAGCGCCAACGGCGGAGAACTGGACATCTTCGAATGGCAGAGTCAGACTCCGAATGAGTTCTACGGCACGGCTCATGTTTGGAGCAATGGCGCGGATATGGGCAACAACAACAGCAGCAACGCCGCCCAAGCGCCGGCCGGAACGAACTTTGCCAACTACAACAACTATGGCGTTCTTTGGACGCCGACCCATATCACCTGGTTCCTGAACAACGTGCCCATGGGAACCCTGAGCACCGCCGCACCGCCCTTCAGCACGGTCTTCGGCGGCTCGGAATCGTATTTCCTTATCCTGGGCGAGCAGGCAGGTTGCAACTGGATTTATGCCCAGGACGCCCCCTGCCCCGGACAGGTCAGTCCCCTCAATATGAAGGTGCAATGGGTCCACGTTTACCAACTGCCTCCTGGTTGAGTCCCTACGGTGAGCCGCCCTTGCGCATTTTGGCGCAATGGCAGTGAGTGGGCGCGGATTCTTTCGATTCCGCATTCTGTTCTTCGCACTCGAACCGGGCACAGGCAGCAAGGACGCGCCGCGCCGGTCCCATACTTTTCGGCGAAAGGCTCCATCCCGGCCCCTCAGGGCTTGGCTGGAGCGGAGGCGGGTTTGCTTTCGCCGCCCGGCTTGGAGTCGAGGCGGGTTTCAATGGTTCTGCGCAGGTCTTTGGCGGGGCGGCTGGTGGGGTCCAGCTTCATGGCGGCTTCGGCTTCGTCGCGTGCCTCGATCAGGCGGTTTGCCCCCAGGTCGAGGCGGGCCAGGACGAGGTCGGCATCCCGATCCGGCTGGCGAGCCAGAGCGGCCAGAGCCTCTTTGCGGGCGGCGTCGAGATCGCCGGAGCGCTCGCGAACTTCGGCAAGGCCGGCGTGGGCGTCGGCACAGTGATCGTCGGCGGCCAGCGCGGCCTGGAAACCGCGTTCCGCGTCGAGGAGAAGGCCGCGGTCGAGCTTTTCGTGGGCGGAACTGGAGAGTTTGGCGGCGCGTTCGGATGCGGGGAGTGCGGCCAGGCGGGCGGATTCGACCTGGTCCAGCATGAGAGCCGCTTCGCGGAAGGCCGCGCCGTCGTAGGAACGCTTGATGCGCTCGAGGGGTTCGGAGCCAGTGACGCCGGTGGGGCTGCCCGGGATCGCGGCGGAAGCCTTCCAGTTTTCCTCGATGGATTTCGCTTCGCTGTCGTTCGGGCGGAGCTTGAGGCTGGAGGCGAGTTCGGTGAGAGCTTCGGCGCCGTCGCCGTTCCGATGAAGACTGACGGCGAGATTGAAGTGGTAGTCGGCGTCGGTGGGGTCGGCGGCGGAGGCTTGGCGGAAGAGCGGGATGGCGCTGGCCGCTTCTTTGCCCCGCCGGCTGATGGCAACCGCCTGGTTGTTGACCACTTCAGGCAGCGGCAGTACGCGGGCCACGGCCGCAAAGGCCTCCTCGGCACGGGGATAATTGCCGGAGTAGATGAGGGCCAGGCCGCGATAGAAGCCGGCTTCAAGCGCGGAAGGGTCGGAAGAATTGGCGATGCGGGTTACCTTGCTAAAGGCCAGCGCCGCCTGTTCGTAGTGCTGGCTGGCGAACTCGAGCTTCGCCGTGGCCAGCCAGGCTTCCGTGAATCCGGGGCTGAGGTCGGTGGCTTTCTTCAGGTGGCCGAGACGTCCCGCCACGTCGGGTTCGGTTTCCCCGCGAATGTATTGCTCGAAAGCGTCCAGGCGAAGCCCTGAGCTGGCGGCGCGGAAGGTCTCTTCCGCCACGGCGAAGGTGGGGTCGAGCTTGCGGGTGAGCTGCCACGCGAGGGAGTTGAGCAGCGGTATCAACTGATCGATGGGCCCGGTCTCGGTCACCTCTTCCGATAGGCGAAGCCGGGCGACATCGACGATACGCGCCTTGAGGGTGAGCTTGGCGGCGTCGACCCGGTAGCTGCCGATCAGAACGTAGTTGGCGTCGAGGATTTCCGCAATCTTGAGCGCAGTGGCCCGGCTGGGCTGGAAGGTTTCCGGCAGGCCCAGCCGGTCGAAGGCGTAGAGGCGGTCTTCGCGGGTGAGCGGGAAGAAGCCGGCGGAGGTGAAGCGGCTGTTGAGAATATCCGGCGCGGCTTCGCGTATCCAGTCCAGATTCGCCGCGTCGAGTTTGGCCGTGTCCAGTTTGGCCGCATCCGGATTGGCTGTGGCCGGGCCGGTATTCCCAGCGCCGGAGGGGGCGGCCGCGCTGGGCATCGCCGCCGCAACAGGCGTGGTGAGATTGTCGAATGGCAGAACGAGGAGGATGCGCCCCTGTCCGGCATTGGCTTCCGCGCTGGGCGCGGTCTGCGCTGGTGCCGCGGCGGCAAAGGCAAGCCCGGTCGCCAGCAGCGGAGCAAACAAACGGCGGACGCGGAATGGGCCGGATTTCGTCACGTATAGCCTGATTATATGTGGAGACGGAATCCAAAGCGCTTCGGTGAGCCTCCAGCCGCGCTGGGGCGTTGCGCGAAGGGCAAATTGTTCCACGTGGAACAATTTGGGGTGAATGGGACGGGCTTGGAAAACTTTGTTGCAAGTGGTTTTGTTTTGTTAGGCTTGCAATTGCGTAAAATTATGGCGATTTGTGCCTTGTTGCAGCGAATGGGGATTTTTGGCGGCGGACGGGAAAAATCCGCGGCGGTTTGGGTGGTGCCGCTGGGTTTTTTGCCGTCTGGAACGCGTTCTATAAACCGGCGGATTCTTCCTATTGCGTGACGGACGGTTCCTAGTGCGCGACGGATTGGTTGCAGTGGGCGTCACGTTAGGGCTTTTGGGATATAGTTTTGCCGCGCTTGACGCCACCGCCCGGGAAAGATGGCGGGGGCGGGATGCAAGGGCAAAAAGCACGAGAAGGGTCGCCCGTTCTCGTCGCCCACCTTGCTCGACTACATCGGGAAAAGCCAAGCATTCAAGTGTGATAACTTGGAGTGCAAACGATGGGTGACCGCTCGCCAGAGACGGCACCAATCGAGCTTGCCGAAAGGATTTTCCGTACTAACGTTAGGAGCTCGGGGTGAATTGGTGGCGGAGATTCAATCGCAGTAGTGCGCACACGCAGGCCAATATCGTATGCACAGTAATCATTGCGGTCGCAACAGTCGCCTATTCCATCATCGCTGCGCGCCAACTCGGGAATATGGACGAGCAGTTGCCGGAGCTGAAAAAGTCCGCTCAAGCCGCCAAGGTCGCTGCTGAAACTGCATCCTCTCAGTACAGACTCGCTCGACAAGAAGCTGAATCGACTCAGGCCGCAATAGTCGTAGCCGAAGTATCTCCCAGCGTGGAGCTCGGAAATATCCTTACGCTCAACTACCGGCTACATAATGTCGGCAAATCGGCCGCCGAGATAGTGATTGGGGATTTTCAGGCATCCATCAAGGGTAAGGATATGCCTGCGGTCACGCTTTCCAGAGGGCGCCTGGAAGTTGAGGGTTCCCTACTTGGCTCCTCTATCGAAGGGAGTTCCGTACTCCGCAAAGTCACGATTCAAGATGTCAGGAACGGCAAGGCGACAGTCACAATTCGGTCAAAGTACAGCTATCGGAACGGATTCGACCGCGAAGTCGTCGAGAATAAATGCTGGGTTTTCATGCGTACGGCAATCATCAACAGCGCTCAAGGCAATTTTTGGAGCGACGACGTGGTGGATTGCAACGAAGCAGCCAAAGACGAAGCCAGAAATACCTATTATGCGGCTAACGAGTTGAAATCCAAGTAGCCGACCGACAAATCGTCGCAACTAACTTATCCGGAAGATTTGGTGGCGCCGGAGGGGCGCGCATTTCACAATCGGGTTTTGCGTCGCAGTTCCGAACTCTTCTTACCGCTTCCAGGCGTAATTCCGGGCAGATGGGATAAACTGCCCCACTGAGGTTATGACGCGTGGAATCTTCTTATAGGAGGCCCAACCTATTTCAGTACGCTACCAAAGAACTCTCTCAGGACGCCTTCCTGTGCTGGCTGCTGGCGTGGTCGGACGGACGCAACTGCGACGAGGATTGGACTCTCTGTTCCGCCGGTTTGAATCTACTGAACTCGCTACTCAAACTGCACGATGAGCCATCCGTTGAGATGCCAACTATCGCCATCCACAGACAGCTTAACCGCGTTGACGTAGTGGTGGAGGTTAATCACAACCTAGTACTAATGATTGGGATAAGGTTCATTCGAATGAACACGAGGCCCAGCTTGGCTACCCGACCGTGATCGTACGCGAGTATCCCGAACGCAGAGTCTTACCTGTTTTCTTCAAGACCGGTGATCAATGCGACTAAAGCAATGTCGAGAGTGCGGGATACCAATGTTTCTTGCGTCAGCAAATCCTGTCAGTACTTGATGAGGGCGTAAAGGCTGGCGTAAGACATCCCATCTATGTGGACTTTCGAGACTACCTCTGGAACATAGAAGACAGTGTCGAAGCATTCAGACATTTGCCAATTGTCGATTGGCCGAAAGGCAGTCCTTGCTGGGTCGGGTTCTTCAAGGCCCTGAGAAAATTGAGACCCGAGTTAAGTTGGGCATACGTACCGAACCCGTCAGGGGGATTTTGGGCTGCATGGCGGCACAAAACAGGATGGGAAGGTCAGACTGTCTACCTCCAAATCGAGGAGAGACGGCTATGCTTCAAGGTTGCAGCCGAAGATGGAGCCGATAAGAGGCAGGTACGCGATGATTGGATGAAGCTCTTACTTGGGGAGGCTGCGGATGCCCCCGCCATCCAAGTCCTACGCCCCGCTCGCCTCGGCCACGGAATCTGGATGACAGTAGGCGTGTCTGAACAAAATGAATGGATGAAAACGAACCGCGACGGGCTCCTCGACATCGAGGGGACATTGGGGCGTCTGTTGGTGGCTGAGGCTTTGATTTCGGCTTCTGTCGCACGTTCCGGGCTTTGATGACTCTATTTCTCCGTTTTCGGTTTGCTTGTACGGTGATGCCGGGAATCTTTCATTCCGTTTGCCGTATTGGTCGCGTTTCCATGGGGCAATCGCTTTGGTGGTTACCTACTTCGTCGCTAACCGTAGGCGTTGAAAGCGGGACACCCGCATTAGTGTTTGGCTTCGGGTGGCGGAAGCTAGATTTGGGATTGCTAGATCGCCGAGTCGGGGTGTTTCCAGCCGTGGAGGCATTGTTCTGAGAGTTCGTGGAACCTGGCTTCCGTGATGCCGTTTCTCTGTTCTACCGCCAGTGGGTGGTCTGTGGCTTCGAGTTCGATTTTGGGGCGCAGGCCTGGAGGTTGGGAGTGGAGGTAGCATTTGAGGTTGAGCGTGTCTGGGAATTGCCAGATGCGGTTGGAGAACCAGCCGAAGTAGGGTGGTTCTTTGATGCGGTCGGGTTTGCGGGCTAGCTTCTTCTCGCGTTTGAAGTTGGCTTCGCTGAGCGTGGACCAGACTCCGAAGGTGAAGACATCGCCTGTGCCGAGGATGGGGATTTCCAGGATGGCGCGGATGAAGTGGCCGTCGTCGATGACGCAATAGTCTTTGTTGAAGGAGCAGCCCCGCGGCGCGGGCCATTTTCTGCGGTTGCCCCAGTAGATCGGTTCATCGAAAGCGAAGCTGTTGGGGATTGTCTCGTGGAGTTGGCCGCATTGGGTGCATTTCCAGGGGGTCATTTGTTTTCAATTTAGCGTGGATTGGGGTGGGGAGAACAGCAGATTCCCTATGGGAATGACAGAAAGAAATACAACTACAAGGGCAAAAGCAAAAACAGCAGCGGGTCCTTCGCTGCGCTCAGGATGACAAGTTTTGTGGTGATTGGTGGGTGACGGGTTATTGGGGTAGGGCTGGTTTGGGTTGTTGTTTTGGGGTGGTTTTGGTTGCTGGCTGGGTTTGGAGGGCTGGTTTTACGGAGGGTTTTGGGTTGGGGGCTGTGGGTGGTTGCGGTGTGGGTTTTGTGGGCGGGGTTGCGGGCCTCGCTGCGGGAGTTGGCGTGGGTGCGACGGCTGGGGTGGTGGATTTCGGTTTTGGCGCGGGGGGGATGGCGGCGGGTTTTGCTGCCGGTTTGGCGGGCAGGGCTGGGGCTCGCGTTGCGGATTGGGCGGTTTCGGCTTTGGCTGGCGTTGGCGCGGGGGCTGAATTGGTTTCGGCGTCGCCCGAGAAGTGTTCGTTGTCTTTGCCTTTGATCGCTTCGCGCATGAAGTCGATCCAGATGGGGAGGGCTACTCTTGCGCCTTGTTCTTTGTCGCCGAGGGATTGGCGGCTGTCGTAGCCGACCCAGGTGCCGCAGGTTACGGATGGGGAGAAACCTAAGAACCAAGCGTCGGTGAAGTCGCTGGTGGTGCCGGTTTTGCCGCCTAAGGGGTGTTTGAGCTGGGATGCGGAGCCGCCGGTGCCGCCGGGTTGGATGACGGCTTTGAAGAGCTGCATCATGGTGCGGGCGGTTTGCTGGGTGGTGACTTCGGTGACGGCGGGGGCTTGTTCCCAGAGGGTGATGCCGTCGGCGTTTTCTACTTTGCGGAGCAGGCGCGGGGTGACGCGGATGCCGTCGTTGGGGAAGACGGCGTAGGACTGGACCTGCTGTTCGAGGGTGATTTCGGCGGCGCCGAGGGCTACGGGCAGGTAGGCGGGGATGTTGCTGGTGACGCCGAAGCGGTGGGCCGTCTCGATGACTTTGCGGATGCCGACGCGGGCGGCGAGCTTGAGGGCGGGTATGTTGCGGGACTGGGCGAAGGCGGCCTGGACGGTCATGGCGCCTTTGTAGTCGTTTTCGTAGTTGTGGGGGGTGTAGCCGCCGAAGCTGACGGGGCCGTCGACGACGATGTCGGTGGGTTGGACGCCGTCTTCGATGGCGGTGGTGTAGACGTAGGGCTTGAAGCTGGAGCCGGTTTGGCGCTCGGACTGCATGGCGCGGTTGAACTGGGAGAGCGAGTAGTCGCGGCCGCCGACCATGGCTAGGATGTCGCCGGAGGTGTTGTCGATGGCCATCAGCGACCCCTGGAGGCCGGTGTCCTGCTCGAGGGAGGCTTTGCGGGCGGTGCCTTCCATGACGAAGTTGCCCTTGCCGTCGGGACTTTCAGCCAGGTGGACGTAGATGAGGTCGCCGGGTTTGACGAGGTCGTCGCCGTGGGCCTGGCCGGTCCATTTCCAGTCTTCCGGGGTGATGACGATGGTCGAGTTGCCGGCGCGAGCGCGAATCTGGAGCGGAAGGACGCTGGTGACGAGGGCGTGGACGTAGTCGCCGGGGTGCAGCTTCATGGTCCAGTCGGGGTGTTTGTACTCGTCGGGATCGAGGCCCTGGGCGATGACGTTTTGGCTGGCGCCCTTCCAGCCGCGGCGGCGCTCGTCGGCGGCCAGGCCGTCGAGGACGGCGCGGTTGGCGGCCTGCTGCAGATCGAGGTCGAGGGTGGTTTCGACGCGGAGGCCGGCTTCGTGGACTTCTTCGGCGCCGAACTGCTTTTCGAGTTCGCGGCGGACTTCTTCGATGAACCAGGGGGCGACGGACATTTCGGGCTGGGCGATGCGCAGGCCCAGGGGGGCGCCGCGGGCGGCATCGGCCTGGGCTTTGGTGATGACTTTGTCGGATTCCATCTCGGTCAGCACTAAGTTTCGGCGGCGGAGGGCCTTTTCGGGGTTCAGCAGGGGCGAGTAGGCGACGGGGCCTTTGGGCAGGCCGGCGAGCAGGGCGGCTTCGGTGAGGTTGAGTTCGCTGGCGTGCTTGGAGAAGTAGAATTCGCTGGCCGCCTCGAAGCCGTACATGCCGTGGCCGAGGTAAATCTGGTTGCCGTAGAGGGTGAAGATCTGCTCTTTGGTGAAGGAGCGCTCGATCTGGATGGCGAGATAGGCTTCTTGGACTTTGCGGGCGGTGGTGCGCTCGGAGGAGAGGAAGAGGTTGCGGGCGAGCTGCATGGTGAGCGTGGAGGCTCCCTGGGCGCGGCCGTGGGAGACGATGTCGTGCCAGGCGGCGCCGGCGACGCGGAAGACGTTGATGCCCCAGTGGGACTCGAAGTTCTTGTCTTCAATGGAGATGACGGCTTGGCGGAGAACGGGGGCGAAGTCGTCGTAGTTGACGATAATGCGGCGCTCCAACGCGAACGATCCGAAGGGGCGGCCTTTGATGTCGTAGAGTTCGGTGGTGGTGGAGGGGCGGTAGCGCTCGAGGTCGTCGATCTGGGGCAGATCGACGGAGTAGACGAGGGTGAGGCCGGCGAGCGAGCCGGCGATGGCGGCGAGCGAGAAGAGGATGGCCAGGGTGAAGCGGCCGGCGAGCTTGCGGCGATGGCGTTCCGGGGTGGTTTCCGGGCGCAGGCGCGGCGGGCGGAAGCCTCCTCGGACGGGGAGCGGGGCTGGCGGGAGGGCTGGCGGATGGGGGGTGGTCGACGCCAAAATCGGAGAGCCTCAATGGAGAGGGTAGCACGGGGGCAATTGGCTGGGGCGGTTCGATTGGGGCGGGGGAATCAGGAAACCAAGCCGGGGAATCGGCACTCGATCAAGAGCAGTTGCTCCGACGCTCGGGGGACTGTCTCCGTCGTATCTCCGGCGAAGTTGGCAACCAATGCTTCGACCATGGGGTTTCTGTTTTCCTCTTTACCGCCTACATGGTAAAAGTGGTCCTTGGTGAGGATATGAAATCTGCTCCAAAGGGTCTTGATGTACTCATTTTCTCTGAAATCGTTGTGGTGCCAGGTGGATAGAATGAATTTGCCTTGGAAATCGCGCAGGGCTTTGAACAGCGCTGTTTCGTTCGATTCATTCCATCCGCTGTAATAGTCCACGTGGCGGTCGATATAGGGTGGATCGCAGTACACAATGTCGGATGGACTTGCTTCTTTGATCGTAGCGGAAAAGTCCTGGCATTTGAAGACGAAGTTCTTTGTACGCAGCAGCTTCTCAATAGACTCAACTTGATTCGCGATCTTAGTAATATAGGCCTGTGCGAATCGTTGAGGCTTTCTACAGAATGGGATATTGAATTCGCCTTTTCGATTGAATCGAATCATTCCGTTGAAGCCAGCTCGATTTAGGAACAGGAAGTCCAGAGGGCTGTGGTCGCGATTGAAGCGATCCCTGATTTCATAGTAGTGGCGCTCTCCTTTTGCAAGGAGGCACCTGCCTTCCTCGGTTAGGTATCGGCCCACGACGGAGGCTGTCACTTCGCCGCTTGCAATAGCGGAATAGAATCGAATCAAGTGGGGATTCGTGTCGCAGAGTAGAGCGTTTTCCGGAGCGACATTGAAGGCGACAGCTCCAGTACCCATGAAGGGTTCGATCCAAACTCCATTGAATCTTTCGGGGACGAGGTGCTTCACCCACGGGACCAGCTTGGTCTTGATTCCCTGAGACTTGATAGGAGGGATATTGACTCTCATTCTTCGGCCAACCCTTCGTTGTTCTTCCTGGGCACGATTAGCGCGGGGTCGCCGTTTCGGTAGGCGACGAAATCGTCGAGGCGTGTGATCTTCTTCGTACCTCCGGATTCATCTTTCATCGTGCTGTTTCCATAGTTCATCCAGTAATCGTCAAACCACGACTCGCCGAGCTTTGAAAACACTCCTCGCCCGTTTAATATGTCCTCGATGTGGTTGATGCTCCCAATGTTGGCGGTGTTCCCGCTTCCTCCCTTGTCGCTTGCGATTCGCCATTTCTCGGCGACGAAGAATTGGAAATTCTTTACCACCGAGGTGATGGACTTGAGTTCCTTGACTTTGCGGACTTTCGTTTCGTCGATATCGGCGTTTTCGGCCCTGTCGTAAATGATTCCGAGGCAGAAGTGTCCCAAGTATGAGTTATAGGGAAATTGGATATTCTTCTTGCTGGTGCGGTCCTGGAAGTATTTGCCGTGAGAACCAAGCGTGAACCCGTTGCACAAATGCGGTTTCTGGGGATTTCTATAAGTAGTTTTGAAATCGACTGCGAACTTGATGGATTCGTCGCCAGTCTTGACGAAGGAAATATCGGGATAGTAGTTCTGGTGGTCTGCCAATACCACTTTGTAGCCGTGCGCCTCGGAGAATGCAAGGATGTGGGGAAACAGATGAATTTCGAGGATCTTCGAGAGCACTTTGGTGTCGGCTGAAATCGTGTAGACGTTGCTGAAAATGTCTACAAATCCCTTGACTGTCCACTGACCGTCTTCAGAACTGACGCGATTCTTCAATTCGCTCGTTAGCTGAACAAGTTTCGTCTCAAAGTCTTTCTTGGGTGTCATCGATTCTCAGGCGGCTTTGGCCTTTAGGATTTCGAGGGCTTTGTCGAGGGTGGCGTCGTTTTTGGGCGCGACGCCGGTTTCGTCTTCGGTGGCTTCCTGCTCGGGAGTGGGGCCTGCGACGATGGCTGGGGTGACGGCTTCTTCTAGGAATTTCTTGCCTGCGGGGCTGGAGTAGGTGGCCACGGTGAGGATGACGGCTGCGCCGTCTGGGAGCTCGATGGTCTTCTGGACGCCGCCTTCGCCGAAGCTGCGTTCGCCGATCAGGTCGGCGCGCTTGTTGTCGGCGAGAGCTGCTGCGGCGAGTTCGGCTGCGCCTTCGGTGCCGCGGTTGATGAGGACGGCTAACGGGGCGTCGGTGACGAATTTCGCGGGGTCGGCGGCGAAGGTCTGTGTGGGGAATTTCTGACCGCTGAGGGTGGCGAGGGTGCCTTGCTTCAGGAAAAGATTAGCGAGGCGCTCCCCCTGGGCTTCGTCGCCGCTGGTGACGTCGCGGAGGTCGAGCAAAACCTTGGTGTTGCCGTTTTTGGCCATGGACTTAAGGCGGGCTGCGATATCGTCCACGCGGGAGGCGGTGAGGACGACGGGCTTGAGGTAGAGGATGGAGGAGTTGTCGTATTGCACTTCACCGAGGACCGGGATGGCGGGGACGGCGCGGGTAAGGGTGATCTTGTCGGGGTCCTGCTTGCGGGGGCGAATCACGGAGAGCGTCACTTCGGAGCCGGGCTTGCCTTCGAGCAGGACGCGAATCATGGCCAGCGAGAGCTCCCGCGTCGATTTGCCGTTGATCGACTCAATGGCGTCGCCGTCGGCGAAGTGTTCCTTCTCGGCGGGCGAGCCGGGCAGGACGCTGACGATAACGGCGTATCCGTAGCGTTTGGAGACGGAGATGCCGACCTGGGCGTCCGCGCCGATGGGGTGGTCTTTGTAGAGCTTGTATTCTTCGGGACTGAGGTAGCTGGAGTCGGCGTCGAGCGTCTCGAGCAGGCCGTGGAGGGCGCCGGTGGTCACATCGTCCATATTCGGCACGGTGACGTAGTCGGTCTGAATTTTCTTGAGGACTTCGGAGTAGACCTTGATCTGGTTGTAAGCGCCGTCGTCGTCGGAGCCGGCGCGGACGGCGTGGAGGCCGACTTCGCCGGCGATGAGGGCGACGAGCAGCCCGAGCGAGAGAACGAAGACGGAACGCTGGAAGAAACGGTTCATTGCCACCCCAAAGGTTGGGATTCCGCCGAGGAAATCCCGATATCAGATAGACGCAATCATATCGCAAACAGTTTTTCGCGGGGGCGGATCGGTCGATTTGTGGCTGAATTTCGAGGACTTTGCTCCCCAGTTCGGGGAGTCTTAGCCGGAAATGGGACAATAGCGCGAAGGATTCCCGTGCGACTTTGGTTTGCGCCAAGCAGCGAAGTGCCGATCTACCGCCAGCTTGTTACGCAGGTGGTGCTGGCGATTCTGAGCGGGGATTTGCGGCCGGGAGATAAGCTGCCCAGCACACGGGAGCTGGCGCGGCGGTTTGCCATTCACCCGAATACGGTGAGCGCGGGGTACCGGCAACTGGAGCGCGAAGGTTGGACGGAGAACCGGTCGGGGAGCGGGGTGTATGTTCGCTCGAATGCCGAGGTGCCGACGACACCGCAACAGATTCTGGACCAGCATATCGCGGGGTTCTTTCGCGCGGTGCGGGAGCTGAATCTGCCCTCGGCCGAGATTCGGGCGCGCGTGGCCGAGTGGATTGCCGCGCCGCCGCCGGATCATCTGCTGGTGATCGACCCGGATGCGGAGATGCGGCGGATTCTGCTGACGGAGATTGGGCAGATGACTAGCTTTCCGGCCAGTGGTGCTTCGCTGGAGGCGTGCGGCGAGCCGGGAACGCTGGCCGGGGCGATTCCGCTGTGCCGGCCGAGCAAGACAAAGCTGGTGCGCGGGGTGTTGCCGGCGGGCGTGGAGCTGATTACGTTGCAGATTCGCTCGGCGAAGGGGTGGTTGGAACCCTGGCTTCCCGCGTGGGGCGGCAGCGCCAGCGGGCGGATGTTTGGCGTGGCTTCGCACTGGCCGGAGTTTCTGACGACGGCGCAGACGATGCTGGTGGCCGCGGGACTGGACCCGGATTCGCTGATCCTACGCGATGCGCGCAAGCGAGGGTGGCAGCGGGGCCTCGATCAGACGGCGGGCATCATCTGCGACGCCTACACGGCGGGCGTGGCCGGGTTTCCGGCGAAGCCGCGAAAAATGGTCTTCCTGCTGCTGGCGGATGCGGCGAGGGCGGAGCTTGAGCGGTGTGTCCAGACTGCTTCTTCTTTGTGACGGTTGCGGAAGCGTACCAACCGCGTACTTTTGGAGCTGGGGCGCGCGTAAGTTCGATTCATCGGGAGACTCCCGGTGGAGGTTGGAACGATGGAGATGAATCCAGTGCAATCCAATGGTGCGGAAGCGGTTTTACTCGAAGGCACCGAAACGGCGAGGCCGGTGCGCGGCTTTTGGGCGCTGATTGCGACGCAGTTTCAGGGCGCTTACAGCGATAACATTCTGCGCAACCTGCTGCTCTCAATGATTGTTGGCATGGGCATGAAACAGGAGACGCGCGAGACGTTTGTCTCGGTGGTCACTTTCCTGTTTTCAGTGCCGTTCATTCTGTTTTCGATGCCTGGTGGATGGCTGGCGGACCGGTTCAGCAAGCGGCAGATCACTATCTGGACCAAGTGGATGGAGATTGCCTCGATGGCTGTGGCAACGGTCGGCCTGGCCACGCATTCACTGGCACTGACGCTGGTGGCGTTGACGCTGGTGGCTTCGCAGGCGGCTTTGTTTGGCCCGTCTAAGTACGGTTTGCTCCCCGAATTGCTGCCGGCCAAGCGGTTGTCTTGGGGCAACGGAGTTATCGAGTTAGGGACATTTCTGGCGATCATCGTGGGCACGGTAACCGGCGCGGGACTGGCGGAAAAGTTGCCTGGGCGCGAAGTCTATGCCGGATTTGTTCTGCTTGGGCTTTCGCTGATTGGTTTGCTGACGAGTCTTGGGATCGACAAGGTTCCGGCGGCTGCGCCCGAGAAGAAGTTTCAGTTCAACATTGTTGGCGATCTGTGGCAACAATTGACGTTGATGCGCAAGGATAAGCCGTTGTTTCTGGCTGTGGCTGGGAACGCATACTTCTGGTTTCTGGGTTCGCTGCTGTTTTCGACGATCGTCGTCTACGGGCCGGATGTGCTGCACATTGGGCAGGCGAAGACGGGGTATCTGAATGCGACCCTGGCCATCGGCATTGGCATCGGCAGCATGATAGCCGGGCTCATCAGCCGCAACAAGATCGAATACGGTTTGATGCCTCTGGGTTCGATCGGCATGACGGCCACAGGGTTGTTGCTGGGGCTGTTGCATGTTGGTTTTGTTGGGACCGCACTGTTACTGGCGGCGCTGGGGTTCTGGGCGGGATTCTTTGCGGTGCCGGTCAATGCGCTCATCCAGCATCGGCCGGCGGAGAAGGACAAGGGCGGGATCATTGCCGCGTCGAACCTGCTGTCGTTCGTCGGGATCGCGTTATCTTCGGGTGTCTACTTCGTCTTCACCACTTATATCCACTTCAACCCGAACCAGGTGATTGTTGCGGCCTCCTGCATTACCGCTGCGGCTACGGTGTATGTACTAATCCTGCTGCCGGAGTGGTTCGCGCGGCTGCTGCTGTTCTTTGTTACGAATACGATCTACCGGCTGCGCGTGATGGGGCGGGATAACTTGCCGGAGCGGACTGGCGCGCTGCTGGTTTGCAATCATATGTCGTTTGTGGATGTGGCTTTGCTGATCGCGTCGACCGATCGGCCTATCCGATTCCTCATGTACCAGGGGATTTACGACAACAAGTTTACGACAACAAGATCGTCAAGCCTTTCGCTAAGATGATGAAGGCGATTCCGATTTCGAGCGAGCTGCATCCACGCGAGATGATTCACTCGCTGCATGAGGCTTCGGACGCTTTGCGCAACGATGAGCTGGTGTGCATCTTTGCCGAAGGTCAGATTACACGCACGGGACAGCTGCTGCCCTTCCGGCGCGGCGTCGAGCGCATTATGAAGAGCGTGAATGCGCCCATCATTCCGGTGAATCTGGACGGCGTGTGGGGCAGCATCTTCAGCTTCGAGCGCGGGCGTTTCCTGTGGAAGATGCCGCGGAGGATTCCGTATCCAGTTACGGTGAGTTATGGCAAGCCAATGGCCCCGACCTCGACGGCAATCGAGATTCGAGCGTCGGTGCAGGACTTGAATGCAGAGGCGTTTGCGGCGCGCAAGAGCCGGATGAAGACGCTGGACCGGGCGTTTGTGCGCACGGCGCGGCGGCATCCGCTCCGTTTCCTGATGGCGGATGGGCGCACGCCGCGCGTCAGCTTTGGTGGGGCGCTGAACAAGACGACGTTCATTGCCGGAAGACTGAAGGGCAAGATCGGGACGCAGCCGATGGTGGGGATGCTGCTTCCTCCTTCGGTGGGTGCGGCACTCACTAACTATGCGCTCATGTTATTGGGCCGCGTGCCGGTGAACCTGAATTACACCTCATCGAGCGAGGTGATCGCTTCCTGCGCCGGGCAGTGCAATGTGGATGTGGTGATTACGTCGAAGGCCTTTGTGGAGCGATTTCCGAATCTTGCGATCCCTGGGCGGACGTTGTTTCTTGAGGATGCTTTGGCTGCGCCTCGTGTCGGCGAAAAGGTTCAGGCGCTGGCCATGGCCTGGCTGGTGCCGTCGGCACTGTTGCGATGGGCGTTGGGTGGGCTGCGCAGCGACGCGACAGTAAGTCAGGCGGACCAACTGGCAACCGTGATCTTCTCGAGCGGAAGCACCGGCGATCCTAAGGGAGTTATGCTGAGTCACGCCAACGTTCTGTCGAATATTCAGCAGGTTTCGCAGGTCTTTATGCTTGACGGCTCGGATAAGATACTGGGGATTCTTCCGTTCTTTCACAGCTTCGGATTCATGGCCGCCTTGTGGATGCCGGGGGTGAATGGATTTGGCGTCGTCTATCATCCAAATCCGCTGGATGCGCAGGCTATCGGGGAACTCGTAGCCAAGTATCGAGTCACCTTCCTGATTGCCACGCCGACATTCTTGCAGGCTTACATGCGGCGCTGCACGCCGGAGAGTTTTGGGTCGCTTGAGTATGTGCTGGTGGGCGCGGAGAAGCTGCCGGAGCGGCTGGCGCTGGCGTTTGAGGATACGTTTGGCATCCGTCCTTTGGAAGGCTATGGATGCACGGAGTGTTCGCCGGTAGTTACCGTGAACGGCCGCGATTTTCGTGCGCCGGGATTTCGCCAGGTGGCGGGGAAACGCGGGAAGATTGGACATCCGCTGCCTGGGGTTACGGTAAAGATTGTGGATCTGGACACAGGCGAGCCGGTAAAGCAGGGAACGGCTGGGATGCTGCTGGTGAAGGGGCCAAATGTGATGCAGGGCTATCTGGGCAAGCCGGAGAAGACCGCCGAAGTGCTGCGCGAGGGTTGGTACACGACAGGCGATGTGGCGCTGATGGAGGAGGATGGGTTTCTGACCATCACCGACCGGCTCTCGCGCTTCAGCAAGATTGGCGGCGAGATGGTGCCTCATATCAAGATCGAAGATAAGTTGCACGAGTTGGCTGGAGTTACGGATCAGGTATTTGCGGTAACTTCGCTGCCGGACGAGAAGAAGGGCGAACGGATTGCGGTGCTTACGACGCTCGGTGCCGGGCCGCTTGCGGAGGTGCTGGCGAAGCTGCCGCAATGCGATTTGCCGGCGCTGTGGAAGCCCAAGGCCAATCTGTTCTTTCATGTGGAGGCGCTGCCCATGCTGGGTACGGGGAAGATGGACCTGCGTGGCGTGAGGACCGTTGCGGCGGGGTTGGCGGAAAAGCTGGGTGCGCCGGCGGAGGCATGACGATCGAAAATTTAACGCCGTGAGCAAGGTTGAGCAACTCGGGGCCGGCGGATTGTCTAATGTGGAGCGAATAGAGCCGGTGCGCGACACCGGCACAATCGAAAGGACAATTGCGATGACGATCGTTGTGATTATTTTGCTGGTCTTGCTTTTAGGCGGCGGCGGTGGGTATTACGGGTATGGCCGTTGGGGTGCCGGCGGCGGGGCTGGGATCAGTTTGGGTACGATTTTGCTGATTCTCTTGATTTGTTATTTGCTTGGGGTCCTTTAGTTCGGGCATCGATCCGATCGGTCGGGTTTCTTAGCCCGGTAAACTATGGGTTATGGGTAGTGGGCTGATTCTGGGGATCGAATCCTCTTGCGATGAGACGGCGGCGGCGGTGGTGGAGCGGGGCGCATGGACTCGCTCCTCCATTGTTGCGTCGCAAATTGCGACTCATGCAGCGTATGGCGGGGTGGTTCCGGAGTTGGCCAGCCGGGAGCATCTGCGCAATGTGGTGCCGATGACGAGGGCGGCGCTCGCGCAGGCGGGCTGTGGGCTGGGCGATCTGGATGCGATTGCCGTGACCAGCGGGCCGGGGCTGGCGGGGGCGCTGCTGGTGGGGTTGACGTACGCCAAGGCGCTGGCGTTCGCGCGCGGGATTCCGTTGATCGCGGTCAATCATCTGGAGGGGCATATTCACGCGGTGCTGCTGCAGAATCGGGAACTGGAGCGGCAGCGGCTGACATCCCACCCTAGCCACAAGAACAACAACGTGGCGAGGGTGGGGCACCCGGATTCGGCAAATGACGAGGGCGGACTGCCGATGCCGGCGCTGGCGCTGGTGGTTTCGGGCGGGCATACGCATCTGTTTCTGGCGCGGCCACCGGTTGCCGGGGCTGAGATCGGCCATTGGCGTTACACGCTGGTGGGCAGGACGCTGGACGACGCGGCGGGCGAGGCCTTCGACAAGGTGGCGAAACTGCTGGGGCTGGGGTATCCGGGTGGGCCGTGGATCGATCAACTGGCGCAGTTCGGCGATCCAAAGGCGGTGCCGTTTGGGTTTGCGCAGATCAAGAACAAGGCGCATCTGGAGGGGAAGGCCGCGCGGACGAAGGGCGCGGTGACGGCTCCGATCGGCGATCTGGACCGGCATTTTCTGTTTTCGTTTTCGGGGATCAAGACGGCCGTTCTGCGGTATGTGGAAGTTAACCGGCTGCGCGCCAGTTGCGAGGCGCGGCAGCGGGCTCTGATGGCGACGCCCAACCCGCGCTGGCAGGATGCGCTGACGTTGTGCGACAAGCAGACGCTGGATCTGATTGCGAGCTTTCAACACGCGGTGGTGGGGAATTTGCTGCGCAAGACCTTTGCGGCGGCGGAGGCGGTGGGGGCGGCTTCGGTGCTGGCGACGGGCGGCGTGGCGGCCAATCGCGAGCTGCGGGTGCGGTTTACGGCGGAGGCGGCGGAGAGGGGATTGCCGGTGGCGTTTCCCACGCTGTCGCTCTCGACCGACAATGCGGCGATGATTGCGGCGGCGGCTTGGCCGCGGTTTTTGGCGGGGGAGTTTGCGGGGCTGGACCTGGAGGCGAATCCGAGGCTGACGCTGGCGTAATTACGGCTGCGGCTGGGTGGATTGGTTGGCTTTGGGGGTGAGTTTGCGCACGAGGAACTCCTGAAAGAGGTTCTGGACTGCGTTGCCGGCGATGCCGAGGGCGGTGTTTTCGACGGTCAGGCGGATGCCGTTGCGGTCGGCCGCGGGGTAGTAGAGGTTGGAGATGCCGCCGGCCGCCGCCCCGCCGAGGATGCCGGAGTAGTTGAACTGCCAATGGCCGTTGTCGCCCTTGCAGACGACCGAATTGGCCAGCGCGTAGAGGATGCGGGAGCGGGTGGTTCCGGTGCCTTTCCAGTAGTAGCGTGGGTCTTGCT
>Ga0116230_10000345_pt1 | contig 39934 bp, 33 predicted proteins | sample S1TSphfallax_3_FD_88678 | JGI IMG/M metagenome (GOLD analysis project Ga0116230, IMG submission 88678) | Host-associated microbial communities from peat moss isolated from Minnesota, USA - S1T2_Fd - Sphagnum fallax MG | ecosystem: Host-associated > Plants > Peat moss > Unclassified | place... | reverse complement strand
GCCTCGGAATTTCCCTGATATTCGGCTGGCGTAGGCTCTTCGTGAACCAACCTGAAGGCGCGACTCAACTGCAGGGTTTTCAATACGAAATAAAATCCTGAATACTTATTATTCGAGCGATCACTCTCTGGAACCATTTCTTGTTCCACCTGCGTGTAGTTGATTGCTTTCGCGAGAACTGGAGGGCAGAAGCCGTCAGCACCTCAATCGTCTCAAAGATTCGACGGGATATGAGATTCCACGTACGACATTGCGGCAGTGCTATCCGCAAATTCTTCGACTGACACGACCACCCGACCTTTGTCGCCGACCAACGTCAAAGATAGAGGTGCCCTAGTCACTTGAGTGACCTCGTTCCACGACAAGTGGATGCGACCACGCAGCGTCAACTGCGAAACGCCCGCCTCGGTGATACGCGTCGAGACGTTCCGGAGCTTCAACAAGATCAAGACCATCGCACCGAACGCCGAATAAAGACCACCGACGTTTCCAATCCTTACCAACCATAGACCGCCGGCGACCAAAAGAAAGCCCATAATCATCGGCCCCAACGCGAGCGAGTAAATGACCTTTGGCGGGTCTGGCAGCGTCATAAGTAGCTCCTACGGAAATCTTGGCTCGTAGCAGCAGGAGTTCGCTTTTCGCATCCTCGGTCCCTCGCCATTGATTTTCGAGTGAATAGTAAAAGTGGATATCGACGCTTAGCCTCGACTGACCCTCGCCAAACCCCTCTTGACGAAGCCGCGCCGCGGTCGTGGCTTCTCCCGCTCGTTGTCCTCACTGCTGGGGCTGCACGATGCCGCTCGGCGGATAGGGGGGCAGGAGCGGCGGCGGGGGCGGCAACGCCGTGGGCTTGCCGGCGATTGCCTTCTGCATCAAATCGACCGCCGTCTCGAGCTGTGCGTCGTGGCCGGCGAGGAGTTCGGCGGGCATGTTCTCGACCTCGATGTCGGGATCGACGCCGTGGTTCTCCACCGACCAGACGCTGTTCGGTGTGTAGAGTGCATCTTCCGGAATGGTGACGTAGCCGCCGTCCATCATCTGCCAGTTGCCGCGAATGCCGCGCACGCCGCCCCAGGAGCGGGTGCCCACCAGCTGGCCGAGACCGTAGAGCTTGAAGAGATAGGGAAAGATGTCTCCGTCCGACGCCGACCAGTGGTTCAGGAGCGCGACCTTCGGCCCGTTCAACACTTCCGCCGGCTCAGTGCTGATCCCTTTCTCCCGGTTGGTTCCCAGCACGACCAGCACCCGGCGCAGCCGCTCCAGGGCGTAAGGAGCGATGAAGCCGCCGCCGTTCCAACGGTCGTCCATGATCAGGGCCTGCTTGTCTAGCTGACCGTAGAACTGACGGACGAACTGCTGCAGGCCAAGCTGCTCCATGTCGGACATGTAGACATAGCCGACCTTGCCGCCCGAGAGCTTGTCCACAACGGCACGGTTGTGCGCAATCCAGGCCGCCTCGCGCAGGCTGCGCTCGCTCGCGACGGGTTTGACGACGATGTGGCGACGCGTACCCGTCGGCGAATCGGCAATGCTCAGATCGACGGTCGTCTCAGGATCGGTGAGCTGCAGTAAAGCGTCCGGATCGGTCGGCGCGGCAAGTTCCGCGCCGTTGATCGCCAGCACGTAGTCGCCCGCCTTCACATTGAGGCCGGGCTGAGCCAGGGGGCTGCGATAGTCGTCCCGCGTGTTGTCGCCGGGATAGATGGTTGCCAATCGGTACCGGCCGGACGCGGCGTCGAGCGTCCAGTCTACGCCCAAGAGGCCGGGATGCACCTTCGGCGTTGAGTCGCCGTAGTCGCCGCCGCCGACGTAGGTGTGGGAGTTGCCGATCTCTCCCAAGACTTGTCCGATCAGATAGTTCAGGTCCTCCCGCGAGCCGAGGAGCGGTACGAGTTTGATGTAGCTGTCGTGTACGGCCTTCCAGTCTTGCCCGTTCATGACCGGCGAGAAGAACATATCCCGCTCCAGCCGCCAGGCGTTCTCGAACATCTCCGCCCATTCCGCCCTTGGATCGACCAGGAGACGCATGTGGCTAAAATCGAGCTTCTTTGTGGTGTCATCGTCCTTCATCGCGTCGGCCTTGGTGTCGACGACGGTATAATTCGTGTCGTGCTTGATCAGCACCCGCTCGCCATCCATGGACAGGGAGTAGTTGTCGACGTCCGCGGCGATCACCGCGTCCTTGCGGGTCTTGAAGTCATAGAAATGGAGTGCCGACTTCTCGCCATTCAGGTTGCCGTCGATCAGGCTGATGGGCTGGGTCAAGTAGTAGATACGCTGGCCCCGGGCGTCCAAGCTTGCGATCTCGGCGGGCTCGACGGGCACGGCGACGGCTCTTGCCATCAGGCCTTCGAGGTCGATGCGGATCGGCGCGATGGGTGCGATGGCGTCGGGCGCAGGTTCGCCCTTGCCGCTCTGGTCCTTCGCCGGCGGCTTGCCCTTGTCGACGCCGGGCTTTGCGGCCTTGGCACCTTCGAGCGGCCCGCTATCGCCCTCATCGGAGCGCGGTGCGATCGGCGACGGCGTGTCCTTCGCTAAAGGGATGGCGTAGACGCCATTGGACTTCAAGACCTCGAAATCGAATTCGATATCGGACGGCACAGGGTTTTCGTGCCGATTGGAGACGAAGTAAAGATACTTGCCGTCCGGCGACCAGACCGGGCCATAGTCCACTTCATCGCCGTTTCCGAGCCGCGTCAGCTTGCCGGTGGCGATCTCATAGAGATAAAGGTCGCGCCGCCGGTCGGAGGGGGCGGACATGCTGAACGCGATCCAACGCGCGTCTGGCGAGAAGCTCTGGTCGTGGATTTCGCCGAGTTTGTCCTGGGCGATCTGCTTGGGCGTGCCGCCGTCGGTGCGAACGGTCCAGAGCTTGTGCGATCCGTCGCTGAACGCCAGCGTCTTGCCGTCCGGCGCGAAAGTCGGGCCGTAGAAATAGCCTTCCGTGAAGGCCGTCAGCACCTTCTCCGACCCGCCTTCCGCAGGCCGGATTGCGATCTCTTGGCCGCCACCTACGTCGGTGGTGTAGGCGATGGTGCGCCCATCCGGGGACCATGCAGGGTGGTCCTCATCGATCCCCGGCGTCGAGGTCAGGTCCCGTGTCGCGCCGTATTCCGTCGGCACGCTGAAGATGTCGCCCCGAGCAGAGAGGAGGGTGCGCTTGCCGTTGGGTGCGAGCGCGAAATTCACCTGGCCGGCGGGGTCTTTGTCGCGGATCTCGTCCTTCACCGTGTCCACGTGCGGGCGGGTGCGCGGATTGTCGTCGGGAACGCTGATCGGCACTTCATGCAGCGTCTCGCTGGGTAAGTCCAGGCAATAGAGCTTGCCGCCTTGCTGGAAGGCGATGGAGTCGCCGCCGAGCGCCGGGAAGTCGATGTCGTAGTCGGCGAAGTGCGTCACCTCACGCGTGTCTTTCGTTTCGAGATCATAGACCCAGAGGTTCGCCCGGCGATTTTTGTCTTGGTCGGAGAGGTAGTAGATTTTCTGTCCAAACCACATGGGCGAGGTGTTGGTACCGGACCAGTGGGTGATCTGCGTCACCGCCTTGGTGTCGAAGTCGTAGGTGAACACCTCCTGCGCCAAGCCGCCGTTGTAGCGCTTCCAGGTGCGGAAGTTCCGGAAGATTCGGTTATAGGCAATGGTGTGCCCGTCCGGCGCGAAGGTGGCGAGCCCCACTGCGCTGTCGATCGGCATCTTGGTCGGCGCCCCGCCCTTGACGGGAACCCGGTACATGTCTTGAATCCAGCTGTTCCACTGGTCCGCCTTGGACAGATAGACCACGTTCTGCGAGTCCGGCGTCCAGGTGACAACCATGTTGTCGGGTCCATGCCGGCCGCCCGTGCCTGCTTCGGTCGTCGGATGGAAGGTCAGCCGCCGGGCCACGCCGCCCGCCGCCGGGATCACCCAGACGTCGGTTCCGGACCGGCTGGCCTCCGTGTAGGCGATCCAGCGGCCGTCCGGCGAGACTCGGGGCATCATGTCCTGCCCCGGTGCGCTGGTCAGGCGCAGCGCTTCTCCGCCGGTCTTGCCGACCGACCAAACGTTGCCGTCGGCTACGAACACGATCCGGTCGCCGAAGGGCTGGGGAAAGCGGGGCAGCGCCGCCGCTGCGACGCCTGATAACAAAACCGTCAAGCAGCTGATCAGCGCGGCCTCGAGGCGGCGGGAATTGGTCATGAATGCACCCCCAAGAAATGTGTTCCGGCATCGTAGACCGTTGCGACGCCGCGTCAACACTGGATTGCCGATCGGCAATTTGTGAGCAGGCGGTCCGTCGAAAAAGCGGACAGGTCGAGCGTCGTGAAGCAATGAACCGCTTCGCGATGCGATCGTCGTCGCCTCTCGCGCTAACTGTTCATCGCGATGGACGCATTCGATTGGGCCTCCAGCAGGCTCTTTTTGAACCGCGCCTTTATCAGCCTGTCTTCAAGAATTCGTCCAACAACATACAGAATCGCGAAGATCCCCGAAAATATATAGGCGGCTTTGGGAGAGAGTTTCTTATCTTCGTCGTTGTCATCCTTCTTAGAATGATCGGGTTCCGGGGCGCCCAAGGCTTTGTCTATCGGGTTCATCGGCATGTCCGCAGGCCTTTTTTCTTCATGGGGCGTTGGTTTTTCGAAATTGCTGATGCCTACAGTCAGCTGAGCGATACCTAGAAACAGGGGCGAGGCAAGAAAACAATACAGCAGTACTCTGCTGGTCAGATGATAGCGCAGCACAGGCCCTCCGACGCTTTGGTCGATCTGCATAACGCCGCCATCGAAGACAGACATCTTGTCCTGGGCCGCCTGGTTTTTCTTGCTGAAAATCAGCGTGTCGTTCGTCCGTTGATAACTGGTGCCGGTCTGACGGAACAGGGGCTCGAGCCTGTCAAACGCATCCTCGCTCGATTGACCCGGAGCGAGCGCCAGGCTGTCTCGGATGTGCCATATCCAATCAATAAAACGCAGGTTCACGCGATTTGCCCGAGGGACGGGCCGCGGCGGACCTGAACCCTTCACTCGGCCGACACCGCCACTGGTCGGTCAAAGCGTTCCTTGAGCGCCTTCCAACCCTCCGTGAAGGGATGGGTCATCTGCTCGCGGATCGACATACGGCGGCCGCCTTCCATGCCCAGCAGTTCGGCCTCGCCGTCGACACAGGTGCCAAACATACGGTCGATGAAAATAAAAGCTCCAGCATAGTTGCTCCGGGTGGCCTCCCAGTCTTGCGAATGGTGCAAGCTGTGATGCTCGGTCGTATTGAACAGGAAGCGCCACCATCGCGGAGAATTGAATCGGACATTGATATGCTGGTAAGTCGCAATGGCCAACCCGAACGCGCCGGAGATCAGGACCGCGCGCGGCAGGAAATCAAAAAAGCCACCGATGCCGAGCCCGATAAGAAAGAGCTCCACCGGATTGCCCACGGCGCCCTTGTTGATGTTCAACTGGGTGATGTAGTGATGCACCGAGTGCGGCAGCCACAGGGGGTACCAGTTATGCATCGCGCGATGCATCCAGTATTGCCCGAAATCGAAGGTAAACGCGATTAGGAAGGCTTGCACCAACAGGGGCAAGCCTGTGAACCACGTGAAATTGTCCTGATGAAAAGTGTGCAGTATGGCCTTTGCCATCGCATCGCTGCCGATGTAGTGGCCCACGATATGCAGCACCGTGAAGCCGAGCCCTACATAAAACAGATCGGTGACCAATTCCTTCCAGGTTAGCCGCCAACTCGCGTAGCGCGGGTTCACCCATTCCAGCCCCAGCAGCAGCGCCTTGAAGCCGACACCGATAGCAACGGCCGTCGATGCCTTGGCGATGGAATTGGGCGCGTAGTACCAGAATGCGATCATCGCGAAGAGCATCGCAGGCTGGAACCACGTGAAGATGAACAGCTTCACCGGCCCGCCTTCGACCCTCGGGATGTTTTCCCAGCCAACGACAACCGGCGCCTGAGCTCCGATCACCCGTTTACCGACGCGAATTCCGTCCACAGCAGACCGGCCTCCAGAGTTCGACCCACGCCGACTGGCAAACGCTGAGACGTGTCGCTTTTCCCAAAGTAGAAGTTCATGCTGCGCATGCCAAATCCTTTCGGATTCGATATTATCAGGCAGTTTCGTGGCCTGCCTGGCGATTTCGTCTCAGCCGCTCGCCGCAGCTGCCCTCGCCATCCCCGATCTCGCCGCATCGATCTCTCCGCATACAGCAAAGGCATCCGCGGCGACTGCCGTGCGCCGGCTAAATTGACCGATCTATGGTCGCGGCTTGGGAGACCCGGAACTCGTTGATTTCCATGATGGTGCTTTGCCGCCTGCCTCGATGGAAGCGCGACGTACCGATCGGGCATCTCGAGATTCTCAGAGGTTCGGTCCTAACATACTCGATGGTCTCGAGGAGTTCCCCGAGGTTTACGTGCGTAGTGGCGATGGCCTCGGTCGGCGGCAGGTCGGCTTGCGCCGTCCATCGATTATCAAATTCACGTCCCGCGCGAATGTCCTGATGACCGCATTCAACTTGATCCTGCCACGCCGGCGGCGTCGTTCTCGTCCCTGAGAACTTCGACGAATTTTTTTCTTGAGGTCCTCTTGATCCTTTATCTGTCCGATGTCGGTATAATGGCTGGATATTCTCTCGAGGTAATGATGGCGACGAAAAAGCAGAAACGACGAGTCTCACGCGCGTGGACTACCGACGATGTGAAAACCCTTCGCGCCCTTGCGAAGGACAGGCATTCGGGAACTCAAGCAGCCAAGAAGCTGCGACGAACTCCAGGCGCTGTCGCACAGAAGGCAATGGCGCTCGGTATTCGGTTCAGGTCCATCAACCGCAAACGCCGGAAGGCGGCCTCGTAGAGCAGGCCCTACTCCGAGGATTCTCCCCTGTCAGTGCTCAACTCTTCGGCTTGACCACGGGCCACCGTCAAAGATCACGGACGGCGGCGGCATGAGCACCGTTCACTCGGTCAGGCGATGCGGTTCCACCACCAACCAGCGCCAGACAGTGCCACCATGATGATGGACGCGACCAGCTTGATGAGGGTCCCGAAGAGCAAACCGATCCAGGCGCTCACGCCTACGGCAGTCGAGCGCTGAACGCTGTTGCCGGCGGCCAGTTCGCCGAGCACGGCCCCGACAAACGGTCCAATCAACAGCCCGGGCAACCCGAAGAACACGCCGACCACGGTGCCTGCGAGGGCGCCCCCAATCGCCTGCTTGCTCGCACCCACCCGCTTCGCGCCCAATGCGCCGGCGAGCAAGTCGATAGTCAGCCCAATCACGCCGACGAGCGCGATTCCGAGCAGCCACCAAAACCCCAGATGGCGGTATCGGTCAACGCCCGCGATCAACCAGATGCCGCCGAAAATCAATGGAATGCCCGGCAGCGCCGGCACGAGCGCACCGATGAGTCCCGTCGCGATCAACGCGGCCCCGATGACATCCAACAACACAGGCATGAGCTCGGCCCCTGGCCTCAGTGCGTGAAATAGCGCCGATTCAACAGGTCGCCGACCTTCGCGTAGCGTTCCTCCAACTGGGCTTTGGTCGTCTCCAAGAACTCCTTCAGGTCCTGGTCGGTTTCGAGCCCCACCATCACGCCGGTAAGGTGCCGCTGCTCGTTCAACGCGTTGTAAAACATGAGCAACGCCTCCCGCTCGAAGCCAATGCCCGTCCTGCCGATGACCGGCGCCAAGTCCCTGGCCAGGTCCTCACCAATGCCTTTATGCGCTTCGCCCTCGACCTTGGCTTCTCCTTGAACATGAGGAGCCACTTTAGTTTCGGAATCCCATCGGCCTGTTGATAAAGCAAGCTATAGCCGATGGACAACTGCGCCCGCGGCGCGTCACTCTCCAGTGTGCAATCTTTGGTCTCCGGCAAATGCCGACAAGCCGCGAGAGTCAACACAAACGCCGCCGCAATCACGCCAACCAGAGTCGAACGCCGAGCCGCACGAGACACCACATTGATGGAACTGCCCGCCTTCACCATACGACAGCCTCCGTTGTTTGGCCCAGTCCCCGCGGCCAGGCTCGCATGCATTCCTTTCCAACGCTATCAGTCCCCGAGCAAGAGCTCAGGACACTGGCTGAACTGTTTCGATACGGCCGAGATTCGTCCTTCTGCGAGACAATATCACCGATCTCAACCGCATGAATGGGCGCTCCACGCAGACGTGTAATGTCCAAGCAGCTGCCAGAGAAGTCACCAGGCAGGCCAGGAATACTGGCGTGCTGTAGATGTCGAGATGAATGCTTGACAGATACACTTGCGTGATATGAATGACGATCTTGTGGACTAGATACAGTGAATACGACAGTGCGGCCACGAATGCGGTTATACGGAGATAAACGCTATGCAATGCGCTTCGAGGACTGACCGCAGCGATTAGTATGAGCCCGTAAGCCAGTGCAACCATCGGAAAGGAAATCGCACTAGCCACAAGCCCATCCCGATCCTCGCAAATCCAGACGGCCGCCAAGAGGAGAAGCGAGCCAGTGCTGAGTAGCCGGCGTGGTCTGCTGGTAAGGCGATCCCAGGTTTCGGGTGTGAAATACTGAATGGTTGCTACACAAACGCCCGCAAGTAGTCCATCAAGCCGTGAATACGTGGGATAATAGATGTACCGATTCCAGGGTCCATAAGCCTCGTCCGAGTCCACTAAGAGACGCCAGAGGACAAGGCGAAGAGCCACTCCCGCGAGTAGTACCGCGGAGGCTATCCACAAGGCCCTTCGGCCAATCTTCCAGACCGATAGTCCTGACACAATCAGGGGAAATACCAAATAGAAATGTTCCTCAACGCAGAGTGACCAGACATGAGAGAACGCACGGCCACGTTGCGCGTCGAAGCCGAGATTCTCGGTAAATGTGACGAACTTCCACAAGGGCTGACTACCCTCAGTTTCTCGCAGCGCCGGCAGCGCGAAATAAAGGGCGAGCACCAGCAGGTACGCCGGGATTATTCGGAAGAACCGCTTGACATAGAATTCGTTGATCAACACCGGTCGTTGCTCGGCCATCGATTTCAGCAACTGCCCACCCACGAGGTAGCCACTGAGCACAAAGAAGAGATCAACTCCGCTCCATCCGAATCCGCTGACCTTCTCGACCCAAGCCGGATGCGGAAAAATTGCTCCGTAGTGATAAACGACGACGTAAGTCACCGCGAAGGCACGCAGATGGTCCAGCCCGTTGAGCCGGTTTAGAGGAGTTTCCGAAGTTCTCAAGAGACAGGACGCGGTTTCGGACCCGATATCAGAAGGTAAGCTTGTAGAGGTTGCGCAGCGAGCGGACCCTGCACCGGATAGAGGTGTCCTGGCGCCATTACGACACAGCCGCCCAGCAGCGCTCCGACGGCGGCGAGTAATACATAAGTTTTCATCGTTGCGTTCTCACCGTGAGCGCGCCGACTCGGCGGCTGGTAACTAATTCTGACAAAGTTAACGGGGCACGGCAAAAATGCCGGGGGTTTTTACGACGCATTATGACCCGAGCACTCGCCGTCATCGATGGTCGATAGACCCGCGTGGACTTGAACGTGCCTGGGGTAGCCCAGCGCGGGTTTCCGCTCCCTATTCTTTTCAAGCCGTCGCGCTATTGTCGCGAGTCGTTCGGCCACTGGCCGGTTTCGGCGATCTTTCGCATTTGATCGCGCAGCGGATCAAGCGTTCTGGTGAGCCCCCAGACGGTGACGACGGCGACCTCCTGTTCTCCTTGCAGAACGGTCGCCAAGTAGCCGACGAAATAGCGCAACTCCACTAGCTGCACGAGACGCGGATCGGATTCGGACAATCGAGTGGCCCTCGAGCTTCCTAGAACGTTTCACGCTGAGCTTGGCGGCCTTTCACAAGTACCATAATTCCTAACAAAAGGGTGATGCCACTCAACGTCGACTCTGGACTGAGCTCTGGGGCTTTTACAACAGAAGCCTCTGAGATTACCGCGTCAAAACCGGTGCTCAAATCACAATAGGCGCACTCTGCCGCGCCGGCGTGTCCGGTGTCCACCGTGAAGTCCACAGTGGTTCCTTTCGTCAGAGAGAGAGTGAAGTCAAACGGATCGGATTGCCCATAGGTCTGAATTGTGTTTTGCCAGACTGCGGTGCCAGCACTGACAATTGAAACGGCGTGCGAGTTCTCGTAGGTGTCAGCGCCGGTGAATGCGCCGCTGACATCGTATTGCGCCGTCGTTGGTGCCGTGAACGCAACCGTAACAGTCTGGCTTTCGGGGTCCAGCACCAGCGAGCCAGGTTGAGCTACGATCGTACTGATAGTGATTGGCGCGTTAGTGATATTCTTATAGATGCTAATATAGTTTGGCTCCGGCAGACCGCTATTCCAGAAATTGATTCCGCCGCCAGATTCGGTTTCCGACAGCGTGAAGGGCGTTGTGCTCTCCAAATAAGTCCATACCCCATTGGGATTGCTGACAATAGAAAAATCTCCGGCCGCATCGAACGTCTCCACCGCCCGAGCAGCAGTACCAAAGCACGCCGCGATGGACAAAGTTGCCAGAGTTGCCTTCACGGCCCGTGAGGTGATCGATTTTTCCATAATTCCATCCTGTGTTGGTAACGGTTGCGGCGCCAGAACATCGACGGTGATCGTTCTCCGTCAAGTCCCAAGACTCATTGGGGTAAACGCAGTTTCGAGGGAAATCGGAACACTGACCTCGGACTAATTTTTTAGCTTTAGGGGGGCACGACGCAATTTCAGACCGCCCGCGGCGGCCGGCCGCGCGCTCGGGCGCGAGCTGAGGCAGGGCAAGACGACGGCCACCAGCAGGAGGCTCGCGACCAGCGGCAAGCTGGCCGAAAACGAACCCGTAAGATCTTTTGCGCGGGCAATCAATAGCGGTCCAACCAGGCCCGCAACGCCCCATGCAGTGAGGATGAGTCCGTAGTTGAGCCCCATGAAGCGCGTGCCGAAATACTCGGCGTTGTAGGCAGGCATCGTACCGAAACCCCCACCGCAGCAGAGCAGGACGACCGCAACTCCGGCCATGGCGAGGCCGAGGTCGTGTGCGCTGGGGAGCAGGAACAACACGGCCGCCTGAAGCACGAACATCAGCGCGAACGTATGGCGACATCCGATGCGATCCGACACCGCGCCCCAGAACGGACGCCCGATCGCATTGCCGATACTGACGAGTCCGAACAAGGGTGCCAGACCGGCAGCCGGCAGATGCGTCAAGTCCTGCAGGATGTACACAGCGTTGGAGATGATCGTGATACCGCCGATCGAATTGGCGAACAGCTGCAGCCACAAGAGATAGAACTGCGGTGTCCGCACGACCGCCGAGGGAGCGAGACCTGGGCGAGCCTGCGTCGCGAGCGTACCGGGCCAGTCCGTCGCCGGCGGATTGCGAAATAGCGAGGCGGCGAGGACGCCGGCGACTAGATCCACGCAGCCGGAGCCGATGAATGTGTGCATGACCGCCGCGATATCGGCCGGCGCCATGAGGAGCGCCGAGCCCCCGGGGGCCGTCTTTGCGGCGATCCAACGGTCGGCATGGCTGGCCGCAGCGTGAAAACCCGGCAGACGCGGCACGCATTGATTGTAGAGGAATGCACCCAGTCCAAACGCGCCGGCAACCATGCCCCCGGCGAGACCCCGGCGCTCGGGGAACCATTTCGTCACCATCGTCACGGGGGCAATGTAGGCCATGCCGGCGCCTACGCCACCAATGACTCCGTAAGTCAGGTATAGCCATGGGGCTCCCCATGCACCCGTGCCCAAGCCCGCGAGGATGTTACCGAGACCCCAGAGTGTCATGCCGGTCATCGCAACGCGTCTTGGACCTTGCCGGTCTTGCCAGAACCCACCGAGCGCGGCGCCGATCGCCGCCAGACAGAAATTCGCCGTGGCGTACGCCCAGGTGCACTCGCGCACGTCCCAGTCGAAGGCCGCGAGCAATGGCTGGGTAAAAATCGCCCACGAGTACAGCGTGCCCGTCATCATCATGACGATCACCGCGGCGATTGCAATGACCCAGCGGTTGCCGCGCAGGAACGGCGCGCCCACGGCGATCGCCCGCATGACGGATGAATCCACGTACTCTCCCACAGATGGGCCGTTCTATGGGGTAACGGATTCTCGCGGCAAAACGGAACATTGGCCGCGAGCGTTCAGCGTCTGCCCCCGGGTGCTGGATAAATGGACGCTGCGTGAAAGGCGCCGAGGGCGTGCCGTCGCTCGGCTGGTTAGACAAAAACCCGATTTGACATCAGGCCGGCGCGTCCTCCAGCGGTGGCCCGCGAAATGCGTCTTTGCGGGCAACCGGCGCCAAGCTAACCGGCTGTCCGGTCTGTGCGCTTTGGTAAATTGCGGCCATCAATAGCTGGTCTTGCAAGCCTTCCTCGCCCGGCGTGCGCGGCTCCTGGTTATTGCGCACACACGAGGCCATATGATCCATCTCGAGGGCGAATTGATTTTTCATTCCCAGCTTCACCTCGGTGATTGCTTCCGCCTGCGATTCGCGACGCGCAATGTGGAGCCTCTGCCCCTCGTAATCAAACGCATTGGTGATCTCGGCGCTGGCACTCGCACCGAGCACGCGAAAATTCCGTTGCGTATGCAAGCTATAGCTCGACACGCAATTGGCCAGCACACCGGAGGGGAACCGGAGCACGAAGCTTACCGTCGCTTCGACCTCTTTGAATCGAGGATCGCCATCCGGAGAATGAGTCCTCGCGATCACCTCGATCGGCTCCTCGCCCAACAGCGCGCGCGTCGTATTCAGACAGTAAAGGCCAACATCGGGCAAGGAGCCGCCACCGGAGAGCTTTCTTATCTGCCGCCATTGGGTCGGATCACCTTGATTCTGTGTATTGATGGCGTCGACAAACTGGATATCACCAAGCTCTCCGCTCCGCGCGCGCTTGACCAGCTCGCGGTTATTAACCTCGTACTGACAACGATAGGCAATCATCAACTTGCGGTCCGCCTGCCGGCACGCCTCGATCATCGCGCGGGCCTCATCGACATTCGTGGCCATGGGTTTCTCGCAAAGAACATGTTTCCCGGCCTGAGCCGCCGCGACGACTGCGTCTCGGTGCAGGGCATTGGGGAGAACCACGTAGACAACTTGAATGTTGGAGTTGCTGCGCATTCGCGACAACTCGCTGTAACTGTAGCAGCCTTCTCGAGGCACACCATACTGGGCGGCGATGAGGCGCATCTTTTGCGGATCGCCGCTGACCAATCCGGTCAAGCGGGCGTGCTTACTCTGGGCGCATGCGGGTAGGATGTTTTGTAACGCGAGACGCCCTAGTCCAACAACGGCGAACCCGACCCGTTGCCCCGGCGGGTCGGGGTTGGGTGGGGGATTGCCGGGTGGCTCCGTCGCGGCGTCGATCGGCGGAAAGCTTACCTTGCCAGTGGCCACGATGCCTTCGTCCACGGTCGTCGGACTGCCGCTCGTCGTCGCTGCCAGGCCCTGACTCGCATATAGGGTTGTCGCCAGCCCGACGCCGCCGGCCAGCAAGAACTGTCGACGGGTTTGATCACACTCGTTCGGCATAAACACTCGCGTTGCATACCGGAAAACCGGCTGTCCGCCGATCATGGCACCCGCGGTCAATTAAGGGCGTCCGGCGGCCAAGGAGCATCGTGAAGGAGGATTCCTATAACAACAGAAGCGTATCCGCGCTTCCCGCCTGTTCAATGCCAACGTAGTTTCGACGTCGCCGTCCACATATGTATTTCGAGCGATCAGGAGGTGTTGTGACTTCAAAACCAACGAGCAGTCCGTCCGCCGTAGGGACGACTGTCAGTGGGCCATCGCATCCCGGCTCGCCCCGGACTGCGGTGGCGCACCATGCGGCTGAGCAGGAGGCACTCGCCATTGCGATGCCGTTCAATCAAAACAAGATTGGAGAGTACGGATACGAGCATGCGATCGCCCCGCAGGAAGGGGCGACGGCGGAGGTGCCCTCGCCACAGACAGGCGCATCCACGCTGACGGAGGGAAACGATTCTGCCAAGACGGGTGCGCCCGCTCTACAGCCGTCGGCTCTCGATGGGGAACTCACGGCCAAGCGAGTGAACGACGCCGGACAATCCCTGACGACGAACCAAGGCGTTGCTCTTTCGGACAATCAGAATTCCTTGAAGGCGGGCATGCGCGGCCCGACGCTGCTCGAAGATTTCATCTTGCGGGAGAAAATCACCCAGTTCGATCACGAGCGCATTCCAGAACGCGTTGTGCATGCTCGCGGCTCGGGCGCGCATGGATATTTTGAAAGCTATGCGCCATTGACAAAATACACGAAGGCGGCGCCGTTCGCGGCAAAAGGCAAGATCACTCCCGTGTTCGTCCGCTTCTCGACGGTCGCGGGCGAGCGCGGCTCGGCGGACACGGCACGGGACGTTCGGGGCTTCGCCGTGAAATTCTATACCGACGAAGGCATTTGGGACTTGGTGGGTAACAACATCCCGGTGTTTTTCATTCAGGATGCCATCAAGTTTCCGGACCTCATTCATGCAGCGAAGCCGGAGCCGAACAATCAAATTCCGCAGGCTGCGTCGGCTCACGACACCTTCTGGGACTTCGTCTCGCTCATGCCGGAAGCCACGCACATGTTGATGTGGACGATGTCTGATCGGGCCATTCCGCGCAGCTACCGCATGATGCAAGGCTTCGGCGTGCATACGTTCCGACTGGTCAATGACGCCGGCAATGCACTTTTCTGTAAGTTCCACTGGAAGCCACGGCTGGGAACGCATTCCCTCGTCTGGGACGAGGCGGTAAAGCTCATGGGAGCGGATCCAGACTTCCACCGCCGTGATCTTTGGGAAGCGATCGAATCAGGCAATTTCCCGGAGTGGGAACTGGGAGTGCAGATTTTCACCGAAGACGAGGCTGAGTCATTCAGCTTCGATGTGCTCGATGCGACGAAGCTCGTTCCCGAAGAAATGGTCCCCGTGACGCCGGTTGGGCGCATGGTACTCAATCGCAATCCTGACAATTTTTTTGCGGAAACCGAACAGGTTGCCTTCTGCACCTCGCATATCGTACCGGGGATCGACTTCAGCAATGATCCGCTGCTGCAGGGACGCCACCATTCTTATCTAGATACGCAAATTAGCCGCCTTGGCGGCCCCAATTTCCACGAGATTGCCATCAATTCGTCTCTCGCCCCGGTGCACAACAATCAGCGCGACGGTCTCCATCGGCAGGCCATTGCGCGCGGTCGCGTAGCCTACGAACCCAACTCGCTCGGCGGAGGCTGCCCGTTCCAAGCCGGCATGAAGGGCTTCGTGTCGTTTCCGAAGGCAATTGCGAGCGACAATCTCCCGATCGACAAAGTCCGCGGTAAGTCGGAGAAATTCGCGGAACACTACAACCAAGCGACATTGTTTTTTGACAGCCAAACCACAGTGGAGCGAGCGCACATCAAGAATGCGTTTCGCTTTGAATTGAGCAGGGTCACGGTACCCGCAATCCGGCAGCGCATGGTCTCGGGTCTGCGTAACGTGTCAGAAAGCCTTGCAACGGAATTGGCCTATGACTTGGGCTTGCAGTTGCCCGAGCGCATGCCGAGGGCGCTCGAGACGGTACCAACGCCGGAGCTATCGTCGTCACCGGTGCTGTCTCTGACGGCTCTGCCGGGGGACGGCACGATTGCTACGCGGAAAGTCGCCGTCTTGATCGCCGATGGCGTCGAAGTGGGCGGCTTATCTTCGGTTATCGATGCGCTTGGCGCCGCGGGGGCTGTCGTCCGACTCCTCAGTAATCGGTTGGGGACGCTACAGAGCGCCGAAGGTGCCCGGTTCGAGGTAGACGCGACGCTCGAAAATTCGCCGCCCGTATTATTCGATGCGGTCGTGTTACCGGACGGCGTCGACGCCGTGGAGAAACTCTCCAAAGACGGTCATACGCTCGAATTTCTCAAAGACCAGTATCGGCACTGCAAATCCATCCTGGTTATGGGAGCAGCTTGCAAACTATTGAAAAAGGCGGGAATCTTCGCAGTGCTTCCGTCTGGCGAGCCCGATCCCGGGCTATTGGTGGTGGGACCCCGCGAGTATGACGCAGTCGCAAAGCGTTTCATCGCCGCTATCGCCAGGCATCGCCACCCTGAGCGCGACATGGATCCGCCGCTCGTTTAACAATTCATTTCGACAGTTACGACAATTGGAGAAGCCATTGCCCATGGATGCAAAGCAAGAGTCAACGAATCCCTCAGCGCAGGATCAGGACGCAATCGACCTACTGATCGCCGATCACCGGCGTGTGGCGAGGCTTTTCGCGCAATTCGGCGCCCTCAAGGAGGGTGGCGATGACGACGCTAAAGCGAGTATTGTGGCCCGCATTTGCCAGGAACTCACCGTCCACACTGCGATCGAGGAAGAGATTTTCTATCCCGCCGTGCGCAAGGCGATCGAAGACGACGATCTGCTGGATGAAGCCTATGTTGAGCATGCCGGGGCAAAAGCGCTGATCGCACAACTGCTTGGCGCAGATCCCAACGATGATTTTTACGATGCCAAAGTGACGGTGCTGGGCGAGCAGATTGATCATCATGTCGAAGAGGAGGAAGGCAGCATGTTTCCGCAGGTGAAGGCCTCTGGAATCGACACGGTCGCGCTTGCTGCCGCTCTGCTCCAACGCAAGACCGAGATCTTGGCCGATCCGAACGCGCCTCCCCGGCCGACGGGGGTCGAAGATGACGCAGCGGGTGCGGGACGAGGAGAGGGTTTCGGCGACCCGCCGCCCCTCAAGTCAAAAAAACGCACTTTGTCACCGCAAAAAAGAACTCGTCGTACTATTGTGGCAAAGGCGAGATCGACTCCTAAGAAGAACTCCGGAAAAGCGCGCTGAACCCATGGGGTGGCGCCAGGCAGATTGATCTTAGTATCCAGGTCGCAGAGGACCAGGAGGCATTCACAGGACAAAACCGATTGCGCCGCAATCAGCGGCGCGCCGTACGTTTGAGTTTCCTCAGTCGTGAGTCTCGCGCGGGAGATTGGTCATTCGGACCCAAAAACTCCATCATGGGTTTGCCGTGATGTGTGTGTTCGGCAATCACCTTGAGTGCCACCAACGTCGGCGTCGCCAAGACGATGCCCGCAATACCCCAAAAAAGACCACCAAACCACAGTGCCAGGAAAATGAGCAACGGATTGACCTCCAGCCGTCGGCCGACGAGCAGCGGCTGAACGATCTGTCCCTCGATCAACGCAATCAGAACATAGGATCCAGCAACGCACAGCACCTGCGAGAGTGTGCCGAATGACACGAGCGCCACAGCCGTGATCACCAGCAGACTGATACCGGGACCGGCGTAGGGGATATAGTTGAGGAGCGCGGCCATGGCGCCCCAGAGGTAGGGTGTCGGCATGCCCCACGCCCACATGGCAACCCCGGTGGCGAGTCCCAAACTGAGATGTATCAGGGTGGTGGTACGGTAGTAATAGCCCACCTCTTCGCGCACCTTCTCGATGACGTTGTGCACATAGGATGACTTCACATTGTCCGCGAATGCGGCCACCATCCTTGCCATCATAGGCGGGCCCCCAGTCAGCAGAAACAGCGTTACGATGACGCAGGCCAATGTGCCTGCAACGGCTGCGCCGCCCGTATCCATGATCAACATCGGGGCGCTCTCGCCGGCAGGGGCAGCTATGGACGTTTCGTTCGGAATGGCATGCCCTTGGGCACCAATGGTTCCGAATCGTTTACTTAAATCATCGAGACGGCTCATAAACTTGGCGACCGGACGGACTTTCTGCTTGATGGTGTTCAGGGTCTCCGGGGCTTTGGAGAACCATTCTTGCGTCGGCGCCCATGCCACATCGATGACGCCCCCAATCGCCGAGAGCGCGATGATCAGAATCAAAGCGGAACTCACGCTTCGCGGGATTCGCCTCTTGTGCAAAGCTTCGACGGGCCCCGACAGGAGCAAGGCAAACAGCAATGCCAGAGCGATGGGGATGAAGGCGACGCGGGCGACGTAAAGCAAGACACCGATGCAAACCCAGATCAATGTCTTGCCTGCGGTAATCGGTCGTTCGCGCGCGATGCTCGAGTCTTCGGGAGTCGGTGGCAGTAATTTCGCATTCATGACGGGTCCGAACGAGCAATCACTCTCTTCACTCAGGTAGAGAAACCTCGACACCCGAACGACTCCGCCGAACTTGCCGCGCTTTTGACGCCCGGTTTTGTACGGGAACCGCCGATCGTCCGAACTACCCAAAGCTGTTGAACCAAGGGCGTGAAATGAATTGTTTCCCTACGGCGCGAGAAGATTGGTCTGCTGATGCTGAAGGGTCAAGTGGGCTTGAGCGTGAGGCGCTGTCAGCTACGGCCCACAACGTCCACGCGGTTGGCGCGGCGCTACGCGTCGCCGCGCGAGTTCGAGAGTGGCGCGTTCCACGTGAAAGTGGTCGTGCCCTCGGGGGCCGTTATTACTTGCTCCTAGGCGAATCGCCGACAGCGCGAAGGTCCGGCGTCCTAATTGCGGCGAGTGCATTATCGGTGACGCTCTGCCTCTCAGCGAACCAAATGAGGTGTTGATCGTGGACGAGGGAACTAAGAATGCGGTCTCGCGCCGGCAAGCGGTCGGGCTATTGGGAATGGGAATCGCAACGGCTGCAGCCGGGGCGGCCGGCGCGCAGCAGTCCGAGGGTTCGGAGAACAATACTCCAAGGACGACGAAGTCCGATCCGCGGTCCAACCACCCAAGTCCACCGTTTGCGGAACAAACGCAGCCTTGGCCTGGTCTCGCGAACAGAATGACCCCGAAGCCCGATCACGGCGAGTCGACATATCGCGGCTCGGGGCGCCTCGCCGGTCGGCGCGCGCTCATTACGGGCGGGGACTCCGGTATGGGCCGCGCGGCCGCGATTGCCTACGCACGCGAAGGCGCGGACGTCGCCATCAACTACCTGCCGGTAGAGGAGCCCGACGCTCGCGAGGTCATCGCACTGATTCAGGCAGCGGGGCGAACTGGCGTGGCAATTCCGGGGGATCTGCGCGACCGCGCGTTCTGCCAGCGGTTGGTGACCGAGGCCCGTGAGAAACTCGGGGGTTTGGACATCATCGTTTGCAATGCCGGGCGCCAACAGGCAAGAACCTCGATCTTGGACATCAGCGACGAGGATTTCGATGCGACGATGAAGACCAACATCTACGCTCCGTTCTACATCATCAAGGCCGCCCTGCCCCACCTAGGGGAAGGCTCGTGCATCATCGGTACGACGTCTGAGCAGGCGTACGATCCGGATCCTGATCTCTACGATTATGCGCAGACCAAGGCCGCGACGATGAACTACGTCAAGTCGCTCGCCAAGCAGTTGGGACCGCGCGGCATACGCGTCAATGCGGTCGCACCCGGCCCAATATGGACGCCGCTGCAGATCAGTGGCGGAGCCCCCGTTCAGAAGTACACGCATTTCGGGAGCACCACTGCTCTTGGCCGTCCCGGCCAACCAGTAGAACTTGCATCGATTTACGTACAGCTTGCAGCGAGCGACGCGAGCTTTACCACCGGCAATGTGTATGGAGCAGGTGGGGGCAAGGGTCAGCCGTAATTAGCGGCAGTGTCCGCAACAAAGCTCACCGTGCTCAAAATGGACCCCAGGAATCAAGGGAGCGAATATGGACTTCGTGGAGATCGATTGGCTGCGGCGTTGATCCGGCTGAAGAAAACGTATTCGCTGCTCCTCTGCGCAGCGAGGCAGTGGAGTGCCGACGGTGCCTCGATGACCGGAGCCGCCTTGGCGTTTTTCTGTGCATTTTCGCTGGCGCCGCTGCTGGTTATCTTGTTAACCATCGCGGGATGGATAGTGGGTTCCAGCGATGCGGCCGTTCAGATCGAAGCCCAGCTGACGGGATTGTTTGGTCCGGCGACGGCCGAGACTTTACTCGCTGCGATGCAAAGCTCTCAACATCCTGGCGGTCTGATCGCAACGGCTGCGAGCGCCGTGACACTGCTCATCGGGGCGACTACCGTGCTCTCAGCGCTCGAGAACGCGTTGGAGCATATCTGGGAGAGCGCGTCGCTCGTGCCCGGCGGAGTCCGCGGCTGGTTACGCGCGCGTGTGCTCTCGCTCGGCTTCATTCTAACGCTCGGCTTTTTGCTCCTGATTTCGCTGACCATCTCCACCGGCATTGCGAGCCTGCGGGCGAGGCTTGCGGAACGCCATGCTGCTCTACTCAGCGTCATTGGCGTTCTCGATATAGTCTTGTCCTTGTTGTTGATATCCGCGCTCTTCACCTTGATCTTTCGCTATATGCCGGCGCGCCGATTGCCCTGGCGGATCGTAGCCGCCGGTGGCGTGTTGACCGCTTTGCTGTTCGACGCCGGACGCTGGGGCATCGGTCTATACCTCGCTCACTCCACGCAACCCAGCGCATTTGGCGCGGCCGCGTCATTCGCCGCCCTGCTTCTATGGCTCTACTACACCGCGCAAATTTTCCTCTATGGTGCGGAATTTACGGCGTGTCTAGGCGATTTGCGCGAAACCCGCACCTGCCGCTGATTGGATGCAGTGGCCGCCGGCGCCGATGGAGAGATGTCTGCCGAATCAATCGGCCTTGATTGGAACGTAAATCGCATCGCCATGGCCGGTTTTCTTGAAGATTCCGAGTGAACCGCCGACGCCCACCCCGACTGCCGAATGATTACCATACGTTTCCGATCCGACACCCGTGCCGATCGAACCGGATTCGGAATCCGAAAAGCCCTCCAAGATCACGCCGTTTGCGCCGAGCTTAGCGGCCTGCAGCTTTAACCGTTCCACTACTTTGTCGACGGATTTTTGTCCCCCGGTCCCGAAAGCGCTCTCGTTGGATGCATTCAGAACGGCAATCTCTTGAAACGGGGTACTCGGCGGGTGCGAGTAAACCTTAACCTGGTCGGGCGTGATCGGCGGACGCGGCTGTCCCACCAAGACGTATGTCGTTGGCGAACAGGCGGCCAGGGCTGTGACCGTGACCGCCACGAGGCAGCATTTGCTGCGGCGACCGACGTGGTTGATCGTCAACGTTTGTCGCCGTGCGCGTGCAATGCATCATCCGTTGCTTTGCTTCCATCCGGATCTCCGCTTTGCTCCTGAACCTTTTTCGTGCTGACCTTCTGCCAAACGGCCCAAGCGATCACCGCTGCAAAAGTCACTACGATCAAGCTGATCAGCATAGTTTCATGTGACATTAGAGAGTCCTTCGTTGGTAGCCAATCCTGCCGCGGACCGCACCGGCCGATTAACCGCTGGTCTTATGCGTCGGTGAGAGTCCAGCACTTGACGCAATGCGGCGAATCGCTTTCAAATGCTGTTGCAGAGTCGGCAGAGTCGCGCTTGCGAATGCCTTTGCCTCCGGATCCTGGCCACTCGAGGCTTCCGTACTGAATAGCGCAATTGCCTGACGGTGCGCTTTGAGCTGGCTCTTGATGTAGGACGTGTCAAAGCTGCTACCCGACAATACATTCAGTTTGGTCTTGGTTGCCATCTCTCCGAGGCTTGCACTGGTCGGCAAGGCGATGCCCTTCGCATCTGCGAGCGCTTTGAGTTTGTCATTCGCAGCGCTGTGATCCTTAACCATCATCGCAGCAAAGTCTTTGACGTCTTGGCTCGTCCCTTTATCTTGGGCGAGTTGGCCGAGTTCGACCTCGGAAATGCCAGCCTCCGCGGCATGTTTGTAAAAAGACGAATCGGGATCGCTTGCGCTGAAGGCGGCGATGGGGATGAACAGCAGGGCCGATGCGATAAACGGTCTCATGGGAATCTCACCAGTAGGTTTTTTTTGGATGTCCTTATCGTGTGGTCATGCCAGGCGCACTGTTGCAGGATTTCGGCACAATCGAGTGTAGGAAATACCCGCATGGTGTTTCTCAACCATGTAAGTCGGTACCGTCTCCGCGCACAGCATTCCAGATCGATTCCAACGGAAGCTTGGGCGTGCGATCCGCGTACAGTAGCCCGTTGACCTCCTGAAAGGTGTCCGTAAATTGGGTGTAGCAGAAACCGCTGAACATGGCCGCCGTCCGGGCGACCGAAATTAATCCAAAACACATTTTTTCGTATTCATCCAAGCTGCGGGCCCAGGTGTAGCCCCACGTGCTCGCCGACTCCCGCTGCTCCTTGACGAACGCGATCCCGCCGAACTCGGACAAGCAAATTGGCTGGCCGCGGTGGGGGTACCCGTCCAACGTCAATATACGGCCGCCACTCCATCGCCGGTCAACGACCTCCTGGCCTTTGACTTCCGGTCCGTAACGGACCCTCAGATGCTGTGGATCGCTGTCATAGTCATGGATGCCGATTACATCAGTCGCCGAGCTTTCCCAGCCGTCATTGCCAATCACCAGCCGCGAGGGGTCGAGCGTTTTGGTCAAATGGTAAAAGGCCGCAACCGCATCGCGCGATGCGGGCACGGTCGGCAGTCCAGGAACTCCCCAGGATTCGTTGAACGGCACCCACATCACGATGCACGGGTGACTGATATCACGCTCGATCACCTCGGTCCACTCGCGCAAGAGGCGTTTGAGCGCTTTACCGGTGAAGCGGTAAGCGCTCGGCATCTCACCGAACACAAGGAGACCCAGGACATCAGCCCAATAGAGGTAGCGAGGATCCTCGATTTTTTGATGTTTACGGACGCCGTTGAATCCCATCGCTCTTGCTAACTCCACATCGCGACGCAGGGCCTCCGGCGATGGTGCGGACATCAGACTCTCGGGCCAATACCCTTGGTCGAGGATCAAGCGTAATTTGTAAGGTCGACCATTCAGCAAGATCTTTTCGCGCTGGACGCCGATAGATCGCAACGCCGTATAGGAGCGGATTTCATCGATCACTCTGCCGTTCTTCAAGAGTTTGATGTCAGCAGTGATGAGCGTAGGACTCTCCGGTGACCACAACAATTCGTTCCGGTAGTCATCGATGCCGGGATCCGACAAACCGATCCGGCGATGGACATCGGACCCGAGGACCGCGTAACTGTCATTGGCAAGCAGGCGCTCCCCGACGCGCAGGGCAACCGCAACCTGCAGTCCATCGCACGGTGATCCACCCAGATGTGCAGCGAACGCGATCTCCCACTGATCGATGTTCGGTGTCCAGCGCAAAGCCTTGATGTAGGTATCCGGCACCCATTCCCACCACACGGGCTGCCAGATGCCTGTGGTTCGTGGATACCAGATGCCATGCGGCTCGAGGCGCCAGTCCTGTTTCCCCCGTGGTTTTTCAAGGTCCGAGGGTTCGTCTTCTGCGAAAACGGTAATGCGCTGCTCTGCTTCGGCGTTCAAGACCGCCGTGATGTCTGCGAAGAACGGAGTATGCCCGCCCTCGTGGTCGGCAACTGCCACGCCGTTGACCCAGACGCGGGCGCGATAGTCCACGGCGCCGAAATGCAGTAAGAGGCGGCGATGCGCTCTGGCCTCTCCGGCGGCCACCGAGAAGTCGCGTTCGTACCAACACCCCGCATGAAAGCCTTGGTCGCCGATGCCACTGCGCGCGCTCTCGGGTGCGAACGGCACCTCGATTTGCAGCGGCCAGCGGCGATTGCAAGGACTGGGATCTTCGGTGATCGCTTCATCAAAAGCGAATTTCCATGGCCCATCGAGCGAGGTCCAGTGTGTGCGCCGCATTTGCGGCCGTGGGTAAGTCAGCTCCTGCATGGTTTGTTCCACCTATCTGATGAACATTTCGGCGCTGTGGCTACATCGAAACGTTCGTAAGGGCCGCACATTCGAGCGCTCATCTCACCGGGAGTCCCCAGCTCATGAAGTCACTGATCGTGTTTTCGCACTTACGCTGGGACTTTGTCTATCAGCGACCGCAACAATTGTTGAGCCGCCTGGCCCGAAATTACCGGGTCTTCTTTATCGAAGAACCCTTGCACACGACCGCCCCTTCGCATTGGCACTATTCCACGCCGAGTGCCAACGTCTCGATCTGCAGGCCGCATACGCCGGTCGAGGCACAGGGATTTCATGACGCGCAGTTGCCGGCGCTCCGCATCCTCATGGAGGAGTTGCAAAAGCGGTTCGACGTCCGGCACCCCCTGGCCTGGGTTTATACGCCGATGGCCTTACCGTTGCTGGTGGGCTTGCACGCGGACCTCGTCATCTACGATTGCATGGATGAATTGGCCGCGTTCAAGCAGGCGCCCCGCCAGCTCGTGCAACGCGAAAACGCCATGTTCAAAATCGCCGACCTTGTCTTTACGGGCGGCCCGAGTCTGTTCCATGCGAAGCGCGATCGACATCACGCAGTGCACTGCTTTCCGAGCAGTGTCGACCGAGAACACTTTGGCACCGCGTCTCGCCCGGGGCGCGAGTCGAGCGCGCAATCCGATTTGCCGCATCCGCGGCTTGGATTTTTTGGCGTCATCGACGAGCGGCTCGATGGGCAATTGCTCGGCGATCTCGCGGCGACGCATCCCGACTGGCAAATCGTCATGGTGGGACCCGTGGTCAAGATCGATCCGGCGATCCTGCCACGACGAGACAATCTGCACTATTTTGGGCAGCAACCGTATGAGGTGCTGCCGCAATTTCTCGCTGGCTGGGATGTGTGTCTGTTGCCCTTCGCGATGAACGAGGCGACTCGATACATCAGCCCAACGAAGACGCTCGAATACATGGCGGCCGAGAAGCCGATCGTGAGTACCCCGGTGCTCGATGTGGCCGAACCGTACGGGCACATCGTGCGGATCGGCAGCGGCTCCGAGTTCATCAGGCAGTGCGAGCGGGCTCTGAGCGAGAGCAGCGAGGAGCGCGGCAATCGGGTGGCGGCCATGCGGGCAACGCTCAGCCGAACTTCATGGGACCGAACCGTAGCGCAAATGCAGTCTTTGATCGATGCCGCCAGTCCGGCGAGACGGCCGCGTGAAACCGGGTCTGTCGATTTCGATGCGGCCGCGAGTGCCGTGCATGCTGATCATCGTGTCGTGGTCTTGGGTGCAGGCCCCACCGGACTGAGTGCCGCCTATCACCTTGGTGAGGACTGCTTGCTGCTCGAGAAGAACAAAACGGTCGGCGGCTGGTGCCGGTCGATCGAGGATCGCGGATTTACCTTCGATCATGCCGGCCACATCATGTTCTCGAATGATCCGTACGTGCATCAGCTGTACGAACTGTTGCTCGGCGATAACGTCCATTGGCAGGATCGAGAGGCGTGGATTTACAGCATGGAGGTGCACACGCGCTACCCGTTTCAGGGCGCGTTGTACGGGCTGCCGGCCGACGTCGTGTCCGAGTGCATCGTCGGCGCGATCGAGGCGCGCGTCGGGCCTTTGCAGGAACTGGGCGGACCGGGTGGGCGCGGCGCTGCAAGCGCGCAGTCACCGGCTGATGACAAACGTCCCCAGCCGACCGATTGCTGCGCCGATGGAGTATCGGAAAGCGTCGTTCCGCTCACGCCAGCTCCGGATCGAGCGAACGGCCGGGCGCCGCAGAACTTCGAGGAATTTATCTTCAGAGTGTGGGGAAAAGGGATCGCCAAGCACTTCGCGGTTCCTTACAACCGAAAACTCTGGGCCGTGCCGCTCTCGAGCATGGAGACCTCCTGGCTCGGCGGCAGAGTGCCGATGCCGGATCTACGGGAAATGATTGACGGCGCGTTACGCCCCGTGCCGAAGCCGCTGGGACCGAATGCACGCTTTGGCTACCCGTTGAAAGGCGGATTCCAGGCGTTGATGGACGGCTTTCTCGGCCGGCTACGCGGATCCCTGCAGCTCGAGGCCGAGGTGATCCGTGTGATGCCGTCTCGGCACACGGTACTTCTTGCCGACGGGGGTACGCACAGCTACGAGCAGCTGATCAGCACGCTGCCGCTGCCCTCACTTGTGAAAATGGCGGGCGAGGAGGCGCCGCCTTACGTACGCGCGGCAGCTTCGCGCCTGCGCCATGTGTCGGTTCGCTGTGTCAACTTAGGGATTGGCCGTCCACATTTGACCGACAAGCACTGGATTTACTATCCCGAGGAGAGCCCGATATTCCACCGCATCTTCGTGCAGGGCAATGCGAGTCCCCATTGTAACGCGCCCGGCGGCTTTGCACTGACCTGCGAAATCACCTATTCGCCGCTGAAGCCGCTGCCTTGCGACGGAGAAGCGCTAATCGATCGCTGTATCGCGGACTGCATCAAGGTCGGTCTGATCAAGACGGAGGATCCCATCCTCGCCCGCAATCAAGTCGACATGCCGTATGCCTACGTCGTCTATGACCACGCCCGTGCGGAGAGCGTCGCTGCGATTCGTGACTGGGCGAAGGATCAGGACATACTTTTGGCAGGCCGCTACAGCGAATGGGAATACTACAATTCAGACCACGCGTTCATCGCCGGGCGCAAGGCGGCGGAACAGGCCGTGTCCGCATGCACATCTGCCGGCCGGAATGAACTGTTCGAGCCGTTACGGGCCTCGCCGTAGGAGCCACCGGATGGAGTTGTGGGGTGGGATCGAGTGCACGCTCAACCGTGTCGATAACAGGTGGGCGGATCAACTTGCGCTGAGCGGTCACCGATCGCGGATCGACGATCTGGATCGCATCGCCCAACTTGGCATTCGCACCTTGCGCTATCCCGTGTTGTGGGAGACGGTCGCACCCGCCGATCCCGGCGAGCTTCACTGGCAATGGGCGGATGCACGCCTCGGACGTCTACGGGAGCTTGCAGTCACACCCATCGTTGGGCTCACGCATCATGGCAGTGGACCCCGCTACACGAGCCTCGTGGGGGACTCCTTTGCGCCGGGGCTCGCCGATTTCGCCGGCCGCGTGGCTTCGCGGTATCCCTGGGTCGAACTCTTCACTCCCGTCAACGAGCCACTGACGACAGCGCGATTCAGCGGACTCTACGGTTTGTGGTTTCCTCATGGGCGCAACGATCGGTGCTTTGCGCGCGCGCTGCTCAATCAATGCCGCGCAACGGTACTCGCAATGCGCGCGATCCGACGCACGACGCCAACCGCCAAACTCGTGCAAACGGAAGACTTGGGCACGTCGTACGGCACTCCTCACCTACGCTATCAATGGGATTTCGACAATGAGCGCCGCTGGCTCACGTGGGACTTGCTGTGCGGACGCGTCGATCGCGGCCATGCGCTGCATGGCTTTCTCGTCGAATCCGGCATTTCACCCGACGAACTTGCCTGGTTCACGGATAATGCGTGTCCGCCGGACATCATCGGCGTCAATCACTATGTGACCAGCGACCGGTACCTGGATGAACGATGCGATCGCTACGCACGACGCCATGTGGGTGGTAATCGCAGGGAACGCTACGCCGACGTCGAAGCGGTGCGCGTGTTACCAGGAGAGTATCGAGGGTTTCGGGTGCTGCAGGACGCCTGGCAGCGCTATCGGCTGCCGATCGCTTTGACCGAGGTGCATCTCGGCTGCTCGCGCGAGGAACAGCTGCGCTGGTATATCGAGGCCTGGCACGCCGCCAACGAAGCCGCCGCCGCCGGCTGCCACGTGCTTGCCGTGACGGCGTGGGCACTTTTCGGGTCGTACAATTGGGACACCTTACTGACCCGCAGCAATGGCTCGTACGAGCCCGGCGCGTTCGATGTGCGCGCCGCGCAACCAAGACCGACGGCGATTGCGCGGCTGATCCCCTCGCTTGCGAGCGGCGGCGCGCTGGAGCCCGCCGCAAATGGCGCCGGATGGTGGCAGCGTCCGGAAAGACTACTGCATGCGGGCAAGTCTCCGCATGGGCTGCGAGCGGTCCGTGCGCGGCACGCGGACGCCGAGCGCCCGCTCCTCATCTGTGGTGCGGCCGGATCACTGGGACGCGCAATCGTAGCGGCTTGCGGCGCGCGACATCTCGCATATCGAGCCGTTGATCGGTCCCAGCTGGACATCTGCGACCGGGGGGCCGTTCTTCACCTCTTGGCCGAGGTGCAGCCGTGGGCGCTGATAAACGCCGCCGGTTTCGCCCGTGTTGACGAGGCGGAACATTCAGCGCGCTGCTTTTGGGACAACGCGTTTGGCCCAGCCATTTTGACCGAAGGCGCGCGCGATCATGAGATTCCCTTGCTAATGTTCTCCTCGGACCTCGTGTTCGATGGAAGGCATCGCTCACCCTTGCCTGAGAGCCACATTACGGCTCCGCTCAACGAGTATGGTCGAAGCCAAGAAGCTGCCGAGCGGCTGGCACTCTGGTATCAAAAAACCCTCTGCGTGCGAACGGCCGCTCTGTTCGGTGCGGCACACGGGGATTTCGTCAGCGAAGCACTGCAAAGTTTCCGTGCGGGTCGCCTCTTTTCCGCCGCCTCCGATGTCACCGTGTCGCCTACTTATATACCCGACCTCGTAAACGCCTGTCTCGACTTGCTGATCGATCGCGAGAGCGGCCTGTTTCATCTGGTCAACGAGGGAGCTGTCTCGTGGGCCGAATGGGCTTCCCTGGCGGCAGGCGCATTCGGGGTGGACTGTCGGACGCTGCAGCGACGTCCTGCGCTCGAGCTCGGCTGGAGCGCCGCGCGCCCTCCCTTCAGCGTGTTGACCAGCGAGCGGATATCGCTGATGCCCTCGCTCGAAAGCGCGTTGCACCGCTATGCAACTTCCCGTTTGCTCGTGCGGACGACGGCACGGGAAGGCTCAAAACGCGGCGCGGTTGGTGCATGAGGAGAGCGTACCTACAAACCCCGGGGCGCTTCATCTGGCACTATGCGACCGAGCGACGATTCGAATTCTGGTCGCTCCTCGTGGCGGTGATGACCGCTGCCGCGCTATCCGTCGCCATGCAATACCAGTTGAAACGCGTGGTGGACGCGTTGTCGGCGCTCAGCCGCTCGGATTACACCGTGTGGCAGGCATTGGCCTTATTCGCGATTCTCATGGGCACCGAGAGCATCCTGTTGAGGTTCAGCGCCTGGCTCGCCAGTCGGGCCACGATCGGTGTGGGCGTGCAAATCCGCTCGGATTTGTTCGATGAAGTCGCCGCCCAGTCGATGCGCTATTTTTTGGATCATCTTGCCGGCGCCCTCGGCCAGCGCCTGACCGGCACCGCGGGAAACTTCGGTGCGCTCGTCAATACGGTTGCATGGCGCATTCTCCCGCTGATCGTCGACTACATAGGCGCCTTGGTGATCTTTTCGCTGATCGACGGCGCCATGGCCGCCGCATTGGGCGCGTACGTTGCGCTGAGCACCGCAGCGCTCATCGCGCTAGGTCACAAGGGCCGAGTATTCCACAAGGCCTACTTTATGCGGGCAAGCCATGTGGCCGGTGAACTGATCGACGTGGTCGTGAATATGGGGGCGGTCAAAGCCTTCGCCGCGCAGGATCGCGAAAGCCGTCGCTTGCGCGCAGAGTTTGAACGCGAGGCACAGGATCAGCACCGCAGCTGGATGTACACGGAAAAACTTCGTCTGGGTTTCGATGCGGCGCTGTGGTTGATGGCGGTTATCTTATGGGGTTGGGCCGTGAGCGCCTGGACTCACCACACGATCACGCCCGGAGATGTGGTCGTCGTGATTACGCTCACATTTCGGATTCTGCATGGCTCCCGTGATGTCGCACTCGCGCTGGTCGATGCAAGTTTGCATATCGGATACATCGAAGAAACGCTACAGGTGGTTCGAACGATTCCTGCGATCCCCGACGCGCCGGCTCTTCCCGGGCAACAGGGTGGCGCAGGCCACATTAGCTTTGCGGATGTCACGTTCGGTTACGATCCGGAACGACCGGTCCTGCGCCATGTGAGCCTCGAGGTCAAAACCGGCGAGAAGATCGGGATTGTGGGTTCCTCGGGTGCTGGAAAAACCACGATCATTCAAATGATGCAAGGGCTGTCCGATCCGCAGTCCGGGCACATTGCGATCGATGGCCTTCCGATCCGCGCGTATTCACAAGAGCGTCTTCACGCAGCGTTTGCGGTCGTTCCCCAAGAGAGCGCGCTGTTTCACCGCAGCATCCTGGAGAACATCCGCTTTGGTCGACCGGATGCGACTGATGAGGAGGTGTTCTCGGCAGCCCGAGCGGCACACTGCGATGAGTTCGTGGCTGGTCTGCGCGACGGATATGCAACGATTGTTGGCGAGCGCGGCATGAAGCTCTCAGGCGGACAGCGCCAACGGATCGGTCTCGCGCGGGCCTTCCTTTCGCGGGCGTCCGTTCTTATCCTGGACGAAGCCACGTCTGCGCTCGACACCGCGTCCGAGTTGTTTATTCAGCAGAGCATCGCGCGGGAGTTTCGCGGTCGGACCGTCATCGCGATAGCTCACCGCCTTTCGACGTTGACGGCCTATGACCGCATCGTCGTCATGGATCGAGGCCGAATCGTGGAACAAGGTAGTCCTGCGGACCTTCGCAAGCGCGGCACGCTGTTCCGAGCCATGTGGCGACTGCAAGCGGATGGCTTGCTGCCCGACAATCAGCATACGCCGCGCCCGACCCGCGCGGTGTCGGCGGGACGACCATGATCCTCACTCCTCGTCGGAAGTCGCCTACGCTCACGTTGCCCACCCGTTTCTTTCGAGAGCTCAGGCGCGCGCCAAAGCGGAATCTGCCGCCCCGCCGCCTGATCGCCGAGCCGGACCGCTACCGCGTGAATAGGCAAGGGTGACTTGCCGCCAATGAATGAGCTCATGCTTCACAAGATGGACGGCCGCGCACTCACTCTGTATAGCCGCACCCCGATCCGCATCGAAGCAAACACAATTACCCAATCTCCTACATCCCGCAGCGGGGACCCCCACCTGCGCTGGCACCCGCTACGGGGCGAATGGGTGGCCTACGCGGCGCACCGGCAGCAGCGCACGTTTCTACCGCCACCGGAATACGATCCGCTGAGACCGTCAGCGACCCCGGCGGCCCCGACAGAACTGCCGGTCGGGCACTATGAAATCGCTGTGTTCGACAACCTCTTCCCCTCGTTATGTGAGCCGGCCGAGTCGCCGCCGCCCGAGATCGTGCCCGTCGAAGCAGCTGCGGGCCATTGCGAAGTCGTGGTCTTCGCTCAGGACAGCGATTCATCGTTGTCGCGCCTTGCGCTCGGGCGAATCGAACTGTTGATTGAGGTGTGGTCGCGCCGTACGGAGTTACTGCGCTCGCGTCCCGGGATCCGCTACGTGCTCCCTTTTGAGAATCGCGGGGCGGAAATCGGCGTGACCTTGCATCATCCGCACGGCCAAATTTACGCCTACCCATTTGTTCCCCCGGTGCCTTTGCGCATGCAAGCGCAAGAGCAGCAGTACTTCGGCACTCACGGTAGAACGCTATTGGAGGCGTTGATCGAGGCGGAGATCAATGCGGCAAAACGCATCATCTATTTAGGAGAGCATGCCGTGGCGTTCGTCCCGGCCTGCGCGCGTTATCCATACGAGGTTTGGATCGCGCCGCGGCGCGCAGTACCGGACTTTACGCATCTGTCGTCACCGCAAAGAGCCGATTTGGCGCGCGCGATCAAGATCACAGTCATGAAGTATGACGGCCTCTGGAACACACCGATGCCGTATATCATGGCGTGGTATCAGGCGCCGTTCGATGGCACGGAGCCGGGCGCCTACCATTTGCACGCCGAGTGTTACCCCGCCTACCGGATGAAAGGTCGTTTGAAGTACCTCGCGGGGACGGAGGTCGCCGCGGGGATGTTTGTCAACGACACATTCCCCGAGGAGAAGGCGCAAGAACTCCAAGCGGTTTCAGTCCCGGATCTCCAGCAATGAGCCGGTTCGAGGAGATCTTCGGCTATCCGCCGGAGGCGACCGGGCAGGCCCCCGGCAGGGTCAATATGCTTGGCGAGCACACCGACTATAACGACGGATTCGTACTGCCGACAATCACGCCCCAAAGCACACGGGTGTTCCTCGCCCTGAGCCGCGACGGTGTCGACCGGGTTGTGTCCGCGCAACTTGGATCGGGCGACTCGGTCGATTTCCAGCGTTACGTCCGCGGCTGCCTGACCATTCTGCGAGAATCCGGCTATCCAGTGGGCGCCGTGTCCGTCTACATCGACTCGGAAGTCCCCATCGGCGTGGGACTATCGAGCAGCGCCGCACTCCAAGTGGCGACCTGTCGCGCGCTGCGGACCCGCTTTGAGCTTGGCATCGATGACGTCTCTATCGCCCGGCTCGCTCAACGGGCCGAGTTCGAGCACGCGGGCGTCAAGTGCGGCATCATGGACCAAATGGCGGCGAGCGTGGGGGTTGCCGGCCAGATGTTGCTACTCGACACGCGCACCTTGGAAAGGTCGCTCCTGCCCCTTCCAGACGGTGCAGATATCTGCGTCCTCGATAGCGGCACGCGACGCACGCTGGCAACCAGTGCATTCAATCAACGACGCGACGAATGCGAACGGGCTGCGCGACTACTCGGCGTTCAGTCATTGCGGGAAGTCAGCGATCTTTCTCATGTTGCCCGGCTGCCGCCACCGCTCGACCGTCGCGCGCGGCATGTCGTCACGGAAAATCGCCGTGTATTGGCGGCCGTGAACTGCACGGCCGGCGAATTCGGACAGCTTATGAACGCTTCGCACGCGAGCCTTCGAGATGACTTCGAGGTGTCGGTACCATCGCTCGACCGGTTGGTGGATGGCCTGCAACAGGATCCACGGGTCTTCGGCGCTAGGCTCACAGGGGCAGGGTTCGGCGGCGCTTGCGTGGCGCTCGTGCGCAGGGGTACCGGAGCCTTCGTTGCGAACGACGTGCTCACGAAGTACGGCCCCACCGGTCGGCGCCTCGTTTAAGATGCACGCGCAGCACTATGGGGGGGGGGTTACCGGATGGCCGGGAGATCGACATGCGCAAGACTGCGAGGGCTGCGACACGCATCTCACTCGCAAGCGCAGTCTCCTGTTCTGCGCCCTACGGTGTGACGGCCGGCTGCCGATACTCAAGGATTGTCGGCGCGGAGGATGGATTTGGACAAAATTACCTCGCCTCAAGACGCGCGCCATGCCCTTCTGGAGTTGGCTCAGCGCGCTCGCAGCGGCACCTACATGCACCTGCCGATCTGGTTGCTCGTGTCTGTCTCAAGCGGATTGCCGTGGGTGCTTTCAACGTTCTTCTGGTGCAATACGGCATTCTTCGGCGTCCTCACTGCAACGCGCGTCTTGTTTCATCGCAAGTTCCCGCAATGGCTCGATACCCACCCCGTCGCAACCGTGCGGGCAGGGTTCGCCTTGATGATGATACCGACATTGCAGTGGGGACTGCTCTCCGCAGAAACTCTGTTGTTCAGCAGCTTGAGTCGTGAGCGGATGCCGTTCGAGGTTGTCGCCTTGAGCATGGCGACCGCCGGCTCGGTCGTTCTGTCGATCAACCAGGCGCTGTGGATTTCCTTGCCCTTGTGCGCGTTGGGGCCGCCGACAATCGCATTATTGCTGCACCCTACGCCCGAAAATCTTTTGCTCGCCGTGATGAATGTGTGCGTCGTAGCCTATGTCTACAAGGCGACCAAGACTGTCCACGACGATTATTGGAAGGTGTTGTGCGCACGCAGTGAGATCGAAGAACGGGCGGTCCACCTCGAGATACTGAGCGAAGCCGCGGAAGCGGCGAACCGCGGCAAGAGCGAATTTCTCGCCAATATGAGCCACGAGATCCGCACGCCGTTGAACGGCGTGATCGGCATCACCGGGCTGCTACTCGATACGCAACTGACGCCGGAACAGCGTGAATACGCGCAGATCGCCCGCTCGAGCGGACAGACCCTGCTCGGGCTGATCAATGACATTCTCGACGTTTCAAAGATCGAAGCCGGACGGCTTGACTTGGAGGAGATCGGCTTCAACATCGCACAGGTCATCGAGGACACGGCCGATTCCCTGGCGGTACAGTTCGCCGACAAGGGTATTGAACTCTTGATCGACGTCGAACCGGGCACACCGCTGTGCTACCGAGGTGACCCCACTCGATTGGGCCAGATCATATTGAATCTCCTCAGCAACGCCATCAAGTTCACGGAGAGAGGCGAGGTTGGGCTCAGGTTGCGCACCGGATCCAACGACCACGCGGAAGCGCGCCTCGAATTCACGGTCTGGGACACGGGGATCGGGATCCCGGCGGACCGTATCGCGTCCCTATTTGCGCCATTCGTCCAAGCAGACAGTTCCACGACGCGTCGATTCGGCGGATCCGGGCTTGGTTTAAGCATAGCCAAACAGTTGACTCAGGCCATGGGAGGCGAGATCAGCGTCGTCAGCGAGCCGGGTGTTGGCTCAACATTTAGCTTCTCCGTCAATTTGCAAACGAACGAGGCCGCGGCCGGCCCGGAACCCCCGTCTTTGTCAGGTCTCCAGGTGCTGTTGGCCGTGCGTCATGAGCGCTTGTGCTCGATTCTCGCACGGCAAATCGCCGAGGCCGGCGGCGAGGTCCATACCGCCGCGACGGCCGAGCAGGCGTTGAAGGAGTATCGGCGCTGTCTCACCTCGGGGCGAGCGCTGGGCGCAGTAGTCTTTGAGTCAAGCTATGCCGATCACGACGGAGCGTGGCTTGCCCGGGCGATATGCGAGAGCGCTATTCAGCCCCCTTCACTCGTACTCTTGCGATCCTTTTCCGATCCCACGCCCCGCATTGATCGAGGTCTCTACGACCGGCTGGTCAGCAAGCCGGTGAAGTTCGGGGCGTTACTCCGCGTGCTCGACGAATTGACTCGCGGTGCGCCCGACTTTGGTGTGCCACGCTCGGGCCTTGCGGTCCCGAGCCTCATAACCGGCATTCACGTCCTGATCGCGGAGGACAATCTAGTGAATCAACGCGTTAGCACCCACCTGTTGCGCAAGCTCGGCGCGCGGGTTAGGTGCGTCAACAACGGCCTCGAAGCTTTGCAGGCGCTGCGCGATCAGACGTACGATCTGGTGCTGATGGATTGTCAGATGCCGGAGATGGATGGCTATGAGGCCAGCAGACGGATCCGCGCGGGCGGGAACGGCATTTTGAACTCCTCGATCCCAATCATCGCGCTGACCGCCCATGCACTCGGGAGCGACCGCGAAAAATGCATTGCTTCCGGGATGAACGACTATCTCTCCAAGCCCATTCACGTAGAGCGCCTACAGGAGGCGTTGACACGGGCTATCACCGGAGAGGTAATCGATGTTCCGGCCGCACCATGGGAACCGGGCAATCATTTATTCGATGTAGAGGCACTCTTTGCGGTTACCGGCGAAGACCAGGCATTCGTACGCGAATTGATCTTAGTGTTCGCCGAATTTGCTGCGGAGACTGTCGGCAGCTTGAGGAAGGCCGTCGAATCGAAGGACGTTGCCCGAGTTCGTTTGCTGGCGCATAGCATGAAGGGTGCCGCAAGGAATATTGCGGCGGCGGGACTCGCGCACTATTCGGAGGCGCTGGAAAATGCGTTCGACCATATTGCCGCGAGTTCGCTATGCGCGGCCCTGGAATTTACGCTGGCGGAGACGATGGCCGAGTGGCGCCGTGGTGGATGGCTTGCAGATGAGACTGACCCGAAGGCTATCTTAGATACCGTTTCGACGCTTCGCGCCCTTCCCTAAGTTGGAGCCGCCGCCCTCGTCATTCCTGACGGCGAGCGCCGGCGCTCATGAACCGCACCCTCATCGCTGCATCTTCATGAGCTGATCCATGGGCAGCATATTGTGGTTGAGATTAGCCATGATCCACAAAGATCCCGCGATGATGAGAAACACGATCAATATGCCAAAGGCAAGCGCTAGGACGTTATTGGTGCTGTCGGGACCTGACGTCATGTGCAGGAAAAACACGAGATGGACCCCCATTTGCGCGATCGCGAGCACGATCAGCGCCGTGGGGATACTGGGCGGCCAGAACAGAGAGCCGCGAGTGATGTAGAACGACACCGTGGTCAACCCGCCCGCCAGAACGAGACCGATGACATAGCCCCAGATGCCGGGTTCGGCTTCAGGGCTCGGAGCATCGCCCGGTGCTACCTGCGCCGCGTCCTGCCTCGCAGCAGATTCGGTCATGGCGCGACTCCGATGAGATAGACGACGGTGAAGAGCGCAACCCAGATGATATCGAGGGCGTGCCAAAATAAACTGAAACACAAGACTCGGCGCAAAACGTCGTTGCGAAAGCCCTTTGCGTAGACCTGCGCCATCATCGTCATGAGCCAGAGCAGGCCGATCGACACATGGATACCGTGACATCCGACCAGTGCGAAAAATGCGCTCAAAAAAGCGCTGCGCGTCGGGCCCGCGTGCCGATGAAGCATGGAGAGGAATTCCACGCCTTCCAGGACCAGAAACGTCGCACCGAGAGCGAGCGTTGCCGCCATCGATAGTTGGAACAGCAACGCCCTGCGCCTACCCGATGCGATGAATGCCAATCCACAGGTAAAGCTCGAAGCGAGCAAGCACGCGGTCTCGATGGTCACTCGATCCAGATCAAACAGCTGGCGGGCGTCCGGGCCGCCGGCGGTAGCATGCACCAGGACCGCGTAGCTTGCGAAAAAACACGAGAACATGACGATGTCGCTGAGGAGAAAAATCCAGAAGCCGTATCCGACCGCGACCCGCTTCGATTCGCTGCCGCGATGCGTGGCGATTACTGCAGCGCTCATTGGACGAAGCTCGGATCCGAAGCGCGCAACCGCGCTGCGCGATCCAACGCATCCAGCCGGGCCAACTCTTGCGCCGGGATTTCATCCTCGACTTGGTCGCGCCACGCGAAAACCACAAACGTCGCTGATGCGCCGAGAACCCCGAGCGCCGCGAGCCACCAGATGTGCCATATGAGCGCAAATCCCATGAGCGTGGCAAAGAACGCGCAAATGACGCCAGTCGCGCTGTTGCGCGGAACCTCGATGGATGCAAACTTACGTATCGGGCGTGCGGCCCGCCCCTCAATCGTCGGCTGTTTCTGCTCCCAAAAGTCATCCAGCGCACCAACTTCAGGAAGCACCGCGAAATTGTAGGACGGCGGCGGTGACGCGGTCGACCATTCGAGCGTGCGCCCGTCCCACGGATCGCCGCTCGAATCGCGCAACGCATCGCGATGTCGAATACTGTAATAGAGCTGCGCGACTAGGAAGCCGGTGCCGATCGCGATCAATGCCGCGCCGGCCGCCGCCGTAATCAGCCACGGCTGCCAGGCCGGCACATCGTATTGCTGCATGCGCCGCGTCATGCCGAGGAAACCGAGTACGTACAGCGGCATGAACGCGAGGTAAAAGCCGGTGGTCCAAAACCAGAAGGCCGCCTTGCCAAGACCTTCATGTAGACGAAATCCGAAGGCCTTGGGAAACCAATAGGTGTAACCGGCGAATAAACCGAACACGACACCGCCGATAATGACGTTGTGAAAATGTGCGACGAGGAACAGGCTGTTGTGCAGCAAGAAATCGACCGGCGGCAGCGCCAGCAGCACACCGGTCATCCCACCGATGACGAAGGTCACCATGAAGCCGAGGGACCAGAGGATGGGTACCGTATACCGCACCCGGCCGCCGTAGATCGTGAACAGCCAGTTGAAGACTTTTACGCCCGTCGGCACCGCAATCACGGTCGATAAGATACCAAACACCGCATTGACATCGGCTCCGGCACCCATGGTGAAGAAATGGTGCAGCCAGACCGAGAAGGCAAGCACGCAGATTCCCATGGTGGCTGCGACCATCGATCGGTAGCCGAACAGTCCCTTGCTCGAAAAAGTCGCGATGATTTCGGAGTAAATACCGAACGCCGGCAGGATGAGGATGTAAACCTCGGGATGGCCCCAAGCCCAGATGAGGTTCATGAACATCATCACATTACCGCCAGCCTCGTTGGTGAAGAAGTGAAAGCCGAGATAGCGGTCCAAGGTCAACATCGCCAGAGTGGCGGTGAGCACAGGGAACGCAGCGACGATGAGGAGGTTTGAGGCCAGCGCCGTCCAGCAGAACATGGGCATCCGCATCAGATCCATGCCGGGCGCTCGACCCTTCAGAATGGTCGTAATGAAATTGACGCCGGTGAGCAGAGAGCCAATACCTGAGATCTGCAGCGACCAGAGATAGTAATCGACACCGACGCCCGGCGAATAGGTGAGTTCGGACAAGGGCGGGTAGGCAATCCAGCCAGTGCGTGCGAATTCCCCGACGAAGAGCGAGATATTAACGAGCAGCGCGCCTGTCGCCGTCAGCCAGAAGCTGACCGAGTTCAAGGTCGGGAACGCGACGTCGCGTGCGCCAATCTGCAGCGGCACAACAAAATTCATCAAGCCGATCACAAAGGGCATCGCAACGAAGAAAATCATGATCGTTCCGTGCGATGAAAAGACCTGGTCGTAGTGTTCGGGGGGAAGATACCCGGGTCCGTTCAGTGCCATTGCCTGCTGCGCGCGCATCATCGCGGCATCTATAAACCCGCGCAACAACATCACCAGCGCGAGCACGATATACATGACGCCCACCCGCTTGTGATCCACACTCGTGATCCACTCTCGCCAGAGGTATGAAAAATGTCCCTTGAATACGGTCCAAGCGAGCACGCCGATGATGACGGCCGCCACCCCGGCGGAGGCAAACATGGGAAAAGGCGAGTGGATCGGGATGGCCCCCCATGTGAGCTTCCCCCAAAAAAGGTCAGCGGGCGGCATCGTGGATTCGGACCGACTGCGGCCCCGGACCGGGCGGCAAGGTCTTGCTGACGATGTCGCTGAACAGCGCTGCGTCAACGGCGCGGAACGTGAACGGCGAGACATTGAGGCTCTGCTGACTCAATGTCTGATAGCTCGCGGCATTCAGAACCGGCCCAGCCTGATGAGCCTTAGCTACCCAGGCAGCAAATTGCGCCGCGGCAACCGCCGAGAGGGTGAAATGCATGCCTGAGAACCCATCGCCGTTGAAATGGGACGACATGCCGCGAAAAACGCCGGGTCGATCGGCCAGCAGATTCAACTGTGTGGTCATGCCATTCATCGTATAAATCATGCTCCCTAACTGCGGCACGAAAAACGCGCTGAGGACGCTCGCCGATGTCAATTGGAAATGGACGGGTGTGCCAGCGGGCACGACCAGCTCGTTCACGCTCGCGATCCCGAGATCCGGATATACAAACAGCCATTTCCAATCGAGCGATACGACTTCCACCTCGAGTGGTGCAATGGAAGACTTGATCGGCGTCGCCGGGTCCAGCTCGTGACTGCCAATCCAACTGACCCCGCCAAGCAATAGAATCACCATCACGGGGATTGACCACACGACGAGTTCAATGCGTCCTGAGTAGGTGAAATGTGGGCGATATGTGGCGCGCGGATTCGAGGCACGGAACCACCAAGCAAACGCCATCGTGGCCACGATGGTCGGAATGACGATCGCCATCATGACCAATGTCGCATCGATCATGATGGAAATCTCGCTCGCGCCGACCGGTCCTTCGGGATCGAGCAGTCCTTCCCGGCATATCCATTGCGCCGTAGCAGCGCTCACGCAGTCGACCGACATTACATCCCTTGAAACAGGATCGAGACGGGTGGATTGACCTTCCGATTGCACATAGCGAAGCTCGTCAGTGCTGAGCATGTACTTATATTCGAACATCAAAATTGGGGTCTGTGCGCTACCGTACGCCGCCCACCGCTGACGAGGCTTCAGCATCTGCATGTGCGCTACCAGACAGTGCCGCCCGCATTGATCGCGTAGCTTTTTGGGTATGTTGCGCCAGTGGCGGTAGACGATCCCCGCCCTCCAAGAGGGCAAGCTCCCGGCCTGTCATCCCCATGCCGGGACCATTACCTCGGTGGACCACCGCAAGTGGCCACCGAGGGATTTTTTCGCGTTGATTGCCTACGACTCAAGAAATGTGGCCGCCGTCGGCGCCTGGCGAGCAAACCCCAGCGAGCGCCTGTTGTCATCCGGACCTACGGCAGCCCGCTCGCCCGATTTGAGCCGCACACACCAGCACATCAACAAAATGCTAGACAGTTTGTTCGACGTTTTAGTCTGAAGTTCCGCCGAGCTCAGCTGCAGCCGCAACCGGAGAAAAAAACCTAATTTGTGTGAGGGGGTTTTGCCTCCGCCTACGCAATATGCCTCAAGAACCACAACGAGGGATATTGTCATGATCAGGTT
>Ga0116230_10000343_pt1 | contig 40017 bp, 41 predicted proteins | sample S1TSphfallax_3_FD_88678 | JGI IMG/M metagenome (GOLD analysis project Ga0116230, IMG submission 88678) | Host-associated microbial communities from peat moss isolated from Minnesota, USA - S1T2_Fd - Sphagnum fallax MG | ecosystem: Host-associated > Plants > Peat moss > Unclassified | place... | reverse complement strand
AATGTCTATGATATTTATATAAATTCAAATTAAATTTGATAATGACATAAATAATGATGAACTATTGGAAAACCATATGGGAACATGAGAGAGAAAAAATAGTTGATTGTCACTCGTAGTGTGCAGCAGCATGGAGCCCAAGTTTAAGTTGTTTAAGCAATTCCAACTCTTGAAAATGAAGCCCAGGATTTGAGATGGGCTCTGAAAGCTTGGGGAGCATTTTGCAAGGTTGATTAAAATACGGTCATGTGACATCTTGTGCAACTCTGTTCTCTTTCATCTTATAGATTTGCAAGGTTGCTGATTTGTGCAAAGCCTTTCTGTACAGTTTGGCTTTCAAACTGACTTTTCAATCAAAAGCTAAATGTTAAGACAGAAAAGATGAGATGACTAACAAATCTGAGGCCATTGAACATCAACTGGTTGTACTTCAATCAAAACCTATTTGTCTTTACATTTGTCTTATCATATGGATTTGCAAGGTGGCCGATTTGGGCAAAGCTTTTCTGTTCAGTTTTGCTTTGAAACTGCCTTTCAATCCAAAACTAACTTTTTTGTTCTATTTGTCTTCACATTTAGCTTTTGGTAGTCACTTTGACTTTTCTGCCTTAACACTCTGGGGCCATCAACTGGTTGTGCTTTGGGAATTCTATTGATGCATTAGATCTCTGTATGGGGGGAATTTTCAGGATTCCAAATTTTGGACTTGAAGAAATCTGCTATTTCCTTTTGTCTGGTTTTGGTGTGCAGCAGCAGCCAGGGCCTTATCTGGGTACTGTTTTGATGGCAATTTGTTTGTTGTCTTTTGCTACAATTGTTCTATTTGTGCACTTCATTTTCATTGGTGGGTTTCATAGCTTGCTAGCTCTTGGGAGTTGAAACTTGATTTTTCCTTGGCAAAATCTATTCTTTGCTGGGAAGCCAAGGAAGAGAGGCACATCAGTTGATATGCTGCCATGAATGATGCTCGTGAAAATCTGATTGTAAGTTGCAATCTTGTGATTTGGTTCATATGATGTGTGATAACTTATGGGACTTGAGAATTGAGTAGAGTGGAAATGAAAGTGCAGAATCGGGTGAGCACATTGCAAGATGAGAACTTAAAATGCCTTGTCAAGGTGTCAAAGTATTTTATTGATTATGCCATGTAACACCCAATTGTGCTCATAGTGAATGAGATAACCAGTTCTCTTGATTTAGGGTTCAGGGGGTTCAAGGGGTCCAAGAATTAGGAGCCACAACTGATTGACAATTTGTGACATGAACAAGGTGCAATGAGTACAATGGAGCACTGAGTTCAATGCTATCAGAAGACAGAAGACAAAGTGTGCAACAGGATATGCTATTTAAAAAAACTTGGGCCCACTGCTCTGCACTGCAATTGACAATGAATTGGGTGTTCACTGGCTCACCTCGGTAGCTGCCAAGAATTTCTATGCCTACCTCTATTCCTTACCATTTTTGGCCAAGGCTAATGACAAGGCTATGACCTATGAGACAACACATATTTCAAGCTTTGTCCTTCATAGTTTGGAGATTTCTGCTCTGGATAATTTGTTATACCTGATGAGTTGTATTCATACTCAGACCTATATCAATTTATGATTGATTGATGTCAGAAAACTTACTATGGAATTTTTATGATTCTTGAAATCCTTGACATTCAACCAGCATCACAAATTACCAGGTACAAAATCAGAATTGATACAAGTCTCAAGCACAGAGTGTCATGTGAAACAGATTCCATTTGAATTTTTATCTTGGAAAAGGATTTACTGTGCTTTGGCTATTTGTAGCCTCTATTGAAATTGTATCTATTATTAAATTCATGAAAAAAAACAGGAGAATCCTACATGCAAACCAAAAACAAGCTCTGCATTGTGAACTGACAGTTGCATAGGAACAGAACCAGAATGATGCGATGCCTTCCTAGGTGAGCCTGAGGGGTGAAACTAATGAGTTGAACTCTGGAGATTACACAAGCAGTAAAAGAAGCAAACAAAGGCCTGGGGGAGTGGTCTTGAGTCTTGAGCTTGTTTGCAGCCACCTTCTCTGTATTTGCCTTCCTTTCAAAATAGAAGCCTGGATTCAGCACAATGCCATTAGGGAGGGCACACCCAGGGACAGCAGAGGAAGGATTGTAGAAGAGACATCCTTAATCTAAGGGGCAGCTGTCCATGTGCCATGTATTGCTCATTATGAGCCTTTCACTCTCAACCTGTACGACCGACCTGTCAACATATGCCCTGCAAGCACAGTTGCTGAATTCACTTCATAGTTCTACTACTAAATATATTCAAACTAATGTCCCAAAGAGGATAACAATCTGGGAGAACTCCCACAGAGGAGGTTTCTTCAATACAGATCAACCAACTGATTTATAAATACAAGACAAGTAACCTGGTTGGAATTGATTTCCTCACAAATAGGTTGATGAACAAGCTCTGCTTGCTGAAACATTATATTGAATGAATAAACAGGAGGTCAGGCTCTATGCTGTCTGGAACTTGAACATCTGACAGATCACCCACTGCAATTGAACCTTCACAACATCCATGGTTAATGAGTAGTAGACCATCACCAGTAATGAAGATCACCCTTGCATTAAACTCAACACCTCCATTGGTGAAGGAGCTCCCAATATCTGGTGTGGACACCACTATACACTCTGGAAGTTTCCCTATTGCAAACCCTCCATATCCAATGCTCCATGAGCAAAAAGAGGGGATAAAGAATGAGTGTAGGCTAATCTTGTGAGTGTCACTGACAAGACTATGACCAATGACACACAGTGCCCTTGGACAACAAAAGGAACCCATCAGAGCTTGTTTTGCAACTTGTTCACCCATCTCCACATTACAATGGCTTCTGCAAGCACCAAGCAAGGGCATCCACACATCTACATTTGGTTTACAGAGCATTGTCAGGATCAGATGCTCACTGTCTCCTATAGAAGGCATTTCCAGGTCCAATTTGCATAGCTTGTTTTGCAACACATTCACCCATCTCCACATTACCATGGCTTTTGCAAGCATGAAGCAAGACTGTCCACACAGTTGTATTTGGTTCACAGGACATTGGCATGATCAGATGTTCTGCCTCCTGCAGATGGCCAATGTATCCCAGAAGGTCAACCGTGAAGGCATAGTGTTCCACTGTTGCAGAAATACTAAAACATGAACTCATTAAATCAAAATAGTGCAGGCCTTCATCCACTAGGCATGCATAGCTACAAGCTGATAGAAGAGAAACAAAAGTGATGTGATTTATCTCTCCACCTTTTTCAAGCATCTGCTCAAAGTGTCCATGAGCTTCTTTAGCATACTCATGCATTCATGGCCCCAAAGCATGGTGTTCCAAGAGATCACATCACCTATGCGCATCCTGCTACAGTCTGAATGCAAACCCCAATTTCAAAGGTTTCATGATGGATAATGCTCAAGCCAATTGGAATGATGTCCGTATCATGTACGGTTTTGGAGATGCCCCTCTGAAGATGGTTGACAATGAAAAAACTTGTTTGTTCCATTGGGCTTAGTCACTTGACAAACACACAAAACAATTGATTGCACTAGAGTTACAAGAATGACACAAGGCCTTGTGTTTTGAATACAAAAACACAACATCTTTGGAAGAAGCGGATGTTCAACATGTTGCAATTTGATGTTGGTGGTATTCTTTAGGGCTAATCTTGAGAGTACAATTCCTGAGCTTAATAATTGGTTGTGTTTTTGGCACTTCTATGTGAGACAATGGGGGGCTTCATGCTACATGTGAGACACCTTGACTTTCATTTATTATTTGTTTATTCTTTTTTATGATGCCAATATTTTATTTGTCTTTCTTTGAAAAAGCTTGTAGAAGTTTAGCCCGGAGGAGCTTGCCGACATGCCAACTTGTAACCTATTTGAAACAATCCATAACATTTGGTTGCAACAATATGGGAAAAGGGGTGGATGCTTTTACCCCACAACTTTTGATTATTATGTTCATACTTTTAGACAATGTGCATTGTACATGGTATACTTGAATGGTGGAAGTTGCAAGTCTTGACAAGGGTGAATTGCTATTGCAAAAAATAAACCAATCTAATGACATGTCGTAAATGGCCAACATCATCATAAAAATACACCAGCAAGTCCTCCTTGATTTATAGAACACTTCATTTGGAGGGTTAAATTTTTTTTGGATCCACAAAATGGAGGGTTGATGTAGCCCCAAGGTTAGAGGGGGAATCACATAGGCATGATCGTGTGAATTTCTCTCAACAGAAAATTAACACAACATTAAGTGGTTTCATTGATTCAAATGTTGATGTTATAGAGTCTAGTGGGATTGTGAAGGATGAAGCATTTTTTTTTTACTTTTCAATAATTGAAGGTTCAAACGCATGTGTTTAAAGATGATGTGTGGAGAACTAAGAGGTGCCCACCATTGTTGAATACTCATTGTTCTACAATTCAAAAAGACTTGATGAAGCATTGCAATGCCCAAATCATTACAAGAAGAACAATTTGTGGCATACCTAATCCATGCTATGATGGTTTGTGGTTTGATTTGGGTTTGCACTAATCTATCACAAGTTTTGGTTTTGTGCAAATGATTTGACTCACTATGTTGGAGGAACTAGGAAAAAATATTGTGTCAATAGACCACTTTTCCCATCAAGATGGCTAGTCAAATAAGGACCAACTTGACTCAATTTGAGGTCATAGCATTGGAAGAGGCAAGATTTATTATGTGTGAAGCATGCAAACAACAACGTCCTAATCGACTTGTAGATTCAAATGCTTGGCCAAACACTTGCAATAGTAAAGCAATCAATGTGCAACAACATTGAAGTTTTCAACGCAACAAACAAATATGTGGGATGTTGGATGAACTTTGGAGGTTGTTTTGCTAACTACATAAATTCCTCCACCAGGGTATGGAAAGATTTACATCATGAGCTCTAGTCCACTTCTTACCACAAAATAATATGAAATGACGATTGGAAATTTCCCTACTTGCACTTGTGTTGATTTCATAACAATGATTGCAAGTTCCTTGGGTGCTTTTGGGAAGTGGGTGCATTGCAAACACCTCTATTTCATGTTGCAAAATGTGATGTATTATGGCCAAACAAAAAAATTCATTCATTTCCCGACATGGAGTTGGAATGAAATGCAACGCCTATCGAGTCGTACTAAGATGGTAGGTCATGAATAGTTGAAAATGCTCATGTCTAATTATACAACATGCGATAATGGGACTTTCACTAAGTACATTTTGAAGTAGTTAATAGATTAAAAATACTAATATGAAGTGCAAGATTTTATTTCACTTTTTGAAACATTCAGAGTGAATTGAAAATTGTTTTCGTTCAAGTGCAAATGGACAACCTATTGGACATGGGTTTATGTGTGTGCAAATTATCATAACTAATATTAAGTGCATTGATGTTTTGTGTAACAAAGCAAATATTTACCATGTCAACTTAGATTCCATCATACATGGCAAAAAAATTCCAAGAATATCCTATCCATGTCATCAAAAGATTTTTTAAAGAGATTCTATCATGTTCACATGTTCACAAGATAGTGTCGTTGTGTATATGTCATGTATGTGTGTCTATGTGTGTGTTTAATCAATGTGTATTGTGTTAAATTGTCTTAACTCCTTTTTTGAAAAATCACCTAACAAGACAAGGCCTTGTTTCATGTCTAAAAGATTTTGGGGCCCACTTGTATGCATCATTAACTAGTTCCATAGTATATAAGCTAATAAGTTAGTTTTATATTGTCATTTTTCTCACAGTAATTTTATTCAACTATTATTTCAAGTGTAGTAGTTAAGGACTAGGAGAAAATGTAGTTTGGTGTGAATTTGAATTCCTCGTGGAAGTGTTTGGGAAAATGATTATAGGAAACAACTTTTAAGGATATGGTCAAAATAGGAATAAGATGAAAAGTGTGTGACATATGAAGAATACATGGGCAACAAACTAAGATTCATTTCCATGGAACAAAAAACTCAGTTAGTTTTTATGAAATATGGATTGTAATAGTCCTATTTTATCATAATAATAAGAACTCCATGCCATACTTGTGATCTCTTTTAAGATTGAACAATTTGTAACATTTAATTTTGGTGGTGTCAAATGAAAATTTTGCTTATTTTGAAGAAAATTTTGAAATTTAATTTCAAAGCAATTTGAATGACAAAAATAACAACTATATAACAACACAAAAAGTGAACCTTCCATAAGGGACAAATCTTATCGATCAATAAATGTTCCAATTACTTTCTTTCTAAAGTTATTGATGCACCTCAAACATGCTACCAATACCTAATTGAATATAGTTGAATTCCAATAAACAAAGGTACATTTGATGTCCCAACGTCTAGCATTGGTTTGATTTATGCAACAATATTAATCGGTTGGTCTCAAATGGTTCATGTCAAATGTGCTACCAACATACCACACACAACAATGTTTTCAATAACCCCCAAAAAAAAACATTTTGAATAATATTGTTGCTCGTTTCATGTTGTAACAAGTTGAGGAGTATTGGATGGCTTTATCCAATAATAAGGTTACAAACTTAACTTCCTAATAAACTGCTAACTTTTTGTTTATGGATAAACATTTCACATAAACAATCTAGAAGTATTATTTTCATAGATGGACCAACTTTCTTACTATAGAGGGAAAAAATCAAAACAAATGTATTTCCCCTAGATGATTAGAATTTTTCTTCTTTTTAACATACTAGTTGGTGCTACCACCTTTTACAATTTAGATTAAATATGGAGTCCATGTGTGCTGAACTTTTAGGGAAGGGTTAGAAACTAAATCAAAATTATACAACATTCTTGAAAATAATAGTTTAAATTTTTTATCACCTCATGTACTATATAACTTGATGACACAAATGGCCATTAAAAAAACCTTGCACATAAATATTTCATGATTTGATGCACATCGAGATGACAGATGTCATCATTCGAATATCAAATTTCTTCCAACAAAACATGATAAAAATGTGATTGATATTTGTATCAAGTTGTATGGATATGTATGATTTTTGTAATGAACAACATGATAAGGGTATGCATGAAACAATCTCTATGTGATTTGTCATTCTTTTACTTGCAAGTCTTCCAATAAATGTTTTTGACCAACTTTGCTTGTTGCATTTAATATCTTTTTTGCCCTTTGGGTATTCATAACTTTTCTTTTCCATGAACAGTTGGCTATAAAATTGTCCACAAATCATTGAAGCTCGTTTAAGGTTTAGGCTTTAGGTTTACATACATGAAAAGTAGTATAATTTACTATTATTTCACTCAACAAACACACCTTTCATGAAAAGTATACAAGTAATATTAACAAATGTTATCACCTTTGTACACAAGTAATATTAACAAATGTTTATGCCCTTTGTTGGCAAATGCCATGCACAATAATAGTTTTGCATATTCATATTTCTTGGTTTCCAAACTCCCGAATCTAGTCGTTTGATTAATAAATACATACTTTGTAACAATTGAGTGCAAGCAATAGAAACACACATTTTGAATGTTGATAATGCACATAAGACAAAGGTGGGTTGCATAATGAAAAAAGGAGGAAAATGGTACAAGCTTTTGTGTTGCACACACATAATAACAAAATAAATGCAATTCAAAGGTTGTTGGAAGATGCAGACAAATACACTATTATGAATATATATATGCAACATAACCATATAAAATCTATATGTTGTTGTCATTAAATGCAACAAGTTTGTGGTCATTGTTACATATGTTAAGATATTATTATAATGCAATGCAAACCACTTTCTAATTATTAGAAAGGTGGGTATTTAATCCACAAGTTTTTGTGCACACATTAATAGTTGCTATTTTGTGGTGTTGTGAGTTTTCTACACAAGTCTTCCACTCTTAATTGTTTTGCTCCATTTGAAAAAGATAACAAACATGACTTGTTAAACTCCTTGGGATTTAAATTTGTACCTTCTTGTTGTTGAAAAGAAAGAAATGAAGTCCATCCATGCATAATAAGTACAAGTTGGATTTTGGACAGCAAGGAACCATTTGTAGGACTACAAAATCTATGGGACTATGATTTGTATGTTTGATGAAGAATTTTTAAACAATTTATTACAACTTCCAAGAAACAATCCATGGCCAACACACCCGACAAATCGGAACAAAAAAAATTGACTTTTGAAGCCATCTGATTATCTATTGGGATTTGTGTCTCCAAATAAATATTCCCTTAAGATCACCATCAACATAAAGTGGCTAGAGAACCAAAGCAACCCAAAGCAAGACAAGTATGAATCACTGACACTTGTTTATTGTAGGGAAATAGATACAATGGTGCCATTAGTGAAAGCGAGCCTTGAAACTCCATATAAAGTGCAAGGATCTTGAAGTGACAATGACGTTGAAATGCCAGAAGTTGTGGTAGAACCATCTAGGGGAGTGGATAATGGACTAGGTCCAAACATCGAAGGTTTTCCACAACATTACCATAGAGGAGGCCATTGACATCAATGATAGCTCATAACCATGAAAAAGTATTGGAAAATTATAGGAGTGTCATTTACAAGACCTTGAAATGAACCAACATTATTGAAATGAAAGAAGCAAACCGGTGCACAATGTGTATTTGTCTATGTGTGTTTGATTATTTGATCATGGATGTTTAACAAATAATGCATTTAAAATTTGATTTTAGGAATTGAGAAATGAAAGTTATATTTACTTGAACAACTACAACCAAAAGAGAACCATAGGGAAGTAATTTGCAAGACCATCAAATGAACTAACAAATCCAACTAAAAACTGAATTTGTTTTTGCCCACTACAATATTGGAAATTTGTATTTGGATTGAGCTAGGATGGAAATTATATTCACTATATGAAACATATTTTAAATAAAATAGTTGACACCAAATTCCATAAAGATATGTTGAACATTGATGCAATGTAAGATATAATAGGAAAGGTGAAATATGTATGGCCATTTAGAAACAAAACAATTGGGAATGACTTCAAATATAATGAAAATTACATTCATAATTGGAAACCCACACCCCACACAAGATTGATTTCAACTGCAATAAATATATAAAATAAAATTCCATCTCCTAATGGGGTTATTCACTATTGAAATTTGAAATTCGTTATCCAGTAACCACAATTTTTATTGAAAATTGTTATGTATTGTTATATATTGTTTAAGTATTGTGTAGGTATTGTTAGGTATAATTCCCCATTACATGGCACAACAATCGTTAGAAATGTTGACAATATGAATAATTATATACATTTGTGTGTTAGGTTGTTAAATTGATAGATTTGAAAATGTTGATTTGATACTAACATAACCATTTTGATATAAGCGACATCAGCATTAGTTATTTATGAAAATTTCCAATTTTATAATTTGAATTTTTTTCCAAAAAACATGTACATTAGAACTTTGGATAAAAATAATCTCAAACATAAATGCAACATTAAAAAAATGTAGAAAAAATATAATTTTTATTTGGCATCCATATAATGTGTACAAGCCAATATGGAATTCCAACTGCCAAAAACCCAATTCCCTTGCAAAATTTCATAGATGAAAAGGATGGTTTGATTGAACATTCCTATGAATCGTATGAAGTTTAAGATCATTTTGAAAGCAATGATATATTAAATTATTTTCTAGAGAAGTAATAAATTTTAAATTTTCTTTCAAAGAAAAAATTGTTTTCTCAAAGGATAATTTATGAAACTTTGGATTTTCCTTGATGTGTGCTTCAATCATTATAAAGTAAAGGTCATTATTACAACCCATAATATTTAATGTGGAAACCTATGCAAAAACAAATAATACCCATAGAACATGGAATTACATGGATAAAATATACAATTGATCCCAGAATCAAGATTTGAGTTGGAAAGGGCATTCCAACAAATAACATTATATTGTTAGTCTTGTTTAACAAAGTTTTTTCCAACATTGTGGTTTGTACAAGCTTCGACATAGTTGTACAAGTGTTCCAAGAAGATGATTTAAAAGGAGCTTTGAGTGAAAATTGACATTAAAAAAAAAGTATGGGGCAAAACATAAAAACATCATTAGAATTTTCCACCCAACCTTAAGACCACCCAATGGGTTCATAAACCTAGTGATCCACCCCCGAACTCAAAAACATTTGGTAAACATCTTCTAATGTTTCATCATCAATGAAAGCTTTAACTCTCAGATGGTAACCTTGGGAAAGTATTTGTAAAGGAGGTGAAGCCAAGGATTCCAGAGCTAGGGCTTGAGCCCCAACATATGATGGTAGCAAATAAATAAAATGGTAGGATCTTGGAACATCTCATCCTCCCCAAATGAAAGCAAGTTCCTTGGTGGAGATAACACTTTGCAAATAAAGAAAGAGGAAAGTGTGAAACATATTATAGAAAAAACTGAAGGAATGCATAATATTGATGCAAGTGGACAACTTGCTCACAATCAAGCAACCTCTTGGAATGTTTATTGACAAGAAAATAAATATTGAAGTTGTGAACATGTTCGGTGTCAGGTTTGGGTGTGGCCATTTCAATGAAAGGTTCTAACACTTCCATAAAAACCTCCATATTTGACTTTGAAGTCAAGATGTGGCACCCAAGGCTTTGGCAAGCCCTAACAATGTTGCTTGCAAGGTGAAAGATGATTAGACAAAAAATCTGATGCAAAAATTATGAATGAATTTTTTGAGTAAAAACACATACATGCGGATGTAGATAAATCCACAACAGAGGATCCTATCTTGGAGCAAACATCAATCAAGGCTTAAACAATAGTAGGATACATTTCATTTGCAACCTTGAAGGGTTTGCTAACCTTGGATATAAACATAGAGGCCCTATCTGTCCAATTATATAACATGTCCTCATTCCAAACATTAATAGAATTTTTCAAAAACTCATTAGATGGTGAGGAGAAGACGAATCTCCCAATCCCCCAGGAGCTTAGATTGGGGACCCTAGCAAAAAGAATTACACAACTGAAGAAAGTTTGCAAAATTAAAGACAAATTTTTAATAATGTTGAGAAGAAGAAAAATACAAATAGAGCTTCGTGGATTGAGATGGAACCTTGAAAGATGGGTCTTCATTGTTTGTAAGTGGCGATGATTTCACCATAGCCCACTTCATCTGTATTTAGAACCATAGCTCTCCAAATAAGACTTGACCTCCTTCAAAATTTGAGGTATTCGGGTGAAATAACAAAATATCCCCATCAGCAACCAATAACATATGGGCAAAATCAAAGACTCCGACAATGTATTCATTAACCTTCTTGTTCCACGCAAGAATATCATCTAGGTTTTTAGATATAAGAGGAATAAAAAGGTTTCTAGGAACATTTGCAAAAACAAGTTGAACCTTGCCATTAAGATTCATCTACACAAAAAGAAAATAAAAATTAGTGCATCAAGGACAAGTTGCTAGAACTATGTTGTAAAGTGAAAGGTAATGTAATGTAAACATACCTTGTGAATGAACTTGGAGATTGTTTCATACTTTGGGGGCCAAGTTTGGGATGAGATCTTGGTTGCCACAATGGAATGCTAAAAGAATGGGAGGACCATGTGGTGAAAGCCAAGAAGCCTACTGGAGGTAACAACAATTGAACTTGGGTGGGATGGAAAAAATTGGAGTGATCTTTGTTCAGTGCTCTAGACTCCACCGTGAGGAGGGGTGGGAAAAACAGGTGGGGTAGCAGCCTTTCTTTCTCTCCTCACATTGTTTGTTGTTTACAAAGTCTAACTCAAAGGAATGTTAATAAAGGTGTTGGAGGAGGGAGGTTTGATCACTTTCTCCTTGAACTTTCCCTTTCCTTTGGAAGAGATTTTTTTGCCTCCCACCCTTAACTTGTGTTCTTGTTAAGCTTGTAGGAATCTCCATGAAAGAGGGTTGGACATTCTCCTTCAAGGGAATTTATAGGGTGGGGGTGTTGTCTTTCAAATGTTTGAGGTACCAACTACACTAGAAAAGATGGGGAGCAAGCCAATCCTTGAGCAAGTCCTTTCGGAACATAGTGCTATCGGCCTTGGGGTCACGCCAGATCTCCAAAAAATTGGGGAGTTAATTAATGGCGCCATGGAATAACAAGGCATGATAAAAATACCCGCAAGGTAATGAACAACATCTTCATAGAGGAATATAATAAATATCATGATACAAATTTTCCTACTATTGACACCAAAACAAGGGGAAGTTATGTGGTGACATAGAAAAAAAATATGCCTACCAAAAAACTTTCAAAAATCAATTTGCTACAACTTGATAATGGATATGAACTTGTATGATTAAAATACATGTAGAAAACCAGATTGACAACCTCTTTGCTCCCGAATTGTTGTTCCCAATGTTTGTTTTTCCAGATGCCATCCTTAGGCTTAAACTCCCGAAAAAAACAACTCTCCCATACTACCAACTTCCACTATTGTATATATGAGGGGAAAAAGATCATATATAGGATTTTTTCACAACCAAAGAAAAATCGGAAACTATTGCATCAAAGAACTTGAGCACCTCAATCTTAAGTTGCAATAACAAAGATGAAATAAGAAGGAACATCTTTGAAAAAAAATGAAAAAAAATGATCATCCAAAAATAGAATACTTGATGCCTAAAGGTTGCCTTGTGCAACCATTTGTTGAATTGGTAGTAAAAAAACTTGGGCTTGCGGAAATTTTTGACCTCCCAAAGGACAACAAATTCATTCATTCCACATCATGAGCCGTAACAACTTTTGTTCAATCAAAACATTGGAATAGACGAACATCTGGGGGCAAAAACACCCTAGGGTGTCACAATTACGACAGATTAAAGTCCCTTTTCAATGTCCTATTCTAATGTAGTTGAAAAATGGATTAAAATATGAATATTTAGATGATATCAAAAGTAATTTTTGTTCCATTTCCAATTTCAAATCTGATGCTATAAGACATAAAAATATCACAATTTTTTTTTAAATATTTTTTTAATTCTTAAAAAAACTTTTAAAATAATTACAAGGAACTTATATCTCCTTTAAGAAATTTGCACCCAAAGAAGGATCACATATTGGCAAGCGTTTATAAAAGGTTGAGTAGTGATCCTTCCTCACATGCTCCATAGTTCTTTCCATTCGTTCTTATAATTCTAAAGAATTCATGAACAAGGTTGGGTTTATGGGGTCGAATTCTATTAACTTGTAGAAATACAAGGAGGAATGAAAACAAAGTCCTTTCATTATTACAAATCATGGTCTTTTTTACCAGGGAAATTTGTCAAAAAAGACCCAAAAGTGACATTGGTCAATTTGACCAAGATGCCATTTTGGACAAGTTGATTTTGACAATGTTTATTTTGACTAATGACATTTTTTTATAAACTATACCCTATCATTTTGACTAGTAGAGTGAATAACAAAATGATTGATTATTTGACTAGTAAATAGTAGACCATTTTATTAGATCAATTTTATACCTAATCTAACTTAACCTAAACTAACCTAACCTAACTTCACCAAGCTACCTTAATCTAACCTACCTACCCTAGCCTTCTAAACATGCACATAGGTTGTAAATATAAGGAATTAAACCCTAAACCTTCACAATAATAAACCAAGTCTTTACCAATGGACTACACCATTAGTAAAGGTGTTCAACTTTTGTCAAGCTTTTATTTCATATGTTTGTTTCACATCATTAAACATAATGGCAAAACCTAGTGATTAAATTTAGTGACTTAAAATTATAACTAAACATAATGACTAAACCTAGTGACTTAAAGTAATGGCTAAACCTAGTGATTTTGGCTAAGCCTAATGACTTAAAGTTAATGGTTAAACATAATGGTTAAACCTAATGACATAAACTAATGGCTAAACTTAATGACATAAACTAATAGCTAAATGTTGTGATTTAAAATGATATCTAAACATAATGGCTAAATGTAGTGACTTAAAGTAATGGCAAAATTTGATGGTTAAATTTAGTGACTTAAAATAATGACTAAATTTAATAGCTAAATTGAGTGACTTAAAGTAGTGGCTAAACTTAGTAACTTAAAGTAATGGATAAATTTAATGACTTAAAGTAATGGTTAAACATAATGATTAAATGTAGTGGCTAAATTGAGTGACTTAAAATAATGGCTAAACATAATGACTAAAGGTTATACCTCATGGCCAAATTTAATGGTTCAATTGAGGTTAAACCTAGTGCCAAATCTATTGGTTAAACATAATGTTAAACCTACTGGCTAAATTTAAATTAAACATAATGGTTAAAATTTAACAAAATTTTGGGTAAATCTAATGGTTAAATATAGTGGCTAAACATAATGGTTAAACCTAATGGTTACACATTGTGGCTAAAATTAGGTAGATAAGTGGTTGGATAGGTAGGTAGATAATATATAAGTAGGTGGGTAGATATGTAGGTAAATAAGTCAGAAAGTATAAGTGGATAGGTAAGTAGGTAAATAACTAACTAAGTAAATAGGTGGATGAGTAAATAAGAGGTAGATATATAGGCTAGTAGACCATGTCATATTTGACTAAAGATCATTGACTATTTTGACTAAATGTTCAACTTGACTAAAGTGTATATGCATAGTCAAGTGGTTCATTTTTGGCAGTTTTTACATTCTTTACAAGTCCATACAAGATTCTTTACATTGTTGTTACTTAAAAAAATATTATTATTCTAATATTTGAATAATACATATTCAATCCCCTACAAAGCTTTCCAAATTTATGTGAAAAGTTGTATTTAATGTAGTTGATGTCATTTTAAAATTTGGAAGTTGTAAAAGGATAACCCACAAAGTCGATAAAAAACAATGCCCCATCCAAAACTTTCAAAATCATATTTTTTGAGACAAAAAAACTGAAAAAGAAACAAAAATTGCAACTCATATGGATTTATGAAAATATTGTCAAATTTTAACCATTCAAAAGTCCTTAGTTATTAAATGATTAAGGTTTTCAAAGAAATTTTTTTTCATATGAATTATCATCTTATACTACATTATATATTGGATCCCAATAACAAATTTAGAATGTGAATCAATATTATTTTTTCTATTGTGTGATGTTCCAATCAAATGACCATCCCATATTTTTCAATTTCAACTGTCCATTACTAATAATAAATGAATTCGTTATCAATAAATAAACACACAATTTTTTTCATAATGAAATTATTAGTTCAAATCAAAATCCCAATTAATAAATTTAAAGATACATTAATCACCATATGCATTTAAATAAAAGGTACCCCAAGGAAAAAACATTATTTCATCACAAAAGTGAACCATCATAACTTGAATTTACCCTAAAGGCCATTGATCATTTTGACTAAAGATCATTGGCCATGTTGATTAATTATTCAGCTTGACTAAAAACCATTGGTCATTTTTACTAAGGTTATACAACTTGACAATGTGTACCTAATCAAATAAATTGTTATAGTCAAGTTGATTAATCAACAAATACATGTGTCATTCAATGCCTTGACCTTTAATCAAATGCACATGTCCATTAGTCAAAAATGACAAGTTAGTCAATTTGAACCTCTTAAAAAACCATGATTTATAGTGGTGTTTAGATTTAATTTTGATGTAAGAAACAAAAGAAGGGTCAAAAACATACTTGTTGAATTCCATCATGGCAATGAAAAGCTCAAAAAACCCATGAGAAGTGTCGAAGATAATGGAATCAACAAAGATGTGTTAAGAGGGTTCATCATCGTGCAAATAGTTAACGTAAGGCAGCCAAGCCTCCAACTTGTGATTTTCATCCGAAACAAAAAGAACATGCGCTTAGAAAAAATCTTGAGATTAGGATTGGTAAACAAAAAAACCTCAAATCTTTCATTCTCAAACATCCAATGTCGATTCTAAAAAAACATGTACTACTTTTGGAAATCCTCCTACTCATAATTGAAAGGTGAAACATAAAGGGTGAAAATCCTTTAAAGTGTACCACGCATGACGAAAAGGGCCTAGTCTTTACTAGAGTCCATTTTTACTTTATATTTTGATCCCCCAAAAAAAATAAAAATCAAAAGTTGTTAAAAATTTCAGACTATATTTTAAACCATTACAAATCTAGATTCCATTATAATCATCCATAAATGTGTCTTTATTGGTAAAAAGGACTAGGTAATTTTATTTTTTTAAAAGTGATGTTGTGACAAGATTTTGGTACACCTTAAAGAATTTTGGACTTTAAAATACTTTGGTCCACTCCTAATAGCTAATCTAGATCACTTGCTCCATCTTGAAAATGTCGATTTTGAAAGCAAGATGAACAATTGGCATGGATATCATTTAACATAGGGGAATAGCCATTCGAGCTTTGTTTTTTGGCACCATCTTATCATTGTCAAGAATTTTAGAACTATTAAACTTGGTATGGCTTTGAATGACTTAAATGGTCCTATCAAAGGACAAGAAATTTGCATATGGCACCACTTGGGAAATTTGTAATAAAAATTCAAAATGTTGCAAATGCACAAATAAAACTATGAAAACCATCCATAATTTTGCAAACAAAATTCTATCTCAATGCACCCAATACATGAAGCATCTCCATTATCCTTGTGATGGAGATATCTTTGCAAAATATGTTTTATAAAAGAAGGGGCAAGAAAGTTTAACATTCAATCGTAAAAAAAGAACTAAGCTCAGAAAGTAAAGCTGAGGAAAAAAAAGGAAGTAAACATCCTAGGTTCTTTTGGGGCTTTAGCTCCTTGAGCTCTTTTCGAGCTTCTTTTAACACATTGAGAAGCTCTGTAAAAGCCAAAAAAAAAAACCAAACTTTAGTTTGGCTCCAATTTTAGAGTTAAAACTAGAGTTCAACTTTTTGTTTGCTCCATCTAGGCTTTTCATGGCACTAAGAGAAGTTCGAATGGAGAAAAAAGAGAAAAATGTCAAACTTACGCCAAACTCTAAATTTAGAGCCATGCCCAAGCTTGGTTTTTTTTTTGTTTGATTCAAACTTCTTTTAGCATGGAAAAGAGCTTAGATGGAGCCCAAAAACAGAGCCAAATTTCAGTCTAGTTTCAAATTTGGAACCAAGCCCAAGCTCGGCATATGTTTTGTTCCATCCAAACTTCTATCGACACCAAGAGAAGCTCGAATGGAACCTAAAACAAAAATTGACCCTAAGCATGGCTCCAAATTTGGAGCCGGGCCCAAGGTCAACATTTTTTTGTTCCATCCAAGTTTCTTTTGGCACTAAGAGAAAGTCAAATTGAACAAAAAAGGAAGAACTAAACTCTAGTTTGGTTCTAATTTTGAAACCAAACTAAAGCTCAATTCCTTTTTTTTGTTGCAACGAAGTTTTTTTCGATGTCGAAAGAAGTTCAACTGCAACAACAAAAAGATGAGCTTTAACTCGGGTTTTTTTTCCCCAAAAATTGAGCCGAACTCTAATTTGGCTTTAAAATTAAAGCCGAATTAGAGCTCGAATTTTGTTTTTTTGAAAATGGAGCCGAACTTTGGTTGAAGCTCCATGTTTGGAGTTGAGGTCAAGCTCTTTTCTTTTCTTTTTTATTTTTTGGAGGATTTTTCCATCGCCCTAAAATTTGAACTCAAGCTTGGATTTGAGCTCAAGACAACTTAAGCTTGAACCAAAACTCGAGCTCGGAATTTTCTATAAATGAAAACTTGAAAACAAAATAAAGTTAGAGTTCCAAGTTTTTACTTCAAACTTGTTGCTATCTTCTTGAGGTGTGTTGAGATCTCCTAGGGTCTTCAGGCCTTTTCTTTCTTCTTGCACAAAGAATTCAACAAGAAATATTTCTCTAATAATGAACATTTATATACACATGTGTAGTGTCAAGCCTTAACTCTGAGACCTTTGATGAAACCTTAAAAAAAAGGCAAATTGAATTGTGCAAGAAATTGAGAAACTAACTGAAACCTTGCTTGAAAATTTGAATCATTTATCGTTTGTGCATTGAATTGATCTAATTGAGTTCTACAAATACTAAGCTGCTTGGAATTATCCAACCGTCGCAAATCTAATCATAAATTGATGTATAAACATTGTTATAATATTTTAAAAAGAAACCCTAAACCCTAAATTGTGAACACAATTTCTCTAAACACAGTTGCTAGATTAATTTCTAAAGAAACCCTAAACCTCAAACAATATTTTTTAAAAATTTGGCTATATTTTACTACACTCAGAAAGAATAACTAAAAAGGGGTTTCCAAACATTCAACATAATCTATTTATGAAAGCATAAATTATATATATATTTTTTGGGACTAATTATTTTAATCAAAATTGAACGATGCAAGAAATTGAAAAACTAACTAAAACATTACCTGAGAAATTGAAAAATATTTTAGTTGAATTCTAAATTGATCTAGTTGAGTTTTATAATGATCGAACTACTTGGAATTATCTGGCCTTCACAAATGTAATCTTAAACTAATGTATAAATGATGTTAGACTGATCTATGAAGAAACCCTAAACTATGAACACAATTTTTGTTAAGCATAAGTTCATTTTTTAAACCTAATTATGCTAACACTTATTGAAGGATGAGGACTTGTGTCTTGTGTGGTACTATTGTCATCCCTTAAATCTTTACAATAACTTGCTTCTACCTCCTTCTTTGATGATAGTAATCCATTGGTTTAAACTCGTGAAATCTTATCAATTAATGTATTTTCATTCACATTGCAATGCATCTAGGTCTATAATGTAGAAAATCTTACCTCTAATGATTCCTCCTTCCCTTGAAAGAAATCAAGCTCTTTTCCTCTTCTTAATATTTCTACCTTGTTCATTGTTAAATTAAAAATGTATTAGAAGATATGAGAGTTGTTAAAATACAACACATACACATGTTCGTTCCACTTTGAGAAAAGACATAACACATCTTGTCCAAGAACTTGCAAGGCACGTCTCCTTGTTTTCTTCTATGCCATTGTTAGCTTTCATTGTCTCGCTTTGATATGAATCCATTTATTACCATGCTTTCTTCTATTCACATGTTGGGCTATGGTTGGAAGCTTGCAAACATTTTGCATTTGAAAAATGTTTCATGTACATCAACTCTATGCCTTTTATACTTCTTTGAAAGATGTCGTCATTTCCTAGCTTGTCTTATGTCCTTGTTGTACCCATGATTGTTTAAAGAATGTATACCTAACAATTATCAATTCAAACTGGTTTTTTGTGTGTTAAGACAACTCATTATTCAATGTGCATGTTGGGTCTAATGTCAATCATTAAATGGATTATGTAATAACTATTAATAATTTGTTATCATCCTTACTTATAGCAAATTGTGTCCCCTACAACAATTCAATGTTATTTCATCAACATTCAATGACATTACAAACACTTGGTAACGGATGTTTCAAACACTAAAGATGAAATTCCACAAATCAATCAATTATACTTCCATTTAACTCATTAAGATAACAGCCATGGACAATTACTATTTGTGAAATTACATTGTTAAAATGATTAAGTGTTTCAAACCATTATCCTAAGAAACGCCTCTTTGAAAATGTTTGATGAATTTATATACATACCTTCACCTAATTTGTTTCGTGTTAATAGTAACCACTATAAATTTATGAACATACTCTTAAATATTTGTGAAATCCTAATTTGTCATAGTTGGTTGTTCCCTGAAGAATAATTGCATGTTTAACCTAACAATTCATACTTGCTAGAATGAATTGGCGGTGTTGTTATATCATTAATTGGACTAAATGTTGATCAACATGCGAACCCCATGCCACCGGAATCCAATCACCTATGTGAATTTTTTTTGTTTACTTAATATGATATGACACTTTAGAAAAACTAGTTGGATTCTTATGTTGTTGGTTAATGGTATGGTTTGACACTCGCAGATTTTTAATATTTTGAAAATCCAACCTTCGATTTTTGTTAAATTCTACTAATTGTTGGATATCTTTTAGTTTTATAATAAGTTGGTTTATTCATTCTTTCCTTGTAATTATATTGATTGCTCCTTGTTTATTTTGAATCGCACAACCTTTTGCTCCCATAGGAATATAACATTTTCTACTTGTGGCATACCAAATTTCTGTAATTTTCATTATAATCCAATTTATGGTATTCTTGGCCTTCGTCCTCTATTATGTGATGGTCTGTGGCTCAACCATGCACCCCTCGTATAAGGGCAAATGATAAACAATAATACAAAATGAACTAGCTTGTAATCTAGCCTAAATGTGGTTCTCCATACCTCCAACCTTAGCTCATGCCAATTATGTTCTTTGTTAATTTGATTCAAATTTGTTATACTAAACTATGTCTATATACCTTGGGACCATTCCTATGCATTCATCAATGGGATTACACAATTCCATTGGACCGTGGTTCAGGCTTGGGATAATGGTCTATAATGGCCATTATTTGGTATGTATAAAAAGTTTAATAATTTGGAATTTTCTCAAATACTCCACCCACTGATTTTGGACGCACGCCACACATCTAGTTTCTTGTTGAATTGGGATAAATGTTTTGAGTTCTTCTAAGCAAAAAAATTATAATTTCTTTTTTCCAAATCATTTCTATTTCCCAACATGAATTTGTGATTATAGTTTAGTTATTAGGATTATCATGGGACAAATTGATTAGCGACAATGCATTGTTCCAAGATATAGGTCCTCACATGAATTTGCATCACCCCTAATTTTCTAGTTTCATTATTATCTAGTTCACTATTTTCCTCTTATATTTATGTAACTTTTCAATTCCCCCTTGCTTTCATATTAGGTTTGTTGTATGCTTTATATTGGTATCTTTCATTTCCTTTTTTGCCACCAATTTTGTTCTTGTTGTTGCATTGTCAGTTATATCATTCAAATTTATGCAAGGGGAACAATACATGCCTTTCGCCAATATATGTTTCCTTATTCCATTCACATTGTTGTTTTTCATTGGAAATTGTTACTCGTCTTTGCATTTTACTAATAATATATTTTCACACTTCTATTTTTCATGTTGGATTCTTGAGTTATAGTTCTTCATCTTTCTCTTAAATTGAGTTTATGATGCAACAACATTTTTTATTGTTCATTTGTGAAATTGTTATTAGATTTATTTCATTGATTGCCTTTTATTTTGATCTCGATAGCTACTTTCCATGTTGTGGGGAAGCTAGATCTTACCATCTTGGTAACTAATTTTTGAGTTGTCCAAGTGACTAAAATGTCATATGTGAAATGTTTGCTTTCCATTAAGGATTTGTGCATGTTTCTAAAAATGTTTCCTATGGGGATGATAACGTCATTTTAAGTTTTGTTTACCAAGTTCCAAATGTGAACCTTAGAGGGATATTTTGGACTATCACCATTGGTAAATATTAGATTATTGGTGAACATGTTCTTAACAATTCTCAAAACATTGTTGTAACACTGGGCATGATTACATTAGTGGCCAACATTATTATGGGAGGCATCTTGATGAAGGAAAAGCCCATTGCAAATTTTCACAACTCAAAATCTTTTGTCCTGATTACGAAATCATTGTTTATCAATCTTTGTGATTTTTCTGACGAAAATAGCCCTTCCCCTTATAATCTTGTTGTGCATGTTTCTGCGAATTCACAAGCTAACAAAAATAGGTTCTTTGGATGGAAGTGTTGTTCGTGAATTTGCGAACTCACAAATAACAACCTCTATTAATGGAAGTGTCGCTTATGAATTTGTGAGCTTACGAGGTGCAACTTCTATACATGGAAATGTCGCAAATGGTTACTTTTTCTAGTGTTATTGATTTGCTAAAGGCAATGTTTCTAACTTTGCACACTTGATCTAAATTGAAGTCCTTAGATTATGAGGTCATCACAATTGAGTTTGTGAATTATCTTCCCACTAAATTTAATGGTGACATATTATTTGGGCTTCCTCGTATTTGTCATCCATTGGGACAACCCGGACAATTGCAAGGTATGGACAAAAAGTTTGATGGTCATGTTTGGTGCAAGTTGTAGACCAATAACATTATGATTCATTTAGGTTGGGCTTCAGAACGACGAAATGCCTTGGACATTTGTGATGTCAAAATGATTATTATCCTTTGTTTTAACATTATTCTAGGCACAATGAAGTTTCTTGGAATGGGGATAGTTTACAACTTCCGATATCCAAGCAATGTTTCGTGAAATCCCCAATCTATACCATTAGCTATAAGTTATGTGATTCTTCCCCCACCCATTTACAAACTTGTAGTTCTAAAATGTATTATGTTGTTCACAAGTTTTCAAATCTTTCAAAAGTCGTGATCCACTTGGGCACCCATGCCCATTTGGTTGTAAACAACAAGTGTAGAGAATCCTTTTAGGAGATGAAGAACATGGTTATAGATGAGGTTTGTCGCACACTAATTGCTACTACTTTGGCCATTATTTTATTTTCGAATAAGACATTTCTTTCTCATCACTTGTTGAACGAGGATGGAAAAGGTCCTATGGAACTTTTCAAAGGTGAAAAACTAGATCAAATGTTATTAAAGTTTGCTCCTTTTGCTCCTCTGGCATACACAATCTTATGGCTTCACTAAAGCATCATCCTAGGAACTCTAGTTCCATTGACTGTATCCTAAAATTGAAGGCATTGTTTGGTTATGATTATATTCAGGACAATTATTTTCTTGGTCAATAGGCAAGGCATAAGGTTTATTTGTTCAAGATGTCTATCGATGGAGCTACGTTTTGATTTGATTTGGTCAAGTGAATGCAATCCAATGATGGTCTACAAAATGTGTGGATGATGTTTGATCATGTAAAATGTGTTCAAGGATGGACGACCATGGCCTATCACATTTATGACCTAGTCTATTGTAAATTCATGACAATTGCAATTTGTGACATGCAATTCGAGGATATGGAAGTTCGATGCATGGAGGAAGTTGAACATAGTTGTTGAGAAAAAAAGGTTGGGTACGCCTGCTTTCAAAAGGTTCATGGTAGACGATGTACAAGCATATTGAAATGTTGTTTGCATTGTTTATAAGACTAGAAATCCTATGATGAAGATGGTTGACAAAAAGCAGACCTACTTTTTCCATTGGACTAAATCTTTGGATAGACACACCAAGTATTGATTGCACTAGAGTTCCATGATGGACACAAAGCCCTCTATTACGAGTACAAAAAAACCATGTCCTTGGAAGAAGTTGACCTTTGATATATTACCATTTGGTCTTGGTGGTATTCGTTTAAAGCTACAAGCAAGGGCGCCATGTTCATGAGCTCAACAGTTGGTTCAACTTCTAGCACTTTTGTGTACAACAATGGGGAGGTTTCATGTTAAATGTAAGGTCTTGACTCTATTCAAATTTTATTTTCCATTTGTCCTTCCTAAATTCTAATTTTATTCCTTTTAGGTGTTTGTAGAAATTCTCTTTGGACAAGGAAATTGATATGCCAACATGTAATTTATTTGAAATAATCCATAATATTTGGCTCCAACAATCTAGCAACATGGGTAGTACTTGCCTCTTTGCTACAACATATAATGATTACGTACAAGCATTCAAATAGTCTTCATTGTATTTTGTTTTACAAGGAGGTGCATCTAGGACTAATCCAAACAAGAATGAATTGCACATGCATAGGGCTAATTAGCCTGGGGACCCAGTCCAAATTGTTGTTGCAATTGCCAAGTACACCTCAAGCTTTGGTCTTTCTATTAGAATATCGCATTTGGATGGTGAAGAAGTATTTGGATTAACCAAATGCAAGGCAAACCCTCCACTTGGGTCAGAAGGAAATTCACATTGGCATGATTGGGCAATTTTTTTTCATTTGAAAGTGGCCAATGCAACGACTTTAATCAACCAATTGTTAGCTATGGATGTGGGGGAGACTAGCAATTTTGATCATGTTATCACCCACAATGGTGTGGAGGCTCTTGAGTGCCTATGTGGGGACAACATTTACCAAATTGAATGTTGTCCCTTGAAGTCAAACAATTGTTGTTCGGCATTGCAAAAAGGCACTAAACATTATTACAAAACCATAATCATTTCAAAACAGACGGATCATGGTATTCATGCTCCATGTTATGTTGGTTATTGGTCTATAGCCCAAGGTGTATCAATTGAGCTATATAAATTTTGATTTGACCTTGTGCATTGTGTGGGAGGGACAATCAAGAAATATGCACTTGATAGGCCAACCTTGACCTCCTTATGGCTTGTGCAAGAAGGGACAAATCTCACTCAAATTGAGGTGGTGGTATTGGAAGAGGTTAGTTTTTTGTTATCGGAGAAGCCAAAATGTCCTTTCATTAATCTGGTCGGGGATGACATATTTACACTCATGAAATAACCTCCCGGATGTGCCCTTCGGAATCTCTTTGGTGATGGTACTTCTACCTCTATTTATAAGCCATTGGATTTATATGTTTGGCCAAAATCAAAGAATGGGAAGAAGATTCATCGTCTTGACACTTTCAAGCTATCCATTATGTAAGAACACAAAGGGGAGGTGGGACGAATTGTTGAAGCCACACTATTAATTCCCTTAAACATTCCTCATGTGGGATATGGATGAATTTACCACCTCCTTTTAGGATTGCTAGAAGATTGTGAACAATATGAAGTATCGATTAATGATTGCTTGATTTGGAATTGCATGGATTTTTCTTCCATGATGGCTTGGTCCTTAAGCAAGTGGGGGTCGTGGGTGCCTTGTAAGCACTTGTATTACAATTTGCAATATGCCATGTATTCCAAGATTAAATAACCATTCATCCACTATCCATCTTAGAGTTGGAATGAGGTTCATAAATTATTAAATCATGCCAAAATCCTAAAAGTAAATTAGGTTACAGAGTCATTAGATTGTTGTTAAATACGACTGTTATGGGTTTTATCCATTTGGAATTTATTTTGTTGAAGAAATGAAAATATTCTTCAACATGATGTGCGTAATGCATTATTTAATAATTTCTCAAGCATTTTCCCATTCCATCATTATGTGGACTTCCTACCTATGACTTAACTTACACAAGTTATTGTTTCACCTTTTCACATTATAATGTAGCTCCTTCGAATTTTGCCTTTGACACCTTTTTTGTGGATGAAATTGGACATGAAAATTATGTGAGTATAGTAATTTCCATTCATCATAATTGTTTTGGAATTATTTTCATCCATACAATCAATCAACTAAAATTTTTATCCAAACAATTTGTCTACTTCCAATTATCATCCAAAAGTTCATTCATGTTCCACGTTCATCCAAATATCTCATCCTTTTTGTAACTGTCATCTATGTAAATGTGGTTTTCATTTGACATAACTATTTCGGAATTAATTCCATCCATACATTTGAAGCTATCAAACTTTTCATCCAAATTATTCGTCAATTTGTAATTATCATCCAAACTGTTCATTGATGTTCAACTTTTGTCGCAACCCCACTTTTGGAAGAGTGTGAGGATGACACTCACATTCCCGAAATGGGTACTTGGGAGTCCTTTGGGACTCTCGAAACTTCAGAGTTCGATTGTAAGGGTCAAAACACTTCGCCTTGAGGAGTTCTTCATGTCATTGAAAATCTATTGAAGTGTAGATGTCGAAAATGGCCTCGCATGAGCCATTTGGACATATGCAGCATAAATTATGGCAAAAAGAAGGGTCGGGAGTCAAATTGGCAGTTTGACTCCCGGCCACTAAAAGTTGAGAATCGACCCAACTTCGGTGTGTGCAGACAGAGTGCGACACACCTTTGGAAAGCTCTCAACGAGAGCTACAATTTTGCTTCGGACCTCATCCCAATCCAAGGTTTGAGCAAAGAGTTATGAACTCACAAAGTCCCGAGAGTCCAAACTGGGACAATTTCGGGACTCCTCCTTGGGAGTCCCAAGACAAAAAGCCATTCGGATGTGGGTGCCGCAGAGTAACGCAAAGAATACTATATGGGGGAAGGTGGTGGCTTCCCCCGAGTATGGGCCGTGGTGAGTCTTGTGAGTTCAGAGTTGCCCATGGCTTGTCCTAACACCAAGGGTGCTCCAGAATGCGAACTAACCAACTTGTGGTTGGTTTGATGTAGGTTTGAGTAAGTAACTAAAGCTTGTCCCTCTTCCTAGTCCCATCTCGGAACTTCAGCATGCCCCTCTACCCCTTTTAGGGTTAAGAGTTGGGAGTGTGCCTTCAAGTCCTCACAATTCCGCTGTTTTAGAAACTAAGGCCCATCTTGGGCCTAACTTGGGACTCGAGAGTGTGTCAATTTTCATCCAAACTTTTCATCCATTTTGTGACTTTCATCCATGTACATATGAAAAAATATTTTCCACATCATTTTTATGTGGCATAGGAATATTTTTAAAATATTCTATCCACATCATCAAACTATTCCAAAAATATCCATTATTGCTCATAGGCTCATGTTCATAAGCTCATAGGCTCACGTGCTCACTTTGTAACATTGTTGTTGTTAATGGGTCATTTATTCTTTTTCATTTGTTTAATACCCAACACCACAAGTATAAAAAGTTCAAATGTTTTAACAATATTTGATAGATGGGTGCTAGAATTGCACTACAATCTTTTTTTTTGGTTAGATGTGTGAAAGATCTAATGATTGGATTAAAGGGTCATTGGAATGGATAAGAAAAAAAAAGATGATGTTTTTTTGTGATGTTTTTTTTTGTTTTTTGTTTTTTGTTTTTTGTTTTTTGTTTTTTAATTGATGTGTTCTTTCTGTCTCTCTTTCAAGTTCTAATGTAAGACGTGTTTCTTTTCAAATTATTTGGAGGTTGTCAAAGAATTCAAAAATACATTAAAAAGTGTATTAAATTGGTTTGTTTTGATGTTTTAAGGGTGAAAGGTGAAAATGTAATGAAATGGGTGTTAGGATTTAAAAGGCATTTTTGTGTTTTTGTATTTCATTTTTCATTCTTTTTAAAAAGTATTTATGTGCAGTTTTTAAAAAAAAAATTCACTTTGTTGTTTTAAAAAAGTCTTCCAACTTGTTATATATATACATAATTTTGATTGCATGGTGATTGGTTTAAGATTTTAGTGAAGTGAATGTTAAGGTTTAGGAAATGTCTTTGTGTTCATTTTTTATTTCATCTTTCATTCTTCTTTTCAAGAATTTACGAGGTTTTTTTTAATAAATTTAATTAAATAAATTATCATTTTTTTGGTTTTTTCTTTCCCCATCAACTTCATGTTTTTTTTTAAAAAAATTAAATTTTATTTTATGTACAAAGATTTGAATGAATTGAGTGTTAGGGTCTTTAAAATATTTTTACACATTTGTTTTTTAGTTCATTTTTAAAAAATTTAATATTTAAGAAAATATTCTTTTATTGCTTTTCCGGGAGGTGGATGTGGAAATTAAAATAGAGGTGGAAGGAAAGGCATGGTGGTGACATTTACAACAAGTAAAGATGCAAAGAAAACAAGGAGATTGCAAGCAAAGATTGAATATGAAAAGAATACAATAACCAATGTTTTTAATAGGATCAATTAATAGATCAAAATATGAAAGACAGACAAAGAAATTGTTGAAAGAAAGCTGAAACTCCCCCCTAAATATTTGAAAATAATGAAAATCTACTTTCCAAACAAAATCATAAAAATACATTGAAAAAAGCATCATTTCAAAAAAAAAAAATTTCCATCTAAGTTGGTATTATCTAAGCCTTATATTCTTTAAGCTTGAATTCAAAACATTCAAAACCTTAAACCCCTTTAGGTAATCCCACCTTTACTTTACACCACACATATATTAAAAACAAGAAAAGTAAAGAATAAAAAACACACACACACAGATCAAGTTTGAAGAGGAAGAAGAAAAATATATCAAGTTCACCAACCAAATAAAAAATAAAAAATAAACAAAAGCTACAAAGAAAATCACATAAACACTTTGAACCTTACTTCCTAATTTTAACAAGTAAAAAGTCCAAACGTTTTGAATGAAGTGTATGGATCATCGTTTTTCTTTTATGTAAATTGTTTTCCAAAATGTGGATTCTTTTTGGGGGCTGTGGCCCATACAAAGGCCTTTTCCCTGGAAATTTTTGAAAAAAGTCGCCAAAAAAGCAAGGTTTGCGACTGGGTTTGCTCGATTTAGAGTGCCTGCTCCTGGGAGTCGCCAAACAGCAGGCAAGATTACAAATTCAGAGTGCCTGCTTCTGTAGGTCGCCATACAATAGCACGGTCACAGATTTAGATCGCTTCCTCCAGGTCGCCAAGCAGAAGCAGGATTACAAATCGTTTTTACCGTCCTACCTGTCCAATAGCCAAATTTGCCTAGATCCTCATGTGGATGGTTGCCAATGTGGCTACACCACAAATGTGTGGAGAAAAACCACGATATGGATATTCCTTCAAATTCTATACACTCCAACAACAAAAACCGGTATAGATTTTGTTGGACAGTTTTTATTTTATTTTTTCTAGGCACGATTTTTTCTACTGCCCGGTCCGTCGTAAATCCAAAGTCAGGTGAGGAGATGCCGGACGGACGAGGAATCGACGGAATCTAGCTTTGTCGATTCCTTCTTGTCGTCCGTTTTTACTACGATTATCCATACAGCTATCTAGTACCCACTCCCCTAAATCTCTTTGCGGCACAACCCATTTCTCCCGTCTTGGAGCTTCGCGGTCCACACACGCCTAACGAAATTCTCGGCAACACCCGTCTGCGGCAATCCTGTCTTTGAGCTTTGTCGGAATGGCGATGCTTGCCGTGCCAGCTGCAGCGATGACGTCGATGACAGGCATGCTTAAGGGTTTGAGCTTGACGTCGAGCTCAGGCTCTTCTTACATCACAGGGGATGCCAACAAGTTTGGGGCGTTGGTGGTGGAGAGGAGGAGTAGCAGTGGGTTGGTGGAACAACAAAATGGAGGCGCCATCACCATCGAAGCAGCTCACAAGAAGGGATCCGGAAGTACCAAGAACGGTAGGGACTCCAAACCTAAGATGTTGGGCGTGAAGATTTACGGCGACCAAGCTGCGCAGCCCGGCGCCATCATCGTTCGCCAAAGAGGCACCAAGGTTAGGGCTTTTGTAGTTCCCCCTGGAAACCCTTCTTCTTGATATCATGTTTTGTATGCATCTTGCACTTGTTTCTTCAATTCTTGCTTGCTTTCTGCGTGACAGTGTTGTGGCAATACGCATGGAAACTTGGGAGCACTAAATTGCCTTGCATGAGTACAGTTCCATCCAGGAAACAATGTGGGACTAGGGAGGGACTACACCATCTATTCACTGATCGATGGTGTCGTCAAGTTTGAGAAATTCGGTCCTGACAGGAAGAAGGTAATGAGTGCTTGGACACACACACTCTCTCTCTCTTTCTCTTTCACCTTCTATTCACTTATCGATAGCGTTGTCAAGTTTGAGGAATTTGGTCCTGACAGGAAGAAGGTAATGAATGCTTGCAAACCTGGGCAAACATACACACGCACTCTGTGCATGTGAAGCTCTAGAATTTTTTCCAAGAGTTAGGACAACTTGACTTTTGTGTAGTGTTGTTGTAACAGCATCTGGAGCATGTCAGAACTATCATTACAATTGACTCTCTGCCATAGTATACAACAAATGTGGAGAGAGGTTTTCTCTGCAGTTCTGTAGATATGTACAACATCCATGCCTCTTGAGTGCTAGCCAACATCATGACTGGGAGTTTTCCCTTGTTGCTTCTGGAAATGCAACAAACAGACTCTGGATGCAGATTTTGTGTGAATTGTTTGCCCAGGTTTTGGGCTGATTACTATACACACTAATCAGCACCCACTGTCAGGAGATGATGATGTCAGTGGGTAGTCATGGCAGCTAGCTCGTCACTGCCATATAGTCTTATGCTTTGTGAGCAACTCTCGTAAGGCTATAACTGCACTCACTGCTGACATCATGATATCTTCGAAGTGTTCTTGTTGTGGAGATTTGTCTGCATTTCATAAATGTATTATGCATGAAATCCAAACAGCTGGCCTGCATTTCCATTGATTCCAGTTGCATTGCTAGTGTTATCATGAGGTAAATTGGTAGGAGGCTTTGATTTTGCTGACTGGTTTACGAGTATAGTTAGAAAACCAAACCATTTTGGTTTTATGAAATTTCTTGTGCAATGGGTGCAGATAAGTGTGTACCCAAGGACTGAGGAGAAGGTTGAGAACCCTAATAGTAGGCGAGTGAGGCGACGAGAGTTCTATCGTGAGCGTCGGGAACGCCGCAGGGCTTATTTGGAAGGCTCTGATGTGTTTGAGCCAAGCTTGGCAATGGCATCAGCTGAGCCTGTAGTTCAATCAGATGAGAAAGCCCTCTGCTAGTATACAATCTACTTCTTCAATCATAACACTGAAAAACACCTTCATGCTTTTCATTCACCACTTGTTGTTCTATGTGCTTTTTGATGTAAAACTTGGGAGTTTGGTTTTGAAATTTGTGAAGGGATTTGAAGGCAGGAACTGAGGTTTCTATGATTGCACACAGCTGTTCAGGCCTTTTTTTTGGTTTTCTTTTGACAATTGTTATATCATTTCAACCAAGTATTTGTCACCTAGTGATGGTCTTTTCTGCCAGATTGAGCCTTATGACACAACTCATGTAATGCAAGACTAGGTAACTTTGAGATTTGGATGCTGTATCTGACCACACTGTATTCATGCTGGGATGTAGTACAAACATTGAGACCTGCTAAAAAACAGCTTGTCTTGATTAGACTTGGTGACTGGAATTGCTGGTCTTCCTTGAACTCTGGGATGGAGGTTTTGCAACTGTCTGCTGTCTATAACCTCCTGGTAACATTGGACAAACCTCAGTATTATGATAGCTCTGTCTTCACAACTGATAGCATGCAGTCTCCATTCGACAATCTTCTTATATTGAGAGTTTCAAAACCCATTTTGTCCTCAGAAGATAATCTTCTTATAGTTCTATGTTATGCTTCTGTGTTGTTTCTCCCTCTTTTCTTGTTTGGTTTTTTTTTTCCCCCTTTCACTGTTGTTTTGGGTTACTTCTTGTTGTTGTTTTTGTCTCCTCTGTTATTTAGGGTCAGGTCTTCCCTCTCTCCTATTTGCTTATGGGATCAACAAGCCAACTGTGTTTCCCTTGAGCATTTGGGAGACAGACTTCACCTGTGCAAAGATTTTGTTGTCTTACAAGGCTGTTGTTCTGACATCAATTCTCAAAAGTTGTCAGCTGATTTTTAGCATATACCCAACAACTTTGTGGTATCTGGCCTGCAGAAATCATTAGAGCAAAGATATGAAGGGTTGACATCACTTGAAGGATATTGCCAAGTTGCATTACTGCTCTGCCAACCATTGCTAAGCATCTCATCAATGGATTCCACTGCACATTCATATTTGATCTGAAGAGTGGTAATCTGGAGTGCTCTTGATACAGAGCAAATGTTGACACACTTCTATTTGGAAGTTACCATCCTTGGAGTTTGTATACCTGTATAGTTCTACCATTAGCAATGGCTTCTTGTACTTTCCTTGCCTTTTTGGTTAGTGCATATGAGAGAGGTTTTAATGTGTTTTATCATTGGTGTTTTCATCTTTCTTTTCTTTTAATTTAATTTAACGTCAATACCTGGACCAGAAAAAATTTGGACCATTTCTCGATTTGTGCATGTCATCCTTGGATCTTATCTTGTTCATCCTCATTTTTTCAATGCCTTTATCGGGTTCCAATTTTTTAACCTGTGTTTTGACCATTGTTTGCCAAATTCAACTTTCCTATTTTGTTACCTTTTGGCCTTAATTTCATCTTTCTATTTGTTGGACTCAACTTACCAAGATCCTATTTTCCCCCAACTTCATCTCATGCAATGTTTTTCTTGGCTTTCAGCTTCTTGGATCTTATCATCCATACTTTTCTGCAAATTCAACTTTCCTAAATATTTGATCTTTCCAAACCCACATATCATCTAACAAACCCCTAACTTTTCCAACTAGTTTCATTTTCATCCATTGCTTTAACTTTCTTAACCCACATATCATCCAAACAACCTTATGATGTATTGTATTGAATATAGATGAAAAACCTTTTGAGGGCTTATTCATTTTATCGCATGTTCCAATTTGTTTCATGCCATAATAGTTTCATTTCATAGTAGTTTTGGCATGTTGGAAACTTCAATAAAGGTTGGGATGCAGCATGCCAAGGTTGCAGGAATGCTATTTTGTGAGCATGCAAGCATGAACAAGGAAAAATGCTCTTTCACATCATGAGAATATTTTTTAATGGAGTTTGTCAATGTGGAAGCATGTTTTTTGACAACATAAAATATTTTGACACATTAGATGAATATTTCAAATATTTTGCAATGTCATCCATGTACATGAAAAAAGTTGGGTGTAATGATATCAAAATCTTTCTAAAAGTCATCAATGTCATTCTCAAAAGAACCATAATTGTCGTTGTCAATACTGAATCCAGTGGGTTTGTTGCTGTTGTAAAACATTAATACAATTTTGACTTTATATTACCATAGAAATGTACAATGTTCAAAACTCTATAATTAATTTAATGTACCACTTTGGTGTGAATCAACTATGACATGCTGTGAAATGTGTATTTGATTCAAAAGCTTTTATATATTTTATCATTCCAAACCATTTCATTTTATATGCAATGATGTTTCACTATGAGGTCCCTGCTATCAACTTACTACACCTTGTATTGGATAAACAAACATGTTTGGTAGAACAAGTTCTTGTTGAACTTTTAAGCACTTAGACTTGTACCTTGCAGTCAGAAAGAAAAATTCCTTGTATACAAAATAGAGGTTAGATATTGGTCAACGAAAAATTGCTTACAAGATTATAAAATTTGTGACTATGATTTGTGTGTTTAACCCAAAGTTTAGAATAGTTTATGATAGACTGCAAGAGATAATCAGTGGTTAACATAGCCAACAAATCATAATTATAAAATGCAAATCATGAAACAATTTGATTACTTATTGGGATTAGGTAAAAGCACACTACAATGACCCCCTTTGGGACATTTTTGGGTTTATATATAATATAATTGTTTCAAAAGTATGGTACATTTTATTTTTGGTATCAATTTTGGTTTTTGGGCCTTATAATTAACAAAATTTCAAAATTAATGTTATATAATATCATTATTTCAAAATAATAAATTTCATTATCTATATTGAAGAATCCATGGGTATATTTGTAATATACATTGGTATAATAGGGCCATTGTCTTGTTTTGATTGCATTAATTTTAAAGTTTCTTTGGTCATTAAAATATTCAAATTTAGTAGAATTTAAAATATGGCCTATCTAGTTACGCTTGTCTTTCATGTGAATGTGATTACTTGTCGAAAATTAAATTTACAACATTTTTATTGCATTTTTGTGAAAAAACCCATTTTTAAAAATGAAAATTTAAAAAATAGTCACATAGTCTCCAAACATGGTTCAAATTATGTGAAATGACATGGTTCAATATACCTTCAAATTTCATAAATACTATAAATCATTTAAATCATTTTTTGAGGTATATTTGTGTTTTTGAATACACATGTACACTACATTCGTTTTCACAAATATATTCCAATCTCCCACTTTATAAAATGAAATGAAATATTTTTTAAATCAATCTTTTGCTTAAACTATATTTTAACATAATGTGCAAAAATATTTTGAAAATATTTCAAAAGCTTGAGGTGGGTTACACTCATACATGCACATCCTTAAAAAGTAATTGAATGTGACACCCTGAAGGGGGTCATCATTGTGTGCTTTCACCCAATTTGCTTTATAGAAAAAACATGCATTCAAAAAACATTTGAGAAGAAGTGTTTGGAGTAAAACACGATTTGGAAAAAAATGTTTGTTTATACTTGTTTATTCCAAGGCTGATGAGTTACTGCCAATGGTGAGAATTGGCGTTGAAACTCTGTTTATAATGGGAATATCCTATAATGATAGTGACTATGAAATGCCATAAACCATGGTAGATTCATCTAGGGGAATGGATTACAAAACATCATCGATGGAGAAAAGTTCCCCTTGGTATTAAACTAAAGTTGAAGTTGTCAACATGAATGAAATCCTATAATTAAAAGACAATGAAAGTGTTGGGAGATAGGAAGGATTTTCCTTAGGAAGGTCATGTAATGTAGGAACTGCAATGAAATGGAAAACAAGGCCATGTAAAACATTAATGACAACAAAATGCAAGTGTTGCACCAATGCAAGATGTGTGTATTTGTGTGCATGTGTTTAATTATTTTAACATGAAGGTGAATTGAAAAATATTAATGAACATGGATTGCTTTAAAACGAGGGAAAATAATATTTTAGTTGAAAGGTACAATCATACTAAAAGGTAGTATGACTTACATCTTATTAGTACTTGACTTAAAGGTAGATTAAAAAACTATGGGCTTATACATGAAAAAACCTCAAAATATTGGGAATTCTTTATCATTATTGAAAAGGATTTAAAACAAACTTTATGTGTGTTAACATTTTGTGTTGAACAAAAGAAAACAAATTCATTGTTCTATAGATAATATTCATTTGTAGTGTTGGAAGGTATGAAATAAGTATGTGTTGGGATGATATTGAAACCTTTCCTTTGAGTGAAGAAGAATAGGAAAAGAGCTAGGAACATTAAACTAGTTACATGCAATTAAAAGTAGGAGTAGCAAACCCCTAATAGGCAACAATGATTTTATTTCATAGGGCAAGTGTTGGATATTCTTACAAGTGAAGAGGAAGGAGAGGATACAACAAGTTATAAAAAAAACAATGACTTATATACATAGATTGTGACAAGAAACAACATCAAAAAATTCAAAGCCAAGGTCACAATGTATTGAAATCTCACCCTACATAATCTTGGGCTAAATGCAAAAGACACATTAAGATAGTGAGGATTAGCATAATGACAAAAAAATGTTAAAAGTATCGACATGTGCAAAGTTGATTACAAGGTTCCTAGAGCAGTGCACCTATGGTCCTAATTGTTGAGATGTCTATTTGAATTTTTAAAATTTGTGTGAATGCACGCATTTAAAAAAATTATGAAAGAAACATCAAAAGAGAATATAGGGGTGGAGGAAAACACATTCTAGATTGCTAGGTTTGTGATTGAGAAACAAACCTACCAATTTATGACAAAATGGCAATTATTTGTGAGTTTTGTAAATGATATTTTTAAGGTATAACTTGTTACTTCAAGTGTTGCAAACTTCTTTCTTGTAACCATCAAAAAAATAAATGAAGACATGTACTTGGGAAGGCAATGTTTGAAGCCAATTGTGGGCAGTTTTGGAAATTCTAATATGATTATAATGGCATTTGTAATTATATGCCCAATTTCAAATAGCTAGAATTCATATTTGAATATGGGTGAAAATACAATAATAGGATGAGGGAATCTCATTACAAAGTGGCCATTTTGATAGGGCTACCATTAAATAGCACATAGACCTTGTCCATATCCAAAGGAAGCTAGAAAGTTCCAACTAAATGTTCTGAACAAAATTCATATTGAGGTTTGCTTAGCATAGAAATTCCTTCATTTTGGATGACCAATATTCCAAGCATGCTAGTGGGGCCCTTGATTCTCATGTTCATCCTAGTAGCAACAATCTTACCCAATATTACACGGTAAGAAAAGGGAAGGCTTTGTTTTTTAGTAGTATATTTCCCTAAATGTCTTGTAAGTAATTGATACCAACTTTAGATGCTGGATTTGTAGCCAATGTAGGACATAATAAGAAATGGAATAAAAAATAATGGGATTGTGGAATGAATTGCAAAGAATATAATAACTATTTGAAAAATACCATCGTGGCTTTTGATTTCACATTGCACAGTCACGTATTTTTCATGGATTAGAACATTACAAAAGAAGAATATTTTTCAAGATGAAGTTATAATGTTGACAATATTTTGAAGTCTCCTAATGTGAATTATAAAATGTTATACGACACTATGTATAAATGTATATATGAGTGAGAATGAAAGTGTTAAAAGAGAACAATCTAAACGCATCCCGAAAATGCAATTTATAGGAATGAGAGAAAATTTTATTAGAGCTTTCCTCCCAACTATAGGACTTGATAGAGGGTTGGAAAACACGTGGTCCACCCCAAACTTAAATTTTAAAAATACATATTTAGCACTTTGTCTCATGATCAAAGTAGGCAAGAATGTTGGAGTTAAAGGATTGGCCAAAAAAAATTGAAGATGGTGGTGGCATGCTAGCTAAAAGTTGTGTGACATCCTCAACATAAGAAGGTAGAGTAAAAGGGGTTAAAGGACTATGAACAAAGCCTTTTTTGGGATAAAAAGGTACAAACCTATGCCTCAAAGGATGGCCACCTTTGTAAAGGGATACAAAATAAACTATTAATACATTGTGGAAACTTTTTGTGTACATATGATTCATAGTAGAAGAGACTCTGACTTATTCATGGTTGAGGTTCAACCTCTTACGTTTGGGAAGCATACGTTTGGGAAGCAGTGAATTTGAACCAAAATCCATGTTGTTAGTTTCATCTAGGTTATTACCATGCATAGAAACAAGGGGAAGGAGAATAAAAAAACATGATAGGATTTGCCTCTAGAGCCTAGATGTTGCATCTAAGTGTTTGACATGTTCAAACACAATTGCCTACAAAAAATCAAGATGAAAATGTTGAACGACATTCAATCTATTAGATAAAATGTTGGAAAACATCCAATTAATTTGAAATTAAGCAAAAGGTAAACATGTAGATGTGAACATGTTGATGATTGTGGAAGGTGGGGTATAGCAAGGTTGAACAAAGGTTGTCACTACGAGAAAATGCATCTCATTAATCTTCTCAAAATGCAACCATCACATGATTTCACAATAGTGTCATGTGATGTCCAATTGTAAAGCACATCATCCTACCCAACAAGAATCCCCTTCTTGATGAATTTGGAAGTGGGATGATTGAAATGGAAGGTCAATGAATCCCACACAAATAGAGTGGCCTTGTTGGTCAGTGTGCATTATGTCATTAATCTATGTCATATTGGCTTTATCTTAATTTTCATGTTATTTTAAGGGTTATGTGGTATATAGGGTGAAGATCATTGGAGATATCATTTATAGAAGGGTTTAATAGATGGAGACATGGAGAGGCAAAGGCTATTGAACATTCTAGGATTGTAGTTGAAGCATAAGCATAAGGTACATCTTTGCGATGGAGTTCGCAAACCAAGTTATTTGTTGCAAAGGAAAAGAAGGAAATATATGGACGACTATATTTGTGATTGTAGTATTTGTAAGGGAAACAATGTTGTGCTAAAATGGCAAATTCTAATTCTAAGGCATCAAACTATTGGTACATGGGATAACATTGTGATTTGGGAAAGGGGTGTTGTGCACCAAGAGTAATGTCGTTCACAATCCGAATGGATAGGGCAATAATGGACATTTTGATGCAACAAGCTAAAAACCTACGCCTACACATTATCGCAAAAAATGAAGAAAAATTCTATAATATTTTTGGCCCAACATATGGGTATGTGATTTCTTCTTTCTCTCCATAATTTTCCTCATGTAATCAATAGTTAGTTCCTCCTTCCATACATGTCTGACACTAGATTTTGCATCAAAATTGGAGAAGCTATGAAGATGATTGTTTTTTGCATGTGAAAGTATTGCCATTGGAAACCTAGTCTCCACCTTATTTTAGTTTAAAAGGTTCAAAATTTATAATCGACCATGGATTCAACACATGGACTGTCCACAATTCTTGGCCAATTGGATTAAGTTGTTGGTTCAATCCAAGCTCTTAAAATTTAGATTTAACTTTTGTTATGTATTTAATATGCCACATGGCACCAACTCTTGAATCCACCACCTTAATGCAAATTGCAACTATTCCAACAACAATTCCCATTGCAAGAGGTTTACTAAGACTCCTTACATAATTCTTGAACTCTTTTACACCCTAAATTAGAAATTTATTTCTTTCAAAGTTAAAGCCATTGGTTTCTTTGAAGTCGACGTGTTTGTTTTTCCATGATTTCTTTTGCAAGTTCATTTCAAAACACAACAATTATTGGTGCAATGGATCCATTAGCCCAAGCACATGTTCCTTTGTCTTTTAGTCCCCAAGGTACCGATTGCCCCCAGGGTCCAAGTATGGTCAAGGTGTCAAAAAGGATTGTCTTGCATAAATATGCAGTGTAGCCCCTCAATTAATCTCATCCTGAAAACTTTGAGGCCCACTATTATTACAAGTTTTATTTGCTTCATACATACATATATTATTAATGTAATATTATTTGCATAACCTTTTTAGTTTGAAGAAGTGGAAAGGTTCTTGACAAGTTTTAAATAAAAGTCCAAAACATAAGGGTCTTTAATGAAAAATGGTTCAAGGATTTGTTGGGAAAGTCAAAATAAATATATTTTTTCCCAAGTTTTATATCACAAAAACCTTAGGTTTTAAGGTTTATAAAATGGTCAATTGCTACAAGGATCTAATGCCATGTATTTTTGCACAAGACTCCAAACCTTGAAATTTATGGGTATTTTGGGCATAGAAAAAATAGGTCCCAAAGTTATTTTTTAAAAATATTTTTTTCTTTCGTAGGTGGAAAAAAAAAACTTTAAATGCTAGTAAGAAAAAAAAAACTATTTATTTCATTTAATAGTAAAATGGAAAATGAGGAATGCAATAACAACTTTATGACTTAGTTTTGCAGAACCCTTGTATGTCTTGGAGGATTGAAGACACGTGTCATACACAATGTGAGATGAGATGATCACATAGACATCGCCCAAGTAATCCTAGTGGTTCATTTTTCTCAATTAGACGCTTGCCCTTCATCTCTCTCATTTTGGAACTAAATTCTCAATTATTGCATTTCGTTCACGTGTTGCACCATTCATGTGTACAATGCTTTTGACTCATTATATGTTTTGGATGAACTATTGAACTTGACAACATGAATTTGAATGACTTCGAAGAAGTTATAAGAACACTTGCACTTGGCATTGAATATGATTACAAACAATCCCAACTCCTTCAACCCAAACCTCATTTTTTATAGGAGCCATTACCTTAGTTTTGTATAGACTACCCTAATGTAGGAGATTGTTTGGTTTATAAAGTTTCAACAACTACGCATCCATGGGGGCATTCAGATGATTTCATGTACTATTACTCTAAAAATGCATCTTATCGAAATTACACATTGTGTGTGCGAAGGCAAGAATGGCCATTTCATACATATTTTTCATTAGCATGTTAGTGGTTTTTAATCAATGTTAATAGGGGCCAGATGCATTTGATTGGCAAGGTTTGAACTATTTAAAACCCTAGTAGTTTATTCTCGGGCATATTTATTTGTCTTATTGAAAGTTTTATGACATGTTGATAACCATGCTAATGTAACTTGGCTTGTCATTCTTGTTGTGTTATAGGCATTCCAAAGGTTTGAGGACCATACCATTGGTTGCAATTCTAGTTGAATGGCAAGAGTTAGACATATGTTAGGTTGATGCATGATCAAGTTGTGAGCGTGAGAGTAGTTGCTAGCAATTGGCACATGAAGAATAGAAATGGAGCATTTAGGAACAAAGGTCTTGTGGGGGAGGTCATGAAGTTTCTATTAACTTGTGGTCTAAGGATCATAAATGGCACTTGTTTGTGGTGGTGTTTGCTTAAGTAAAAAAAAAAAAAAACAACGACGTATATATAAAGGTATTAACTATGACATCCAAGCCCAAAACATTTAGTTGAACAACATTTGATGAAAGTTTCATTTTTAGGGTTAAGAGTTTGAAGTTGAATTTGTAAGTTTGTGATTCTAGGATCTTTGTAACAAAATAGAGGGTTATGGTTTGTGAGATTGCTTCTACAAACCATAACCCTAATCTTGTCAAGACTTCTAGCATAGATTGTATCTAGAAAAATTAGAGTACCATGGAGTTGATACAACAAATCTATATGTGAATGGATTGAGAATTATAGAGTTGCTACTACTTT
>Ga0116230_10000342_pt1 | contig 40212 bp, 35 predicted proteins | sample S1TSphfallax_3_FD_88678 | JGI IMG/M metagenome (GOLD analysis project Ga0116230, IMG submission 88678) | Host-associated microbial communities from peat moss isolated from Minnesota, USA - S1T2_Fd - Sphagnum fallax MG | ecosystem: Host-associated > Plants > Peat moss > Unclassified | place... | reverse complement strand
CGCGGTAGAGCGCATTGGCCTTCAGCCCAAGCCGCCAGGACAGCATATAGGCGTCTTTGCAATCCTCAACCGAAGCATCGTGCTGCATGTTGATCGTCTTCGAGATCGCGCCGGAGATGAAGGGCTGCGACGCCGCCATCATGCGGATATGGCTCTCGACCGAGAGCGCGCGCGTGCCGATGCGGCCGCAAGCATTGGCGCAATCGAACACGGCGAGATGCTCAGGCTTCAGATGCGGCGCGCCCTCCAGCGTCATGGCTCCGCAGACATGCACATTGGCAGCTTCGATATCGGCTTTCGAGAAGCCGAGGAAAGTGAGAAGATCAAAGCTCGCATCGTCAAGCTTTTCTTCCGGCACGCCCAATTGCTTGACGAGAAAATCCGCGCCGAGCGTCCATTTGTTGAAGACGAATTTAATGTCGAAGGCAGCTGCCAGCGCCTTTTCAACCTCGGCAAGCTTCTCATCCGTGAAGCCCTTACGCTTCAAGCTTGTGTGATTGATCGCGGGCGCCTGCCCTAGCGAGGCATGGCCGACCGCATAGGCTTCGATCTCGGCGAGGTCCGATTCGCTATAACCCAACGTGCGTAAAGCCTCCGGCACGGCGCGGTTGATGATCTTGAAATAACCGCCGCCCGCGAGCTTCTTGAACTTCACCAATGCGAAGTCGGGCTCAATGCCCGTCGTGTCGCAATCCATGACAAGGCCGATCGTGCCCGTCGGCGCGACAACGCTCGTCTGCGCATTGCGATAGCCATGCTTTTCGCCCAGCGTCACAGCGCGCTCCCAAGCAGCCTCCGCATGCCGGGCCAAAGCGGGATCGCGCAGAGCGGCGCGATCGAGCGGCACCGGCGGGATCGCCAGACCCTCATAGCCTGCTGCCTCGCCCTTGGCGGCGCGCTGATGGTTGCGCATCACGCGCAGCATCGCATCGGCATTCTTTTGATAGCGCGGGAAAGGCCCAAGCTCGCGCGCCATCTCAGCCGAGGTCGCATAGGCGATGCCCGTCATGATCGCCGACAGCGCGCCGCAGATCGCGCGGCCCTCATCCGAATCATAAGCGATGCCCGACGACATCAGGTAACCGCCGACATTGGCAAAGCCAAGACCCAAGGTGCGGTATTCATAAGAGAGCTGGGCGATTTCCTTGGAGGGAAACTGCGCCATCAGCACCGAGATTTCGAGCACGATGGTCCAGAGCCGGACGGCATGTTCATAACTCGCGATATCGAAACTGTTGGTCTTTTGATCGCGGAATTGCAAAAGGTTCAGCGACGCGAGATTGCAGGCCGTATCGTCGAGGAACATATATTCTGAGCACGGGTTCGACGCGACGATGGGGCCACCCGCAGGGCAGGTGTGCCAATCATTGATCGTCGAATGATATTGCAGTCCCGGATCGGCGGAGGCCCAGGCCGCATAACCGATCTTTTCCCAAAGCGCGCGCGCCTTGATGACCTTATGCGGCTTGCCATCGAGACGGCGGGTGAGCGCCCAATCGCGGTCTTCTTCGACGGCGGCGAGAAAATCATTGGTCACGCGGACCGTGTTGTTCGAATTTTGTCCGGCGACGGTGAGATAGGCCTCCGAATCCCAATCCGTGTTGAAGGTCTCGAACTCGACATCCTTATAACCTTGCCGGGCGAATTGGATGATCTTCTTGATCGATTGATCCGGCACGAAGGCGCGCCGCGCAAGCTTGATCTCTTTCTTCAAAACCGGATTTTTTTCGGGATTGAAGCAATCATCCGCCGGCCCTTCGCAATTCACGCAAGCGCGCAGAATGGCCTTCAAGGCCTTCTTCACGACTTTGGAGCCAGCGACAAGCGCCGCGACCTTCTCTTCTTCTTTCACCTTCCAATCGATAAAGGCCTCAACATCTGGATGGTCGGCATCGACCACGACCATTTTCGCCGCGCGGCGCGTCGTGCCGCCGGACTTGATCGCGCCCGCCGCGCGGTCGCCGATCTTCAAGAATGACATGAGGCCAGAGGATTTACCGCCGCCCGAAAGCTTTTCATTCTCGCCGCGCAGTTTCGAAAAATTGGAGCCTGTGCCCGAACCATATTTGAAGAGCCTCGCCTCACGCACCCAAAGGTCCATGATGCCGCCTTCGTTCACGAGGTCATCGGCGACGGACTGAATGAAGCAGGCGTGCGGCTGCGGATGCTCATAGGCGGATTTCGATTTGACGAGCTTGCCCGATTCGAAATCGACATAATAATGGCCCTGGCTCGGACCATTAATGCCATAGGCCCAATGCAGGCCGGTGTTGAACCATTGCGGCGAATTGGGCGCTGCCATTTGCTTAGCGAGCATGAAGCGCATTTCATCAAAGAAGGCCTGCGCATCATCATCGCTGTCGAAATATTTGCCTTTCCAGCCCCAATAGGTCCAAGCGCCAGCTAGACGGTCGAAGACTTGCTTGGCGGAAATCTCGGAGACGAACCGGTCAGCCTTGGCGAGCGATTCGAGCGCCGCTTCGTCCGGAACGCCCCGCCACAGGAAAGATGGAACACCATTTTCCTCGACGCGCTTCAAATGCGCGGGCACGCCCGCTTTGCGGAAATATTTTTGCGCCAGAACGTCGGCCGCGACCTGACTCCAAGCCGCGGGCACTTCGATCCCATCGAGCGAAAACACGACCGACCCATCCGGATTGCGGATTTCGCTCTTGGTCGAGCGAAACGCAATCTCTTCGTAAGGTGACTGGCCAGCTTTCGTGTAATGCCGCTCGATTCGCATATGTATCTCACCGTTGTAAAAATCGACTCGCTTCGAGCCTGCTGATAGCCTCTGCCTGCCACCCTTAACGAGTCCATCTCAGAACCATAGCAAAGCTTCTATACCCACAGTTTTGTGCCGGGCTGACTAACATCTACTATATATAGGTGGAAAACTGGTTAATAATATGTTAGAAAAACGGGGATGACAGTTCTGTCCCGCTAGCTATTTTGCGTCGATTGAGTCTTGCCCTTTAATCAATCCTTCGCACTGCTTATTCCGAACGGCTGGACAGCGGGGAAAGGCCTCGATAAGCCCTGACTATGATCATCCACCGGAAAAACCCATGACCAGCCTCAAGCACCGGCTCGCACAAGTCTTCGGCTGGTGGAACAGCGCCACGCTGAACACGCAATTCTATATATGGCGGTTTGGCGAGAAAGTCGGCGAGGACGAATTCGGCAATATCTATTATCGCAAGCGTGGCCCAGATCCCGCGCTCGGCTTTGAGCGGCGATGGGTCATCTATGCGGGCGTCACGGAGGGTTCGATGACGCCGCCCGGCTGGTATGGCTGGCTGCATCATACGGTCGATGTGCCGCCAACGGCTGAAACCTACCACGCCCGCGCCTGGGAACTGCCGCATCTGCCCAATATGACCGGTACGCCGCAGGCTTGGCGCCCGCCGGGTTCGACTTTGCGCGACAATGCGAGGCCGCCGGCGACGGGAGACTATGACGCCTGGACCCCGAATTGACAGAGATGCAGGAACAGACGGCCCTATTCCTGCCGGGCTTTGATGATTGCTGATGCCAGTGAGTTTTGAATGGCTCAGATAGTTCGCGTATAGCCCCGACTGAGGAAGAGCGTCATGCCCGGCCTTGATCCTGGCATTCAAGCATCTGCCTCCTGTTATCAAAGATCTGCGCCTGGATGCGCGGGTCAATACCCGGATCAAGTCCGGGCACGCGCATGACGGTCCAATCTGAATGTCTAAACCCACCATGAAGCATCGATTGAGAAAACCACTTGCGGCTGGCGCGTCGATGCTCGTCCTTCTGGCGATCAGCGGCTCCGCCTCCGCCGACAAGATCAAGCATCCGATCGCTGTCTTTTCCGGTCTCGATAAAATCACCGGCCGCATTATTTCGTTCGAAGTCGCAACCGACGAAACAGTGCAATTTGGAACGTTGCAGATCACAGAACGGGTCTGCTACACGCGGCCGCCGACCGAAGCGCCGCAAACGACGACCTTCGTCGAAGTCGAAGAGGTCGATGCCGCTGGCGAATATAAAAAGATCTTTTCCGGCTGGATGTTTGCATCGAGCCCAGGCCTGCACGCGATCGAGCACCCCGTCTATGATATTTGGCTGACCGACTGCAAAGGCGGCACCGAAGTTATTCCTTCACCGCCCGAAACCGCGGATGCCGAACAAGTGCCGCCGCCACCGCCGCCAAATGCCACGGCGGCGCAGGATAGACCGAAACCCAAAACAAAGCTGCGCAAGGTCGAGCCCGTCGAGCCCGCCTATGCCGGCGAACCGGGGCAAGGCGCACCGGTTGAAGCGGGAAGGCCGCCCGGCCTCACGCCGCCCGGCACGATCCCGCAACGCCGTCAGACCCAGCAGCGCCCGCCGCCGCCGCCCGCTGACCCATCGTTCTGGGACAGGTTACGCAACGGATTTTAGGCTGATCGCCGCTTAAACCGCTTTCGGAAAAAGCGCGTCGAGCGCCTGCGCACCCGGCACACATTGGCCTTTTGGCCAGACATCGAAATTACCGCGATGCGCCATGGCTTTGGCAAGACGCACGCGATAGGTGTCTCGCGGGATTTCAATGGCGCCCAGCGTTGAAAGATGGGGTGTCACGAATTGCGCATCGAGCAGACTGAAGCCGCCAGCAACCAATCGGGCTGCCAAATGAACGAGCGCCACTTTCGACGCATCGGTTTTCCGGTGAAACATGCTTTCACCGAAAAAGGCGGCACCGAGACTCACCCCATAAAGACCGCCGGCAAGCGCACCATCACACCAGGTTTCGACGGTGTGAACATGCCCCATTTGGAAAAGCTGGCGGTAGAGCGTTCTGATGCGCTCATTGATCCAGGTCTTTTCGCGGCCGTCATTGGGCTCCGCGCAACCGTCAATGACGGCATCGAAATCATAATCGACCCTGACCTCGAAGCGATCCGAGCGCACCACTTTGCGAAGGCTTTTTGAGACGATCATCGCGTCCAGCGGAAAGATGCCGCGCGCTTCAGGATCTACCCAATAGAGATTGGGATCCTCCGCGCTTTCAGCCATCGGAAAAAGACCGATGGAATAAGCGCGAAGCAAGATATCCGGGGTAATTTCGAACTGATTTCGAGGGTGAGCCATGGTCTCAGAATGAGCTCTCTGCCAGCGCGACGTCAAGCGCATCCGTGACACTCCAGTCGCCAGGCTTCTTTTTAATCAACCAAAGAAAGCAATCACGGCCCCATAAGATAAAGCTGCGAAAGGATGAGATACCAAGCTGGTATTATATGAGGCTAGATCTTAATTAGAATAAATCTAAACAGCTAAGGCGCCGTTTTGTAATTAGAATAAAACTAAATATATTTCAAATCCTTGACGTTAAATCTATATTCTGTCTTTTTGTACTATCAGAGGCTCGAAGCCTGCGTGACTTGATTTGGATTAAAAAAAACCTATGGCGAAGCAAATTTATGGATGCCAGTCCGTTCAACTGGCCGTGGCTCTTACTCTCCTCTTTGGGAACATGGCACAGGCACGGGAATATTTTATTGGCGGACCTGTTCATCAACACGACATGGAAATCGTCGCCAATTATCTCATCGGAGTTGAGATGGCGCCCATGCCTGCGAAGATGGAGCATGGCCCGGACGTCATTCATCTTGAAGCCGACGTCCATGCGACGGCGGACAACGTCTATGGATTTCCGGATGGAGCCTGGATGGCCTATCTCACCATCCATTATAAGCTCGAAAAGAAGGGAGCGCCTTGGACCGCCGAAGGGGTTCTCCTGCCGATGACCGCAAAGGACGGGCCGCATTACGCGAATAACGTCAAAATGGACGGTCCCGGAGAGTATAAGCTTACCTATCGATTCGAATCACCGGAAAGCAATGGCTTCCTTCATCACATCGATGAGGAATCCGGCGTGCCAGACTGGTGGAAGCCATTCACACAGGAATTTCCATTCAAATATCCCGAATCGAAATAGACTGCGAATGTCCTTTTTGAAGGCCGTGCTTGCTCGTTGAGTTTTTGAGCGCAACCTTCGATCATAGCCTTTGAATATAAATCGCATTGATGACCGGGGGGTCGATCATGAATCGTTTCGTGGCAGCCGTTTTCTGCGCGCCGGCTCTTTCATTCTGGGGATGCTGTGCCTTCGCGGCTGATCCAGCACCACCGCGGCCTGCGCTGCCGGTCTCCGTCAATCCATGGCAGGGCTTTTACCTCGGGGGTCAATTGGGCACCGCCTGGGCCCAATCCAATTGGTCGGCCCCCGGCGCGGCCGGCTCAATGAGGCTGGAGCAGACCCTTGATCATTTCAGCGAGTCTGGAAGCTTTTTCGCCGGCCTTCAGGGCGGCTATAATTACGTTCTGTCGAATGGCGTCTTGATCGGCTCTGTCATTGACATCTCAGCTCCGGCGTTTCCCAATCTATCCGGCTTCGGCATAGGCAACGCGTCAAATTTTGTGTCCCCGGCGCTCGGGGCCGCGACCTATACTGACGATGTGCTCATGTTTGGCACCCTGCGCGGACGCATCGGTTATACCCCTGGCAACTGGCTGCTTTACGCCACCGGCGGTTTCGCCTGGAGCCGCGATCAGCTCTCCCTGACACAACTCTCAACCGGGTTCGGCGATAACCCGCAAGTGTGGCGCGTGGGCTGGGCAGCGGGTGCTGGATTCGAAACACCTATCGCGCCGCACTGGACCGCGGGGCTCGAATATTTGTTCACCGATTATGGGGCGATGGGCGCGGTTTTTCCGACAGTGATGCAGCCAGTGCGCTCGAATTTAACGGCGCATGAGGTGCGCGCCACCTTGAACTATCATTTCGATGATGGAGCTTTTGGCACGGCTGTGAAATCCCCAGATTCACCCGATAGCGACCGCTTCAACTTCCATGGCCAGGCGACTTTCACAGCGCAAGGCTATCCGGCGATCCGTTCCCCATACGCGGGAGGCAATAGCTTGCTGGGCAGCGGTCAAGCGGCCGAGACAACCGACGTCACGCTTTATGCTGGTGCCCGCCTATGGCAAGGCGCGGAAGCTTGGGTCAATCCGGAAATCGACGAAGGTTTCGGCCTTGCGAACACGCATGGCGTCGCCGGATTTCCAAGCGGCGAATCCTACAAACTTGGCGCCTCCTACCCTTATGCACGCGTGCAACGTTACTTCGTCAGGCAGACCTTCGACCTCGGCGGTGAAAAGCAGGATGTCGATGCCGATATCAATCAATTCGCAGGCACGCAAACGGCGAACCGTCTTGTATTCACAGTCGGTAAATTCGGCATTCCAGACATTTTCGACACAAACAAATATGCCAACAACCCAAAGACCGATTTTCTGAATTGGACGCTGATCAATGCCGGGACCTTCGACTATGCGGGCGATGCCTGGGGCTACACCTATGGCGCAGCGGCTGAACTATATGAAGACCGCTTTGCGTTTCGAACCGGTATCTTCGACCTTTCCCAGACCCCCGCGGGCGGAGCAGGAAACGCACCGGCTTATGGCCTCGATCCAAGCTTCAGCAACCTCCAATGGGTCGGCGAAATAGAAGAGCGGCATGAGCTCTGGGGGCAGCCCGGCAAAATCAAGGTCACAGGCTTTGTAAGCAGGGGGCAGGCAGGCAGCTTCACCGATGCTCTCGTCCTCGCACAAGCGACAGGCTTAGATCCGAGCACTGCGCTCGCAACAGTCCGCCACTTTCAAAACAGGCCTGGCGTCAGCGTCAATCTCGAGCAGCAGGTGTCTGACACCGCCGGCGTCTTCGCCCGCGCTGGCTGGGCGGATGGCAATGTCGAGCCGTGGGATTTCACCGACGTCGATTTCACACTGTCGGGCGGCGCTGCCATCACCGGCAAAAACTGGGGCCGGCCGGACGATACGCTTGGCATAGCCGGAATCATCAACGGCATTACCGCTGCTCACGCTGCTTATTTCCAAAACGGCGGACTGGGTATTTTGGTCGGCGATGGCGCCTTGACCAATGTACAACCTGAGAAAATCTTTGAGTCCTATTACACCATTGCCATAACTTCGGCCTTGAAAGTCAGCTTCGATTATCAATTCATTGCCGATCCCGGTTACAATTCCGCGCGCGGCCCCGTTAATGTAGGAGCGATCCGCTTTCATACGCAATTTTGAGAGGTGATACTGGAGCAGTCTTGCCACGGGCCGCGTGCGCCTCAAGCCGGCAGCGCTTGCGCTGGCAAACAGCGCGATCTAGGGTCGCTTAGCATTATCTGACACATTGCTGAGGTTCGCGGCCCGCATGACTTCACTTCCCCCTTCCGACTACCTCATCGACCGCCGCAGGCTACGGCGCAAATTATCCTTCTGGCGGGTTGCCGCAATCCTTTGCCTCCTCATCGCCGCGGCAGTCGCAGGAACGAGGCTTTTCGGCTCCGGCACAGCTGGGCGGTTTACGCCGCAAATCGCACGTCTTTCGATCAATGGATTGATTACCGGCGACGTCAAAACCTTGAAGCTGATCCACGATATCGGCGAAGCTAAAAATGTGTCGGCTGTGCTGGTTTCGATTGAAAGCCCAGGCGGCACGACGACAGGCGCGGAACGGCTCTATGACGCGCTGCGAAAGCTTTCGGCGCAAAAGCCCGTTGTCGCCGTCGTCGGCACCATGGCAGCCTCCGGCGGCTATATCGCCGCGCTCGGCACGGATGAAATTGTCTCGCGCGGCAACTCAATCGTCGGATCGATCGGTGTCCTTGTTCAATATCCAAATGTCGCGAAACTGCTCGACCATATTGGCGTCCAGGTCGAAGAAATTAAATCCTCGCCGCTGAAAGCTGCGCCGAACGGCTATACGGAAACGAGCCCTGCGGCGCGTGCCGCCCTCGCCTCGCTCGTCGATGACAGTTTCGAATGGTTTAAGGCACTTGTTAAAGAACGGCGTCATTTAAGCGATCAAGAACTCGCCGCCGTCGATGATGGACGTATCTTTACCGGCCGCCAGGGAATCGGCCTGAAACTGGTTGACCGCATCGGCGGCGAAGAGGAGGCCATCGCCTGGCTCGAGCAGGAACACGGGCTGAGCAAAGGGCTTCCAGTTCGCGACTGGACGGAGCAAAAAAGCTTCGGAAGCCTTGGCATTTTGGGGCTCTCCGCGCGTGTCGCCGGCATGATGGGCTTTCCTGAACTCAGCCGTACTCTTGATTACGGACAAACCATATCAGAGACGCGTTTACTTGACGGTCTCGTTTCCGTTTGGCAATTTGACACCACTCAAGGAAACTGAATTGTTACGCCTTATCTATTGGTGAGGTTGAAATTCTTTGAACTGGCATCGCACGGTTGTTGTGCCTTGTTCGCGGGCCCTTTGATGATTGCGGACGGGATCAACCGAAATTATGTCATGAAGTGATCCAAAAATTTGGTGCGTGACAAGCAGTTTAGTGTTCAACCTGCCTCTAGTTGATTACGAGCGCAAAACCGCCTCCCACGGTTCCTTATCCCGCTCTAAGATCAGTCCGGCCGCAGGTGAAAAGCTTATCGGGGGAAATGCGTGATCAAATCTGAACTCGTGCAGCGGATCGCCGATCGAAATCCGCATCTTTATTTGCGCGACGTTGAAAAGATCGTGAATGCGATCCTCGACGAGATCACTAAGGCTCTTTCGCGGGGCGACCGCGTCGAGCTGCGCGGCTTCGGTGCTTTTTCCGTCAAGCATCGCGATGCAAGGCTCGGCCGCAATCCCCGCACTGGCGCGCACGTCTCGGTGACGGAAAAAGCGGTGCCATTCTTCAAAACGGGTAAGGAAATGCGCGAGCGTCTCAACAACGGTGTTGCGGATTGATCGTCTGCCTTATGCGAACAGACCGCTGGCGGCTTCGGGGATTTCAGGTATGAAAATCTTGAAATGGCTCGCTATCACGCCATTGGCTTTGATCGGCCTCGCTTTCGCGGTCGCCAACCGGCATGAGACGACTGTGTCCTTCGATCCTTTTGCCAGGAACGATGTTTCGAGCCCGCAGGTCACCGTACCTTTATTCGTGATTTTATTTTTAGCGGTCTTGTTTGGTGTTGTCCTTGGCGGCTTCGTGACCTGGGTCAGCCAGGGCAAGAACCGCAAAGCCGCGCGGCTCGCCAAATCCGAAGCCGAGAAGTGGCATAGCGAAGCTGACCGTCTGCGCGCACAAATCCCGGCGATAACGCCCGCGTCATCTTCGTCTTCTTCGCAAGCCCTTGTCCGGCCTTACTAGCTTTCGCCGCGCCACAAGCTCATAAGACCGTGATGAGCCTTACCGTCAAAATCTGCGGGCTTTCGACACCGGAAGCCCTCGATTCCGCCTTAACCGCGGGCGCCGATATGGCGGGCTTCGTCTTTTTTGAAAAAAGTCCGCGTCACATTTCTTTTGAAACCGCCCATCTGCTGGGCGAGCGGGCAGCTGGCAAAGCGCTCAAAGTGGCCCTGACGGTCAATGCCGATGACGCAACGCTCAGTACGATCATCGCTGAACTCAAGCCGCAGCTTCTGCAACTGCATGGGAGCGAGCCGCCTGAGCGCGTCGCGGATATTCGCACGCGCTTTGGCTTGCCCGTCATGAAAGCCCTTGGCCTCGCGCGGAAAGACGATCTTGCAGGTATTGCACGATTTGAAGCCGTCGCCGATTGGCTTCTTTTCGATGCGAAGCCCGCGCCGGCCTCTGATCTTCCAGGCGGCAATGGCGAAGCCTTTGATTGGGGCTTGCTGCGCGATCTTAAACTCAGCAAACCCTGGCTGCTCGCTGGCGGCCTGACCGCGCAGAATGTCGCAGAGGCGCTCGCGGCCACGGGTGCGCCAGGCGTTGATGTCTCCTCCGGCGTCGAGAGCGCGCCCGGATTAAAAGACATTTCGAAAATCCAGGCTTTTATCGCTAACGCGCATCATACGATGGAAAGACTTGGTTCGCCCCGGCAAAGCGTTTAGGTTTGAGTCATGAAACCAGAAACACTCAACTCCTTCCGTAACGGCCCCGACGAACAGGGTCACTTTGGCCTCTATGGCGGCCGCTTCGTCGCCGAGACGCTGATGCCGCTTATCCTCGACCTTGAAGCCGCCTACGAAGCAGCCAAGGCTGATCCGGCTTTTCACGCTGAGCTGAACGGGCTGCTCAAACATTTCGTCGGCAGGCCAAGCCCGCTCTATTTCGCGGAGCGCCTGACCGAACATCTTGGCGGTGCCAAAATCTACTTCAAGCGCGAAGAGCTTAATCACACCGGCGCGCATAAGATCAATAATGTGCTCGGTCAGATTCTGCTCGCGCGGCGCATGGGCAAGACCCGCATTATCGCCGAGACAGGCGCTGGCCAGCACGGCGTTGCGACGGCCACAGCCTGCGCCCGCTTCGGGCTTGAATGTATCGTTTATATGGGCGCCGTCGATGTGGAACGGCAGAAGCCCAACGTCTTTCGCATGAAGATGCTTGGCGCCAAGGTCGTGCCTGTGCAGTCTGGCGCGCGCACCCTCAAGGATGCGATGAATGAAGCCTTGCGCGATTGGGTGACCAATGTCGCCGATACATTTTATTGCATCGGCACAGCGGCGGGTCCTCACCCCTACCCTGCGATGGTCCGCGACTTTCAGTGCATCATCGGCGATGAAACCCGCGCTCAGATGCAGGAGGCCGAGGGCCGCCTCCCGGATTCGCTCTTTGCTTGCATCGGCGGCGGCTCCAATGCGATCGGGCTGTTCCATCCATTCCTCGACGATCCCTCGGTCGAGATTTTTGGCGTCGAGGCGGCGGGCTACGGCCTCGACAAGAAACATGCGGCCTCGCTCGCAGGCGGCCGCCCCGGCGTTCTGCACGGCAACCGCACCTATCTCCTGATGGACGCGGATGGACAGATCGAGGAAGGCCATTCGATCTCGGCCGGTCTCGATTATCCCGGCATCGGCCCCGAACATGCGTGGCTTAAAGAAAGTGGCCGTGTGACTTATCTTTCGGCAACCGACGATGAAGCGCTGAACGCGTTCCAGCTCTGCTCCAAGCTCGAAGGGATCATTCCGGCTCTAGAGCCCGCGCATGCGATTGCGAGAATGCTCGACATCGCACCGCAAAAGCCGCGCGATCATCTAATGGTGCTCAATCTCTCCGGACGAGGCGATAAAGACATCTTCACTGTCGCTGATTACCTGGGCGGGATGTAACTCAAACTTCACGGCGATCGAAACGGATTGAGGATCGTCAGGTTTTCAATCTTCTGCCCATGCTGGAGGTCCTCGCTATAGAGGAGCTCGCATTTTGCGATTTGGGCGGATGCAACAATGAGCGCATCGTAGACGGAGAATCCATAACGCTCGCCAACCGCCAGCCCAAGGTCATGAGTCTCAAGCGTGATCGGCTCGACCTGGCACAGCGCCCGAAAAGTTGCGGTCATTTCACGAATCTCAGAAATTTCCATCCTGCGTTTACGGGATGCGACAGACGTGAACTCGTTCAGCACCTGGACGCTGATGGTGCCTCGCCCTGCCAAAAGCGCCTCGGCTCTCTCCGCCTTCCCCTGATCATCGGATAGAAGATAAAGAAGGACATTTGTATCGAAGAAGGCGCGCTCATTTCCGTTCATTGGCTTCGAGCCGGTCGAAGCGGAAGTCCGCGGGCAGACGCCCGCGATATTTCCTCAAGCGCGCAAGTGCCTCTTGCGGAGTGAGCGATTTCTCGACCTCGAAAGCACGCACGCCCACGGCATGAATCGAAATGTCGTCGCCTTCTTTCAAATCGAGAGCCTCGACAACGGCTTTGGGCAGCCGGATAGCCAGGCTATTGCCCCATTTCGCAACCTGCATGTCGATATCACCCTATGATATACGCGTAAATTTGTATATTATCCGTATGGTTTTTGTCCAGCACAGCGGCTCGCATCTCCATGCGAGCCAAACTCATAGGAGATATTCATGCCGCTGTTACGGATCGATTTGGTCGAAGGCCGGAATGGCCAAGAGATACAAGTCCTAGCCGACGCCATCCATCGCGCCATGTTGAAAGCTTTCAGCGTGCCGGAACGCGACCGCTATCAGATCATCGCTGAGCATAAGGCGTCGCAACTGATCGCGGAGGACACTGGCCTCGGCATTCCGCGCACAAAGAATTTTGTGCTGATTCAAGTCACCAGCCGTCCGCGAACAAGGCCGGAGAAGGAGAACTTCTACCGCTTCGTGACCGAAGAGTTGAAGGCCGCGTGCAACATCGAACCTTCCGACGTCATGATATCGATCACGCAGAATACCGATGAAGATTGGTCTTTCGGAAACGGCCGCGCGCAGTTTTTAACGGGTGAGCTTTAGGCCGGCGGCCAAACCGGCGCCGGACGGCACTCCTCGAAACGAGACCCAAATTTTCAGCCTTGATGGCCGCTTAAATCGTAGACGTACCAAACGTTCCACGCTATATAAATTAGCCGTAAAATTGTCCACAATATTTTATCAGCCGAACAAGTGCGGCAAAATTACGTTATGTAAATTAATTATTGATTGTACCTTCATTTTCCCGCTATCCGTATAAATACGTGCATAGCAGGCGCGCGTTCCCGTTCCTCGATCGGTTCAAAAGGCGCGCTTCATCGGGGAAAGTGTGTCGTGTCGTCCAAAGCCAGAAAATCATATCTCAAAGGCTCTCATGTCCTATTTCACATGACGTGTTGGATGAGTCTCAGCTGCGGCGGGATGCAAGCAGCCGCTCAAGAAGCGACTGACCAAGCGGTTCAACTGAAGCCCATTAGCGTCAATGGCCAGAGCAGCAGCAATGTTCCTGATGTCACGTCCGATTATAAGACCAACCGTGTGGACCTCGGGCCGCTCGGCAAAAAGCCGCTGATCGACACACCATTCTCCGTCAACACAGTTTCGGAGGATCTCATTGAAAACCAGCAGCTGCAAAGTTTGCAGGAGGTCTTCCGGCTTATCCCTTCGGTTCAAGGCGTAAACATAAGGCCTCAAACCCGCGGGTTTCAGTCAAGCGTGGTTCAAAACACGCTTATTGACGGCCTCAACATCGCCGCGACCACCGATTATCCGCTCGAAGAATTCCAGCGCATTGATGTGTTGAATGGTTTGGCTGGCGCTTTTTTCGGCCCAGCGCAACCTGGCGGCACTTTCAATTACATTATGAAACGCCCCACCGCGACACCGATGGAAAGCTTTACAGGCGGCTATCTTTCGCAAGGGCAATGGTTCGGGCATGCCGATATCAGCGGCTTCGCGGATCCGGAACAGCGCTTTGGCTTCAGGCTCAATCTTCTCAATCAGGATGGCGAAAGTTTTGTCCAGAATGGTCAGTTGCGGCGTCAGCTGGCGAGCTTTGGCGGTGATATTCATGTCACGCCTGACACTGTGATCGAGACCAATGCGAGCATTTATCATTATCGCTCGAAGAACCTGCCGGGCACTTTCGCTGTGGCGACCGGTGTCACTTTTCCGGCGGCGGTCGATCCCACACGCATCGGCTATGGCCAGCCCTGGGCAGGCGATGACAATGAGACGTCGATTTTAAGCGGCCGGATCAAGCATGATTTCAACAAGGATTGGAGTTTAACGGCTGGGATTTTGCGCAACACCAGCGACCGCGCATCGACAGTACCCACCAATACACTCACGAATAATGCAGGTGCCTATACGACGACTTCAACGACCACGACATACAGTCTTGACGAGGTTCTCAGCAATCAAGCCATATTGAATGGCCGCCTCTTCACCGGTCCGTTGAAGCATGACGTATTTTTAGCAAATAATGGATTCTATTGGAACCGCTATGCCCCCTATCAAATTGGGCCAATTACGATCGGAAAAGCAAGCCTTTTAGATCCCTCTATCTTTGCCGAGCCCGTTTTGCCTGATTTTAAAAACCGCTATCGCGCGGTCAACACGACTCAACAATCGGTCACGACTGGAGATACAATCGCATTCAACGAACAATGGTCTGTGATGGGCGCGGTCAGTGAAAGCTGGATCGATGTCCATAACTATAGCAATACAGGATTGGTCACGAGCCAATTCAATGCTAGCGGCTTGAGTCCGCTTGGAAGCCTGATTTTCAAGCCGCGCGAAAATATGAGCACCTACTTCACTTACGCGGATAGTTTGCAGCAAGGTGACATGGCTCCTGCGGGAACGCAAAACGCCGGACAGACTTTGGCGCCCTATCGCAGCACCCAATATGAATTGGGCTACAAAGTCGATCTTGGCCGCATCAACCTTAACGCAGCCCTCTATCAGATCGAGCGCCCTTATGCCTACACGGGGACCAATAATGTCTTCGCTGTGCAAGGTATGCAAAGGAACAAAGGTATAGAACTCATGGCCTCAGGCGCCATCAATGATGAGTTCACCCTGTTCGGCGGCCTGACCTACATCGATCCAAGGCTATACGATACAGGATCTACCGCGACCGAGGGCAAACGTATTCTTGGACTTTCGCAATATGTCATGAATACGCTTATCGAATATCATGTTCCCGCTATTCGGGGTTTGACCTTGAGCACGAATGTCAATTTCGCGACGAACCGGCCCGCTGATAATGCCAATACAACTTTTGTCAGCGGCTATGCCGTGCTCGATCTTGGGCTTCGTTATGTCCAGCAAATTCAAAATAAGCAGTTCACATTCCGGCTGAATGTTTTCAATGTAACGAACCAGCAATATTGGGCCAACATTACTCCAGCCAGTCAGAACGGCTATAATGCCACAGGTTCTGCGACGGGAGTATTAGGCAATCCCCGGACAATCCGCGCCTCGATTCAGGTAGACCTGTAATGAAATCCACGATCTCAAAAAGCATCTTGGCCATCCTGCGTCTGGCGGCGATGACGGCCGCTACAGGGGACGCCCTAGCCGGCCCAGCCGCGGCATTGCATGTCTATGCGGCTGGCAGCACACGCGGCGTCATTGCCGAAATCGCGCATGATTATACAGCCGCGACAGGTCAGCCTATCGAGCTTGTTTTTGGACCGGCCGGGATGCTAAGAGAGCGGATTGAGAAAGAAGGTCAGGCCGACGTTTATGTCTCGGCCAATATGGCGCATCCGCAACGCTTGGCAGATGAAGGGAAAGGCACGCCCCCCGTTGTCTTTGCGCGAAACCGGCTTTGCGTGACTGGCCGTAGCGAGCTGCAGCTGACGCCTGAAAACCTTCTCGATAGACTGCTCGATCCGGAAGTGAAAATCGGCACCTCGACACCCGGCGCCGATCCAGGCGGCGACTATGCGTGGCAGTTTTTTGCCAAGGCCGAGACTGTGCATGCTGGCGCGAAGGCTGTGCTCGAAAGCAAGGCGCATCAGCTCGTCGGCGGCCCGAACGGCCCGAAAGTGCCGGCGGGCGAAAACGCGCTTCACTATTTCATGACGCATGATCAGGCCGATGTTTTTATCGGCTATTGCAGCTCACATGACCGGCTCACAGATGCTCCTGCGAAGCCTGCGGACCCGCCTGTATCGAAAGTAGAAGTGCCGGAAGAACTCGCTTTTCCAATTGGCTACGGATTGACTGTGCTGACAAATGGCACGGATGAGAAAAAGCAGGAAGCCGCCTACCGCTTCGCTCTTTATCTCTTGTCATCTCCGGCGCAAAAACTATTGCCGGACTATGGTTTTCTGCCTGGCGGAACGGTCTGGGAGAAATAAAGAAAAGTCGATAAATAAGTGAATTGACAACACACGTGTTGTTTCCTGAGCCCTCATCCTGAGGAGGGTTTGAAAAACCCGGCTCGAAGGATGAAGGCGTCAGGCCCTTATCTTGCGGCCTGCGCCAATGAGCGCGCCCTCTTCCTTCGAGACGCACCTATTCCATGCCGAAACATGGAATAGGTGCTCCTCAGGATGAGGGAGCTTGTGAATTCGCAAAGTGAAGCGGTAATTTGCTTGCACATGCTTAGCTGCTCAGGCCGCCAATCAGGCTTGGCATATCAAGCGGCCGGAAGCCGTAATGGGTCAGCCAACGCACATCGGCCTCGAAAAACGGACGAAGATCGGACATGCCATATTTGAGCATGGCGATCCGGTCGATGCCCATGCCCCAGGCAAAGCCCTGGTAGACATCGGGATCGAGGCCGCAATTCGTCAGCACATTCGGATGCACCATGCCGCAGCCGCCGATTTCAAGCCAATCCTCGCCCTCGCCAAAGCGGATTTCACCGCCCTTGCGTGAGCATTGAATGTCGATTTCCATCGACGGCTCGGTGAAAGGAAAGAAGCTCGGCCGGAAGCGCATTTTCACATCGCGTACTTCGAAAAAGGCTTTGCAGAACTCTTCCAAGACCCATTTCAAATGGCCAAGGTTCGCGTGCGTATCAATCACCAGCCCCTCGACCTGATGAAACATAGGCGTATGGGTTTGATCTGAATCGCAGCGATAGGTCCGCCCTGGACAGATCACGCGGATCGGCGGCTTTTCCTTGAGCATTGTGCGCACTTGCACCGGGCTCGTATGCGTGCGCAGCACCTTCCGTTCGCCCTTGGCATCGGGCATCAGAAAGAATGTGTCGTGCATGTCGCGCGCTGGGTGATCCGGCGGAAAATTCAGCTTCGTAAAATTATAATCGTCGCTTTCGATGTCTGGGCCTTCGGCAATCGAAAAGCCCATATCGGAAAAGATCGCGCCTAATTCATCCATCACTTGCGTGATGGGGTGGATGCGGCCGCTGTCGATCGGGCTTGGCCGCACCGGCAAAGTCACATCGACAGTCTCGGCGAGCAGCCTGGCTTCGAGCGCTGCTTCCGTCAGAATCGCCTTGCGGGCTGCGAGCGCCTCGGAGACTTTCTCCTTGAGCGCATTGATCGCAGCGCCCTGCACTTTGCGTTCGTCCGGCGCCATTTTGCCCAGCGTCGATAACAGAGCTGAAACAGAGCCTTTCTTGCCAAGCGCGGCTACGCGCACGGACTCAAGCGCGGCCTCGTCGGACGCGGCCTCAATGGCGGCAAGAACCTCTGCTTCAAGCGATCCTAAATCGGACATGGATGATCGAACTCTGATCCGGCGCGGCATTGATGCGCGGGTTTTGCCACGCGCATCAGAGCTTGTCGAGCGTCAGCTCTTTTGGCAATCAGCTCTTGCTGAAAGACGAGCCGGGCTTTTGCCGGTTGAACCGCACCGGTTTCGTCGAAGCGATGACCGCGGGGCCATTTGAAACATGCGGGGCAGAGGCGCTCCGCCCGCCCGCGGGCTGCGGCCGCTTGCCCGGTGCATGAGCGCGAGGGCCCGCGGAAGCGCCTGCGCCTTCCGCGCGGCCGAAATCATTGGCCTTGGCCGGGCCGCGCAACGGCGGACGGCGCTTATTGCGATCTTGCGCATGCGGCTGCGCCGGACGCTCGGAGGCGGCCATGCGCGGCATGGGGCTGCCCGGCGGAAGCCTGCGATCCGTCGTCGCGATACGCTCGCGGATCAAAGCCTCGATCGAACGCAGGAACGGGCGTTCCTCGCCATCGCAAAAGGAGATGGCAATGCCGGAAGCTCCCGCCCGCGCGGTGCGGCCGATCCGATGCACATAGGATTCCGCGATATTCGGCAAATCGAAATTGATGACATGCGTGACGCCATCGACATCGATGCCGCGCGCCGCGATGTCAGTTGCGACGAGCACTTTCATGCTGCCGTCACGAAATCCGGCCAAGGCCTTTTCGCGCTGTCCCTGGCTCTTATTGCCATGGATGGCGCCCGCCGGAATGCCATTGGCTTCCAGATGATCGACCACATGATTAGCGCCATGTTTCGTGCGCGTGAAAATCAAAGTCCGGCCGGGCGTCGTCTCCCGCAGAAGATCGACGAGCACCTGCCGCTTGCGCGGTGTCTCGACGAAGATCACTTGCTGGTCGATGGCTTTCACCGTCGTGCTCGCTGGCGTGATCGAGACTTCGGCCGGCTCATGCAGAAGCTCACCGGCAAGCTGGCCGATGGCGCGCGGCATGGTCGCCGAGAAGAAGAGGCTCTGACGCTGCTTCGGCAAAACCTTGGCGATCCGCCGGATGGCATGGACGAAACCCATGTCGAGCATTTGATCGGCTTCGTCGAGCACCAGGATTTCGACTTTGTCGAGACGCAAAGTGCCTTGATCGAGATGGTCGATGAGACGGCCCGGCGTTGCAACGAGAATATCGACGCCTCGGCCGATACGCTCAGCCTGGGGCCGGAACGAGACACCGCCGAACACCGTCGCGATGGAAAGGTGCTGATGACGCCCATAGGCGCGGAAGCTATCGGCGATCTGACTTGCGAGTTCGCGTGTCGGCGACAAAATCAGCGCGCGGCAGGTCTTGGCGTCCGGCTTGCGCCCGGCATCGGCCAGCCGGTGCAAGATTGGAAGGGCGAAAGCCGCCGTCTTTCCAGTGCCTGTCTGCGCGAGGCCGAGGATATCGCGGCCCGCGAGCGCATAAGGAATGGCTTGTGCCTGGATCGGAGTCGGCACGGTGTAATTCTCTTCCGTCAGCGCACGAAGGATCGGCGCCGCGAGATTCAAGTCAGCGAAATTGGTCAAGAAAGTTCTTTCAAAAGCGTGAAAACTGCTGATGCACGCACATCGCAGTTTTCTCGGGACTCAGGGAGTGTGCAGGCGGCTTCTGTTTATGCTTTCCGCACGCAGATTGGCCATTTGGAGCCGCAACACCCCTGTGCGGTGGAAGATTGAGACTTCATCCACCCGGCCACGCGCCTCCATGTGGCCTGAAAGCGGCGCAAGGTCAAGGATTTCCTTGTCAGAACCTTTCAGCAAAAGCATAGGCGGCTTTGCATTGAAAATGCTTCACGTCATTGAATTAGGGCGGCCTGGAAATATGGCGGTGACGATTTACCCTCTGGCCAGACAGCCGCGACTCGGCTAGTTTGTATTATCGTCAACCATTGAAAGGAGGTGATCTAGTGTCTCAATGTCACATCGCAAGGCCGCTAGAGATCTCCGCCGAGGGTCAGCTTCGCTGAACATTTTCAGCGGAGGACTTTCAGGCTGAAGTCGGCGGTCACGCTGACATTGTCTTCCGGTCCAAGATGCTAGCCAAATGTGCTTGCATTTACGGATTGTGCTTTGGAAAACCCCGGCCCCGCCGGGGTTTTCTTTTGACTGGTGAAGGGTGATAAATCTCTCAGAGTCAGGATCTAAATAAATGCACAATCAAAACCTTCATGCGGAGGCGCGAGCCAAAGGGCGATGTGAAGCAACATTCGTCGCAAGCAACGGGCTTTGGCGAAGCCTCGAAGCACGAGGGTTGGAAAGATTTAAGGTTATAATCCCGCTCCCTCGCCCTTCGAGACGCGTGCTTCGCAGCTCCTCAGGGTGAGGGATAGACAGAGCTGCTTTGATCAGGTTCTGACTTTAGCAACACTATCCAGGATTGAACCATGACCCATGTTGCGACCCTCGTCTGCGATCCGAGCTTCCCCATCGTGCAGGACCGCCATGTAGAGCAGGTGCACGGTCTTCTGCCGCATGGCACGGCGCCGCAATGGCTCGATCAAGGCGTCGCCGCAGATATTGCTTTCACGCCGGAGAAAGACACCGATCTTCGTGCGCTCTCCGATCAGATCCGCGCGGCCCTGCACCCTTGGCAGATCGACATCGTCCTTCAGCCTGTCGAAGGCCGCCGGAAAAAATTGCTGATCGCCGATATGGATTCCACCATCATCGGACAAGAATCGATCAACGAACTCGCGCAGGAGATGGGTAAAAGGGCGCAAGTCACGAAGATCACCGAACAGGTGAGGGCGGGTGAAATCGAATTTGAACCGGCGCTGCGCGAACGCGTCGCCCTGTTTAAAAATCTGCGCGCGGATACGGTCAACCGCATCCTGGGCAAGAAAATCACCGTGACAAACGGCGCCCGCGTCCTGGTGCAAACGATGCGCATGAACCGCGCCTATACGGCTCTGGCGACGGGCGGCTTCTCAGCTTTTGCTGGGCCGGTCGCGGAGAAAGTCGGCTTCAACGAATTTCAATCGAATGTCTTACGCGTTGCCGAGAACCGCTTCACGGGGGAGCTCGAAGACCCCGTCTATGGCAAAGAGGCAAAGCGCGACCTACTTATCCGTCTGCGCGAGAAAGAGTTTTTGCCAAAGGTGCAGACCATGGCCGTTGGCGATAGTGCGATTGACATTCCCATGCTGAGCGAAGCCGGTCTCGGCGTCGCGTTCCATGCGAAACCGGAGACGGCGGCGGCGGCCGATGTGCGCATCGATCACGCCGATCTCACCGCGCTCCTCTATATGCAAGGCTATCAGCGCAGCCAATTCTGGAGCGAAGAGCGCAAAGAGCTCGATGCGTCCGAATGGATGAAGCGCTATGGCTGGATGGCGCGGGAAAATAACCGCAAGAATTAGCGGCTTCTCTTTCAGCCATGCCCGTTGGGATATTGCTCTTTCGTATCAAGTTTCGTCATGCTGGCGGCAGCTCCGCTCTTAAGGCACTCAAATACTCGTCCATCGTCGCATCCAGCCGTTCATAAAGGAGATGTTTGAAGTCTTCATCTTCATGTCCAGCTTGCGATTGCTGCAAGGCACGGAGATAGGCGAGGCGGTCCTCAGGCCGAACCGCGACAGGCGGATAGCCGCCGCGGATGAGGATAAGGTTCACGAGCAAACGCTCTGTCCAGCCATTGCCGTCGTTGGAGGATGTATGTCCACCAAACGGCGATGCGCCGTGAAGGCTGTATCGGGCGACATGGGCGCAGCTCCAAGCCACGCAGTAAAATCAGCCATGAGCACGGGAACTTCCGCGGGCAGCGGGAACGTATGACGTCCCTCATCGGTGTTCACGTACCGGCCGTCAGTCGCATATCGCCCTGAGACTCAAGAACCGGATAGATGTTGCGTAAAAGCATAGTGCGGCAAGCGCACCTTCCTATAAGATACAATTCCATCCACCAGGAAGTTTGACTTGGTTAAGCGCGCTTTGCAAACAAAGCTCAATGCACCTTACCTCAGGCGTCTATGGCTTGACGCATCGAAAGTCTCTAATCCCGAAGCTTATCCATTTTGCTTGCCCTTCCTCCGTAATGGTTTCGAACTCGAATTCGATTTAGCCATCACGATTATCGTCGGTGAGAATGGCACTGGGAAATCAACTTTGCTGGAAGGAATCGCTGCGCTCGCGGGATATGACTCAGCTGGCGGCGGAAAAGGCTACATGCCCGTCGATCATTCTCGTGCCATCGAGGTAATGGGCGGGAGCCTCGCCAAAGCGCTGCGCGCAAGCTGGCTTCCCAAGATAACGAATGGATGGTTCTTCCGGGCCGAAAGCTTTTTCACTGTCGCCCGTTACCTTGATCGGGCAGCGGTTGAGGCTGGCTCGGGGCCGCCAGACTTTCTCTCTCACTCACATGGCGAGGGCTTCCTGCGCTTCTTCGAAGAGCGTTGCGTCCGGCAAGGCCTGTTCATGTTCGACGAACCGGAATCCGCTTTGTCTCCGGCGCGTCAAATCGAGTTCCTGAAGCTGCTTCGTAAGATGGATCGCTTGGGTCTTGCCCAAGTCGTCATGGCAACCCATGCGCCTATTCTTATGGCCTATCCCGGCGCGCGGCTTCTGCAGCTGACGAAATACGGGCTCGATCCCATAAAGGTCGAGGAAACCGGACACTTCCGCTTGCTGCGAGAGCTCTGCGCCGATCCTGCCGCATTCGTTAAACGCATTATCGAGGATGATCTTTGAGCCTGTTTTCTTCAACAGACCAGCAGTCACCGCGTCACCGACGCGATCCATCGCAGATAAGCGGGTGCGCCCTTCTCAATCGCTATTTCGACAATCTCCGGCGTCTCATAAGTATGAAGCGCGCGGATCGCAGATTCCACCTCTGCGTAATCGGCCGATTTGATTTTGCAGAAGAGCATCAACTCCTGAGCCTGCTCAACCTCGCCCTGCCACTTATAAATACTATCGACCGGAAAAATCTGCACGCAGGCCGCGAGCCCTTGCGTCACCAGCGATTGAGCGATGGCCTCGGCATTGCCGCGCGACCCGCACGTCGTCAGCACGATAGCGCAGGGAATAGGATCGGGACCGATGGGCATATTACGCTCACAAAGGACAAAATTTTATGCTACCGGCCTAAGCATTGGGCACTCTTACTCTTGCAACCATGGGCGCGGGAATAAAAACACTCTATCTCTGAAACAAAGCGCCGCCTTTACCATTGTGAATAAATTACGTACAAGCGCCCCGACCACTTACTGCTTAGGGGTTGGGAGCTTCCTATGGCCAAAATTCTAGAAAAAATGAACAGCGCAATCGTCGCCGGATTTGTCCTGGCGCTTATCCTTCTCGTCGTCTTCAACGCCAAAGAGCTGGGCAACTCTGAATTTTGGCGCGGCTTCTTCACCGTCTTCCATGTTCTCTCTGGAGTTTTGTGGATCGGTCTTCTCTACTATTTCAACATGGTCCAGATTCCGACCATGCCGAAGATCCCAGCTGAGCTGAAACCCGCTATCGGTAAATTCATCGCCCCCGAAGCCCTGTTTTGGTTTCGTATGGCCGCGGCCTCGACCGTTCTCTTCGGCCTCATCGTTGCCTATCAGATGCGCGGCAGTCTGACCGTTATCCTCGATGTTGGCATGCTGCTCGGTCTTATCATGGCTTTCAATGTTTGGTTTATCATTTGGCCAAACCAGAAGAAGGCGCTTGGAATGGTTCCGGCCGACGACGCAACAAAGGCCAAGGCCGCGCGTGTTGCCATGCTGACCTCGCGCACGAACTTCGTGCTGTCAATTCCGATGCTTTATTGCATGGTCATGTCGCGCTACGGCGTCAGCGCTTTCTGAGCCAGCACGACAATCTTAAAATAAAAAGGCGCCTCAACGACAGGCGCCTTTTTTATGCGTTGCTATCAGGACGAAGCCAGCCTTAGCCCAAATTCAATTCCTTGAAGAAATCGTTGCCCTTATCATCAATGACGATAAAGGCCGGAAAATTCTCGACCTCGATCTTCCAGATCGCTTCCATCCCAAGTTCCGCATATTCGAGAACCTCGACCTTCTTGATACAGTCCTGCGCCAAGCGCGCCGCCGGACCGCCAATCGAACCAAGATAAAATCCGCCATGTTTGGCGCAGGCTTCGCGCACTTGCGCGGATCTGTTGCCCTTGGCCAGCATGACCATGGAGCCGCCGGCGGCTTGAAACGCATCGACAAAGGAATCCATACGGCCCGCGGTCGTCGGGCCAAAAGAGCCGGACGCGAAACCTTCCGGTGTCTTGGCCGGTCCCGCATAATAGACCGGATGGTTCTTGAAATAATCCGGCAGAGACTCTCCCTTTTCGAGGCGCTCTCTGATCTTCGCATGGGCAAGGTCGCGCGCCACGATCATCGGGCCCGACAGCGACAACCGCGTCTTGATCGGATAGCTGCTTAACGTCGCCAGAATCTCACTCATCGGCTTTTTAAGATCGACCTCGACGACCGTGCCTCCAAGCGCGGTTTCATCGATCTGCGGCAGATATTTCGCCGGATCATGTTCAAGCTCTTCGACAAAGACGCCGTCCTTGGTGATCTTGCCGAGCGCCTGACGGTCGGCCGAGCATGAAACGCCAATGCCGATCGGCAAAGAAGCACCATGACGCGGCAAGCGGATGACACGCACATCATGGCAAAAATATTTGCCGCCGAATTGCGCGCCGACACCGAGCTGCTGCGTGAGCTTGTGGATTTCTTCTTCGAGGCCGATGTCGCGAAACGCATGGCCATCTTCGCCGCCTTGCACCGGCAAGCCATCGTAATAGCGCGCTGACGCCAGCTTTACCGTTTTCATCGTCTGCTCAGCGGACATGCCCCCGATCACAATCGCGAGATGATAAGGCGGACAGGCCGCCGTGCCGAGCGTCAGGATTTTCTCTTTCAAGAAAGCGACGAGCTTGTCATGCGTGAGGATGGAAGGCGTCGCCTGATAGAGAAAGCTTTTGTTGGCTGAGCCGCCGCCTTTCGCCATGAAGAGAAATTTATAGGCCTCTTCCCCGTCGCTGAAGATTTCGATCTGCGCTGGCAGATTGGTTTTGGTATTCGTTTCTTCAAACATTGAAAGCGGCGCGAGCTGCGAATAGCGCAAGTTCTTTTTCCGATAGGCATCCATGATGCCCTCAGCGAGCGCGCTTTCATCATCGCCTTCCGTGAAAACAAGGCGTCCTTTTTTGCCCATCACGATCGCCGTGCCCGTATCCTGGCACATGGGCAGGACGCCGCCCGCTGCGATATTGGCATTCTTCAAAAGGTCATAGGCCACGAATTTGTCGTTGGACGTCGCCTCGGGATCGTCCAGAATTTTGACAAGCTGAGCCAAATGATCTGGCCTCAGCAAATGATTAATGTCGCTCATCGCAGTTTCGGCGAGGAGACGCATCGCCTCATGCGTCACGACAAGCATATCACGGCTGCCAAAAGGCTGAAGAGACACGCCTTCAGAAGTTAATTTGCGATAGGGTATCGCCTCATGGCCGGATGAAAAAAGCGGCTGATAAAGAAATGACATGGATCGCGTCCTGACCGGATTCGTTTCTATTTAAACACAGGCTGAGATGATTTGAAGGGAACCTTCGGCGCGCTTGCGCGTCGGCATCAACTATGCGGTGATAAGAGATCGCAGACCACTGTATGAACTGCGGATGCCAATGAAATTCACTTATCCGGTCCTGCTTGCGGATATTGGCGGCACAAATTCGCGTTTTGCGCTAGCCAAGGCACAAGGCGTTACGCTCGAAGCTGGGCCGCATCTGAAAACTTCGGATCACCCGGGTTTGGAAGCTGCGATCGCAGCCGTGCGCGGTTCCTTTTCAGCCATCCCGCATTCGATGATCGCTTGCGTCGCCGGGCCGGTCGATGGGCGCAAAGTCACGATGACCAATGCTGCTTGGAGCATTGATGGAGCGGCGGTCGCATTGGCGGCGGAATTGGATCAAGGGCTTCTTCTCAATGATTTCGAAGCTCAGGCTTTAAGCCTCGCAGCCCTGCCGGCCTCGGCGGTAAAATGGATTGGTGAGCCCAGAAAAGAACAAGGGCCGCGGCTCGTGCTCGGCCCCGGCACTGGGCTTGGTGTCAGTTTGCTGTTCGAAGTTGCGCAGAAATTCGTCGCGCTTCCGAGCGAGGCTGGCCATGTGGATTTCGGGCCGGTCAATCTGGAAGAAGCGAACATCTGGGGCAAGATAGCCGGGCCGCCCTTTCGCATCACAGCCGAGAGTTTGCTCTCGGGGTCAGGCTTGATGAGACTTCACTGCGCACGCCTCGCCACGCTGGAAAAAGCGACACCCGCGCTTGACGAAATGTCTCTCGTCCCCAAAGCCCATGCGGATCCGCAAGGCGATGAAGCAGAAACTCTGCGTTTGTTCTGGCATCTGATTGCGCGTTTCGCCGGCGACATGGCTTTGGCCTTCATGGCCAAAGGCGGGGTGACGCTCGCTGGCGGCATCCTTCCGAAGATCACAGAATTTTTAGATGAAACCGCCTTCCGGGCAGCTTTCGAAAATAAGGCGCCCTATGTCTCTTTGATGCAAAAGATCGGCACACGCTTGATCATCGCGCAAGATTCGGTACTCGGCGGCATGGCAGAAATCGCCGCTTCGCCCGATCGCTATGCTTTGGACGAAGACCACCGGGCCTGGAGAACACCCGCGTGAAGACAAAATTTCATGCAGCGCGAGAGGCAGGCTCTTGCGTCAATAAGGCGTAGAGCACTTCTGGATCACGCGTTGCACGGAGCTTCGTGGCCAACGACGTATCGCGCAACATGCGTGCGATCCGCGCCAAGGCTTTCAAGTGATCCGCGCCAGCCGACTCGGGCGCGACCAGCAGGAAAATCAAATCGACTGGCGCACCATCAAGCGCTTCAAAGTCAAGCGGCCGTTCGAGACGTGCGAAAACCCCAAAAATTGTTTGTGCTTTTGCCAATTTGCCATGCGGTATCGCTATACCAGCGCCGACGCCGGTCGAACCCAGGCGTTCGCGCTGTAAAAGCGCATCGAAAATTTCACGCGAAGGCAAACCGGACAAAGAACCGGCATGCTCGCTCAGCTCCATTAAAGCCTGCTTCTTTGCGTTCACCTTCAACAAAGGAAGCACTGCTTTGGGCGTGATCAAGTCAGTTAAAATCATCTAGCTAGAAAGCCCGGTCTATAGGGAGATATTTGATCGATAGCCCGCTGGTTATTTGTATCGAGAAGCGCTCGCGCGCGGTCTCACTTCACCATCGCCAATAACAAGCTTCGAAAACCTTGTTGAAGATAAGACATAACTTGCGTGATACAGCACCGGCCCTCGCGTTTGTAAGCAAATATGCACGCGCGGCAGACCCCCGCGCGCGTTTTATTCAAAATAGAGAATATTTTGATCTTTATACCGAGATCGAGTCGATCCAACCGATATTGCCATCGGGCCGGCGGTAGACAATATTTGCCCGGCCGTCGGCCGCGTGACGGAAAACCACAACGGGTACATTCGTCAAGTCAAGCTCAAGCACCGCACCTGATACAGTCATTTCCTTCAGAGACGCCTGAGGTTCGGCGATGACCGCGGGACACAAGCTGCTTGGGCCGCCGCTATCCGCGCCATCAAGCTGATCCGTCAAAGGTGCACTGACTTCGATGCCTTGAGGGATATCGTGAACGCCGTGCTTGTTTCGAATTCGACGCTTATACCGGCGTAACCGCTCTTCGATCCGGTCCGCCGCACGATTGAAGCTCGCATAAACTTCATGCGCCTCTGCCTCCACTTGCAGCATGATCCCAGAATCCAGATGCAAGCTGCAGTCTGCGCGAAAGCCGGAACCCTCGGGCTCTATCGTGACATGTCCGCTGACAGGTCCGGCGGAAAATTTTGAGACCGCCACGTCAATGCGGGTCCGTATATGGGACCGCAGAGCTTCACCAATACTCATATTTTTGCCTGAGATACGCAAGGCCATTGCCTACTCCGTTTCTTCCAGCAATCGTCGATCGATCGATCAAACTCGTATCCTATGAGGTAGGAGCCTCTCCCAACGAAGTCAATAAGTCTATCGTTGTACGTGTGGGCTACCATAGGACTGAAATATCAATGATTTACTCTGCTAGGCTAAGTAGCTTATGGGCATTTTGGAATAGCTGGAATCGCTCCAGGTGAAGCGTGCCAGCGGCAAATTTATCCAAAATATTTTTCTGCGAGCGCAGAGTCTTTTTTAACGTATGATTCCAAAAAATCCGCAGCTTTCGGGACTTGCGATTCAGTGCATCGCTTTTTCGCGGCGTCTGGCGACAGACGATGGAATTTTTAAGCTTTCGCGATATTTCGCAACCGTCCGTCTGGCGATGTCGATGTTCGAATCTTTCAATCGCGCGACAATGGCATCGTCCGACAAAACGTCCGCCGTATCTTCCTGCTCGATCATCTGTCTGATGCGGAAGCGCACCGACTCCGCCGAATGCGCATCGCCGCCATTATGCGAGGCTATGGAAGCGGTGAAGAAATATTTGAGTTCGAATAGCCCGCGCGGCGTCGTCATGAATTTGTTCGACGTCACACGCGATACGGTCGATTCGTGCATGCCTATCGCATCGGCGATGGTTTTGAGATTGAGCGGGCGCAGATGTTCAACGCCATGGGCAAAAAAGGCATCCTGCTGCCGGACAATCTCGCTCGATACTTTGAGGATCGTGCGCGCCCTTTGTTCAAGGCTTTTCGTCAGCCAATTCGCCGTTTGCAAGCAGTTTGAAATAAAGGTTTTATCGGCGTCATTGCCTTTGTTACGGGAGACGCGCGTCGCATAAGTTTGATTGACGAGGATACGCGGCAAGACTTCCGAATTCAGTTCGACATGCCACGATCCGTCCGGCATTGGATGGATCATCACATCCGGCACGACCGGCTGGATCGCCGCGCCTCCAAAGGCACGCCCCGGCCGCGGGTCAAGCCGGCGGATCTCAGCGACCATGTCAAGCATATCTTCTTCATCGACACCGCAGATCTTGCGCAGGCTGGCGAGGTCTTTCTTGCCTAGCAAGTCGAGATGGGCAACGAGCGCCTGCATGGCCGGATCGAACCGGTCGCGCTCACGCAATTGGATGCTTAAACACTCGGCAAGATTGCGCGCGCCGATTCCGCAAGGATCGAAGGTCTGGATCTTTTTAAGGATCGCTTCAACGCGCTCCACCGAGGCGCCCAGACGTTCGGCGATTTCAGCAACATCTTCGCTGAGATAACCCGCGTCATCGATGGAATCGATCAAGGCATTGCCGATGATCCGGTCAATTGGATCCGTGGTCACGAGAGAGAGCTGGGTAGAGAGATGATCCTTTAAGCCCAGCTCCGCCGCGACATAGGCCTCGAGATTGGCAACCTCTCCGTCTCCGGACGGGCTCGAAGACCCCGACCAGGAGGTGGCTGAGAGGCCCGTCGCATCCCCCATGTCGTGATGTTCAGCCGCGGCATGCACCCTGTCGTCATCGAACGCATTAGAGAGTTCTGTGCCTAGGCTTGCTTCGAGAGCCCCACGGTCGGTCGCAAAGGAATCGGAACTCCAGTCGGCGTCCGAGGCATCATTAAACTCATGGTTGTTTTGGCTATCGGCTCCCGCCTGCCCGTCGCTGACCGCGAATTCATGCGGGTCAGGCGCGTCCTCTGCCCGTTCAAGCAGCGGATTTCGTTCAAGTTCTTCCTGGACGAACGCTGCGAGCTCGAGATTGGAAAACTGAAGTAGTTTGATGGCCTGCAGAAGCTGCGGCGTCATAACCAGGGATTGGCCCTGGCGCATTATGAGCTTGGTGGAAAGTGCCATTTAAGCCCGACTCTACACGACTTAACCGGTCGCGCCGCATGCGAAACATGTTACGGCCCGTTTTTTGCTTATAGCACAAGAATTCGATTTGGGAGTCTTAGATTCCGTCGCTATGGCAATTTTGCCGCAGTTTATCCACGCTTCGCGAAATTTTTTTCGCCGGATTGGCTTACATCCGAAAATCTTCACCAAGATAAAGCCGCCTGACATCTGGATCGGCGACAATTTGCTCGGGTGTGCCCTCGGTCAAAACACGCCCGGAGTGGATGATATAAGCCCGATCAATCAACCCCAATGTCTCTCGTACATTGTGATCGGTGATCAAAACGCCAATGCCGCGCTGTTTCAAATGCTGAACCAGGTTTTGAATATCGCCGACGGCTATAGGATCGACGCCCGCGAAGGGCTCATCGAGCAGAATGAAGGATGGATGCCCCGCTAGAGAGCGGGCGATTTCGCACCGACGGCGCTCGCCGCCGGACAAGGCAATAGCTGGTGATTTTCTGAGGCGTGCGAGATCGAACTCCTCAAGCAGGCTTTCGAGTTCAGCCTTACGCGCATGCCGGTCTGGCTGCGTGATTTCGAGGACGGCGAGGATATTTTGCTCCACGCTCAAACCGCGAAAAACGGATGCCTCCTGCGGCAGATATCCGATGCCGAGCCGGGCTCGGCGGTACATGGGCAGGACCGTGACATCCTGGCCATCGATTTCGATCGCTCCGACATCCGGGCGTACCAGACCGCTGATCATATAGAAGACGGTCGTCTTACCAGCGCCATTGGGGCCGAGCAGCCCTATGGCTTCCCCCCGCCTGACTTCAAGACCGACGTCCTCAACAACGCGGCGGCCCTTATAGATTTTGCGCAAATGGCGGACAGAAAGCAGACCGTCGCTGTCAGTATGAGAATTGTCTTGCCCGCCTGGCGCGTGCCATGCGTTGTCGTCCGGCAATGGCACTGATCGCGGAGGGGAAAGGTCTTCAGGCAGCCAATCCTGCGGCAGCCTTTCGTTAAATTGCGGCTCGGCGGCTTCCGCTTTCTCCATAAGCCAATCGCCATATCCAGCTGCGGGAGCAGCCGTATCTTTGACTGGCGGCCGGAATATGCCCCTGATCCGGGATAAAGCAGGTCTGAATAGCACAGCAAGCCAGCCCGCCGCGGCTCCCAAGATCGAAGAAGAACGCGGCGATCTCACAAGCAAAGGATGCGGACCCTCGGCTGACTTAGGCTGGACATTCAAGGCCCGGCAAAAAGACATGTCAGGGCGTTTCCCCGTCAATCCATGTCAGCGGCGCAAATAGCGGGTTTTGAAAAACGCAAGGCGCGTCTTTATTGGGTTTTGACTCCGCCTTATTGGATTTTGACAGCAGCATCATTTTGAGAGGTTCCTGCGCTCTTGCCGGTTTTCTTCGAACCACTGTCTTTGTCGTCATTATTATTTGGGACGAAAAGACTTTTTACCCGCCCGGGTCCATTTCCAGTCACCACCGCCTGGCTGGTGTTGAGATCATAGACGAGATTGTCACCTTTTGTAACATTAGGACCTTGGGTCAGGGTCACATTCCCGTATAAATAAACCTTGTTATCTGCCTTTATGTATACGCCGCTATCACCCGTCCCGACCTGATCTTTTTGTGTCAGGGTCACAGGACCCGAGGCTTCCATACGCCGGACCTGATTATTGGTCGAGGATGGCGTGCCAGATCCATTTGCGCTGTCTTTTGGCATCAGGAAGATGACGAGCTTCGGCGTCAATAGGCGGCTTTCACCCTGCACGGCGACGACATTGCCGGTATAAATGAGTTTTTGCTCCTTATCGAAATAATCGAGTTTCGCAGCGTCAATATTAATCGGATCTTTCGAATTCGATCCGGGCAGGATTCCATTGTTACTATTGCCGTCATTGGCCGAATGCTGCGGTTTTTGCGCCACGGCGGGGGCCGCCATCGCGATAAAGATCGCTGGAACAAGCAGCAATTGAAAACGCCGTATCCAAAACCGGTCCCGCATCATTGCTCCGCGCTTGTCAGGGCACCCACAGACGTATCGGTTGAATCTTGATCGATGACGGATTTGACCGAGCCCTCGAATGTCACCTTGTGACCATTGTCAGTGATGCTCATGCGGTCGGAGTCAAATTTTGCGCCGTTTAACAACAAGGTCGCGGGTTCATCCGTCACGATGTCACTTGTTTTAAAATCCATGGACATGGATTTCATGAAGAACTCATAGCCATTCGCATTCATGATGTGCACATGATCGCGCAATTTTATGGTGTCATGAAGGCTGTCATGAACCCCGTAGCCTGCGGTCACGCGGGCCGTTGAATCGTCAGCCATCGTTATTTTCGCCTTGACCCCGACAAGATCAGTGACGTTGGTGTCCAGAATATCCTGAATGCCAGAGGTTGCGATCACCTGATAGGCACGGCCGTCCTTGCGATAACCGGTTATCTTGGGATCCATAGTCGTGACCTGCGTTCCGTTCAATTTGACGGACGAAACGGTAATTGAGACCGGCAAGTGTTTAAACGGATCAAAAAGCGCGATGATGGTGACGAAAGCCGTTGTCAGCGTGGCGATAATCACGATAGCGCGCCGTAAAAATTTAACGCGCGCGGAATGACGGCCAGCGGTGCGAAGAGCATCGCGCCGCCGCGGCACCACCATTTCATACCGGCCGCCCGCCATTCGATCCGTCACGTTCATTCCAATGGATATTACGCCCTAGAGCAGGATGAGCAAAAGTGTAAGCAAAGTTCGCGGTGCGATCCCATTAACGCAGATTGCATAGGCTTATGTGCTTTATCCGCTCTAGCTTATCGAAGCGATCACGAGCTATCAGTGCAATCAAAAAACAAGCCGCACGGACCTGCCCCGCATTGTTAAGTTCAAGTCAGTCTTCGTTTGCCCGCTCAGAATTAATTCCTAAAACTTTAAGATTTGCCGTCTGTTTTCGGAACCGTAGTGCTTCGCTAGCCTCGACATACGGCATTTTTGCGGATGGAGAGAGGGTCAGGCAGCCATATCATAATGATTCAAGATGAACGGCAGCCTGCTGAACCATCATCCAGATCGAATAATTTACAATTCTTTTCCGTAAAATCCAGTTGGGCCGTGTAATTTAGAGAAACCTCTATTCGTGCGAAAAAATATCTGTGTTTGGCCAGCCCATCAGATCAAGCTTGGCGCGGGCCGGCAGAAATCCGAAGCTCGCCTCAGCCAATTCAAACCGGCTCTCGCGGGTCAGCATCATATCGAGCTTTGCGCGCAAAGCATGCAGATGCAAAACGTCAGAGGCGGCATAGGTGAGCTGCGCATCGCTAAGCGTGTCAGCACCCCAATCCGACGATTGCTGCTGTTTCGACAAGTCGACAGCTAAAAGCTCACGCACTAAATCCTTCAGCCCATGCCGGTCGGTATAGGTCCGCGCCAATTTCGAAGCGATCTTCGTGCAATAAATGGGCTCCGCCATAACGCCGAAGGTCTTGTAGAGAATGGCAATATCGAACCGCGCGAAGTGAAACAGCTTGGTTATGGCACGGTCAGCCAAAAGGCGCTCTATATTGGGTGCATGCGTCTGGCCGGCTGCAATTTGGACGACATCCGCGTTGCCGTCGCCGCCCGACAGTTGCACCACACAGAGACGGTCACGTTGCGGATTGAGGCCGAGGGTTTCTGTGTCGATTGCAACGGCATCGCCATAGCTGATACCGTCTGGCAAATCGCCTTTGTGGAGACGGATGGTCATTTTAACCTAATCAAAAGCGAGCAAGCTTTCGCTTGTCTCGAACGATGACCCTTGGCGGTAGCATCCCCGCCGGCCCCTTGCAAGCCGCGGCTCCGGCCAGCGCCATAATATCAGGATTTTCTATCCTCAACGCAAAGCTGGAACCATCACATCGGGCTAAAGTTTGCCGCTGGGTTAACTTTGGAGACGCACACATGAATAGAAAAATGGGCATCGCGGTTCTTTCGGGCCTTTTAACCCTGCCGCTAGCGGCTCACGCTCAAGGCGTGATCGGTGGAGCTGAAAGAGGTTCAGCCGAAGGCGGCTATGCAGCAGGTCCTGTCGGTGCCGCGGTCGGTGGCGTCGTAGGGGGAGTAACTGGCGGCGTTGAAGGGATTTTGGGAGCCGATGAGGGACCACGTTTCCACGATTACGTGGTACGGACACATCGTTCGTCCTATCGCTATGCTGAGCCGCTAGAAGTTGGCTCCGAATTACCGCCGCAAGGGATCGACTATTACAGCGTGCCGGAAGAATATCATGTGTCTCCGGCTTATCGTTATACTGTCGTGAACGGACATGCCGTACTCGTCGATCCGCGCACGCGCCGCGTTGTCCAAGTAATCGACTGACGCAAGTATAGCTTGAACTTAGAGCGTGTTCCGCCAAAGTGTATGCGCTTTTGCGATGAGAAAACGCTCTAACTTTTTGAATAGAGCGCGAATTCTTATCGCTTGGGTGATTCCGCCCAAGCGATAAGCGCTCTAGCACTTGCATCATTTGCCTCGCCTGCCTCTCAGGCGGGGCAATTTTTCAACCAAGGCTCAAACGGAGCGAAAGAGCGACCCGCTCAAGAAGAGCCCCCCAATCCTCGGCTTCTTTCCGCCGGAATAATCTCATGGTTGGATACCATGGCGAATCCGAGCGATCGAGAAGCCACCGCCAATCTGGAAATGGCTTAACCAAAAGCCATGCGGGCCGGCCCAACGCGCCTGCGAGATGGGCCAGCGATGTGTCGCAAGTAATAATCAGATCCAGCGTCTGCATCACCGCCGCCGAATCCAAAAAGGCATCCGGCCCTGAGTCAAAGTCGTTGCCGAGCTGTTCAACTTTCATCGAAGATGGCAGATCATTGAGCTGCTCAGTTCCGGCTCCTACCTGCAGACTGATGAGTCTCACATTTTTGATAGCGGCCAGGGGCGCAAAAAAAGCGAGGGGAATAGAGCGGCTGGGATCCGCGCGCACGTCCTGATTACCGTGCCAGCAAACGCCAATCTTGAATCCATTCTCGCCGATCCGCTGCTTCCATTGCCAGATCCGGTCTGGCTCCGCGAAAATATAAGGCGTCACCGACGGAATTGTTTCGAGCCGCGTTTTGCAGACAAACGGCAGGCTCGAAAGCGCTATCTGACAATCGAAATCCCCGGCCTTATTGATCGTATCGACGAAGTTGATTCTCTTATCCAACGTGCCGAAAAGCCGATGCAGTTTCTTCCGGCAGAAGAAGGTGACTTTGGCACCGGCTTTGACCAGCAGCGGCAAATAGCGCGAGAATTGAATCGCATCGCCAAATCCCTGTTCGTCGAAGACGAGAATATGTTCCCCTTCCCTAACCTCACCTGGCCATTCGGGCAGCGGTAATTTCAGATCACGCTTCGCCGTCTCGCCGCCGATCCAGCGAAATTCGTAATCTTCCCATCCGTTCTCGAAATCTCCAGCGAGCAGGCGCGCGGCGCCGCGATTGTTGCGGGCATGCGCGAAATCCGGGGAAAGCGCGAGGACCGCGTCAAAAGCAGCGATCGACTCTTCGATCCGCCCAAGGTCGCGCAGAGCAACGCCACGGCTGCACAACGCCTCGATATAATCCGGCATCAGCTTCAAAGCCGCCTCGGAATCGGCCAAAGCCAAGGCAGGCTTTTTGAGGCGGAGAAATACATTGGCGCGATTAAGCAGCGCCTGCGGAAAGTTTGGACGCGCAGCAAGCGCCGCGTCGTAGGCGGCGAGAGCTTCGGTATGCCGGCCCAACTCGTAGAGCGCTACGCCGCGATTGGTCAAAATATCAGGATGTCCTGGCTCTAAGGCAAGCGCTGCGTCATAGGCCGATACAGCCGCGTGCATATGCTTTTGCTTTTGCAGCACATTACCGCGGCTGAACCAAGCCTGACAAAAATCCGGTTTGAGACGCAAAACCTCATCGAAAAACTGAAGCGCTGCTTCAAGCTGGCCGGCCTCTAGCAGGACTGTGCCGCCGGCATAAAGCGCTTCGGGATAAGCGGGGTTCAGCTGCAAAGCCGCGTCATAGGCTATAATCGCGGCGTCGCGGTTGCCACACTCGCGCAGGAGATTACCGCGATGATAATGGCCGGCGGCATCGAGGCTTCCGGCCGCAAGCGCCTGATCGTAAGAGGCAAGCGCTTCCTCAATTCGGCCGAGGTGCTGCAGTGCTAACGCGCGATGCGCAAAAATGGACGATGGGGGGTTTTTTCTACGCAGAGCGCTATCGAACCATGCGAGCGCATCTTTATCGGCTGCCGCGCCAAGATAGATCAATCCGGCAAGCGCGGATTGAGCCGCGTCGAGTTCATCAGGACGCAACCGCCGCAAAAGATGAAGAGCGTCGGGAATGCGCTGAGATTGGAAAAAATCGACCGCGCTTGTTAAAATCGCATTGATTGGAAGCAGCTCCGTCTGACGCCGGTGCTTGCGCTGCGATGCTGTCACGCCGACCCCGATTTATGATTTAGGCTGGAAGCCGCATAAGACTTTTCCTCGACGATCGAGGACTTATACAAAATGTTGATCGCTTTCTTCAAAGCGGCCCGCTTGTCGTTTGTCAGATAGACTTGCCGTGCAAGCTCAACGAAAGCCGGACCAAAATCGGCCTTTGCCTCATGCAAACGCAGCGCATCCTCAATATCCCAGAGCCGCGCATTGGTCGCTTTGAGCTCCTCTTCGAGCCGGGCAAGCGCTTTGCCAACAAGACCATGCTCGATCTTTATCGTCCGCAGCAGCGACAATTCATAGCGCACATTGTCGAGCTGTAACGGTTCCGTAAGATGATCTGCCTTGATCTCCAAGATTGTGATCTTGTCGATCAATTCTCCAGTCCCGCATGGGGCTAGAATTTCCGCATGGTCGCGGCGAAAAAGGCTCTTGCTCACCCAGACCCCACGAAAAACCGGCCATGGCCCAAACGCACGAGTCGTGCGGAGCCTAATACAACTTCAACATTATGGGGTGAAAGCTTTCCCGGGCCTGGAGCCTTGCATACGCGGAATGAGGAGGCTCGACGCCGCGTTACATATAAAATGCTATTTGATGTAAGGTCTTAATTCTATTGCAGTTTGCCAATAAGCGATTGCAATGCCTCTATCTCTTTTTCAATCGCTAAATAGTGCTGCGTTGCATTGCAGATATCTTTGGCACGAAGCGCTTGGATAAAGTCGCCCGCGTAAACCGAGAGCGCTGCGTTTTTTTCGCCAAACGCATCTATAGTAATTTGCTTGCTTTCCGCGGAAATATCTGTGCTCGACATCAGTTCCGGTAAGGGAAACGCGTTTGGCAGCGGGACTAAACCCAAAAAAATCGATGCAAGCTGACGTTTCCAGATGGAGAGATCCGCCGAATAGCGAACCAATCCATAGCCAGGAATTGGCAGATCCGCGTAACTTTCTAAAACATTTTTAGCGCGTTGTTCCGCTGTCGCCAGCATGGCAAGCGCCGCCACAACCTCATCGCTAACCTTTTCTGTATTTGCAGCGATCTTGGTCACGCGTTCCGTGATTTCGCCGGCGGCTTGCCGCTGCTGACCGATTACCCCTGCCAAAGCCTGTGCGCTTCCTCGAACGGAACTGATACGCTCTCCAATCGAGACAATGCTTTCGATCGCGGTGGAAACTGTGACTTCTCCATCGGATACAGCGGCCGTACTTTCTTGAGTTTCAAGCTTGATCGTATCCATCTCGTTTCTCAGGACTGTCAGTCTCTTGTAAATCTCCGCAGTCGCGTCAGTCGTGTGGTTCGAAAGCATTTTGACTTCGCTGGCGACAACGCCAAAACCTTTCCCTGCCTCTCCGGCACGGGCGGCTTCGATCGTCGCATTGAGCGCGAGGAGATTCGTCTGTGCTGATATGGATTCAATGATGGCAGCCATTTCAGCAATTTGTTTGACGGCGTGATCCAAGACGCCAACATGTGTATCGATCGCGGCCATTCGTGAGCTGATGTGCTGCATAGCAACATTGACGGATTGCATACGCAGCACGCAGGTCGCGGCCTCGCCTTCAACTTGAACAGCCTTTTTGACACTTTCATCGCTTTGGCCATTGAGTTGAACAAAGGATGTCGAGAGCAGCTGAACGGCTCCTACGATCCCGGAAGAACTTTCCGCCATCTCTTTGATGTCATGAGTGACCCAACTGACCCGTGTTGCGCTATCTGAAATGTCGACCGCCATTTTCGCCGCGTTAAAAAAACTGCCGCGCAATCGCTTGACAAACGCATGTCCGAAATCATCGAAAGCTTTGGCTATCTTAGAGGGCAAAGATCCCGATGCCGGCAAGGTAAAGTTGCGGGCTAGGCGCTCCAATTCGCTGCAAATGGCCGCTTCATCGAAAGCAAATTTGTCAATCCGCTGTACAACTGCCCCAGGTGGAGCTTTTTTTACCTTTTTAAATATTCGAAACATAAATGCGTGTCCGCAAGAGTGTTATATCCAACTCTTAAACGAACGATCGGTTCACTTGATTGATTTAGTTCAATTTTTTGAAGAAATTTCTGAATTACTTCTACTCATCTCAAAGAGACAATAAGGCTTGTACTCAGCGTGTCTCTATTCGGCCGCTTTGATTTCTGTCTTCAGCGCGGCGGTTGAGGTCCGTCCGACGCTCGTATAGGCAAAGCCATATTGACCCGCGAGTTCGGCGTTATAGATGTTGCGGAGATCCACCAGCACATCGCCGCGCATGATGCTCCTCAGCCGGGTGAAATCAAGCGCCCGGAACTCATTCCATTCTGTCATGAGAACGACGGCGTCGGCGCCCTCGGCACAGGAATAAGGGTCGGCGGCGAATGTCACATCGCTGAGAAGCTGTTTCGCCTGTTCGACACCCTGCGGATCATAAGCGATCACTTCACCGCCGCCGTCCTGCAAAACGGTGATGATCGTCAGGGCGGGCGACTCGCGCATATCATCCGTGTTTGGCTTGAAGGTCAGGCCAAGGACTGCGATTTTCTTGGCTCTTACTGAGCCGCCGCAAGCCGTGATGATTTTGCGTGCCATGGTGCGCTTGCGATAATCGTTCGATGCTGCCACCACCTCAACGATCCGCAGCGGCGTCCCCGCGTCCTGCCCGGTCTTGATGAGCGCCAAAGTGTCCTTCGGAAAGCAGGAGCCGCCATAGCCCGGCCCCGCATGCAGGAATTTGCCGCCAATGCGATTGTCGAGACCGATGCCCCGCGCGACATCCTGGACATCCGCGCCGACGCTTTCGCACAGATCGGCGATCTCATTGATAAAGGTAATCTTCGTCGCGAGAAAAGCATTTGACGCATATTTGATCAGTTCGGAGGTGCGGCGCGCCGTGAACAGGATCGGCGCCCGGTTGAGATAAAGCGGCCGGTAAACTTCCGTCATCACGGCGCGGGCCCGCTCGTCCTCTGTGCCGACGACAATGCGATCTGGCCGTTTGAAGTCTTCAATCGCCGCGCCTTCACGCAGAAATTCCGGATTGGAGGCAACCGCGAATTCGGCGTCGGGACGTTTCGCGCGGATGATCCGCTCCACCTCATCGCCTGTGCCGACTGGCACCGTCGATTTCGTCACAATGACTGTGAAGCCTTGAATGAATTGTGCGATCTCGGCTGCGACCTCATAAACATAAGTCAGATCGGCATGACCATCGCCGCGACGCGACGGCGTGCCAACCGCGATGAAGACCGCATCGGCCACGGCCACGGCCTCGGCCATACCGGTAACAAAGGACAAGCGCCCCGCATTGCTATTGTTCACGACGAGTTCAGGCAGGCCCGGCTCATAGATCGGCACCTTGCCTTCCTTAAGCGCCGCGACTTTCGCAATATCCTTGTCAACGCATGTCACGACATGACCGAAATCCGCGAAGCAGGCACCCGAAACAAGCCCCACATAGCCGCTTCCAATCATCGCGATGCGCATGGATCATCCTTCATATTCATCAGAACGGTCTTTCAGCTAGCATAGGATGTCCAATCGGCGAAATCCCCCCGCTCATTTGACCCTGCTGGACCGGTTCTATAGTTTTCACCCGCCGAAACCGGTCATTCCCCCGGATGAAGCCTTGCCCCTCCCCGCCCAACCGGCAGAGGTTTTGCCGCATAGGCCCGCGCAATGAATCTTTCCATTCATCAATTCATCTGTTTGTCGGATAATTTCGGCGTTCTCGTGCATGACCCAGCGACGAGGGCGACGGCCGCCATCGATGCCCCCGACGCTCAACCGATTTTGCAAGCTCTCGCCAGCAAGGGCTGGGAGCTGAGCGATATCCTCATCACCCATCATCACTTCGATCATACCCAAGGCATCGCGGGCCTCAAATCGGCCTTTCCGCGCGCGCGCGTCGTGGGACCAGCGCGAGAGGCCGGGAAGATCGCTGGCCTCGATCTGCAAGTCAGCGAAGGCGGCGCTGTGAAGATCGGCTCCGCTGAAGCCATGGTGCTCGAAGTCCCCGGCCATACCTCCGGTCACGTTGCCTATTGGTTTAAAAGCGAAAATCTCTTGTTTTCAGGCGACACGCTCTTTGCGATGGGCTGCGGCCGGGGATTCGAGGAGCCTGCTCCCGTTCTT
>Ga0116230_10000341_pt1 | contig 40409 bp, 38 predicted proteins | sample S1TSphfallax_3_FD_88678 | JGI IMG/M metagenome (GOLD analysis project Ga0116230, IMG submission 88678) | Host-associated microbial communities from peat moss isolated from Minnesota, USA - S1T2_Fd - Sphagnum fallax MG | ecosystem: Host-associated > Plants > Peat moss > Unclassified | place... | reverse complement strand
TTCCGTCGGCACCCTCGTTCGCTGCGAGCCGTCGCTCGTTTCAATCACCTTCAGTTGAAAAAGGGTAGACCATTCGGCGGGTTTCAGCGACCGTCGGCATCGGCGAGTCACCGGGCCTGGCCGTGTTTTTGGGCATCATGGCCGCGTAAGAGCTCAGGCGATCCTCGGCGGAATCGAGCAGCACTTGTCCGTTGCGCGCGATGAAGCGAAGCGCTGCAGGTCTCGCAGCATGGGCTCGACGGAAAAGCTCTCCTCGTTGGTGAAGGCCGGAGGCTTTGCGTCCCCGCCTCACGGCATCGCCGCGGCGAGCGGCTGAATGCATTACAATCCGGCGATTCCAGCAGGGGGTCTCGCCGTGGTGAGTGTGATCAAGCCGGTTGATGCCGCGCGAAAGCCGTCGCTGCGCCGCGGCGCCGCGGTCCTCCTCGAAGTCTTGCGCAGCGAGGGCGTCGAGTACATCTTCGGCAATCCGGGCACGACCGAACTGCCGCTGATCGATGCGCTGCTCGGCGCCCCGGACATTCGCTACGTGTTCGCCCTGCAAGAGGCGAGCGCGGTGGCAATGGCCGACGGCTATGCGCAGGCGGCGCACAAGCCGGGATTTCTGAACCTCCACACGGCCGGCGGATTGGGACACGGCATGGGGAACCTGCTCAATGCCAGCGTCTCCCAAACGCCGCTGGTCGTCACCGCCGGTCAGCAGGACTCCCGCCATACGATCACCGATCCCTTGTTGCTCGGCGATCTCGTGCAGATCGCCCGGCCCGCGGTGAAATGGGCGCAGGAAGTGACGCACGCGGACCAGTTGCCGATCCTGTTGCGCAGGGCTTTCCACGATGCCAACGCCGCGCCCACGGGGCCGGTCTTCCTCTCGCTGCCCATGGATGTCATGGAGGAACTGACGGCCGTCGAGATCGGGCAAGCTTCGATCATCGACCGTCAGCCGGTCGCAGGCTCCTTGGACAAGCTCGCGGCGCAGCTTGCCGCGATCACGCCGGGACGCCTCGCGATCATTGCGGGTGATGAGATCGATCGCAGCGAGGCGTCCGCGGAAGTCGTCGCGATGGCGGAAATGCTCGGTGCGCCGGTGTTCGGCTCCTCCTGGCCCTCGCGCATTCCCTTTCCCACCGCGCATCCGCTCTGGTCCGGCAACATGCCGACCAAGGCCACCGACATCGCCACGAGATTGCGGGATTACGACGCCGTGTTCGCGCTCGGGGGCAAATCCCTGATCACGATTCTGTACACGGAAGGGCCGGTCATTCCCCGCAGTTGCGCCGTCTACCAAATGTCCGCCGACGTCCGCGATCTCGGTCGGACTTACGAGACCCCGTTGTCCGTCGTGGGTGACATCAAGGCCTCGCTGCGCGCGATGCTACCCTTGCTCGCCGCGGCGACGGCACCGCAGGCATCGGCCTATGCAGCGCTGCTCCATGCGGCCGGCGTCCGGCGCAGCGAGCAGCGGGCGCGGCTCGCGGCGGCGGCCGCCGCACAATTCGACGCGCCCGTGATTACACCGCTGGTCGCGGCGCAAGAGGCTGCCCGAGCCATGGGTGCGCGGGTCGCGATCGTGGACGAGGCCATCGCAACCTCGCTGCATCTGCGCCAGTTTCTCTCGAGCGCGTCGGCGCGGCAGTATTCCTTTTTGCGGGGTGGGGCGCTTGGCTGGGGGATGCCCGCGGCGGTGGGTTGTTCGCTCGGACTCGGCCGAGAACCCGTCGTGAGTCTGGTGGGTGATGGCGCGGCCTTGTACTCTCCGCAGGCGCTGTGGACCGCGGCTCACGAGCGATTGCCGGTGACCTTCGTCGTCATGAACAACCGGGAATACAACGTCCTCAAGAACTTCATGAAGGGGCAGGCGGATTACCTCTCGACCCGGACGAATCGCTTCATCGCGATGGACATCACCGAGCCCGCGGTCGACTACCAAGCCTTGGCGCGGTCCATGGGCGTGACCTCGCGACGCATCACGCGCGCCGCCGAGATCGTTCCCGCATTGGAGGCGGGAATCCGTTCGGGAGAACCCAATCTCGTGGAAATCATGATCAGCGCCGGCACGCCGTGAAACCCGTCGTGCCAGCCACCCCGCAGGTGCAAGTCGAAAGCGAACGCGTCAAGGTCACGGAATGGCGCTTCGCGCCGGGTGCCGAGACCGGGCATCACGTCCATGAGTACGACTACGTCGTCGTCCCATTGACCAGCGGCATCCTGCGGCTGGAGGAGCCCACGGGCGTGCGCGAGGTCACGCTCGTGGCCGGGGTATCGTACGCACGCGATCGCGGAGTCGCCCACAATGTCATCAATGCGAACGACCACGAGTTCCGCTTCATCGAGATCGAGCTGACAGGCCGCTGAGGCCCGCATTATCGGCCGAGTGCCCCCCATGTGCCGGCCGATCCTCAGCCCAGATCGGGCTGCGTCGCTTGATAGCTGGGCAGGGCCTGAATTCGCTGCCACCAGTCGGCAAATCCCGGCACGGCGAACAGCGCGTCCTTGTCCGGCGTCAACGACAGATAAAACGCGATCGGCGCCAGAAACAAATCGGCGAGGCTCAAGTCGCCGGCGATGAACGGCGAGTGGCCTTTCGTGTCCATGGCCAACTTCAACACGATCCGGCCTTTGGCGAGGCCGTCGGCCCGCGCCGCATCGTTCTTTCCGCCGACGAAGTCCGGAAACAGGTGGTAGGCGCAGACCCCGCCCAAGAGCGCCGCATAACCATAGGAGTCGATGAGGCCGATGACCATATCCATGCGCGCCCGGTCCTTCGGGGTGCCGGGGATCAGCGATTTGCCGGGCAGAACGTCGTTGAGATATCGCGTGATCGCCACGGTTTCCAAGATCCGTACCCCGTCATGCTCGAGCACCGGGACTTTGCCGAACGGGTGGCGCTGCAAATGCTCGGGCGATCGCGGCTCGCCTTTCAGCACGTTCAAGGGCACTTGCTTGAAATCGGTGAACGCCTTTTCGGCCAGCAGCATTTTGACCGTCCGCACGTAGGTAGATCCATCGAAGCCCCAAAGAATCATGTCGGACATGGCGAATACTCCAAAAGAGTTGAATGTGGGCTCGTTTCGCGTAAAAAGCTAGCCGTGGATGCGTGTTTCGCTGCCTATGGAACGACATCGGCACCCGCGCCCATCTGCACGGATAGTTCGATCATCAGGAGACTGACCATGGCGAATCCCTTGCCCGCAGCGGCACTCGATCAATTGTTCCGCACCGCACGAACCCCCAATGACTGGCTGCCACAGCCCGTCGAGGAGGAAACCGTACGTGCCCTCTACGATTTGTTGAAGTGGGGTCCGACGTCGGCCAATTCCTCGCCCGCGCGCTTCGTCTGGGTGCGCAGCCCCGAGGGCAAGGCGCAACTGGCGTCGCTCGCGATGGAAGCGAACCGTCCGAAGATCCTGGCGGCGCCGGTCACCGTGATCATCGGACACGACCTGGATTTCCCGGACACGATGCCGAAACTATTTCCCGCCCGTGGCGAGATGATGCGGCAGATGTTCAAGCAGCCGGGGGTCGGGGAAGTCTCCGCCGTGCGCAACGGCACGCTGCAGGGTGGTTACCTCATCGTCGCCGCACGGGCGCTGGGTCTCGACTGCGGGCCCATGTCGGGATTCAACAATGCGGGCGTCGATCAAGCGTTCTTTGCCGGCACGCAAATTCGCTCCAACTTCATCTGTTGCCTCGGCCATGCCAAGCCCGAGTCCATTTATCCGCGCAATCCCCGCTTGAGCTTCGAGGAGGCGGGTCGCTTTGCCTGAGGCACCGACTGCACGGTCTACGGCGACGCCGGTCGACGGAGGGCCACGATGCGACTCCTGAGAGTCGGCGCGCGCGGGGCAGAGCGCCCCGCGGCCGTGGATGCCGAAAATGCGCTGCGCGATTTGAGCGGGGTCGTCACGGACCTGACCCCCGAGTGGTTGCAAGCGGGCGGCCTTGCTTCGCTCCGTGACCTGGACCTGAGCTCCCTGCCGACGCTGCCCACCGCCTCCCGGATCGGGACGCCGGTCTCGCGCACGGGCAAGGTCGTCGGCGTGGGCTTGAATTACCGGGACCATGCAGCCGAGTCCGGCATGGATCTTCCGAGCGAGCCGGTCCTGTTCCTCAAGGGCGGTCACACGGTGCAAGGTCCCGACGACGAGGTGCATATTCCGCGGGGCTCGATCAAGACTGATTGGGAAGTCGAGCTTGGCGTCGTGATCGGTCGCCGCGCGCAATACGTCGCCGAAACGGATGCGCTCTCGTTCGTCGCGGGCTACGCCGTGTGCAACGATCTGTCCGAGCGGGGATTCCAGCTGGAACGCGGGGGACAATGGGACAAGGGCAAGAATTGCGCGACCTTCCTGCCCTTCGGCCCCTGGCTGGTCACGCCGGACGAGGTCGCCGATCCGCAGGCGCTCGCGCTCTGGCTCGAGGTCAACGGCACGCGTCGTCAAGCTTCTTCGACCGCCAACATGGTGTTCGGCGTCCGCTATCTCGTGCATTACATCAGTCAATTCATGCCGCTGGAGGCGGGCGACATCATCAGCACCGGCACCCCGGCCGGCGTGGGCCTGGGTCTCAAACCGCCGCAGTATCTCAAGGCCGGCGATACGATCCGCGCGGGCGTACAGGGGCTCGGTGAACAGACGCAGCGCGTGATCGACAGCCCGCGCTAGCGAACGGCCCGACCCGCTCACCGTTCGGTGGTGAAGCGCCGGCCATCATCGCTGAGGAGTATTTGCACGCCAAGATAGCTCATGTACTCCGGCTGGCCCTGGGAAAAGCCATTGACGCTGCGGCCGACCATAAGGAGGCCGATCACCCCCGGCCGAAATTTGAAACGGCCGCCGAGATCGAGTGTCGTGAAATGCGGGCCGGCACCGCGCGCATGATCATCGTAGATCTCGCCCTCCAATTCCAAGCGATCGCTGACCGAACGCCCGACGGCGAAACCAACGATGCGCTCCTTGGCGGCCTGTCCGAAGGCGTAGTACCCGACCTCGAGATCGACATCCAGAGGTCCGAGCTTGCGGTAGATCTCGACGGGTAAGAAGTAGCGAGGCCCGGCGTCGGCCACCCCGTCGGTCCGCGCGAGGCGGGTGCCCGCGGTTTCGACTTGCGGAAAGATCGAGGCCTGCCAGCCATCCTCGCCCTGGTCGAGGAACCGCCATTTGATCCCGGGGTAGCCATTGCCCCAGCCTCCGTGCGTGGGCGCGCCGCTCGCGGTATCGATGACGTAAGGCATTTCGTAGGTGAGCTGAATCCGGTCGCCGACGCCGAAGTTCAGGTCTATTTGGGGTATCTGATAGGACGCAAAGCCACGCGCCAGCGTCTGCATCGAACCGAGATTGATCTCCCAGTTGGCATCGCCCGGCGTTCCGGGATCATTGGTGAGAAACGGTGGACCGGCTTGCGCGCGGCCTGTGCGCGGCGCGACTAAAAAACCACACAAGATCAGCAGGACGCCCACGCTCGCGGGCGTGAGGACTCCCTGGACGCGCTTCATTGCAAAACGATGACACCGCTTCAACGTCATTCGATCGAGAGTACAAGGCCCCGGGAGCGCGATGTCACGATTTTGTCATGAAAATTGCAAAGAATGTTCGTCTCGTCTGTTTCTTCTTCTATCAACAAGAGTACAAAATATGTCTAGGGATTCTGTTGCGCCGTTGCATCGATCACTGCGGGTGGCGATCGCCACCATCCTCACGCTCGCCGCTGCCGCCACGGCCCATGCCGCGGACGCGGATGCAACCGCCGCCGATACCTCGAAGACCCCGACACCGGATCAAGTCAACCTGGGAACCGTGGGTGCGGCAAGCGGCGCCGCTGTCGAGATCGTCGTGACCGCCCAGCGGGATTCGGTCGAAGCCATCGCGCCGGTCCAGGCAAATCTCAGCGCCACCGAACCACAATCGGTGATCTCGCAGGCATTCATCGAGGACTCCGTGCCGCCGACGGGCACGTTCAACAGCATCCTGACGATCGCGCCGGGCGTGACGACCCAGCCCTCGCCGAATGGCCCCGGCCTTGCCGACACGACCACGGTGATTCGCGGCTTCCAGGACAACCAGTACAACGTGACCTGGGACGGCATCCCGTTCGGTGATACGAACGATCCCTCGCACCATTCCACCGCCTATTTTCCGTCCGGCATGATCGGTGGTGCCGTCATCGAGCGCGGTCCTGGCAACGCCAGCAACCTCGGACAGTCCACGTTCGGCGGCAGCGTCAACTTGTTTTCGAAGGCGCCGTCGGACACCGAACACGTTGATGTATTCGGCTCCTACGGCACCTGGCAAACGAAGCTCTACGGGCTCGGTTACGAGAGCGGCAAAATCGCGAGCCTCAACGATGCGACCCTGCAATTCCAATATCAAGGCACGCGCTCGAACGGTTATCTGACGTACAACACGCTCGAAGGCGACAACGGCTTCGCGAAATTTCGCACCAAGTTTGCAGGTTCGACCACCTTGACCGTTTTCGCGACCTATAACAGCGAGCGGCAGGGCCTCAGCGACGGCTCGAATGGCGCGACCTTGGCGCAGGCCGCGCTGTTCGGCAAGAATTACGATCTGAACGACGACCCGAACAGCCAGGGTTATTACGCGTACAACCAAATCGAAAAGACCACCGACATGGAGTACATCCGTCTGCAGACCGATTGGGGCGGCGGTATTCAGACCGATAACAATCTGTACTCGTACTATTACGATAACGAGACCGTGTCCGGGGACGATTCCTCCGGGTTCTTGGGCGTCGGACAGCCGCTCGATCCCAATGCACAGCCGAATGGCACGGCGCCGACTCCGACGACCACGGCGCCGAATGACGTCCCGGGTTATTACAAGCTGAACCACTACCGCGTGACCGGCGATATCTTCAAAGGCACGCTGCAGACCGATCCCGGTTTGTTGCGCGCCGGTATCTGGTTGGAGAAGTCCTACACGCGACGCACGATCGACTTTCTGGATCTCACGACGGGCACCCCGGATTACAGCCAGGAATCGCCGCCGGCCGGCTTCCCCGACATCCCCGACAACATCAAGTACCTGCAATGGTCGAGCTGGAAACAGTTTCAGCCGTTTGCCGAGTTCGAATGGGCCGCCGGACCGGGCCTGACCGTGACGCCTGGCATCAAGTACCTGCATTTCACGCGTGATCTCGATGCGCCGATCAACCAGGGTTCGCGGGAGCCGGATTACACGTCCGAGACCTTCACGCACACGACGCCGTACCTGACCGTAAACCAGCGTTTCGGGGACAATGATTCGGCTTACATCCAATTCGCACAGGGCTTCCAGGTTCCCATCCTCGAGAACTTTCAGGTCAAGCATGCGCAAGTCGTTCCGTCCAACGAGGCGCCGGCGCCGGAAACGACGACCAATTATCAGCTGGGCTTCGTCCACAAGGACAAGCGCTTCACCTGGGACGCGGACGTCTATTACATCAACTTCAACAACATCATCGAACAGACCAATTCTCCGGCCGGTACGGCGGTGTATTTCAACGGCGGCGGCGCGGTTTACAAGGGCATCGAAGGTGAAGCGACCTATCTGCTCGACGGCGGCTTCTCGGTGTTCGCGAGCGGCGGCCTGATCAGTGCGCGCTACAAGGCCGGCAACGCGACCTACAGCAACGACAACAATCAACTGGCAGTCGGTGGCCCCCTAACCGGCAACATCCCTCTCGTGCCGCAGAGCACCTTGGCGGGTGGGTTGCTGTACAAGGCCCACAACGTCGTTTCCTCCTTGATCTACAATCGCGTGGGCGCGCAGAACATGTTCGGCGACCAGAACGCGTATCCGCAGTACGACGTGAAGGCCTACGCAAACATCGACTGGAACACCTCGTATACGTTCGAGAACGTCATCCCGGACGTGCAGAAGCTCAAAATCCAGTTCAGCATGTTCAACGTCGCCAACAGCCGTCAGGTGACCTTCATCACCCCGGGCGCCCAGGCGCCGACGTTATCGAACGACGAGTACCAATGGCAGGCGCCGCGCAGCTTCATGGTTTCGTTCCGCGCGACGTTCTAAGTTCTGGCTGCGATGTCGATTGCTGCGGCGGCCCCATGCCGGGCTGCCGCGGCTCTTCCGGGCGCCCCGCGTTGGATGACCGCAGTCCATCGTGCGGAGAACGTAGCGATGGAATTGACAGGCGAGCGCCCTGCCCGGGAGACTCGCGTCGATGAGGGGGCCGCTAAAAGCTATCGCCAAGGCCGATTTACCGACCAAGATCTGCCCCAGCTGCGGCCGCCCATTCACCTGGCGTAAGAAGTGGGCCCGCGACTGGAACCAGGTCAAGTACTGCTCCCGGCGTTGCGGCGGCGCACGGTCCCGGGCATGAGCGCGCTGCGGATCGTTCTCGGGGACCAGCTGTCGCTCGACATCGCCGCCCTCACGGATCTCGATGCCGGGTGCGACACCGTGCTCATGATGGAGGTGCAAGAAGAGGGCACCTACGTCCGGCACCACCAGCAAAAGATCGTGCTCGTCCTCTCGGCGATGCGGCATTTCGCCGACCTGTTGCGCGGGCGCGGCGTGCGGGTCGATTACGTCGAGTTGGACCACGGGGACAACACCGGCGCGTTGGCGAGCGAGGTCGTGCGGGCGGTGGGCCGACATCGGCCCACCCGGATCATCGTCACGGAAGCCGGTGAATGGCGGGTCCAGGCGAGCATCGAGCGGTGGGCGTCCCTGACGGGGGTACCCGTCGACGTGCGTTCGGACGATCGATTCTTTGCCTCGCATGCCCGCTTCGCGGCCTGGGCGGGCGGGCGTCGCACGTGGCGCATGGAACATTTCTACCGCGAGATGCGCCGTGAACATCAGATCTTGATGGACGAGGGGCAGCCGGCGGGAGGGGAATGGAACTACGACAGCGACAATCGCAAGCGCCTGCCGCAAGGAACGGCGCCGCCGACGCGGGCTCGATTTTCGCCCGATGCCACGACGCAAGCGGTTCTGTCGCTCGTCGAGCGCCACTTCCCGGAACATTTCGGTTCGCTCGAGGCCTTCGGCTGGCCAGTCACCCGCGCCGACGCCTTGGTCGCGCTGCAGGCGTTCATCGCGGAAGCGCTGCCTGACTTCGGTGACTACCAGGACGCGATGAAGGCGGGCGCGCCTTTTCTGTTTCACTCCTTGCTGTCACCGGCCTTGAATCTCGGCCTCTTGTCGCCCCGGGAGGTGTGCGCCGCAGCGGAAGCCGCCTGGCGGGCGGGAACGGCCCCCCTGAATGCCGTGGAAGGATTCGTGCGGCAGATCTTGGGATGGCGCGAGTACGTGCGCGGAGTCTACTGGACCTGGATGCCGGGCTATGCGGAACGGAACGGCCTGGAGGCGACTCGAACGCTTCCGGAGTTCTATTGGACCGGTGAGACGACGATGCGCTGCCTGCGGGAGGTCATCGAGGACACGCGAAAGTATGCCTATTCGCATCACATTCAGCGACTCATGGTGACGGGGAATTTTGCGCTGCTGGCCGGCGTCGCGCCGCGGGAGATCGAGCGCTGGTATCTTGCCGTCTACGCCGATGCCTACGAATGGGTGGAAATGCCCAATACGCTCGGCATGGCGGTGTTCGCCGACGGCGGACAAATGGCGTCCAAACCCTATGCCGCATCCGGCGCCTACATCGATCGCATGTCCGACTTTTGCAGCGGCTGCGCCTACGAGGTCAAGCTCAAGACCGGTCCCACGGCCTGCCCCTTCAATTATCTGTACTGGGCGTTCTTGATTCGACACGAACAGCGGCTCGCGACGAATCCCCGGATGGCGATGCCTTACCGCACGCTCGCGAAGTGGCCGCGCGAGCGCGTGCTCGCGGTGCTCGCCGAGGCCGACGCGTTCCTGGCGACGCTCGCCCCATGATTCAGGTCGTTTGGTTCAAGCGTGATTTGCGCACGATCGACCACCGGCCCCTCGCCGAGGCGGCGCGGGCGGGACCGGTCCTGCCGCTCTACGTGGTCGAGCCCGCGTACTGGCGTCTGCCCGATACTTCCGCCCGCCAATGGGTCGCCGTCCGTTCCGCCTTGGTGGAGCTCTCGGCCCGCCTGGCCATGTTGGGCGCTCCGTTGATCGTGCGCACCGGATCGGTGGTCGAGGTGCTGGCAAAGATCCACGCGGTCGCGAGAATCAGCCGGGTATTGGCGCACGAGGAAACCGGCAACCTCTGGACGTACCAACGTGATACCGAGGTCCACGCGCTGTGCCGGCGTCTGGAGATTCCGCTGCGCGAATACAGTCAAACGGGGGTCATACGCGGTGCGCGGGCACGCGATCGCTGGGCATCGCATTACGAGCGATTCGTCGGCGAACCGCTGGTCGCGGAACCGCTGCGTCTCGCCAGCGTGCCCACCGCCCGGATCGCGGCGATTCCGTCGGCGGATGCGCTGGGGCTCGGCGACGATGGCTGTGCCGACCCGCAATCGGGAACCCGACAGTCCGGCCTTGCGCTCATCGAGAGTTTCCTTGCCGGTCGAGGCGCCGACTATCGGCGCGGCATGTCCAGTCCGCTGCTCGCCGAGCACTGCTGTTCCCGGTTGTCGGTTGCCCTCGCGACGGGCGCACTCTCCGTGCGCGAGGTGCTGCAGCGAATCCATGGCGCCCGGCAGGAACTCGCGAGCCTGCCGCCGACGCAACGACCTCTCCCCGATGGGGCTCTGCGCAGCCTCGTCTCGCGTCTCTTTTGGCGGGGTCATTTCATGCAAAAGCTGGACAGCGAACCGGAGTTGGAGCAGCGTGCCTTCCATCCCCTGCACGAGCAGGCGCGGGCGCCGACGGCCTCGGACTCGCCGACTCTCGCCGCCTGGGCGACGGGTCGGACGGGCTATCCGTTTTTCGATGCCTGCATGCGCAGCTTGATCGTCACCGGCTGGCTCAATTTCCGGATGCGCGCGATGCTGCAGTCCTTCGCGAGCTATCAGCTCGCACTCGATTGGCGCGGCACGGGGGAACGACTCGCGCGCCTGTTCACCGACTATGAGCCCGGCATCCACTGGCCGCAGGTGCAGATGCAGTCCGGACAGACGGGCATCAACGTGCCGCGGATGTACAACCCGATCAAACAGGGGCTCGATCAGGATCCCGAGGGCCATTTCACCCGCCGATGGGTGCCGGAATTGGCCCAGGTTCCCTTGGAAGTTCTCCAGACGCCGTGGCTTGCCGGCATCACGGCGCAGTCCGGATATCCGGCGCCGCTCGTCGATCACGCGACCGCAGTGCGCGAGGCGCGAGCGCGGCTCACGGCCGTGCGGCAGACGGCGGGTTATCGCGAAGCCGCCCTGGCCGTGCTCCACAAGCACGGCAGCCGCGGCCGCCGTTTGGAGCAGGGGAGACGCCCCGCGCGCGCGCGGGTCACGGCCAAGCCGCAGGGCCCGGATCAGATGAGTCTTTTCGGTGCGGGCGAGGTCGCCGCGCCCATGGACGGGACACCGGGGCTTACCGGCCGCACCGGGCGTTTGCGCAGCACGTCGAGATAGAGCGTCGGCGCCGGCTTTCAAGAGTCCGCGTGTAAAAATTCTCGAGGCGCGCAGCGCCCTGGGATTCTGTGCAGAAGCCGCCGCTCGATTCCGGGCAGAAGCTGCCGTGGGCGGCCCTTGAATTATTTACCGCTGTCCTAATTGTCATGGCGCGTCGGCAAGCGCGGCGCGAATTACACAAGGAGACCGCCATGAGCAATGTATCTTCGCGACAAGACCCCTGGACGCTGGTGCCGCGGCTACAGGAGGAGATCAACCGATTGTTCGGCAACGTGCATCAAAGCGACAGCAGCTCCGCCACGGCGTCGTGGGTGCCTCCGGTCGATATCTACGAGTATGTCGATCGGTTCGAATTGTACGTCGACGTGCCCGGCGTCGATCCCAACAAGGTCGAACTCACGCTCGATGGGGGAGTTTTGACGCTCTCCGGTCAGCGCAAAGAGCCCAATGGCCAATCCCAAGCTCAGGCCCAAGCCGAGGAGCCGCAGTATCGGCGCGTCGAGCGCGGGGTCGGACACTTCTATCGGCGCTTCGTGTTGCCGGATACGGTGGACGGCGAGAAGGTCAACGCGGCCGGCAAGGATGGCGTGCTGAGAGTCACGATTCCGAAGCAGCCGAAGGCCATGCCCCGACGCATTCAGATCGATGCCTGAGCGGCTCGCTCGACATCGACGGTCCGGCAGCCTCGACCTGGGTCCGGGACGGTGATCCCGGATCCCCGCCTCACGGGCGATAGCGCAATGCGTCGACCATCAGGGCGAATGCGGTCGAGGCGTGCCGGCGGCTCGGATAATAAAGATGGTATCCGGTGTAGGGAGGGCACCAATCGACCAGCACGCGCTTGAGGCGGCGCTTCGCAAGATGCGTCCGTGCCAGGTCCTCGGGGAGATAGGCAAGTCCGAAGCCCGCGAGGGCGGCCTCGAGCATCTGTGGCGTGCCGTTGAACGTCAACTGCCCTTCGACGCGCACCCGCAGCTCACGCTGGTTTCTCTCGAACTCCCAGGCATACAGCCCACCATGCGTGGGTAGGCGCAAATTGATGCAGTCGTGCTGCACGAGGTCCTGGGGCAGCTTCGGTTCGGGACGTTTCTTGAAGTAGGCGGGCGCGCCGACGACCGCCATGCTGCTGTCCGGTCCGATACGCACGGCGACCATGTCCTTCGCGACCTGTTCGCCGGCACGGACGCCCGCGTCATAGCGGGCGGCGACGATGTCGGTGAGTCCGTAGTCGGTGATGATTTCGATCTTGATCTCCGGATAGCGGCGCAAAAACGGCACGAGCTTGGGCCACAGCAGGTGATCGGTTGCGTAGTCGGTCGACGTGATCCTGATCGTGCCGCTCGGTTGATCGCGCAGCTCCTGCAGCGATCCGAGTTCCCGTTCCACGTCGTCGAGGCGAGGGGCCACCGTGTTGAGCAGTCTTTCTCCCGCCTCGGTGGGCGCCACGCTGCGCGTGGTACGCGTCAGTAATCGCAACCCCAGTCGCGTTTCCAGATCGCGGATGAGGTGGCTCAGGGAGGACTGCGAGAGTCCCAAGCTGGCGGCCGCCCGCGTGAAGCTGCGCTCACGCGCGACGGTGACGAAGGCCACGAGATCGTTGAGATTGGTTCTCTGCATCTATGCGTCCTGGCCATAAGAGCATTCGGAGTATAGCGTCTAGTCACCGAGAACGAACGCGCTAGCATGGTCCTCGTCGGGCGAATCCCAAGGCTCGGCGCAAGGAGATACGATGAACATCCAGCGAAACGGCTCGCAGCCCGCGATCCGGGGCCCGGCGGAAAACTTCACCGGCAGCGTGCGGATCGAACCCCTGTTTCAATCGCCCGGACCGGCCCTCTTCGGCGGAGCCGCCGTGACCTTCGAGCCGGGTGCGCGCTCGGCGTGGCACACCCACCCCTGCGGACAGACCTTGATCGTGACCGCCGGACTCGGCTGGACGCAGTGCTGGGGCGAGGCGCGCGAGGAGATTCGGCCGGGAGACGTCATTACCTGCCCGCCCGGCAAGAAGCACTGGCACGGTGCGACCCTCACCACGGCGATGACCCATATCGCGATTCAGGAATCCCTGGCCGGCAAGAACGTCGAGTGGCTGGAAAAGGTTTCCGATGTGCAATACCTCGGGACGGAGTCGCCGTCATGAGCCGCCTGACCCCGGTCGAGTTTTCATTCACCGACCAAGTGGCCCTGGTCACGGGCGCCGGTTCGGGCCTCGGGCTCGCGACGGCAGCCGTCCTGTGGCTGTGCAGCGACGCGGCGAGCTATGTCACCGGTCAGTCCTTGTCCGTGGACGGTGGCTTCACCATGCGCTGAGGCGCGCGAATTCTTCAGCGCAGGTAACGGAAGGTCGTGGCGCCGTCGAGCTTGCGGATGCGCAGGGGGCGCAACACCTCGGGATCCATGAGTCTCGCGTTGATCCCCATGCGTTCGACCGTAGGGTCCACCGCGGCCCAATGGGTGACACAGCCGCAGTTCTTGCAGCGATGAAAAGCGAGGGATCGCTCGCCCCACAAATAGGTGTCGGTGGCGCCCGCCGGCGCGAGAATCTTGACGTCTTTGGGCGCGTAATAGGCCCAGAGCACGCCATAACGCCGGCAAATCGTGCAATTGCAATCCGTCAGATGCGGCGGGGGCGCCGCGACTTGCAGGTGCACGGTGCCGCAATGGCAGGTGGCGTCGATGATCGGTTGCATGGGATCGCGCGGGTGATGGATAGGACGGCGTTCGGGTCGCTGCTCGACTTTTTCTCGCCCTAGTTTACTGCCGCTCGCGCGACCTGGCTACCGCGTGTTCATGGACCCCGTTCGGAGGGGTGGCAGCCTCGATCGCGCCGGGAGCGACGCAGGCGGCGACGCGCATCGACAAGAACGGCCGACCTGTAATAGTGTGGGGTCTCGCGGCTGGCGGGCGCTGGACTCCGGGACGGAGTTCTTGCAAGACAACAAGGTAAGACGTTCCGATGACGCAGTACGTGCTATCGCTAGACCAAGGGACGACCAGTTCCCGGGCCATCCTGTTCACGCATGACGGCAAAATCGCCGGGATCGCCCAACAGGAATTCACCCAGCACTTCCCCCAATCCGGCTGGGTCGAACACGATCCGATGGACATCCTCACGACGCAGTTGAACGCCGCGGTGGAGGTCTTGGCGCGCGCGCGCCTGCGCCCCCGCGACGTGGTGGCTCTCGGGATCACGAATCAGCGGGAGACCGCGCTCGTCTGGGACCGGGAGACGGGAACCCCGATTTACAACGCGATCGTCTGGCAGGACCGGCGCACCGCGGATTCGTGCGAACGACTCAAGGGCGAAGGCAAGGAAGCCACGATCCGCGGGAAGACCGGGCTGCTGCTTGATCCTTATTTTTCGGCCACCAAAGTGGCATGGATACTCGACCATGTCGGCGGTGCGCGTGCACGCGCTGCGCAAGGCAAGCTCGCCTTCGGCACGGTCGACAGCTGGCTCATTTGGAATCTGACCAGTGGCAAGCGTCACCTCACTGACCGGACGAACGCCTCGCGTACGCTGCTCTACAACGTCGTCGAGGATCGTTGGGATGCGGAGTTGCTGCGCCTGTTCGACATTCCCGAGAGCCTTCTGCCCGAGGTCGTCTGGTCGAGCGAGCGGGTGGGCCGGGTCAGCACGACCCTGGGACTCGCCGATATCGAGATCGCCGGCATTGCCGGGGACCAACAAGCGGCACTCTTCGGCCAGCTGTGCGTCGATCCGGGCGATGCCAAGAACACCTATGGGACGGGTTGCTTCCTCTTGCAGAACACCGGCCACGAATTCACGCTCTCGCGTGAAAATCTGATCACGACGATGGCGTGCAGCCTCGATCGCCGGCCGCACTATGCGCTCGAAGGCAGCGTGTTCATCGGTGGCGCGGTGGTGCAGTGGCTGCGCGACAAGATGCAATTCTTCGACAAGGCACCCGACGTCGAGAAGATCGCGCAATCGGTCGCCGATTCCGGCAATCTCGTGCTCGTGCCGGCCTTCACCGGCTTGGGGGCACCGCATTGGGATCCGTACGCGAGCGGCATGTTGATCGGCTTGCAACGCGATACGGAGATCGGACACATCGCACGCGCGGCGCTCGAAAGCATCGCCTTCCAGGTGGCCGATGTCCTGCTCGCCATGCAGAAGGACACGGGAACTCGCTCACCGCGACTGCGCGCCGACGGGGGCGCCGCCGCCAACGACATGCTGATGCAATTTCAGGCCGACGTGCTCGGCATCGCCGTCGAACGTCCCGCGATCTTGGAAACGACGGCTCAAGGGGCCGCGTATCTCGCCGGACTCGCCGCGGGATACTGGAAAGATGTCGCCGAGATCGCGGCCACGCGGCCGGCGCCGCAGGTGTTCGAGCCGCGAGCGGATCGGACGCGAGCCGAGCGCCAATACAGACGTTGGCAGGATGCCGTGCAGCGCGCCAAGGGCTGGAACAAGGGCGTCGCTTGAACCGAGCGCACATGCTCGCCCGAATCGCGCGGCGCCAAGAACCCTGGGACATCCTCGTCATCGGCGGCGGTGCCGTTGGGGCCGGCATCGCCGTCGACGCGAGCTCCCGCGGTCTTGCGGTGCTGCTCGTGGAGCGTGAGGATTTCGGCAAGGGAACCTCGAGCCGTTCGACCAAGCTCGTCCACGGTGGGGTACGTTACCTGGAACAGGGGAACATATCCCTGGTCATGGAAGCCCTCAAAGAGCGCGGACTATTGCTGCGCAACGCGCCTCACATCGTCCACGACCTGCCCTTCGTCGTCCCGAATTATTCGTGGTGGGAGGCGCCGTTCTACGGCATCGGCATGAAGGTCTACGATCTGCTCGCCGGCAAATACAATTTCGGCAAGTCGCGCGTCTTGTCCTTGAACGAGACGCTGGAGCGACTGCCGACGATTCAGCGCGAGGGCTTGCGGGGCGGCGTGCTCTATCACGACGGCCAGTTCGACGACACCCGCTTGCTGATTCACCTGCTTGCCACCGCCGTCGATCACGGCGCGACCGTCGTCAATTACACCGAGGCGGTCGATTTTTTACGCGACGAGGGCGGCTTCGTGGCCGGTGCCGTGCTGACCGACCGGGAGGCCCGGACGAATCACGACGTCCGCGCCAAAGTCGTCGTCAACGCGACGGGCATTTTCACGGACGATACCCGTCGCCTGGCGCAGCCGGGTTGCGAGACGATGGTGACGCCGAGCCAGGGCATCCACCTCGTGCTCGATCGGTCCTTTCTGAAGGGGGACAACGCGATCATGGTGCCTCGCACCAGCGACGGGCGCGTGCTGTTCGCGATTCCCTGGCATGACCGTACGCTCGTCGGCACCACCGACACCTTGATCGACACCTCCAGCTACGAACCTCTTCCGCTCGAGGAGGAGATCGAGTTCGTGCTCGACACGGCGCGGGAGTATCTGAGCCGGCCCCCCGCGCGTGCCGACGTCTTGAGCATTTACGTCGGCATCAGACCGCTGGTCAGTGCGCCGGGCGGGGGCGAGGGCAAGACCTCGGCGCTGTCTCGTGGCCACACGATTCATGTCGACAATTCCGGCCTGGTGAGCATCGTCGGCGGCAAGTGGACGACCTACCGCCACATGGCCGAGGACTGCGTCGATCATGCCATCACCTTGGGAGCCCTGTCGGAGACGCCCTGCGTGACGGCGGACCTTAAGATCCACGGCTATCACCCGGATTCCACCACGCTGGGGGCGCTGGGGGTCTACGGCAGTGATGCTGACGGCGTGCTTGCGATCGCCAACGAACGCGCCGACTACGCCGCGCGCCTGCATCCCGAACTGCCCTATATCGCCGCCGAGATCGTCTGGGGCGTGCGCCACGAGATGTCCCGCACGCTCGACGATGCACTGGCGCGTCGCACGCGGGCATTGCTGCTGAACGCACGCGCGAGCATCGCGATCGCCCCACGGGTGGCCGCGCTGATGGCCGCCGAGTTGGGACGCGATGCGGCCTGGATCGCGGCGCAGGTGTCCGCGTTCACGGCGCTCGCGCGACAATACGTGCTGGAGCCCGTCCGGGCTCCGTCGGTGGCGACGGCCGCCGCCGCCGACTGAGGCGTGATCCCCGATCGGCGAGTTCGCGAACGGGCCATGCCATCGAGCCGGCCCGCGCGATCAGGGCAGCGTGGCGGTCACGGCGTCGGCCACCACCAAGCTGCTGATTCGGCCATCGACCTCTGCGGTCACATCAAAGTAGACATCTTGCCAATGCACGCCATTCCACAGGGTGACGCCGTGCACCACATCGTAGAAGCGGCCATTGCTGCCGCGAACCTCCGTATCGCGGGTCTTGAGCAGAATGTGCTTGTCCTCGAGAATATCCTGCTCCTCGTGCCGGCTCATCACGCGATAGGCCGTTTCCTCGGTCTTGCCATTCCCGCCACGCTTCAGCGAATCCATCAGTCCGTCGGCAATCTTGGACTCGAGCCGGGCGGCATCGCCCTTCAGGCAATCGTGTCGCAAGCGATGGGCCTCGACAGCCGTAAAGTCAATTTTCAGCACTTCATCGATTTTCTCGAGCGCAGTGGCGCAATCTTTGCCTTTGGCCGCGACGTTCGCCTGTTCGATCAGCGGGGAAATGGTCTGACTCAATGCATCCCACTGCTGCGTGAACGGATAAGCGGTGCGCATGGCGGTGAAATCGACGGTCGTGTCGCCCGCGGCGGCCCGCGCGGTCAAGTCGTCATAGGTGGCTTGAAATTGTCGACGCTTGGCCAACAGCGCCGCGGTCTGTTCCGCATCCGGCGCGCGGTCTCCGAGCGAGTGTCGCTGGCAATCCCCGCTGTTCCAATTGGCGTCGAAATGATCCGCGGTAAATTTGATCTGACCCGTATAGTGGAATTGTGTATTGGTGAAGCTGCCGTTCCCGTCCGCATCGACGGTCCCGGTGAACGGCCGGACGTTTGCGTGGTTATGAATGACGCCCGCGAGGGTGTCGCCGGATACCGTGATGGTCATGATCGAAACATGGCGACAGTTTGGCCCGGAGGGAGGTATCTGCCCGATCCAGTTGCCGTCGAATGGGCCGGCCATCGCCGGTCTGCATGCCAGGGTCAGCGTCGCCACGATCAGTCCCGTCAGTATTCTCATGAAAGCTTCTCCAGATATCGGCGGTCATAGTGGCTGAACGTCGCGAGTGTCCCGCCCGCGGTCAGGGCGTCGCCGACGCCAGGGTGTCGATGGCCGCCATACGACTCTTGTGCCCGTCGACGAAGCTGCTGACGTCGAAATAAAGCGTCTTGATCGTCGCGCCATCACCTCCGGAAGTTCCCTGAACCTCGTCATAGAAGCGCCCGTCGCTGCCGCGCACTTCCGTCTGGCGCACCTTCAAGACGAGCTGCCGGTTCGCGAGCACGTCCAATTCTTCCCGCTCGGTCATCACCCGGTACGCGGTGCGTTCCGAATTGCCGTCGCCGCTGTTCATCAAAGAACGAACCAAGCCGTCCGCGATGCCCGACTCCGTCTTTGCGCCGGCAACATCACCGGTATCGGCGAGGCAGTCGCTGCGTATGGCATGCGCCGCGTCGATCGTGAAGTCGATCTTCAAGATCTCGTCGAGCTTGGCGAGCGCCGTGGCGCAGTCCTTCCCTTTGAATGCCGCGAGCGCCTGATCCAGCAGCGCGGCCGTCTTGTTGCCGAAGGGGTCCCATTGATCCGTGTAGGGATAGGCAGCGCGTAAAGCCGAGAAATCGACCGTGGGATCGCCCGCCCCAGCTCTCCTCACCAGATCCCTATAGGCGAGTTGAAATTGCTTTCGAGCCGCAAACGCCGCCGCGGTCTCGGCAGCGGTCATTGCACGGTCGCCGAGCGCATGGCGGGTGCAATCGCCCAGGTTCCAATTGGCGTCGAAATGATCGGCGGTGAACCGAATCATGCCGCGGTAGCGCGGATAAACGAGGAACGTGCCGATCCCATCTGCGCCGATCATTCCGCTGATGGCCTCCGTGTCCCCGGGATTGCGTACCTGTCCCTGAAACTGTCGACCGGAAAGGGTCAATGTCATGATCGATGTTCGATTGCAGTGCTCCTGCGGGGGTATGAGGGCCACCCAATTTCCGTCGAACGAGGAGGCAATGCCCGGCGTGGAACTCAAGCCGAGCACGAGCGCGGCGATGATCCGATTTCGTAACTCCCTCACGGCGATTCCCTCCCGCCCATCTAGTGAATCTGTCGCTCGGTCGCGTAAGTGACGAAGAGGTCGGCGACCGGTCTTTCGGTCGAGCGAACATAAAATTTTGTTCCGTCGTGGACGACGGTCGCGGCCGCAAGGTAGTCGGGTTTCCGTCGGTAGACCGGATCGAGCAGAGCCCTGGGATTGTAGGTCGTCCCCGCGGGAGCCGGGGTGGCGCTCGACGCATGGACGGTCGATGGCTTTGGGTTCGATACCCCGCGGGAGCCCCCCGGACCGGCGGCGATGCGCGCTGCGCCGGTCGCTCCCCTGCCCGCGGCGTGAGTTCGCGATCCGGACGTCCCGGGGTCTTTGGAAACGGCCCCCGCCGTGCGCTTTTCATCCGCGCCGATCGGGTGGGTCTCGGTCTTCGCGCCCGCAACGGCAATCGCGAGCATCGCAAGAAGTGTCACGCTCAGCGCGCGCAGAGCAGGGCTGAGAGTCCGCGTCGGAGACTCCGACAGAATGTGCTCGATGCGTTGCTGGATGAAGGAGCTTTTCGCCATGGCGACGATCAGCGGCGAGCGTTGCGCTCGGCGCGACACGTCGACCAGGATCTCGGCATACTCCGCCGGATCCTGGAGTCGCCGGATCGCGGCCTCGTCGCTGGCCGTCTCGGCTATTTCGGCAAGTTTCGTTTGCAACCACCAGGCGAAGGGGCTGAACCAGAACACGGTGCAATGGATCAGCGCGGCCAGTTGCAAGAAGAAATCGCCGCGCGCGATATGAGCGTCTTCATGCGCGAGCACGGCGTTGCGCTTCGCCGCACTCCAGTCGCCGTGGTCGGCCGGCAACAAGATCGTTCTCCCCAGTGATACCGGACTTTTCATGTCGGGGGCGATGCGAATCCTCCGCGCCTGGACCCATGGCGCCTGCACCGGCGTGGACCGACGATATAAGCGGAAGGTCAGCAGCAGGCCCGTCAAGAGGCGGATCGAGCAGACGCCGAATCCGACCAGATACGCAGCCGTGAAGCAGGTCCAGCCATAGTAGGGATGCCACTTCGGCGACGGCCATAAGGCCATGCCGCCGTGCGTCGGCGCCGACACGAGGGCGGAAGCCAAACCGAGTGTCGAGGCGTCCGTACCCCATCCCGACACGAGTGGCAGGTTCAGCACGATGCCGGGTAAATGTCCACTCAGCAGCGGCATCGACAAAGCGGCGATCAACACGACGGCCCATAGGGCCGTCTCGGCGCCTGAATCGCGCAAACGTGAGATTTTGAGCACGATCCACACTGCACATCCGAGGAAGGAGGAGCGTAGGGCGGAATCGAGCAGCACCGGCAACATCATTTCTTGCGTGCCTTGGCTTTGGCAATTTTGTCGGACAGCACTTGCAGTTGCTGCGGGTCGAGCACGGCATTGTCCACCATGCCGATGAGCACTTCTTCCACCGAGCCGTTGCAAAACCAATCGACGATGCGCTTCACGGCTTTCGCCGCGACGGCGCTACGGGCTTCGACGGCAACGAAATGAAACGTTCGCCCCTCCACGGTGTGGGTCACATAGCCCTTGTCCTCCAGCCTCCGCAGCACCGTGCGAACCGTGGATTCTTTGAGCGGACGGGCGAGCTCTTCGCGAGCCTGCTCTGCGGTGAGGGAGCCGCGTTCCCAGACGAGTTGCATGACTTCGTGTTCGAGTTCGCCCAGGTCTGGAAGATCGTCGTCCAATGTGACTCCCTGTAATGCTACGGATCGTAGCAGAAATGACGCCGCGGTCAAACTCGGTTATGGCGGCAGTGGGCCGCTACACTACCCGGCCAAGTCCATCAGGGGCGGAATCGGTTATCTATCGGGAGCAAGCAATGAAAGCAGTCTGGCAAGGCACCGTGATCGCAGAGTCTCAGGACACGGTCGTCGTCGAGGGGAATCACTATTTTCCATTGGCGTCCGTCGATCCGGCCGCGCTCGAGCCCAGCACCCACACGAGCGTCTGTCCCTGGAAGGGGACGGCGAACTACTACACGCTCAAGGTGGGCGAGCAGCGTAATCCGAACGCCGCGTGGTACTACGCCGAGCCGAAGGAGGCGGCCCGTCAGATCAAGGGTCGAGTTGCGTTTTGGAAAGGGGTCAGCGTCGTCGCTTGACCGCGCAACGGTCGCGGGCCGCGATGGCCGGTGCGATGGACACCCAATGTCTGCTGTCGAACAGAGCGCGCGCTGGTGATCGATTAGTTTTCGCTGCCTCTTCACCTCTCCAAGGACACCGCAGCGATGGCCACCAAATTCGACGACTCGCTGCCTGCCGTGGTCGGCACCGCGCCCGGCTCTGCGCCCGCCGCGTCCGTGTCCGGGATTCAGTCGATCGTGACCCACCGCGACATCGCGGCCTCGGCGGAGCGGGTCTGGGACAGTCTGCAGTTTTACGAGGAACTCGATCGGCCGCCGCCGTTTCTATTGCGCCTGCTGCTCCCCCGACCGGAACGCAAAGTGACGCCCTCGGCGGTCGTAGGCGAGGCGACCACCCTCCCCTACGAAGGGGGGCATTACGCGAGGCGGATCACGAAGCTCGAGGTCCCGAGCCACTATGAGTTCGACGTGATCGACCAGCGGCTCGCGTCGGATCGCGGGGTCGCCTTGCTGAGCGGCTCGTTCAGCTTGCGCCCCTTGAACGCAACCCACACCGATCTCGCGATCACGACCCGCTATGTCAGCGGCATTCGTCCCCGCTGGCTCGCCCAGCCCGTGGAGGCCGCGGTCTGTCGTCGACTGCACCGACACTTGCTGGATTCCATCGAAACGAGGGTGCGCTCGGCGTAGCACCGGCGGCGTCGGCGAACTCATTGCACCGCAGCGGCAACCGCCGAGTGGTGAATATGTGAAATGCTCCGCGTTGTGACGCATCGGCTTGCCGTATAAGTCGGCGATGCTCAAAAAACTCTGGCAGCGCCTGCGCTGCAATTACCGACTGTCGATCGGCCTGTTGCTGACCATGGCCCTGCTCGTCGGCGTGGTCTGCCTCTCGCAGCGCGCGCTCGAGGAGAGCAACGCCCGCAAGAGTTCCGAGGCCTTGCAATTCGAGGCCGCCCCGGAGAGCTGGTTGTCGCATCCGAAAGCGGTCGCCGATTTTCGCACCGCACTGAATGGCGGGGATTTGTCGGCGGTCGGCTTGGATACCCGTGAACCCGGACTCGTTCTGTATACCCGCAAGAACGGCGAGCAGAGCAGCACGATCGCGCCCGGATGCACGCTGCTCGGGTGTACCGGCACGGTACTCGACGGACTTGACGCGAAGAGCGCGCACGACGGATTCTCGCTCGTACGCGTCGAAGTCGACCCGCGCACGGGCAGTCGACGTTTGTTGGACGCGCTGACGAGTCTGCTGTCTCCCCTGATCCTGGTCTGTGGCCTGGGCGCGGCGCTGTTCTTCAGCGTCAAATTACAGAGCGGTTTCGGCGCCTCGGCGTCGCGGCTCGCCGTGCGGCCGAAGACCCAATTTGGCGACGCGATCGGTCAGGAGGAGGCCAAGGCGGCGCTCAACCGCGTCAAAGTGTTCATGCAAGACCCACGCGCTTACGCCCAGTTGGGCGCGGTGGCTCCCCGGGGTGTCCTGCTGGTCGGTCCGCCCGGTACTGGCAAGACGCTGCTGGCCAGAGCCCTGGCCGGGGAAAGCCGCGCGAATTTCATTGCGGTCGACGGCTCCTATTTCACGGCGAGTTTCTACGGCGCCGGCGTCAACAAGGTCAAGGCCCTCTTCAAGCTCGCGCGTCGCCACGCGCCGTGCGTGCTGTTCATCGATGAGGTCGACGGCATCGGCAAACGTTCCCGGGGCGGGGACATGGGCGGAGCCGAATCCGAACTCAACCGCATCATCAACCGGGTGTTGGTGGAAATGGACGGGTTCGAGGCCCTCGACAATGTCGTCGTCGTGGCGGCCACGAATCACGAGGACAGCATCGACGAGGCCATGCGTCGTCCGGGTCGCTTCGACATGCTCGTGCGCCTGACGCTGCCGACGATGCCGGAGCGTCGACAACTGTTCGCGCGCTACATCGGCACGCTGACCCACGATGGGTCGGCCGATACGGCGGTGTTGGCGCGGATGACGGCCGGCATGTCCCCGGCCGACATCGCCAACACGGTCAACAAGGCGGCGTCCAGTGCGGCGGAAGCCCGGGCCACCTGCGTCACGATGGAGCATCTCCTGCGGGCGATCGAGACGCATCAACTCGGCGGCGAGGTCTCGACGATCAAGGACTCGTTTACCCAGGACTTGCGGGACCGTCTCGCCTATCACGAGTCCGGCCATGCCCTGGTCGGTCACTGGCTGAAGGCCGGCATCGTCGAGCGCGTGACGATCGAGCCCCGGGGGCAGGCCTTGGGTGTCACCTACATGACCCGTGACACCGAGGATCCTCTGTACAAGCAGTCCGAACTGACCTCGCGCCTGGCGATGATGCTGGCGGGCCGCGAAGCGGAGTTGCTGGTGTTCGACGGTGTTTCCTCCGGTGCGTCGGACGATCTCAAGCGCGCGTCGGAACTGGCGATCAACATGGTGGGATCGCTCGGTTTTTCCGATGCCTTCGGTCTGCTGAGCGTTGCCGGCGTGCCGAAGGAACTGCTCGGACCCGACATCCAAGCGGCCGTCCTGCGCGAGGCCCGTTTGTTGCTCGAGCGGGCGCAGGCGACCTGCCAGCGTCTCTTGCGCGCGAATCGTGCGCAACTCGATGCCTTGGCGCAACGCTTGCTCGAGCGCGAAGTGATCTCCGGACCGGAACTCAAGGACTTGTTGGGCGAGCGAGGCGGGGCGGGGCAGACGCCCGCCGCATACCGGATTCTCGAGCAATCGCCGGATTGCGCGATCGCCTGAAGAACCGGCGTTCGTCCCGGGCTGAACGCTTCTCGCCGAGCGGCCGGGGATCTACACTGGGTGGATGAGCCAATGGCGCCCGTATCCTTAGTGTCAGGAGTTACCCTTGTTCCATCGATTTTCCTGCGCCGCGGCCGCTGCGCTCGCCTGCTGTTTGGTCGGCTCTGGGGCCAGCGCGCAAAGCCCGTCCGACGCCCCGGACGCCGCCTTCCTCGCGCTCGCGGATCAGTTCATCGACACGTATTATTTGCCGCGACACCCCAGCCTCGCGACCGGACTCGGCGTGCATCGCTACGATGCGCAGCTCGAGGACTATTCGAAAGCCGCCGTGACGCGCGACATCGCGGATCTGACCGACTGGGAGTCGCGTTTCGCCGCAATCGACTCGAGGCCGCTCAGCGAAACCGTCCGCGGTGACCGCGACCTATTGTTAAATTACATCCGCAGCACGCGCCAAGACGATGCGGTTCTGCGCACCTGGCAGAAGAACCCGGATTTCTACTCCGGCGGAATCACGGAGAGCGTCTTCGGGCTGATCGAGCGGGAGTTCGCACCCCCCGCGGAGCGTCTGAAATCACTGATCGCCCGGGAACGCGTCATGCCCCAGGTGCTCGATGAAGCGCGCGAGAATCTCGCCAACCCGCCCAAGGTCTACACCGACATCGCGCTCGAACAACTGCCCGACCTGCTCGCGTTTTTCCGCAACGACGTCCCGGCGGCATTTCAGTCGGTGACGGACCCCGGGCTGCGCCGGGAGTTCGCAACGACGAACGACGCGGTGGTTCAGGCGCTCGAGCGCTACCAGTCCTGGCTCAGGACAGATCTCCTGCCGCGCTCCCACGGCGACTACCGCATCGGCGCGGCGGCATTTCGCGACAAGCTGCGATTCGACGAGATGGTGGACACGCCGCTCGCCGATCTGCTCGCGCTCGACCTCGCGAACATGCACGAGAACCAACGGGAGTTCGCGCGCATCGCGAAGGAACTCGAGCCGGATCGCACGGTGGAGCAGGTGCGGGCGGAACTCGCGAGCCAGCATCCGAAGCCCGACCAGATTCTGGAGACCTTCCGGTCGAACTTCGACCGCGTGATCGCCTTCATCGGTGCCCATCACATCATCACGATCCCCTCGAAGGTCCAGCCGAAAGTCGTCGAGACGCCGCCCTTCATGCGCGCGATCACCTTCGCCTCGATGGACACCCCGGGGCCCTTCGAACCCGAGGCCAAGGAAGCCTATCTCAACGTCACCCTGCCGGAGAGCTCCTGGACGCCCCAGCGCACGGAGCAGTTCATGGCCCAGTTCAGCTACCCCGTGATCACGACCGTCGTCGTCCACGAAGCCTACCCCGGCCACTACGTGCAATTCCTCTGGATGTTCGACGTCCACGATCGCGTGCGCAAAATCTTCAATGCCAACAGCAACGTCGAGGGCTGGGCGCATTACTGCGAGCAAATGATGCTCGACGAGGGGCTCGCCCAGGGGCTCTACCCGGACGATCCGCGCCGACAACAATTCCTCAAGCTCGGGCAGCTGCAGGATGCGCTGCTGCGCAACGCCCGGTTCTACGTCGGCATCAAGCTGCACACGAGCCACATGACGCTGGCGCAAGGCGAGGACTTCTTCGTCAAGGAAGGCTATCAGTCACACGAGGTCGGAGTCGTCGAGACGAAGCGCGGAACGGCGAATCCAACCTATCTCTATTACACGCTCGGCAAACTGGAGATCCAGAAATTACGCGCCGACGTCGCGTCCCGCGAGGGGACGGCGTTCAGTCTGCAGCGTTTCCACGATGATTTCCTGCGCCAGGGCGGCCCGCCGATCAAGATCGTGCGCCGTGCCCTGTTGGGGGATGACTCGCCGGCACTATAGATCGAGCCAGACCCGTTGCCGGGGTTCAACGAGAGGCAGGTCCGGGGCAGGCGCCGAGGCTGCTGAGCGCGCCGTCGGCCGGATAGAGGGCGAGCAGTTGGCGCATCACCCCGTTCGTCCAGCCGAACCCGTCCTGGGTCGGGTATTCGCCGCCGCCTCCGCGCCGTCCGGGCTCGATGACGTCGTATTTCTCGATGAGTTTGCCCGTCTGCTCGTAGTATTTCTCGACCGTGACGATCCAGCGACAGGCGATCGTCGCGGCCAGGGCGTCCTTGCCATAATGGCGGAAGCCGTCGACGGCGAGCCACTGCAGCGGTGCCCAGCCATTGGGGCTGTCCCATTGTTCACCCGTCGTGAGCTTGGTCGTGACGATACCGCCCGGCTCGAGCAATTCGTGTTCCACGGTCGTCGCCACGGCCGCGGCTTGCGCCGCGGATGCCAGGGCAACGAACAGGGGATAGAGCGTCGCCGCCGTCACCTGCGGGTTCTGTCGCTCCCGGGTCCAGCGGTAGTCGACATAGGCACCGAGAGCCGCGCTCCAGAGATGGCGATCGACGGCGCTGCGGCGGGCCGCCGCGCGACCGGTAAATTCACGAGCGCAGTCGCCGTCTTTTTGCCTTTCGCAGCCCGCTGCGATCGCGGTCTCGAGACCATAGAGCAGACTGTTCAAATCGATCGGCAGGATCTCGGTCGTGTCGATGCGGCTGCGTTGCTTGCCGTCCTCGAACCAGCGCGAGCTGAAATCCCAGCCGCTTTCGGCCGCCGCACGAATGTCGCGGTACAGGGTTGGCGCCGATCGACCGCTGCGCTCGGCGAGACCACGGTCCTCGACATAGGATTCGTCGCGAGGCGTGTCGCGATCGTCCCAGTAGCGGTTCAGAATCGCGCCATCGCGCAAGGCAACGACGCGCCGATGGGCCGTGCCCGGTTTGACGAGTCGTTCACCGTCCATCCAGAACGCGTATTCGCGTTTGAGCTGCGGCAAATAACGGGCGTAGGCATCGGCCGGATCCTGCGGCGACAGCAGGCCCACCATGGCAAAGAAAAACGGGGGCTGTGAGCGGCTGAGATAATAGGTGCGGGCGCCGTTCGGAATGTGTCCGTAGGTGTCGATGAAAAAGGCGAAGTCATCGATCATCGCGCGGACCAGATCCTGCCGACCGCTTTGCTCGAGTCCGAGCATCGTAAAATAGGAATCCCAGTAATAGATTTCCCGAAACCGTCCGCCCGGGACGACATAGGGCTGCGGCAAGGGCAGCAAAGAATCATTGGCCGCGACTTCGGTCGTGTGGCGCGTCAAGGTGTCCCATAGTGCGTCGATGTGGGCCACGATGGGCACCCGAGCGGGCGGCGAGGCAGGCGCCTCCGCGGGCGCCGGCAGACGAAAGTGGGCTTCGACGAAGCGCTTGAGTTGCGCCGGGCTGCGCGGCTTCGAGGCGCGGTACTGGTCCAGGATGCGTTCGGGGGATTCGGTCGGGATCGCATCGGGGAAGAATTTGCTGTCGGCGAACAGCGCGGCACTCTGCACGGCGGGAAACAATCCCGGAAAGAGCTGATCCGGGGAGGGCGGGGCGGGTGGCGTCACCTTGGCCGGCGTCTGAGCGCCCGCGACGGAGGCCAGCGCCACGAAGGCGAGAGCCGAGAAAATAAGATTCCGCAAGTACCGCGCCTCCTGTTGATCGACCCCGTGTGCCATCGCCCAGCGCTAGGGTACAGGGTTTGGCCGGCGCCCGTGGCCTCGGCGCCTGGGCTGGGCCACTGCCGTCGCGCGCCCGCTCCCTTCGCGCCACCGGGCTGCCGTCCGTCCCGTCCCGATGCCCTTCGTCGCATGCCCCTGGCGAGCCCACCGAACGTGCCTAGAGTGGTGCCGTCATTCAAGGAGGGCTGCCGATGGATCCATTGATACTCGAACAGGTTGCCAAAACCTACCGTCTCGACCGGGTCGATGTCCCCGCGCTGCGCGACGTGAATCTGCGCATCCGACCGTATTGCTTCACGGTCTTGTCGGGCGCGTCCGGCAGCGGTAAGACGACGCTGCTCAACTTGATCGGCTGCCTCGACCGTCCCGACAGCGGCGCGATCACGGTGGCCGGACAGCGGGTGGCGGAACTTTCCGACGAGGCCCTCTCGGACTTTCGGCTGCGCCATATCGGCTTCGTCTTTCAGAGCTTCAATTTGCTGCCGGTGCTGACCGCCTACGAGAACATCGAGTATCCGCTGTTGCTCGCGCGTACGCCGGCGCCGAGGCGCCGCGAACGCGTCCGCGAACTGTTGTCCGCCGTCGGGCTCAGCAACCATGCCCGGCATTGGCCCGGCCAACTCTCCGGCGGCCAGCGGCAGCGGGTGGCGATCGCCCGGGCGCTCGCGGCCTCGCCGGCCCTGGTGCTCGCCGATGAACCCACGGCCAATCTCGACAGCGAAACCGGCGCGGCGATCATCGCCCTGATGCGCGGCATGCAACGCGACTTTCAGGCGACGTTCGTGTTCTCCTCGCATGACCCGCAGGTCTTGGCCGAGGCGGACGATGCCGTGGTTCTCCAGGACGGACGGATCCTGCGCATCGAGCGGCAAGGGGCGGGAGCCCGAGGACGGCTCGAGGTGGCGTCATGAGCGTGTTGTCGCTCGCCCTGCGCAACCTGCTGCGCAATCGGCGCCGCTCGCTCGCCACGATGTTCGCGATGATCGTCGGCAGTGTCTCGATCCTGATGTTCGGCGGCTATGTCCGCAACATCGTCGATGGCATGCAAACCGACTACGTTCGTGGGGGCGGCCATCTCCAGCTGCAACATCGCGATTATTACCTCTATGGCAGCGGCGATCCCACGGCGTATGGGATCGCCGACTACGAGCGCGTCATCGATCTGATTCACGAGGATCCCGTGCTCGCGCCGATGCTGACCGTCGTCACGCCCACGCTGGAGTTCGGCGGCATCGCCGGCAATTTCGCGGCGGGGGTGTCGAAAACCATCTTCGCGAGCGGCGTGATCGTCGCGGATCAGAATGCGATGCAGTTGTGGAACGACTACGGCTTTCCGGGCGACGGCGGAACGCTTGCGCTGACGGGTACCGACGACGAAGCGGCCGTCATCGGCACGGGTGTCGCGCGGGTCCTGCGCCTCTGCGCACCACTGCACGTGACCGACTGCCCACCGCCGACCGCGCCGCCGTCGGCGACCGGGGCGGCATTACCGGCCGACGTGGCCGGACTGGCGGCGGCCGACGCGCAGTCCGCGGTTGCCGAGAGGGCGGATCTGCGGGTCGCCGAGCGGGGGCCGCACATCGAGTTGCTCGCCGCGACCACCGCCGGTGCGCCCAACGTCGCGCGCTTGGCCGTCGTCAAGGCCGAATCCTTGGGCTTCAAACAAGCCGATGACGCCTTCATCGGTTTGCACTTGCACGAGGCGCAGCGCCTGCTGTACGGCCGCGGCACGCCCGAGGTCAACGCCATCGTCCTGCAGCTGCGACACACGGATCAGATTCCACTCGCACGCACCCGACTCGAGGAATTGCTGCACGGCTCTCTCAAAGCCTGGCCGCTGGCGGTTTACGACTTTCGTGAGCTCAATCCCTACTACGATCAAACCTTGAGTTTCTTCGGCGCGGTGTTCAGCTTCATTGCCGTGCTGATCGGTGCGATCGTGCTGTTCACGGTCGGTAACACCATGAATGCCGCCGTCGTGGAACGCACGGTGGAAATCGGAACGCTGCGCGCGATGGGCCAGAGACGGGCTGGGATACGCCGCTTGTTTCTCGGCGAGGCCCTGCTGCTCGGCGTGTTCGGCGCCGTCTCGGGTCTCACGATCGCGCTGCTGCTGGCCGCGCTGATCAATCACAGCGGCCTGACCTGGACGCCGCCCGGCCGGCTGACTCCGATTCACTTGCACGTGCGGGTCTGGGGCGAGTCGCGCCTCTTGCTCGGCACCGCGCTCGGGCTGTTAGTGGTCGCCGCGACGTCGGCGTGGTGGCCGGCACGGCGCGCGGCACGCTTGCAGGTCGTGGAGGCACTTCGCCATGCGTAACGCCCGCCTCGGAATGCTCGCCCGGAATCGACGCGCCGCTCGCCTCCTCGGAGCCGGACTGTGCTGGGCGGCTCTGGCCGGGGTCGCGCTCGGGGCCGACGGCACGGCCTCCGAGGAGGCTCAAGCCATCCTCGCCGCGAGCGACGCCGTCCGCAACCCGACGCATGCGTTCTCGCTGACGACGACCCTGACCGAATACCACGACGGCCGGCAAACGGACACGAGTACGCTCCAGGTCTATGCCAAGGGCGATCTCGCGAGCGGACAATACCGCAACTTGATCCGATTCGCGGCCCCCGCGCGCGACGCGAACAAGCTGATGCTCAAGAACGGGAACGACCTGTGGTTCTACGATCCGTCGAGTCAGGCGAGCGTACGCATCTCTCCTCGCCAACGGCTGCTGGGACAGGCGGCCAACGGCGACGTGGTCACGGTCAATCTGGCCAAGGACTACCGCGCCGAGTTGCTCGGTGAAGAGGACGTCCAGGACGGCGATCGGGAGCTGCGCCACTGTCACCATCTCGCGCTCAGCGCCGTGGCGCCCGACGTCACCTACCAGCGCATCGAAATGTGGATCGAACAGGACAGCAATCACCCGGTGAAGTCGAAATTCTACGCCGAGAGCGGGCAGCTGCTGAAGACGGCTTATTACCGCCGCTACGCGCGCGAACTCGAGGTGATCCGGCCCACCGAGACCGTGATCATCGACGGTCTCGACCGGCAGTGGGTGACGATCATGCGCTACGCGGACTACGCCTGGCGCGACGTGCCCGACAGCTGGCTGCAGCGGGAATACCTTCCGCGCTTCAAGCCGGACTAAGCGCGTCGAGCGCAGATGACGATGCACACAGAAGGCGTGTTCACCACAGCCGTGCCCACCACGGCCGTGCCCGCGAGGGCCCGCGTGCAACGATGCTCGGCGAGAGGGGGCTCGCTGGTTTTGCTCCTGACCCTGAGTCTTGCGAGTTCGGCCTCGGCACGACAGGCGGCCGCCGACGACGATGCGGCCGCGCTCGCGCTGCCGGGCGCCGAGGCAGCCGTAATGCCGACGCATCCCGCGACCTCCGGGTCGTTCGAGGGCGCGTGGACCTCCGCCGCGCGCCGCGGCGGTGAGACGGCCGAGGCCGAGCGTCTGTCAGCCGAAGTCGCGGCGGACGAGCGTCTGAGCCCGGATCTGCGTTTCGTATTCGGCGATCGACTCGATCTCGATTGGGCTGGTGCTTGGGCGCAGTCCGAGCAGACGAACACCTTGAAGCAAGCCTACCTGAGCTGGCAGCCCGAGAGCTCGCTGCTGCTCGATGCCGGTCGGATCAATGTCCGTCAAGGCGTCGCCTACGGCTACAACCCGACCGACTTTCTGCGCGCCGATGCGGTGCGTGCCATCGACTCCTTGGATCCCAACAGCCTGCGGGACGAGCGTCTCGGCACGGCCATGGTGCGCGGAGAAGACCTGTGGACGAGCGGCGCATTGACGGCCTTGTACGCACCGCGATTGGCGACGAGTCCGTCGGCTGCGCCGTTCTCACCGGATTGGGGGGCAACCAATGGCACGAGTCGCTGGATGGTGTCCTTGAGCCAGGCGCTAGGGTCCCATCTGACACCGCAATGGCTGTTGTTCGGTACGGACCGGGTGCAGGCCGGCGTCGATCTGACGACCCTGATCGGCAGTTCGGTCGTCGCGTATCTCGAGGCCTCGGGTGGGCGGATCCCCTCGCTCTGGGAGCAAGCACTCGGTTTGCCTCCGCATGCCGACTGGCGCGAGCGCGCCGCGACGGGTTTTACCGTGACGACCGCCGATAAGTTGTCCCTGACCCTGGAGTACGAGTATGACGGCGCTGCACTGGGCAGGAGCGCCTGGACTGCGGCCCGCGCCGGCTCTTTGAACGCCTACGGGGTTTATCGAAACTTCGTCTTGACCCAACAGGAACTCCCGACCCAGCAGGCGGTCTTCGTCTACGCCACCTGGCAGGACCTGATCCTGCGGCATCTCGATGCGACCGCGCTGCTGCGGGTCGATGTGCTCGATCACAGCCGGCTTCCCTGGACGGAACTGCGCTATCACTGGTCGAAAGTGGAGGCGGCCCTGCGGTGGCAGGCCTATAGCGGCGGTTCGACGACGGATTTCGGTGCATCGTCGACGAGCCGCAGCTGGCAAGTCGTGCTCGATTACTTTTATTGACCGCGCGATGGCGTGCGAGCGGCTCCGGCACGATGGGGGATCGCTAGTGCCGGCCCTGTCTGGTCGAGGCTACGAACACCGACTTCGGAATCAAGCAATGCACTCCCTTGCGGATGTCGACGACCTGCGAGACGCGACAGTCGCCGACCAGAGACGTCAGGGCGTAGGCCTCCTCGCGACTCATGGGGACGATCGTCTGAGTCGACAGCCAGTGCACGGTCTGCTCGACGGCGATTTTCATCGCTTCGTTCAGATCTTCGTCGAAGCCCATGAAGACCCAATCCTTGGGTGTCTCGGCCCAGGGCCAGTCGGTCTTCAGGTCCTTGCGCACGACGACCCGGATCTCGATTTCTTTGTACGCGCATTCGAGGGCCGTGAGGTTCACTTCCCCATTGCCCTGACGGCAATGCGAGTCGCCGGTCCAGATGAGCCCTCCCTGGAGGAACACGGGAAAATACAGCGTGGCGCCCGCTTGCAGTTCGTTGACGTCCATGTTGGAGCCATTCTTCCAGGGGCGCAGCGAACTCGTTCGGCCCTGCGCGTCATGAATCGGGGGGCCGGCCTTGGCCGGGGGCTCGTTCGGATCGACGCCGACCGTGAACGTGCCCGGAAATGGCTTGAGGTCGATCATAATGCCCGGCTTGAACTCGGCCTGCATCTTGTGCAAATCGAGTTTGTAGTAGCGCACGAAGCCCTCGGGAAACTCCGGAGCGAGCTGACCGACCGTGGGAAAGTCCTTGCCCGGCACGTTGAAATTGAAGCCGAACTCCTTGGGGACGATCTTGAGGATCTGCACCTCGAGCGTGTCACCGGGTTCGGCGCCTTCGACGTAAATCGGCCCGGTGAGCGAATGCGGTCCCCCACCGCCGTTTTGCCGGCGCAGTTGCACGATCTCGTCCATCTCGACACCCGGTTTGATCTGGCCCAGCGCATGGGACAAGGTCTCGATGGAGACGGTGTCCCCGGAGTGAATCCGCAGTTTCGGCTTCTCGTTCGGGTCGTACCATCCCCACTGGACGTTGTCGGGCGTCGCGGGCAACACATAGTGCTGAGAGACCGGGGCGGGCGCACTGACCGCGAAGGTGGCAAAAAGCAGTCCCGTGGAAACCGGAAGACCGAATGCATGCTTCATGAAGACCCCTGGGGAAGATCGCGCCGCAGTGATTGCAGTGCGGACGATCCTCGCACTCGCGCGGCCGGCTCACAAGAGCCCGCGGCGAGTCAGAGAGATCCTGCGCCGACTGGCGGAAAACGGCGCTTGCGACTCGCGGCGGATGGGGCGAGTCTTTGCACGATGTCAGCCAAAATCCCAGAATCGTCGTCGTTCTCCGCGCCCGCGGCCGCCGCAATTGCATCGGCCGCCTTCGTCGTCCCCCTCGCGCTCAGCGCGTCGAGCAGCCCATCGCCGATGCACCCGGGTACGATGGCCTGGTACCTAAGCCTGCGCGAGCCGCGGTTCAAGCCACCCGACTGGGTGTTCCCGCTGGCTTGGGCCGGAATCGAAGGCTCACTCGCCCGCGCAGCCTTCCGTCTGCTGCGCAGCGAAGCGAGCCCCCAACGCAACAAGGCCTTGGGATGGTTGGGTTGGAACGTGTTCATGATCGGGGCGTGGAGTCGTTTGTTCTTCAAGCAACGAAACCTGCCGGTCAGCACCGTGGCCGCGGCCACGATGGTCGCGAGCAGTGTCGCCTACGTCTATGCCGCGAAACCCGTCGACCGCGCGGCAGCCCGCGCCGGCTTGCCCTTGGTCGCCTGGCTGGGCTTCGCGACCGTGCTGACCGCGACGATTTGGAAGCTCAACTCCCGCTCCCGATGAGCGACGGTGGTCCGCCGGCGCACACCGGCGTCCGGCCCATGCCCGTTCGGCCGATGCGCATTCAGCTGAGCCGCAAGGCGGGCTGGCGTATGCCTCCGAATACGGTCAAGGTCGATCGCACGACGCGCTTCGGCAACCATGCAGGGCGGGGCGCCGGAACGCCGCAGGACGCCGTCGCCGCATTCCGTCGCTGGGTCGAATGCGACTCCGATCCCGCCTGGCGGGCCGCGGCGCGCGCCCTGCTGAAGGGCAAGAACTTAGCCTGTTGGTGCCGACCGGGCGAGCCCTGTCACGCGGATGTTCTGATTGCCTGGTTGGGGGACGCTCAGGGTTGACCTGCGCCGCCGGCAGCCCCATAAACCTGGCCGGTGGCGTAGCTCGCTTGGTTGTCGGCGAGTTGTACATAGATGCCCGCCAGTTCACCGGGCATGCCGGCCCGACCCATCGGGGTTTGGCTGCCGAACTGGGTTTGCTTCTTGGCGGAAGCGCCGCCGGATACCTGTAGCGGCGTCCAAATCGGACCGGGCGCCACGCCGTTGACCCGGATGCCCTTCGGAGCCAGTTGTTTGGCGAGCGATTTGACGAAGTTCATCGTCGCCGCCTTCGTCTGGGCGTAGTCATACAAATCGGGCGTCGGGTCGTAAGCCTGCTCCGAGGTCGTGGCGATGATGGACGCACCAGGCGGCAGATGGGGCAGGGCGGCCTTGATGATCCAGAACGGCGCATAGAGGTTGGTCTTCATCGTTGCATCGAAGTCTTCGGTCGAAATGTCGAGGATGGAGTCATGGGCCTGTTGTCGCCCCGCATTGCTGACGAGCAGATCCAAACCGTCCAGTTCTTGCACCGTGCGCTCGACGAGTTCCTGACAAAACGCTTCGTCCCGCAGATCGCCGGGGATCCCGACGCCCTTGACTCCCGCTTTGCGGATCAGCGCCAGCACTTCGTCGGCGTCTTCCTGTTCGGAGGGTAAATAGTTGATGACGACATCCGCACCCTCGCGCGCGAACGCGATGGCCGCGGCGCGGCCCATCCCGGAGTCCCCCCCGGTGATCAAGGCCTTGCGTCCCTGCAGGCGTTCATGACCCCGATAGCTCGATTCGCCATGATCGGGACGCGGATTCATTCTTGCCGCAAGCCCGGGCCATTCCTGATGCTGCTCCGCATACGGCGCGCTCGGATATTTCGACCGCGGGTCGGTCAGCGAACTCGTCCTGGGCTGTGGTTTCATCGAGTGATCTCCGTCGCGGTGGAATGCAGTGAGTTCGCAGTGTAAGCCGGCCCCGATCGACTGCACCCGGGACGGGGGCGGCTGCGCCTGTAGGAGTTTTCCGAAGAATGCGCGGAGAGGTAAAAAAGACACTGCGCGGCGCAGGCCGCGCAGTGTGGAGTTGTCGCCGCAGGGTGGGAGACCCGGCGGCGACTCGGGAGACCTCGGAGCGGCGGACTCGGCGCCCTCGGATGTGGTGGTTCGTCGATCGGGATATATTCTGAACACGGTGGCGGCGCGGATCTGTCAACACCCCGACAGAACGGCGTGGATGCGCACGGACGTCGGGCGTCCCCCGGCGTCGGCAAGGAGCAAACGAGCGCATGATTTGGATCTTCGGCGTGCTTTGCATGGGGATCTGGGCCGGCTACCTCGGTCTCGGACCGGCAATTGCCGCGGCCTTCGCCCGGGCGTCGCGGGCCGGAGTGCGGCGGCTCTACTGGCTGCTGCCCGTCGGCATCGCAATCGCCTGTGTCTGGCTCTTCTCGCTCGTGGATTTCTTGGAGTCGAAGACGCTTCCGGTCGACCTGGGTGTCGCCATGTTCGCGGGCTTCTCGATTTTTGGACTGCTCTATCAGGCACTGGTCAGCCGCTATATTTTCCGCTGCGCGATCTGCGAGGTGACTTTGAGCACCTATCCCACCGTATGGCGTCGGGGCGTTTATACTTGTCCCCGCTGTGGCCGGCAGTATCTCGCCGGTATCCCGTCCAGCGGCGGGTAGCGTCGAAACGATGCCGGCGGCAGAGGGCCGGGCGACGTCCTGGCGGTACGGTTTGGACCTAAGGGGCACGATGCGATGCGAAAAACACCGGGGACTCGAAGGCACTGGCGGCGGGCGCGGCTCGTCGCCTGGGTCGTGGTTTCCTGCCTGGGCCTGGCGCTGGAAGCGCGAGCCGACGAAGGCTTGTTGCCGGATTTGTCTTTCCAAATCGATTGTTCGCGAACTTCGCGCACGGACTTCGATGACCAGGTCCTGCGCTACCTGACGGAACAGGGCTTTCGGGTCGTCAACGCGGCGAAGTCGCCGGGTAATGCCGGTGAGGATCCGGGACGTCACGAGCTCCGAGGCGTCGATCGCCATGACCGAATCGTGAGCGTCGTGTCCTTTCCGCGTCGCCCCGATCATTTGACGTTCAGCCTGCTGTCGATGCCGCCGACCCACCACGATCTGGCATTCGACGCCGCAGTGCAGAGTTTTTTCTCCCGTGACCTGATTTGCGACGTGAGCCAAATCACGACCAACGACAACGGTTTGGATGGGGTGGCCAGTTTCCGCGCGCAGGTCGATCGACTCGATGCCTTGTTGCAGGCGTCGGAAGGCCTGGACCCCTCGGCGGCCAAGCACTGACTTGGCTACTCGCCAAGCGTGCTTGCCTACACGCTAAGCGTGCGCCGCCTTCTTGGGCACTTTCTTACCGGCGCGGCGCGCCTCTGAAAGTCCGATCGCGATCGCCTGCGCCCGGCTCTTGACGGGTTGCCGCGAGCTGCCGCTGCGCAAGGTCCCCTGCTTGAATTCGTCGAGCGCGCCGGCAACTTTCGCGCTGGCGGCCTTGCTATATTTGCGAGCCATGGTGAACCCTCCTGTTGCGTGCCGGGCGTGGGCCTGGGGGAGCGGAAGGACCGCCCCCCAGATCCCGTCCATCAGTTACTTCGAGGTACCACCATGCGAGCCACCGCCATGCGAGCTCCCGCCGTGTGACTGACCCCCCTTGCGGCCGGCTTCGCTCGCCTTCTGCGGATCCTCCGCGAAGTTGCCGGAACCGCCCCGACGCGAGCCGCTCGATTCCTCGTCCATGTCACCCGAGGACTGCTGACCGGAGTGCTGGCCGCCCTGCGAATGCTGTCCGCCATGGGACTGCTGACCACCCTTGCGACCCGCTTCGCTCGCCTTCTGCGGATCGTTGGCGAAATTCGAAGAACCGCTCCGCTGCGATCCACCCGATTCCTGTTGGGAGCCACCGTGCGATCCGCCGTGCGATTGATGCGAACCGCTCTGAGAGCCGCCTTGGGATTGCTGCGACTTGTGGTCGCGGCTCGACTGCTCGTTTGCTTGATGCGATCGCCCATGCTCCGACTCGTTCGAGTGGCTGGACTCCCCGCTCTGTTTGCTAGCCATGTTTCGTCTCCTGATTGATTTGCTATCTAGAGAATCGACCATCTGCAGGATGAACCCACCGCCGGTTCATTGCCGTGAGAGGGGGGTGCGACCCCCTGTAAGACCTCGCTGTCGGATGGCCGTCGGCGCGCGATCCTGATCGCGCTCCCAATGACGGTGTTTGCCGAGCGCCGCGATGAAGCGATCGCCGCCGTCGCCGTCGCCGTCGCCGTCGACGACGATGACGCCCGGATCGCGCTCGCCGTTCGCCAGCGTCTGCGCAATGCCGGCCTCCTCGAGCACGCGGGCCCCGCGACCTTGCGCGAGGAGGGTCTTGCAATGCCGATACTGGTCCCTGACGAAGTCGAGTACGGCCTCGGAAGCGACAGGGGCGTCGTCCGTATCGGCGCCATGCGGATTTTTCCCGTCGGGCAGGATCACGCCATCGAACAACACCGCAGGGGAGTTCTCCAAGGTGGCATCCAATTCGATGCGCGCACCGTCCGCGCCTTCGACGCTGCCCAGGAATTGGCCGAGAAATCGCGTCACCGCGCCTTCCGCCTGCAGCTGCTGCGCGAGCGCGTTCACTGCAGCGGCATTGACACCGGCGTCGATCAGGATCGCAACCTTACGCGTCGCGACGCCGCCATCGCCGGGGCGGGCGGTCAAGGACAGCGACGGCGAGCGCTTCACTTCGACCCGTGTCGCCGTGTCGGTTGCACGCGGCATGGCCTCCGGCAGCTCGAGCCCGAGACCCGCAGCGACCTCGGCAGCGAGCGCCTCGGAGACGTTGCGCAGGGAACTCACCATGCGCCGGCGGATCGCCGGCACCGTCACCTTGCTGAGCTCGAAGCGGAACGCGGCGGCGATATGCGCCTGCTCGACCGGGGTCTGGCTGTCGAGGAACAGGGTTGCCTGCGCGTAGTGTTCGGCGAACTTCTCCGGCTTGCCGCGCAACTTGTCGACCGGTTCATTGTCGGGCCGGATGGCGTTCGGGAAGGACGTGAAGCCCTTCATGCCCGCCTGAAACGGGCAGCCGCCGCCCAAGGAGTTCGGTTCGTAGGCCACGCGGCCGCGGGGGATGGCCTGGCGATGGATGCCGTCACGCTGGCCGTTGTGCACCGGCGCGAGGGGCGCGTTGATCGGCAGCTCGTGAAAATTGGGTCCCCCCAGTCGGCTCAACTGGGTGTCCAAGTAGGAGTGATGTCGACCTTGGAGCAGCGGATCGTTGCTGAAGTCGATGCCGGGAACCACGTTCGCGGTGCAGAACGCGACTTGTTCGGTCTCGGCAAAGAAATTATCCGGATTGCGGTTCAGGACCATCCGGCCGACGGGCCTGACGGCCACCAGTTCCTCGGGAATCAATTTCGTGGCATCGAGCACGTCGAAACTGTACTTCTCCGCCTCCCGCTCCGTGAACAGCTGCAGCCCGAGTTCCCACTCGGGGTAGTGTCCCGATTCGATCGCCTCCCAAAGATCGCGGCGGTGAAAATCCGGATCGGCACCGGCTATCTTGACCGCCTCGTCCCAGACGAGGGAATGCGTGCCGAGCAAAGGCTTCCAGTGGAACTTGCAGAACACCGATTCGCCGGCCTCGTTGACCAGGCGGAACGTATGCACACCGAAGCCTTCCATCGTTCGAAGACTCCGGGGAATGGCGCGGTCGGACATGACCCACATCAACATGTGTGTCGACTCGGGCATCAGGGAGACGAAGTCCCAGAACGTGTCGTGCGCCGACGCGGCCTGGGGAATGCCGTTGTTCGGCTCCGGCTTGACCGAATGAATCAGATCGGGAAATTTCATCGCATCCTGGATGAAGAAGACGGGAATGTTGTTCCCGACCAAATCCCAGTTGCCCGCATCCGTGTAGAACTTGACGGCGAACCCGCGCACGTCGCGGGCCGTGTCGGCCGAACCGCGTTCACCGGCAACGGTGGAGAAGCGCACGAAGACGGGCGTGATCTTGCCTTCCTCGCCGAATACGGAGGCCTTGGTGATCTCGCTCAAGGCTTCGTAACATTCGAAGAAACCGTGGGCACCCGATCCGCGCGCATGGACGATCCGCTCGGGAATACGCTCGTGATCGAAGTGGGTGATCTTTTCGCGCAGGACGAAGTCCTCCAACAGCGTGGGTCCGCGCAGTCCCGCTTTGAGGGAATTTTGATTGTCCGAAACGGGGACGCCCTGATTCGTGGTGAGCTGCTGACCGTCGGAATTGACGCGCACCCGCTCCAAATCACCGCTGACGGCGACGGCTTCGAGCGCCGGCGCGCCTGTCTTGGAGGACTCGTTGGTCTCGCTCAAGGTCCCCGCGCCAGCGCTGGGCGAGGGCAGCTCGACCGTGGATCCACTCGCGGGCTCGATCGCATGGTCGTTGCCGAATTCGTTGCGCTTCGTTGCGTTGAACGGCATCGCGGCCGCCAAGGCCTCTTGGTCCGCGGCATGTCCCGCCATCTCGGTCAGCGCCCGCCCCGGGTGGCTGGGACCGCTCGTCGTCGAGCCCGCGCCCGTGGGGCTCGCGGTCGCGGTGTCGGTCTGTTTCGAATGACGTGTTCTGGCCATGGCTATATTCCTCGGTGTGGTCGGCAAAGGGGGCGGTTGGCGAATGGGGTGGTGGGCAAAGGGGGGTGGTTGGCAAAGGGGGTGGTTGAAAAGTGCCCGCATACTCGACTCTTCGCTCGAGGAAGCGTAGCGGTGAAAGGG
>Ga0116230_10000340_pt1 | contig 40422 bp, 34 predicted proteins | sample S1TSphfallax_3_FD_88678 | JGI IMG/M metagenome (GOLD analysis project Ga0116230, IMG submission 88678) | Host-associated microbial communities from peat moss isolated from Minnesota, USA - S1T2_Fd - Sphagnum fallax MG | ecosystem: Host-associated > Plants > Peat moss > Unclassified | place... | reverse complement strand
TCGTATCTCCTGGATTAATCTGAGAAACTACAAGAGCTCACCTGTTCGCCATATTTCCATCTTTAAACTAAGGGGTGGTGAAAGGCTGCTGAAAATACCCACAATATTTGACAGGACCGTGCAACACTTGTTCAAATTAGCTATTGAACCTGTGATAGAACCCAAGTTCTAAAATAGGAACAAATATATTTGGAGAAATTTGAACTTCACATAGAAGTCTAGGTTTTTCAGATTCTAGTTCCAAGGGATAGGCTCCTAGGTTTCATACACCAAGGTCTATGTAAGGGCTAAAAGCACGTTTATATGAACATAGGTATGTTTCAACATGGAATAAAATATGGTATACAAATGACCAACATTCTACTTAGACTTTTTGATCTATAAATAATAAATTAAAATATTATAAAAAATTAAAACCTATATGTTCAAAATTTGTAGGGGGTTTTGGAGAGGGAGTAGAAGCTCAAAGCAAAGTTATAGGCCAAAAAAATGAGAATAATGAAGTATTGGAAAAATTGTAAACAACCAAACAAAAGATTAACATGGAGAAGTGCAATAAGGATCTAGAAAAGATCAAAGTATAAAAGGATTCTTTGCAAGCAACTCTAACATAAACATATGTTAATTACTAAAAGTTGAAGATTAAAAAGGATTCTCCGAGTGTGGAACACAATCAACTTCAAAAGGATTACAAGAATATGGAGTAGATTCTGTTGAAGCTAGAGGAGCTTAGAAAGGACATTGGTAAGAATGAGATATAAAGGCAATTTGACCAAAGGTATGCAAAAATGGACAAAATTTTACAAAGGCAAATGGCTTTTAATGAAAAGTTATAGAAAGTTCTAAAGGAGGCCCAAGGAATCAAACCTTTCAATTATGATAATGTTTTCACAAAAAACAATGAGCTCAAGAAGTAACATAATTTCCTTCGGGTAAAATTCAAGGCATTGATAATGGAAGAAAAGGATGTAGATATGTGGTGGGATGCAGTGTAGGATATAGTCAAGAAAGATATTTAAAAGGTCCGTAGAATGTATGAGAGAAATGAAAAGCTCAAAATGCATAAATATTTCAGATGGAAAAGGTTATACCATCATTTCAATATGAACCTTTAGTCCTCACTCCAAAACCAAAAACTTCATATGAGGAAAAAGAGAAAGGGAATATTGATGGTGTAAGACCATCAATGACAAGAACAAAAATGGAGGAACTAATAGACCTTAGAGGAAGAAGGGATAGTTCCCAAAAGGGAATCTAGTGGTATGAAAGAGTCAAATTTCATGACTAAAACCTAATTTTAAATATAAAATAGAGCCTTGTGGGTTAGTATTGGTTTTGTTGCATTAAAAGCTTCTATATTTTAATCCACTACATGGTTGCTAAATGTTAACAAGTTTTTCTATATTTTCATAATAAAATTTAACCTTTTACTTACTAAGTAATAGGTTTTCAACATAAGAACATGTGCATTCCGAATAAAAAACTAAAATTTGTATGTATAATTTATAATCAAGCATGTATTTAAATTGCATGAAACTTCAAGAAAATAGAATTAAAATGTTTCATTCTTCATTTAATAGTGAAAAGAAAAGAAAACATAAGATCTCAGCATAAAAATAAAGTTCCTCCTAATTATATACAAGTTAATTCAAAATTTAAACAATTTGAATAAACCATTTAAACAATCAACAACCAATATTAACACTTATAGTTTCAAAATTTTAAAATCAATAACCTATTTTTAAACTACATGTTCTATGAACTACTAATTTTGCCAACTACATGTCCAACATATATAATCAGTTCAATAGTATCACTTATTAAGTTACTACCAATTATGGGATCATCCAAATATCAATTAACAAATAATTTTGGTCAACACCCCCCTTTGATGCGAGGTTCGTAAAGAATTGACAAATATTGGCCAATCTAGGTCTATGATTGTTTTTTCAATAGACTCCACACATTAACCAATCTATCAAGCATCATAAAATTTGTTGTAAATCATGTTTCCATAAGGTGTGACAAAGATGAGGGTTGTTTCATACCGATAGTAAATTGCAAAAGACATGTGGTGCATTTAATGAAACAATTGTCTTTGTGCAATTCATAAGATGTTTCACCCATGGTTCCTTCCCTCAGTCCTCCGAAAGGAGGTTAAAACAATGTGTTGCACAACCTTGAAAGTGTAAGCTTGGGTAACAAGCCTTGAGATGTCTAACACACTTTGTATGTTGGAACTGTTATCCTTACATATTTCCACTTCATTGTCCACACCCACTTTTTAAATATATTATACCAAGGCATTGCATATGTATTATATGCATCCTTCCAATCCCCTATTGTGTCAATGGCTTTTAAGAACAAATCTTTGTTTGAACAAATAAACATGATGTTTAACAAAGGGGGACTATTAGCATTGTCCATGCCATCCAACGAAATAGTGACCCCATACTTGTGGATTGAGTTTTTGGTCCTCTTGATCACAAATGTTGACATATATTTTTTGGAACTCTTCAATAATTATGTTTGAATTGCGTGATACAATGACAATTTCTAAAGTATTTTGCTTTCAAAGGTAGACTTCATGGCATTAATGAATCCTAGATGGCAAGCTATGTTGAATGGGATGTTGGCTTCAAACAAGGTTGCCCACTTCTTGTCAAGATTTTGTTTAGTGGTTGAAATCATTCCCTTTTGTAAAGGTCATTTAGCAAAAGGTGCAAGGGGGAAGGTTTGGCATGTGATTGGGATTGTCCATGTTAGCCCCAGATGTTGGAGGAAATTGTCCACCATTTGCTTGGGGACTCACATTACAAACTACATGAAGGAGGTATTTCCTTTCTTAGTTTAATCTTTTGACTTTTCATTAAATTTTTCAAGCAATTTTTTAGAACAAAACTTTATTTTCCAAGAGTAGGTGGACTACATAAAAAGTTAATGGGTTTCAACTTTCGACATTGAAAGTTGAAGACCAAAAACATTTAGCTCTAGGTTTCCAACTTTTGGCATTGACAATTGAGGACTAAAAGCCCAAAGGTTTGGGTCTTCAACTTTTGGCGCAAAAAGTTGAAGATCAGGAGCCCAATGCTTTGGGTCTTCAACTTTTGGTGCCAAAAGTTGAGGATCGAGAGCCCAATGCTTTGGGTCTTCAACTTTGGGTGCCAAAAGTTGAGGATTGGGAGCCCAATGCTTTGGCTCTTCAACTTTGGGCACCAAAGTTAAGGATCGGGAGTCCAATGTTTTGGGTCTTCAACTTTTGGCACTGAACATCCTACATGTAGATATTTTATTCCCTAATATGACATGCACAAGGTCATGAACCCATGTAGATGTTACCTTTAACTAATTAGGATGAACATCACATGTAATGAATGGTTTAACTAAGTTTAAGTCAAGACTTCATAGTGTAACCAAAAAAGAAAGTGGAAAATACAAATAACAAATCTGATTACATCCAATCAATCTAAACAAAATTAGATCTTTTAGCACCCTACAACACATAACACTCTTTGAAATTTTGATGTTCCAATGTCAATAAGGTCTTTAATTGACATTCACTGGTTTTCACAGAATCAACTTTCATATCTTCTAATTGGTAGACCCATTAGAGATGCATGAATTTCCATCTTACATCTTCTTAATGGCCATGAACTATTAATTACTCAACTCCTATGCATATTATTAAGAATCAAGATTCTATCAAGGTATGGCCTTTAAGGTCAAAACTCTCAAGGTTCATTCAATCCATGTGAGCCGCTAACCACTTTCCCACTAAATGCCACAATGCAGTGTATCTCCACTCTCTTAGTTGAAAACCTAAAAACTTGGAGACCCTTGAATATAAATGCTTCTACAGAACTTGATTTTGAACAATAGGTACTAGGCTCATTTAAAGCCACTCAGTAGGACAAATTCCTATGTAAGAATGCATGACATATTTCTCTCTTTAAGTTTCCTTTTCACTTTTGATCTTGTTTGTTTCATTCTACCCACCTTAAGGACACCCCCTTGAGGTTTCTAGTACTCTCTCTATCAGTTACCTATAACACAAATCTACAACATTGTAATTCAATCTCCCCATTCCCATATGCTCCCAGACTTATGTATGCCCCTTTGTTCTATAGCTCAAGCTCTTCAATTTTTCATCATACTTCGGCATCAACCCTTCATATCTAGCTTTACATTGATCTGAACAACTACTCTGCTAAGTTGTCGGCGTAGCAAAGTTTTGTCAACAACTAGCTTAGTAGTTTGAAAATTCAAAACAAAAAATCCATACCAGAAAGAACTTGCCTCTTTTATTTTTCACATTGCTTCTTATTCTTACCTCCTATTGTCCATTTTGCAAACCTTCTTCAATGTAGTTGCTCCTTCTGCCATCCATTGTTTGACACAACTCCTATCCTCTATAACACACGAACAAACAAGGTCACCAACCCATGCATTCCTTGCAACAGAAATAGAATGAGTTTTCGGCATAAGCGCGCAAAAGTTGATGGCCATTGACAATAATCAAACAAAAAGACAAAACCCTAAAACCTGATGTGTTCACACCAATTAGAGTGACTTTTTGTCCGATCACAATACTTCCAAAAGTTTAAATGCACAAAGCACACGTATACAAGGTAAATGTAACTTGGTAAAATTAAGTTGATAAGATGTTGACATCCAACAAAAGGTTAGCATGAGTTTAGTGGGTAACCAACTATGTACTAGCTTGGTGAATAGGTAGCATGTTGGGCGACTTTCCATGTAGGTAGCTTTTGTGCATGGTTATGGGGTAGGTAGCACCTAGTAACCTTATGGTGGGTATCGTGTGACCCGGTAGGTGTAGGTCACCTTATGGTAGCACATGGTCATTTCGCAGGTAGCATATAGGGTAACCTGGTAGGCACAGTATATGAGAGGACATTAAACATCCCCTACAAGCTTTGTGGGTGTTAGTGTGGCACATTGCACGGCATCCACATGGTCCTGCAGCAAGCCCTGCAGCAGGGCGGGGGGGCGTTCCCACTAATAATCATGCAACAGTTACTTCTCGTCCTGCAAAAGGACGTCTGATGTTGGCGATATTTGAACCCGCATTTTCTGTCAGTATATGGGTCAGGAACCTTCCATCAGCAATAGATCCAGGCGGAGCTCAGCGGTCGTGTTCTGTTGTATTTAATCTAAGGACAGAGCTCAACTATGCGGGTGGCGCACGGGATGCAGCACTGACACCTGCAAAGTTCGTATGGGGGGTTTTAAACGTCCGTGACCCGGTACGACGATGACTACGACGACGAAGGGGGGAAGCGTGGCGGATGTGTGCGGGGTGTCGGAGATCGGGCTGAGAGGAATCTGCGGTAGGAGCGGGAGTGGGACGACTGGGGATACTATCATATCCTGGCGGTTACCTCATTTGCCGCGGTTTCTTCTTACGCTCCGTCGCCAAAAACATTAGCGTCAATTGTCTCGCACTCTTCTCTCGATTTAATCGTCTCAGAAGCCAAAATGGCCTTGTTCTTGCCGGCCATGGTTCTGTAAATCTTAAGTTTCGATAATTGCGCAAACGCAGCAGCGGTTAGACAAAGGGGTAGTTGCAGCAGGTCCAGAAGAAGAGAATCGGCAGGAGTGGGAGTCACACGCTAAGAAGGCGACAGAGATAGCAGGAAAAGAGCGAGAGCGGGAGAAGTTCGGGGAGAGAGAAGAGAAAGACAGTGACACAGAGATAGAAAGTGTATGTGTATGTGAGAGAGAAAACACGGTTGGGGTTGAATGTGGTGACATGGTGCTGCGGCGGTGGCGGGGCACGCCTCCCTTCACCGGGTCCTGGCGCTTTCGTTACCGTAGCAAATTGTTTTGGTCATTCGGACATAGAGCTTCACAAAGACGCTCATCATCATCATCATCATCATCATGATGTCTCGCTGCTATCCATACCCGCCTCCGGGATACGAGAAGAAGGTTCAACAAGGCCTCGATCTAGCTCTGCCTACCGCTAAGGTTTACTTCCTCTTTGTTATTTTTGTCTTTTGGAGGGTTTCTTCTGTCCCTATCTTTTGCCAATTGCGAAATTTAGGTGCGATGCTGCTGTGTTTTTTCCATCAAATAGGTTAGAATCGGACCAGCATTGGCATCATCATTGCAGATTATCTGTTTAGAACTATAGGTACCTCAGGGTTGGACGATTGCTGTGCGATGCAAACCTAGATAGATAGAAGAAGGATCTTTTCCCAAGTGGTTCCACCATACTATACCCTATTTTTCCCCTCCTTTCTTCTGATCCATCTCTCTGTGAAAACGATGATGTGTATACTCTTGTTTCTCTGGGGCAAGGGGATACAGAAGGAATGGCACAAACATAAAGACAAGAAGAAGAAGAAGGAAAAGGCTGGTGACTTGAATGGGGAAGCTCATGGTGAGTTTGTTCCTGACCTTGCTTTTTTTCTAGGTTACATTATTTCTTCCACTACTTCAATAATGTATGCAATAAATCCTTAAAATCCTGGAATGTCCAGTAGTGTTCATGTTGTACATTGGACCAGCATAAATCAGAGTATGATTTGCAACAGCATCTGGCATGCATGCACCTTTGGTATTGTTCAGCAGGTGGAGGAAGAGGGAAGTTTGTTGTCCTTTGAGAGTTGTCATTGATAACTGTTGAGCTGGGCACCTGTTTGTCGACTGATAGAGAGGAGTAGAGTCTGATTTTCATGATTCATTGCAGTCTTCTTCCACAATCTTGAGCTACTCACAAAGGCTTTATCCTGTTTTTCTAGAAATGCTTGCTTCTTCTGTCATTATTGTAGTGCAATTTTGGGGAACCTTCTGTGAGAAAATGTCAGAATGAATCCTTCTATTACAAGATAATTGGAAGATTTTTGAGAGACTGTCAATGAGGAGGCACAAACAGTGGAAGAGGTCTTCTCACTTTCTATGCTCTCATGTGCTATCTCTTTCAAAACACAGTGTGACACTTATTAGACAGGATCAGCATTTGTCTTTTTCCCTAGTACCCTTTCCCATGTAGAAGTGATGCAATGACAGACATGTCTGTGATTGACCAAAATACATTGTGATTACAACCTGGGTCTGGGGTTGCCTCTGATACAGACTCTCTACGGTCCAGTAAGCTACAGCAGACTAATCTGGTCAACAACTTGCTCCATGAAGAGAAACAGAATGGAAGAGTGCAGAGCAAGTCAAATCCATCAGCTGCTGTTGAGCACCCTCTTGGCAAAGGGGAGACTGGGGATGGAGGGAAGGCCTCAGGCTTGTCTGAGAGGATGCCCACAACTTCCTCCCCCCCATTGTACAATATCAAAGAAGGACCCAATGGCAATTCTGTAGCCAAACCACTCCTAGTTTTGCCTCTTAAAAAGAATGCCAATTTTCTTAGTAGAGCCAGTAGAGAATCTAACATACAGTCACAATCATTGGATAGCAATGATGTAGTCTCACAAAGACAGCAAAAGGCAGCCAATTTACCTACTACTTCTGCTTGTGAAATGCTACCACTTTCACAAACCAGCACTTGGTCAGAGACTGTTGATGAGGATTGGCTGTTTGTGCAAAGGCCTCTGAAGACCCACTCCAAGCCAAAGACCAAGGTGGACAGGGATGCACAGGAGCCCACAACACAAGTTTGGGCCAAGGCAATTTACTTGCCAGCAGTTGACATATATGCATTGCCTTATGTGGTTCCCTATTGAGATTTAAATATGGTGCTCAATCTTCCAATAGTCAATTTCACAGAAGTTTTCAGTGGTTTCTTCCCCTTTTAATTTATCTTGATGCATTATATCCTCGGATATGATCTGCTTTAGAATGTTGTGGGAGGAAGGGTTGTTCACAACGTTTGGAGTGATGACACAGTGGGTCCAGATTCAGATGAAGGTGTTTGCTTTGAAATGTATCTTCTTGCTGACTTACACACCCTCCATTTACAAGGAGGGTTAGAGGCCCTTTCATCAAATTGGAGTTGGCTGGTTATGAGGAATTTTTCTTCCCTGGATGCACTGTTTCAATTGGCACTCAAACTTGCCTTGGACAATATAATGAGGGGGACCTATTCATCAATTTGCACAGGTCTCACAACTTTCCTCTGAAATAACCATTTTGAAGCTTCATTAAGGAAGGACTTGACATTTGTTTCAGGGTCAATGCAGTGTTTGGAACAAATACTGGTGTACATGAGTGGGAAATTTTGTCATAAGCTTGGTTGTATCTTGTAAAGACCAAATTTGCAGGAAATGAAACTAAGAACAGAATCAGAGGAATATGTACAATTGTGAAGATAGGTTATCTGCTCTGTTGCAGCTTCATCACAGGTACAAGAGTTGATTAACATTATAGCTTTTCTACATATTGTTTTTCTTGAACAACCTCCAGAATCTTGGTGCCTGCCAAATGTAGTTTGAAAGAAGATAGATCCTATACTCTGAAAGGGTGGGTGACAGATTGATGACTAGCACAATCTGTGGCAGTCTGTTGTAGATTGTCCAAGTATATTTTTCATTGATGGTTTGACTCCAGGACTTGTCATTGGAAATAACATCTGTTTATCAGGCTTCTCTTGCTGCAGAATGGAGATGGATGAGCAGGATTGCAGATCAGTTTGAATGGAGAGCCCAGTGAGGTCACTTGGGTACAGGAGATTCACTAATCTTTGGGCACTTTTTATCCTTTCTTACAATAACCAGCAAACTGGTTGATGGATATCCTCAACCAGTTCTAAAGTCCCCCAAGAATCATACAAAGGGTGAATCCATTCATGTGCAATGTATTGTTTATTGTCATTGATGGTTGAGGTTCTGATGCCTCTTTTGAGACCAGAAATGATCTAGACATTCCACAGATGTTTATGGACAACCCATGGTATGCAAGTGGAGAAATGTAATGCCTCTTTGGATGCCTATGAAATGTATATATTTTAATGAATTGTCCATGTAGCCCTTTGCTTTCGTTTGGATTGCTGCTTCCATGATCTTTAGACTAGTGGATCTATGGTTGTAACAGGATCTTGTGTTGTGCATGAGGGTTGCTTATATGAAAACTTGTTGCATTGTGCATAAGGGTTGCTTGCATAAAAACTTGTGATCTTGTACATGAGGGTTGGCATTGGCAAGGCAATGGGTCGTATAGTCATGCATTGTACATATTCTAGCACAAGGATTGCATGTTCAAATTGCTTATTGGCTTTGGGGCTTCTTCTTAGGGTTTTGGATTCATTTGGCTACAAATGTTTCACCTCCTTTGTGGAATCCTCCTTTATGGCTTAAAGCATTTGAGAACCTTGTAATTCTTGTAGACTGTTCATATTTGGACCTTTGGTTATGAACTTTCTATCCTATTCTTTAAGTAAAAAATGACCTTTTACTTCTAACCTCCTTTTTGTGGTGAAATTTCAAGAGTGTTTCATTTTCCCTTACAAATGGTGCTTTGTTTTCTTTGTTGAGCCCTTTTAAAGGCTCCCACTATTTTGCCCTCGCATTTAGCTCACCTATGGTCATATGCAAAAGTACTTAGTAAGATCTTCAACATACACTGTAAGCATTCCCCTGGCCCTTTTCACCAATTGTGTTCCCACATTGCTTAGCATCTATTTGAAATGATTTGGTTAACATCCATATTTGTGTTCATTTATAAATGAATTGGTGATTTAATATAATCAACTCTTTTTTTATTTGTTGGAAGAGGTAAGGTATTTTTAGACCAGGTGCATTTAGTAGGAATTTGTGTCTGGATGTTGCAAGTAGGTTGGTTTATCTAAACCAATATGTTAGTTTAAGAAATACTTCTATATGCAAATCGTAGGATTGTGTGGCAAAAATTTGTGGAACAAAATGGTGTGGCCTAGCCACCTATATAAAGAGACTTTGACAAATGGTAAAGTGTAGGGTGAAGTGGCAAGCCCCAACCAAGGTGTGGGGCCCACAAAATAGTGACCTAGGGAAAGGTGGTAGCCAAGTGGGACCCCTCATTTTGGGAATGTGCCCCATTGGGGGATTTACCCATATTAAAGCACTAGGAGAACATTATCATGAACCTAAACATTTGGAGGGGGAGTGTTTTTATGCCTACAAATAGGCATAATTTCCCTCCCATCCTCTTTTCTTGGATCCCATTCATGACCATAAGGTGCCTTCCAAACACACTAGGAAATTTTGACGAAATTTCTTGGAGTCCATGTGATATACAATATGCCAATGATAATAGGAATCCCAATAATAATCATACCATAATTTCATGGAAATAAACTTTATATGACAATTCCAATCATTTATGGTAGCATGGTATATTCACATTTTCATTATAATAATTTGGCAATTTCAAAAAAATTGTCCCCTTCTTATGGCTATCTTGGGCTATTTCTTGAAAATAAAATCCTTTGTATGAGTTGCCATTTTTTTAAAAAAAATTTCCAAGTGGAAAATATTTTTCACAATTCCGTTAATTTACAAATAAAGAACATATGCATATGCATATATATAAACCTTAAACAATTGATCCATATTATGTGAGTACGATGAATAGTTCATCAACTTGAGTTCCACATTATTTCACGCTACTAATGATGGTCAATTTTATTTGGCTAGAGGAGAAGTAATCATATAACTAATAAAATCTAAACATAGAATTGGTATGATGTAAAGATTGAGACTATATTTTTTGCAAAGAACTTTTTTGCATGGACATAATATTTGTGAACAATTTCATAAGCTTGTATTGTACTAAGAATGTATTTGAACTTATGTATAAATTTGAATTGGTGTAAAATGATATGGATTAAAAAAAAATCTTCCTTTATTTATGAATTCAATTCTTTTGGTTGAATATTAAATAATTTGTCTATCAAAGGCATTATCAATATTAGAAATGGTAGATACCAACACCAACCACTATCACAATAGATTGAATCACAAATACAATGCAAAAATATTTTTTATATCATATCATAAAAGACATAAATACAACATTAAATTAATCCACTTGTAAAGTTTGTAACCATATTATTGCAATACAAATATGGTTTTGGGGTAATATGATAAACACAAATACAATACCATGATGAATATGAATATATTATTGAGTCAATGTGTTTGGAGAATTTGTAACCACATTGTTTTAATGTTACATCACCTAGGTTTAATGATGCACATGCAATACAACTACAACATTCACATATTATTATTATCATATGAACATAATACAAATATAATACAAATAAATGGTAATCAATCATCATTATAATGGTGCCAAACTTGAGAACTTCATACAATCCAAGTTGTGTCAATGTTGAAAACATGATAATAAATTATTAAATCTCAAGCACCATGTAAAAATATTGTAAAAATATTAAAATTCACTAACATTTGTGAGTGTGTTCAAAATATGATATATAATCATTTGACAAAATGACTTAACATGAACACTTGAAGGAGTTTAGGAGTTAGGTAGTATAAAAGTGTCGTGCTTTCATATTGGTTTCACTTTTGGTAAGTTGTAGAGCAAAAAAGAGGAGTTGGGAGATGAAACATTTCATGAAGGTTTATCATGAGTTGTGATCTTACTTTAAACTTTGATCTATAGTTACAATTAATCCCACCTAGTGATGAAATGTGTGAAAACATTTGAATGAAATTGGGATTGTCAAATGTTTCCATTTACTTGACAAGAATTAGTGTTGAAGGTCAAATTAATGACACTTAAATCTTAATTTACTGTCAAAAGATTTTGTTCAACTTTGTTGGTATTATAGGAGTTAATAAAACATTCTGAAGGTCTAAACAATAGTTTACAAACCATGTTTTGTGACTTGTTTTATGCAACTAAAAGTGTCATTTACAACTATCACTATGAAAAATCTTATCCATCAAAACCACGTGCTTTGCAACTAAAGCTCAAAAACAACTAATATATAACTACATTACATTTAGAGCATGGAAATATGAACAATTAATAAATAAAATGCCATTTAGAAAATCAAAGAATTGTACTATAGTTGTAACTTAGTTGCAAGTGGGATACATGTATATGGTGTAATGTATGCATCATAACATACAAACATAATCAATTATGTTTGACTTTTTGGCAAATTGCACTTTATTGTGTGTGGCAATTACATTACAACTTGTGTAAATGTAGCACCTCATTCGCAACTACATTGCAACCAATCTACAACATTCACACATATGATCATGCCATGTTTACATGCTTCCACCACCTATTCAATATGATTTTTGTAATTAATTGTCTTGATTATGATTCCCATTAATACAATTAGTTGTGCCACTATGTTGCCACTTTAACAATATTATTTTTCCATTGTTTTGTGATTGTTTTGTGATTGTTGTTTAAATGTTAATGTTTAATAACTAAACATATTCATATTTAAACCTTAATATTTAATAAGGAATTTTTTTATAATATTTTATTAACTTTTAAATATTAATTAATATTTAATAATTAATTTGAACAAATCAATCTAATTCAAACAAATTTTCTGTTAATTGAAATTTGACTCAAATAATTAATTAATTAAAAAATTAAATTGATTCATAAAAGCTTTATGTTCAAATAATTCATCATCGATTCAAAAATTCAAATAATCAATTATTTGAATTCAGATATTTAATAAGGATTTTTTAAAATTCAAATAATAAATGATGAATTATCTGAAACTATAAAATAAATTATCCAAAATAACTAACAAAAAAATTAGATGAATTAAACTAATTAATTCAAATAGCTATTTATTTGATAACTATGCATGCTACCCAAATTCATATTTAATAATTTATCTTTAATAATAAAAACCTAAAATATTTCATTAATTAATAATTAGTACATAATTTATTAAATTTTTATGAAATAATTAATTAAATGAAATTAAGTTTAATCTGAATCTTTTTTAAAATTTAAATAATTAACTGAAATTGAAATTTAGATAATAAATGATTAGTTATATGATAATAAATTATCTAATTAAAATAACTAATTATCATAAAATCGAAATAATTCATTTTGGGAATCTAGATGATTAGTTATTTTCATTTTATTTAATAACCAACTAACTAGTTATTTAGATTAAATAAAAATAATAATAATAATAATGATTGTTTTAGATAATTGATTCACATATATAATTATTAAATAATCAATTATTTAGTTGTACAATTTACTATAATTTTTGAAAACACAAAGAATGTGAAAAAATCTTTTTCTAGTTGCAACCCAATTTCCAACCCAATTTACAACAAACGTGCAATTCAAAATTTTAATCCATATGTTTTGTTCTTGAATCTCATTTCATAAATTATATTAAAAAGTTCTATTTTTTGTGTGCTCATATTAACATACATGTGTCAATTTGGGATGAACTCAAAAAATCTTAAACCTAAATAGACATACGGGTTAAATTTTTTAGTTGCAAATTGGGATGTAGTTAAAAACAAAATCCAATGTTTTTCTGTTTTTTGAATTATTTGAATTGTACAAATAAATTAGTAATTATTTAATAATTATATATATGAATTAATTGTCCAAAGTAATCATTTGATTTAGTTTTGTGAATTGATTAGTCTAGTTCAAATAATGAGTTAATTAGTTATGAGATAAAATTAAAATAAAATATTTACACGGTTATTTGTTAATTCACCTACCCTTTGTTAACCCAATTTTTTAGTATGTACATATACTTGGTTGTTACTAGTTAGTAACTGGTGAGGCAATATGATTTTGAAAACTTGATTTAGTTTCTATTAGGTAACAAGACCTTTAGTGTACTAGTTTGTTGAAATAACAAATAACAAGTGTTAAAGTAACTAGTGAAATAAGTAAATTGGTAACTAGTTTGTTATAGTAACCAATAGTTAACAATAAAAATTGGTTTAAACTTGTGGCCAATAGTTGTTCTAGTTTAAGTTTAAAACTTTTATGTTGTATTGGCTAGCAACTATTAATTTGAAATAGTGTTATGTTTGGTATAAATAGAGATATTAGAAGATAATGAAAAACTTCTTTTTGAAACTTCTTGCAAAATTTTGAACCTTTGGAACTTCTTTCTTCTTTAATTTTTGGAGATCACTTCTTTGTTTTTACTTTTGGTTTAGGAACAAGTTTACTTGGAACTTTGATATTTTATATTCTAACTTGCTATGAAAGATTGATTTTAATTCTACTTTTGCATATGTGGAGAACATTTATATCTAATTCTCACATTATATCGATATGAAGCAACATGTTGATATATTTAAAACCTAAATTAGAAAACTTAGAAAAGAAGAAACCCTTAATTTAAGAAAAATAGAAAAAACCCTTTACATTTTGGGGACTATGTAGTGGAACGAAATTGTAAGTAATCACACTTATACTTTTTGCTTTTCAATGATTGTTTTATTTTGAAATTTTAAAGTTTAGATTTGTAATAATTTTAGTAGTTTTCTAAGAGTTTTTTGTGCCTTGATGATTTCTAATTTCTATAGCAACTTGTTGATCAAAAGAATTGGAATTAACAATTGTTTGGGATGAGTATAAAAATTGTCAAGAGTAGTCACAAAGGGCCTTAGGAGGCAATGAAAATTAGAAGTACCACAACAACTCATTCACGAGGCAATTTAGTCATAAGAATAACCACAGTTTCAAGTCAAGGGAATTCAACTAGTTGATGTTCCCAACAATGAGCTTCAACAACTAATTATAGTATATTTACCTCTTCATCATATACCAACAAAAAAGGATGAAAGAAGGGAACCATAAGTACTTTCAATCGGTCAATTTTTGACACCTGAGCAGTCATCCTAACAACGGAGGTTGAAAGCACAACCAGGTGGACAAAACATCGCACTTGTTCGACATGATGATAAAATAACCTCTATAGCATAGAGGTAGTAATTTGCAACACCCGATTACTACATTCCCAAAGCTGCTATACCATCCCAATTATTAATGGTTATTGAGTACTACACATCTAAACGAGTTTTTGTTTTAAATCCAATTGCATCAAATTCAAAATTAAAGCATAATCAACTTTTAAACCAATTAAAACAATTACACAACTTGGAATGAAGACCTTCACACTGATTTAGTTTTCAACAACATGCAAAACTAGTGGATGTGATCATAATACATGTTGTCCAACAAACACAACTTGACATTTAAAATGTTTGGCCAAGTGTACCTATTATGATAATCGCTGAATGACCACATGTTCAATGAAGTATACGAGTTACAACACCACAACCCACTATTGTAATTACATCAACCTGTGCATATTGTCAACAAGTTAGACATGAATTCAAATGTCCCTTTGTGGATGATAAATTGAGGCAATTTTTGAAAGAAAAACTTACAAATTATTTACCACCTACCATAACAAAGCACGCCATCAATATAGGTTGGTGTACCCATGCCACAAATTTGACCATAGCCAGGTTTGATTATTCAGTCAACACTAGTTAGTCAACACCTAGGTTGGCAACAACCTGTTACACCATTAATAGTAGGACAACTTAGAGTTATGTCATATCCACCATATCCAACGTGGTATAATACAATTCCACCTTATGTACACATGGATTTTAACATGTACTTTATGTATTATTCTAGAATCAAAGGACTTGATCTGTTGATTTTTGGAAGAAGGGAAAACTATGCAACTAATACTACCCAAACAAAACCAGTGCCACTTGTTGAACAAGTGGAGCATACTTAATATCCTATTAGAATACTAACTTATGGATTAAAATAACTAAATCTAATCCTAAAGGTAAACATGTTTAATCGATAGTGGCAACAATTCTACATGTTAACATATTTGTTGCTAATCGATTATTTGTCCATGATAATTAAGTTTTATTTCAGCAACCAAAAAAGGTTAATTCACATCCATAGCCGAGTGGAGAATTGCCTGGAGGATCAATAGGAAGAGGAATATCACTTGATTGAAACCCACTTGGTGGACCACCACCTAATCCACATGGATTTTACTAATGGTCGACACCTAATTCAAGAATGTTCATGCCATTATGGTACCCACCAGTTGTAATTCGATATGAACCAACTCGTAAATTACCATATTGGAAACTTCAATATCCAACATACATGAAGGATATTGATCTTGATGCTCACATTATAAATTTTTAAAAAACAATAAGAGCTAATGGGAAAATTGTGGAAGGTGATATCATCAACCTATTTGGTTTCACTTTATGAAACAATATTTCATAATGGGACGAAAACTTTGTATAAGATCATCCTAATTGCACTTTTGAAGAGTTGGAACAAATGTTTTGCAAATGTCTTCGAATTGTGAAGAATGACCAAAAAAAAAAATGTAAATGAAGAACCTCTAACAACAAGTTGGTGAATGGGTAGAGGTTTATTATGAGCCTTTGTTAAAACTTGCTAATTGTTTACAAGTTAATGCAATCCATGTGTTCCTTACTATTATCTTTAGAACTTGTTTACAACCATACCTTATACTAGCAATAGTAGGTATGGCAAGAAATACATTTATTAAACATAAGGAAGTTATAGTGATCTATGAAGAAAATGGATGGTCATAGCAAATTATAACATCTTGATAATTCACCTAGAATCGAAACCAATTGCACAACCTATAGTCACCTATATTATTGCTAAACAATAGTTTACATGTTCAAATTGTGGTAAAATTGGTCATGCTAAAAAAACTTGTCACAACAAGAAAAGAAAAGAACTTGCAGTACCTATTGTTTCCACTAAAATTGTTGAATCAGTAGTTGGAATTACTACACAACTTGTTAAACCAACTAAAATACCATTGAGATATCCATGTAGTATTTGTTTTAGTTCTGAACATCGTGCACCTAATTGTCCTAAAAAGACCAATGTTTTAAAAATGTTTTAAACTAAACAAACCATTATTCCCACTATAGCAGTGAAATCTTCTAAACTTGATAATGTATCAGTTAATGTAGTTGTTGCTATCACAACACGTAGTCAAGTACTGGAACATTAGGTGCTTAAAGAACATGAACTGATGAAAACAAAAGCAGTAGTTGATTGGTAAACTGAAAAACATATGTGTGATTCTTTTATCCATATTATCAGGGAGCTACAGGGGAGTGATTCAATATCACAAACAATAATTGAGTTTAACGGACCACTTCATTCAAATTAAGAATCCACGAATCAGTTCGTCATTGGCAAACAACCTATTTAGTTGACTTCACAAATGACATTACCAAAAAAGACTTTGGAGGAGATTTTGAAAGACATCAACACTCAAGTTTTGGAGACCAAATATGTGATCAACTTGGGACAACTATTGAGGATTGTGTCAAACATCAAAAGATACATTTAAAAATCGATTAAGTATGTTCAACTAGTACAAACTGAACATGTTCAACTTGAACCTGCTTGTGCAGTAGTGGCCATTGACCACTAGATGGTAGCAATTCAAGTCAAGGTTTGTAAAAACTTTATTGATGAGTGCTAATTGATGGAGGATCTGTAGTCAATATTATTATTAAAAACATGAAAGTATAATTAGGTCTTTCAAACCCTAATATAATGTTTTACAATTTACATATGGTAGATCAAACTATAGCCAAACCATAAGATGTCTTATTAGGAATTTGAAAATATTTGTTCATGGTATTCCTTATATCGTTACATTCATTATTATTAATAGCAATGTTCTAGATTCTAGTTACTCAATGTTGCTAAAACACCCATGGTTGAGAGATGTTAAAGTATCCCATGATTGGAAAATCGATAATGTTACCATACATGGAATGGGTACATTAAGAACCATACATGTTACTAAAAGACATGGTGGTCAAACCAAAAAACCAAAAGTCTTAATATGTTATGATTTCCATTCTAGAATATTAAATGAAAAGGATGTGATGTTTGTTATAGAATGAGACCTAATTTCAATAGGAACCATAGAAGTACCAACTCATATTGAACCAATTTTTAAACCAATTTGCATATCAGATTTTAGTATAACAGAATCAGTTCCAAAACAACTTATTGAACTGGTGTGTGTTTTAGCTACTAACCTAGTTATACTACCTCATATTATTAAAACAACACTTACCTGAAACTTTCTTCCATCCATAAGTGGGAGAAATGATCGTTGATGAAACACCTTCTTGAAAACAAATGCAAAATTTAACCATAGTGGGTTGGACAATTATTAAGGAGGAGCATCTAACCAAAATCAATTTGGGCACCAAGGAGAATGTGCAACAAATGAAAGTGAACTTTGCACTTGAATTAGTTGTCATGTAATAGCTAATTGAGCTTCTAAAGGAGTTCAAAGTTGTATTTGTTTGGACATACAAAGATTCAAAAGGTATTCCTCCAAAGATTGTTCAACATAGGATTGAATTGGATACCACAATACCACGCTCATCAAGCAAGCTACTAGTTGAATCTTAACTATTTTGCCATTGTTAAGCAAGATATAGACATGTTAATTGCTATTGATTTTATCAAACCATTTGAGGAAAAAACTTGGCTATGTCAAACAATGGTTGTTCCCCAAAAAAATGGGATGAAAATTTGTGTTGATTTCAAGAAGCTCAACATGGCAACAAAGAAAGATCCTTACTTGTTGCCTTTCAGAAATGAGGTTATTAACACAATTGTTGGGCATGAAGTTTATACCTTTCTAGATGGATTTTAATTAGAATATCATCATATTTCAATTACAATAAAAAATCAACACAAAATTCCTTTTGTTACTAATTGGGGGGCTTTTGTGTGAATTGTGATGCCACTTGGTTTAGATGTAGACCACCCACTTATCAGAGGGGACTAACCAAAGCACTTTGTGAATACATTGATGTATTCATGAAAATATTTCTTTGATGACTTTACATTTTTTTATCTACCTATCAACACACCTTGAAAAATTTAGGAAATGTTTCTTAAAGTGTAGGGAATTTGGTATTAGCCTAAATCCAAACAAGTGTGCATTCATGGTATTTTCAAGAACCATCCTAGGTTTCATACTATCCAAATAAGGGAAAGTTATGGATCCCAAAAAGGTTGAAACTTTAATAAATATGCCAATACCTACTACCCCCCCCAACAAATCCAAGTTAATGGGATGGCACAATTTTACATGTGCATTATAAAAACATTTGCCTTTATTATGTCACCAATTACCAAATTGCTTAAGAAATCAAAAGTTTTTGAGTGGACCACAAAATGTCAAATTTCTTAGGAGGAAATCAAAAACTGATATGTATAAGCCCCTATATTGATTAGTCCAAACCAAGAGCTTGAATTTCATGTTCACACAAATGCATCTTAGTTAGCAGTAGGAGCCATACTTACCTAGAACCCAATTGGTAAGTTTGATCAACTAGTTATGTATGTTTATAGATTACCAAATTCAATTGAGAGGAATTATATTACTACTAAGAAGGAAGCTTCATAATCTATGCCTTACACAAATTCAAACATTATTTACTTGGTAATTGGTTTGTATTTTATGTTGACCACATGGCTCTTGTGTACTTAATTAACAACCCACAAGTTTCTAGCAAAATAACTAAGTGGTTTTTGTTATTTTTGGAATATGACTTCAAAAATTGTTTATGAATCTAGCATATCCATTTGATGGTAGATGCATTAAGTAGATTGCCCCACTAAGCATAATCAGTTGGTGTACCTAAATAGACCACTAATGCTCACCTATTCACATTACATCTAAAGTGGTTATAGAGTGTGTATGATTACCTATTAAAAGGGATAATGCTAGAAAAAATGACTACTTCATAGAAACAATATTTGGCTTTAAAAGTTAAGCCATTTGTGTTGCAAGATGGAGTGTTTTATATATTTGGACAAGACAACATGTTTCATCATGTCCTGTAACCAGAACAAGTGCCAATTATATTGTAGAAGTTGCACAATGGAATTGGAGGACATTTTTCCTCAAACATTATTGTGAGGAAGATTTTTGATGTTGATTATTAGTTGCCAACCATGAATGGAAATGTTCATGAATTTTGTTGAACATATGATTTGTGCCAACAAACAAATAACCTATTAACACAAAATATAACAAAGCTAATTATTACTATGCTTGAAAAACCTTTCTAGAAATGGAGATTGGATTTTATTGAACCCATCAAACTAGTGAGTCATTACTCTAGCAACCGGTATATTTTAGTGGCCACTAATTATCCTACCAAGTGGGTGGAGGCGAGAGCTTTACACACCAACATAGTTGTTGTTACCACAAAGTTCTTATATGACCACATTCTTACCCGATTTGGTTGCCCATTGACTATTGTTACTAATTAAGGTACACATTTCATTAACAATGTTATTTATCTGATCATTTTATCCTAAGACATACTAGTTATGTTGTTTATTGTCCATAAGGGAATGAATTACAAGTTGAATCTACTAACAAAGTTTTTGGTGCATTATTCACAAAACTATGAATGAGAATTGGAATGATTGGGATAATAACCATTGATGTATTTGATCCTAACTTTATTTTGATTAACATCAATAAACTCAAATTGTATAAAGTCCCAAATACAACTGAATTACCAAAAATCATCTATCTTATTGAACTAAATGATTTACTTATCAAAAACTTGTCACACATGTTTTTTATTTTTCTTTTTACCAATATTGTTCTTGGATTAAGGTCAATTTATATGCTTTTATTTTTTCCATCATTACAATAACATTTTTTTTACTTTCATAACTATTATCTACATCAATTATTGCATCAATTTGAAGGATGTTATTAATATGCAATCTCAAGATAGTAATGAATAGTGCAAACCATTGCAATTCTTCCAATATTGTTTTTAAAACAAGCACCTATGTTTTTGTGTGTTGCTACTTCTTCATTTTTCTTTTGTCTTTTTTTTAAATGTCAACACCACGAGTGTTAAAAGTTACATCAAACTTTTGTAAAAAAGAAGTCACCAAAAAAAGGGTGCATTGTGACAATGTCATGAAGAATTACAAAGATGTGGAACACCTTCCAAAAGAGAAATTTTGAAAGACATGCCAAACATTCATTTGCTTGCAACACATTTACCTCAACTTGCAAATCTAGTACAAGCAAATGAATAAAAGCAAGAACTATGAGGTATCATCAATTATCCTTACTCTTGTCCAACATCAACACCATTAATTATTGTTATTCTATTTGATTCAAACATAGAAGTGGAGTAGGAGAATCTACCATCAACAAATTGACTAAATTCCCACATTTGTGTTCAAATTGTTTATAAAATCATGACTTTTCCTATGGATACCAATATATAAAAAATTCAACACTTTCTAAAGTGGATCACACAAAGACTACCTAAGTCCACATGGGCTACACAAGCAAGTTTGAATCGATTTTCAAGGTTCAATGGTACAATCCCATATCTAAATTGATTAATGAGTTTTTGTGTACTTGTGTTCATGTTAACAATAGTCACAATTTCAAAGCTACTATTAGAAACAAACCCTTTTCATCAACTTTCAACTTTTTGTTGAATGTTTTGGATTTCTAAACGAAGAGTTTATTCACAAAATTGAACTCTAACCTTTGATGATTAACATTGTTGGTGAGATGTTTATTTATAGTTGATTCTATCGCCATAGATATTGATAAGGTGTATATTTCATTAAAAAAATTCATCCATTAAAAAAACAAATATATCAAAATTTTCATCCATAATAATCCATCAATTATTCATCTAATAAGGCCTAGGATATAGGTCCAACCTTGCACATTATAAAGGAAATATTATTTTCATGCTCCAAGTTTTAGGTCTAGGCTCTATGTTCATGCGAAAACTTACCTCGTTGTTTTTGGGATTGATTTCAAATCAATTGTTAAATGTCTTTGTTCCAATGCCCTATTGCTATGCTTTCTCAAGACTATTTTATTTTCAAATGATTTTTTTAATTCTCTCTCACAATTTCATCCATGTTTTCTCACATTGTTTCTTTCTCTTGGTCAATGGGATATTCCATCAATCTTTCACAATAGCTCACAACATGTTGTAGATCAAAGTAGAGCTTCCAACTCATCCTAATAATGATATATATTGTTGCAAAGCTTGGGGGAGGTCCAAGCATTCGAAAAGAACAACTCATGATGGAATAAATGGAATATGATATCATGCAAATGCAAGTTTGGCCTTCGAACTTTGAGGATTATTTTTTTGACCCCTTTCCTATGACACCAAATCTCTAATGTTAATGTTTTTTCTCAAACTAAAACCATTATTCAATAATAACAAACATTGGTTGACGAGGAACAAAAGGTTGGAACTAAGTCTAAACCCTTTGTTGAAAGGATTTCTTATTTTCATGGTAGTGAACCAAAAAATCACAAGCTATAGGAATGACAAAGAAGTTATATGCATCCATTCTCGTGTATATTCTGATGAGCGGAAATGAATGTAGTTCTAAATTCACCGTGAATAATCTATTTGCAAGTTTAAAAAAAAAATAAATCTTCATTTTCACAATTTGTAAGAAACAATAAGTTGTGATTTTTGGGGTTTAATTTGGAATGATATTAAACATAAACAACATTCGCTCTTAACCAAGTAGAATTGTTATGTTCTCCAATGTTTGTGTTTCATTTTACAAAGTTATGTAGAATGACATCTTAGTATTGGTCAAATTATGATGGACTTGGCTTTTGTGGTTTGTTTCTTTTTATAATATCAATTTGATTTGGATTTCTTGGATAACCATCTATCTAGTAAACTTTCATCAACAAAATGTAGGTCCATAAATTTTTTGTTGAACCATTTTAATCACCCTACAACTTTTGGATGCATATCCAAGTCTTGGTCCTTACAATGGACCAAAAAAGGCTAGGTATTCTTAGAATTTTGGTATACAATTCATTGATACTAACCCAAATTCAACTCAACAAATTTCAAATCTAATTTTTTGATGAAGTATCTAATGGCCATCATAATCATCAAACCAACAAAAAACTTAGCCTCCCATATTAACTAAATCCTTTTCACACATGCCAAACATTCAAAGAATAGGCCATTTCATTATGATCATGGCATTCATTTGTTGTATTTATAGGAGTTTTGATTTTAAAGTCTATATTGGTAATTTGTCAAATTTAGATACTAGCTAAATACCATGGAAAATAATAATATCAAACTTATATTTTACATTTTTTTTCATATATTCAAATTTTCATATTCCCATATTCAGTTTCAAATCTCAATAATTAATATCAATGTATTTGGAAATTTTATGCTAGATTTGCTAGTGGACATGCATGGACAAGATTTTGGAGTACCTCTAAAGGACCAAGACCCATCTTTGAAATACAACATGTTGAACTTTCCAATGGATGGATGATGAAGTCTAGTTGATGGACATGGAGATAATTGTGTTTGTCAAATATCAAATATTTCATGTGGGCATGTACTTTTGATGACATGAAAAAATATTTTTCCATGTTAGAAATTATTTTGTCCATGTGAGATGATTCTATCAAAAAATATACATGAAAATATTCATGTTAGGCGCATGCTCACTTGCTCACCAAATAACATTCCTATTATGGAAAAGAAGGAAATAAAATGTTGCCATGAGGACAATTAAGAAAAGGTGATACTGGATATAAGGTACCCCTAGACCCTTTATCTTTTCTTTGTTTTCGTCCTAGATATTTCTTTTGTGTGTTGGTATCAAGGTGACTATTTGGATCATGTTCCATTGGCATTATCTTCCTTTGTTTATTTATCTTTGTTTATTTATTTCTTTTACTTTTGGTGATGGCAACATTTTCTTTGGACTTAGGAGATAATTATGCTACAAAGTAGAATTACCACCATTATGACTATAAATTATTTTCTCTTTTGAAAAGTTCTTCATTACTTTTGTTTCTGAGTAGTTGTAGTACAATTGTACTAATTTATTTTTCTCTTTACACTCAGTAGTTACCAGTATCCCTGGAGGTAACTACTGAGTCCTTCGTTGAGAGGTATCTTCACCTCCCAAAAAAAAAAAAGTTAGAACCTATTCACACTAAACTAAGTTCCAACAACAAATAATAAACTACAAAAAAACTGGTGTCCTGCAATAAATACATGACAATGGGAAAATCATGAGTGGGATTTGCTAATTGCCAAATGAATATATGTTACAGATGTTGTGAATTTTCTAGTCCTAATTTTGCATAGTAGATGCAACCGGTTCCTTAATGAGGAGTTTCTTGATCTTGGCTTTGATGATCCAATGTACAAATGTACCAATTGCATTGTATTTGGCAAAGTACCAGCCATGTTTAGTTTCAAATAAATTAAAATCCCATGTGCTCCTTTTGTAGGTGTATTAGCCTGATAACATGGTAACATCATTGTCCTTTCAAATTGCACTCCTTGGTTTTGCAACATTTATTGAATCAATGTTTCGCTTCCATCTTGAGGTTATGTTGCCAGTTTGATACCGGTCCTCTGTTGTAGTTTGGTACACATTTCTAGTGGCAAATCGATCAACAACTACTATGACTGATTATTTGTAATTTGCTTTACAATGTTTCAATCCAATTTCTAACCTAATTATTTCTGCAAACTTATGGTAATCACTTTGGGGGTTTGCTCTTCTGGCTGGGACTTGGGTCCTCCCTCTTTGTTCCTTCTTGTCCCCTTCTCCTGTGCGTTTTGTTTCATGAAGTTTGCCAGGGTTCATAACTGTAGACAATTTTGTTTACAAACTAATTATTAGTCCTCAATTCAATTTGATATTTTAAGGTTCTAGACCTTGCAACAGTCAGATTTATACACTGGTTTTCACTTAAAATTCAAATAAGACCTATACCAGATTTCGGATCCTCAGCAGGCAATCAGAAACACATCAGTGTCTTTTACATACAGTTCAGACAAAATGTTAATAATCATCCTATTCAACAGTTGAATATGTAACTTTAAAAACTTCCTAAATCAGCACCAAAAATCTTGGAAACTTAAATTAAACTGTATATTCTAATCTACTCCCAAAAAAAATGAAATCACTGAAATTGCTCCCTGGGATGGCCACCAAATGGAAATGGGATTCTTATACCCTTTTCATTGTGATGTTCATGATTTCAAATACAAATCTACATGAAATTTCTCTATACTCAAATCCTGCTGCAAATCTGCAACTCTATTGAAATCAATATATATTTTATTTTTAGTTTGTATTAGTTGAAATCTCTATCAATGAAAACTACATGTACAATATATCAAATGAAAATAAAACAAAATTTCAATTATACTTGCCTTCCTGAATCAAAAGAAAGATGAAACTTCTCAAAAATCTAAAAGAAAGAAAAAAGATGAAAACTCTGCCACCTATATACAGATCTATTCAAAAATAAAAAATACTATCCAATATAGCCAGTATAATGCTAACCAATATTAGCTAACTACTGATATGCTGATCATAATCTATCCCTTGACAACAGCTAGGGAGGATCTTGACATCATTTAGTTTGATCTATTAAAACATCCATTTCTCTTGAAATGATGAGATCTACACATGTTGGCTTGAAGAGCTTGTGGTTCCAGGAATGGAAGCAAAGGTGTGTTTATTACATATGGGCTCATTTAAAAGCAAGCTGAGAATGAAACAAATGCCTCAATGATTTTCTGATCATTTATCTCTACCTACTAGTGTTGACCTTGTGTTTATGCAAGCAAAACACCTTCTCAATTGATTGTCATGGTTTTTGTAGATGATGATGAGTTGATTTCCAGTGACGAAAGCTCTAAGCAGAAAGAAGAAAGTTTGAGGTAACTACTATTGATGCAGATGTGTATGTTGGACTATGCATTTACTGAGATCGCACTTAGTGAAAGTTGTAGATTGGTCAAGCTCTGTACACCACCCATATTGATTTGAATTTGACCATACCACCCCAATGAACACTCTGATGGATTCAAATGTTCATCTTGAACATTCACTAATTGATGAAGCTCCTGCAGAGTCTTTCTCATATGCACATGTTGTTGGCTGCATTATGTTTGCTCAAATTGGTAGCAGACCTAATATCTTGCATGCCATGAATTTACAGCAAAGCCATCACCTATTCATTACACAGCTGTTTAATGTATCAAGTACTTTTGTGGAACCATTTATTGGGGTTTGTAGTATTCTGGAGGGGTGGAAACTAAACTTCTTCAAGCACATTCTGCTGCTGGTTTTGCAGGAGACCTAATTGATGAGAAGTCAAGAACTGGCTTTGTTGTCTCTTTTAATGGTTGTTGAATACTTCGGGGTAGTTGCAAACAAACTGGCATTGCTTCATCTATCATGTTGCCTTAAGTGTAATTACACCAAGAAAGTATTTTTACTATCCCTTGATAAGAAGTCTTCTTTCTTTTTAGTGAGTTGATTTTTAGGTCTGGGCATCTTGCTCAGAAAGTCATTAGTGACCCTCTTTTGGCCATGAGATCATCGTTCTCACAGCAGGCCTGCATTGGCTATGTACTAAGTTTGAAGCACTAGTAATAGAGCACTTGAAGACATTTTTACTGCCACTTGATAAGTGTCTTTTTATTTGGTGGGTTCATTTTAAGGTCTGGGCATCTTGCTCAGCAAGTCACTAATGGTCATCTCCTTGGCTAAGAGGGTTCTCACAGCATGCCCACATGGGCTACATACTAAGTTTGAAGCACTAAGTAATAGAGCACCTTGTGTTTTTCTATTTGTACACTATCCGTTAGTTGTGTTTTCCTTCCAACTAATAACATACACTTTCTTTTTTCTCATCTGCACCTTTTAAAAAGCAAAAAGCAAACTAATCTATCCAGAATGTACAAATCTCCAAGCTTCTCCAAGCCGTTTGCCTTAAAAAGTTAAAGCTTGCTTGCTCACCAGCAGCAGCTTGAGAGCTTGCTCTCCTCACACTCCTTCACCAGTTCCAAGAGCTGGTGGTGAGATCAACAAGCTGGTGTTTCTGTGCCAAAATTTTTAGTACGAATCTGATTTTGTGAACTGTTAGTGGGTTGATAGAAGAAGAATTCAGTGAATAACAATCTACAGTTCTACAAGGAACCATGTAACAAGGCAACCTTAACAAGCAACAAGGCACTTTTAATATCCAAACATTCTTCATGAACATAGGACTTTTGAGAGAGGTGCTACCTCTGGCCTGTGCTGCAATCATTAGATTCAAAGCAGATATGTTCAATGTATGAACTCAGTTCAATCACATTGCATCATGAAGATGAAGATGTCCAAATACGAAGTCAAGTTACAATGAAACTAAAATTGAACCACCCTTGCAGCTACTCTTTGAAGCTGGGATAAAACACTAGTCCCATAACCAATTTAGCTTCAGAATCATGCTCGTAAAAGTCTTGTCACTTCAAGCAAAAAGTGAGAGAAAAGAAGACCTAAAAGGTTTCCTTAGCACAAGCAGCATACAGGTTCTTGATATCTTCAATGTCATCATAGCTTCCCAAGAAAATGGGTGAGCGGTCGTGGATCTTTTTTGGGACAATGTCAAGTGCCTGTCACCACACCACACAAGCAAAGAAAAAACATGGTGAGACATCCTTTTCCAAATCAGCTGTAGGTACATTGCAAATGAGAATGTCACTTACCTGGAGTAAGAGAGGAGTTGCATGAAAATTCATCACTGCTTTGTGACTGAACCATACCAACCAAAACAAAACTCAGTTCAAATGGTTAAAAGGAAGGAAGAAATCATACCCGTCCTTTGCCAGTAAATGCCTGACCTCCGGCTTGTTCCATCAAAAATGACATAGGAAAGACCTCATATAAAACCCTGCAACAACATTGTTGAGAAAATTCAACAAGGTGATCATCCATTTTCTTCATATAACCAGATGTGGTAATCTTTTTAACACAAACATTACAGGGAGCCATCCCTGTTCTTCCTTAGTCAAGATGCAAAGCTGATCTATAGATGTTTTAGTGATTCTTGTAGTACATATCATGTACTGCTCCAATGGCTTGTCATGATCACATTGAACTTTGATGCCAAGTACAAGCAATCATTATCTGACAAGGGAGTATTATACCGAAGCTTGCCATTAGGACTCTTCTTATCAGCTGGGTACATAAAGATACCGCCATATAGTAATGTTCTATGCACATCTGCCACCATGCTGCATCCAAGAGTTCCATACAATACAAGAACAGAGTCTTAGTCAGATAAATTTGTATCTTGCAGGAAACACTCAGTGATTAGGGGCCAAGAAATAATCGCATCAACCCAATAAAGTTATCTGCTTCACCACTGATATACTGGAGTATCTTCTAAAGATTGGAGTTTGATTTGTGACTACCTGCCAATGTAACGCAAGGACTTGGGAGATGTCCCATCTTTTGGAAATTTTGCATTTGCCACATATCTGCATAACTCTCCACATTAGCATTGTGAGTTTATGGAAAAGTTATCCCTTGGCATTGCTCTAACTTGTCACTTTTGAAATAGTTAAATCTATTTGCCCAAACTCTTGCATTCTCTGATCAAGACCAAAATCAGAAGCATGACAGCATAGTGATACTGCTTCGAGAAAAGGTCATCAATCACTTGTCCACCACCCAGAGGTACAACAGAGAACTGTGAGATGTGAGAAGACTTTACAATGTTGTGGGCTTGTCCCAGTTCTTGGCATTTCCTTCATTTACAGAGTAGATCTTTCCCTTCTTCGGGATCTGCAAGCAAGTTTGAAGTACATCAATCCCACAGCACACATTCAAGAGGAAATAAACCACATGAGGAGGAAAAACTAATACCCTGTTAAGGTTGAAACTTGCAAGTTCCTTGTTACACCAATTGAAAACAAAGCACAAGATCTCAGATTGCTTCATACACAAGTCCATCAAAAAAGTCCAAATCTGGCAATGTCCATTGTCATCCTTGAATGTCAGAATCACCTCATATCATCCACCCTAACACACCATGCACAGCCGACACAATTGCCCACTACCGATTCCATAGAACATGGACTACCTTAATATCAGGGTGTGTCAAGATGAATTCTCCAAGTGATGGGTCCAGAGTAAAACCATTTACACCTGCACCTGTGCTTAACACAAACTGCAAACCACTTTTCAATGTGAGGCACAACTACCAGATAAACAACCTCAGCTTTGTCATCTCTAACTGCTAAAATTAGTTGATTCTAACTTCCTATTCCAAAGACAATCAATCATGTATTAACTTGAATACACCTTAGACAAGTTCCTTCTTCTGGCTGGCTCTGCAGGGAACCACAATTCCAAAAAACTCACAGATCTACTCCTGTATCAGCTACATATAAGCAGCCCATCAAACTTTTCTATGGATAGAGAAACTTACAGTGCAAGAGCTACCATACATGCAGTACCCTGCAGCCACCATGGTGGACCCAGGCTGCAATACATCCTCAAGTGTTCCTGCACTCCCCTCCTTGAGCATGTAGATTCCAAAAATCTGCAACCAGCAGGGAGTTGCATGTGAGTCTCCAAGAGCATGGTGCTGCACCTCAGACAACCTGGATACATGATGAATATACAAAACAGGAACCATAATGGAAATAAGCATGCTAAATCTGCCTCCTAAAAGAGACATTAGGACTTCACAAGCCAGACAAATACTGCTGCTGCAAGGCCAAAGCACGAGTCTGGATTACCGTGCCAATAGAAACACCACAATCAATGTTTGAGGATCCATCAAGTGGGTCAAACACAACACAATACCTGCAAGACAAACAAACCTCCAGTAAAATTATAGACTCTCAAGACTGTAAAAGTCATGTTGTGCACACAATCCATAAGCCATCAGAAGAATCTGAGTCTTCAACATGCAGAACCTTTGCTCAGATGGAGTGCAACAACTCACCTGCCCCTCTTAGAAGCCTCCACAATGATTGGTTCCTCATTCTCTTCAGACACCAGGACATTCTGCAACATGTTCCAAAGTTAAGGTTCAAATCATTAAGTGCATTGTGAGGCAAACATAAGGATGGAGAGAGAACAAGTAAACAGAGAGATGTGCCCTCTCCTCCAACATGATTCAATCTCACCAATGTTGCCCTATGCACATTTTTTGAAAGGATTCAAGGTATGAATCAGCTGCAGGTGAAAAGAAGAATGTGAAAACCATTCTGGAACATACAAAGCAAGGTCCTATTTGTAGTCAATATGAAGTGACTATAGTCTGCTCTTGCAGTGTCAAGTGAGTCATCTTCCTTCAATTATAACCCAAACAAACAAGGCCAGCAACATATTTGCAAGGTTTGCAACAACTTACAGTGCGACCACTGCTAATAAGTGCATTGATAAATACATCATTGGACAGAACATCCAGTTTCTTCTGTTCCTCGCCCTGCAATTTCAAGCCAAATTCTTCAGTTCCATCATATAAGGTTGGACAATAGATAAATGTACAGGGAAATTCAAGACTGCAATTGGATCCTTTTATACCTAGTCTTCTGCCATGCCATGTACTCAAACTCTAAGACTATGAAAAACAAAGCAACAATCTACATTGGAGGATCTTTTGAGATATCTAAAGTTCATAGAGCTACAGAAACATTGAGAAACACAAATATGTATATGCTTGATATTGGAGTTTGGTTCACAGTACTACATGCTTGCAGTTCTGGGACTTGGATTAATGCAAAGCTCGGATGATCACTAATAACACCAAAGACAGTGTGATTGTAGGTAGTAGATTGGATCCAGTTTTGGAAAAAAGAAGTGGCAGTGTCACAGTGCTTGAGAATGAGGGAGACTGTGAGAGTGCGGAAGGTCCACCTGGACATTTGTATCACCTGCCAGACCAATAAGCTTTGCCAGCCCAGCCTGCAGAAATCCCAACAACAGATCAACAGTCTTCACAACAGGTCTGATTGAACAGGTTTTTGGAGGAATGGCCTGTAGCATCAAACTTGTCTCTGAATTTAGTATAAAGAGAGAAAACACAGCACAGAATACAAGGTCATGCAAAAATACGGAGTTTTCACTGCTGAAGCTGGTCAGTTAGATCACCGAGAAAACATGCTATGGACTGAAACAAATTCTTATTCAGAGTTTCTGTAACTGTGTACCAGCAAACAAAAAGGCTCTCAGAAATGATTGCTGAAATTTTTAAATCCTCACATTGGTTTCAACTCTATTTGGCTGCATATGAAGAGATCCAGGCCTGCATGTAAGCAGACTTGCAATCAAGATGGAATACACACCTATGGGATTGCAGAGAAAACTTCACAATAACTCAAAGCTATGCATTTGTGTCAGTTTCTGTAAAATTAAAACTAACACAAAAAGAATGTGCGCAATCATAAACTTATGACTGTCACTCACAAGTATCAAATATCACCTTCATCACAACTATCAGTGACTGGCTGCCATCAGTCTCCATTGACTTCATCAGCTCCTGACTTAGGTCTAGATGAGTATAACAAACTGCCCAAAATTTTGGGCAAACAATTAACAGAACTCTGTGTCCTGAGTGAGTTTCTGTTGTGTTTCTGGAAGTTGCTGAAAGGCTCATTCATGATTTTTGGCTGACACTTGAGAAATAGTAGAGAGCCTTCTGGTGTGAACCAATGCAAAAGCCACCCTGGAGAAACTAAGCAGTTCCAAGGAAGGTGCTCTGTTCAATTAGAGCATCAAAGTACACATCCAGGCCTTACACAGACTCAGAACTCCTGTAAAGTACATGAGATAAAGCATAGTGAACATTGGTTTGTGAGAAAATGCATGTCAAAACCATAAATTTGTGACCAAGAAGAAATCATATACCCTCATGCCAACAGAAAGTATGCTTCTAAGGGTTGAGTCAAGGCATAAGCCATTGATGAGAATCTCAAGCATTAAAAAAAAAAGCTCCTGAGGTCTTTACTCTGTGGAACCAGTGATTGAGCCAGTGTAAGGTTGTGATGGCAAAGAGGAAAAACAGTAAGATCTTGCACTATACAATATCACACATCAATTCCAACAATGCAACGATATGACAAACATATCCTGGTGAGCTGAGAGACCTTGCTGACAGAGGAGCAGACGAATTTGTGATGGCAAAGAGGAAAAACAGTAAGATCTTGCACTATACAATATCACACATCAATTCCAACAATGCAACGATATGACAGACATATCCTGGTGAGCTGAGAGACCTTGCTGACAGAGGAGCAGACGAATTTGCAACCGAGCACGATATTGTTGAGGAGAATGGTAAGATCACCACGCGCCTCCGGAAATTTGCTCTGCTCATTCAGAACGTGTCTAGTAATGGTCATCAAATCAGTCCTCATGGCATCTGCAGCGTGATCCATGACTGCCAAAGCTAATAATTTACTGTCGACGGCGTTATCTCCTCCTTCCTTCTCTCAACTCACCACCGCCCCCTCGCTGGTTCGAGCTGCAAAACCAAATAGTTCCACAAGCTCTAAGTCACAAATTCCGAGAACACTCACAAATTCCGCTAAGATTTAGCCATTACCAAGAAACGATTGAGAGATTGCCGCCGGGCAGTTCGGGGAAAAGAAAAGAAAAAAGAAATAGTTCCACAGTTCTAAGTCATGGCTTCGGAGGACCCTCGCACATTTTCTTAAGACTTGGCCATTGCCGCCCAACAGTTCTGAGAAAAAAGAAAGAAAGAAGAAAAAAGTACAGAAAAGAGAACCTTCCAGATGATAAAACTCCACCGATTTCAACTCCCTCAAATTTGTTTCAATTTCGAGATTGGGCTCAAAATTGCTGCTCTCACACCGTCTGCCACCGTCAAAAGAACTTCAGTCGCATCTGCAGCTCCGATTCCGCGCCTGAAAATCGTATGGCAACACGACACTTCACTAAACACACGCAAATCGGATCTCCTAACACATTTCCTTAAGACTTAAACCATTGTCGAAAAACGATTGAGCGACTGCCACCGAAAACTTCAGAAAAAAAGAAAGATTTTTTTTTTAAGTACAGAAAACCTGCCAGGTGGTACTTTCATTAACCTGCCGGTTTCAATAATAAAAAAACTCCACCGATTTCAACTCCTTCAAATCGGTTGAATTTGGAAGATGAGACTCAAAAACGCCTCTCTGACACCGCCTGTAACCGACAAAAGACCTCCAGTGGCATCTGCGGCTCCGATTCTGTGCCTGAATAGGCGACTTACAATACACACAAATCAAATCTCCACAGAAACGCAATGCTCGCATAGGAGCGAGAGAGAGAGAAAAGCGGGACCTTCGATCCCCAAACCTATGACCTAACTTATCACGTAAGCTCGTACGAGGTTCGCTCCACGTTCGATTTCAATGCCTGCAGGACAAGGTAGATTCGTAGATTCTTGATACGCTCTGAAACATTAGCTTTCGAAAACAGAGGCTCGGAATCAGTTCGGATAAGACAGGCTCTGAAACATTAGCTATGGAAAATAAAGGCTCGGGAACAGGTTCGGCAAGTTAACTCACTCGGTTCCCATTATCTTGGAATTGCGGAAAACCCCAGACAAATAGGTAGTGTCTAGTACAAGCCAGTGACTAGGTTAGGAAAGATGACTAGACTCGGATATCATGACAAGCGAGGAGGTATCGGCATAGGTGCGGTTATTGGCTCGGTGAGTGAGTTTTCGTTCCGAGAATGGTAGTTCGTTTCCCATCATTCATTTCTGTGTGGTACGTAACGCTCCTCAATCATATAAACAAGAGGCTTAATGATCGGAGGTGACATTTCAGAACGTCACGTTACTCACCACATGACATCGTTTGGAACGGGAGATCAGGGTTGTTATTAGCTGTTATGATTTCAGGATGTCCCGTCACTTTACCCTTTGGGACATTGCTTAGGACGTCATTTACATTTTTACGACTGCAGTTTGAGGGCGTCCCCTCACTTCACCCTTGGAGACATCGTTAAGGACACAGTTTACTTGTTTAGGACGTCTCCTCACTATATCCTGTGGATATCATTTCAAGATATCGTTTACTTTTGGAACGTTGTTTTAATGCCCTTGATCACTTGGACCTCATTTTTAGGCATGGAGCTAAAAATGATGCCCTTCCAAGAAGTCCCCTCTCCACATTTTACCTTGGGACATCATTTCTTTGCCTCACTTTGACCTTGGGAGATTGTTTTCTGGCATGCCCTCAATTTGCTCTTGACATCAATCTATGAAGCAAGGTAGTTTGTTTGTTTTGTTTGTACCGATGAGACCCATTGAACCAGGATGCTTCAGATTGGGTTCTTGCTCTCTTTGGAAAGCTCTTGAGGAGGAGGGGTGCACTGACTTGGTTTCATGGCATTTGGACTTGCGGTGCAAAAGTTCTTGAATATTGAATGATTTTTTCGCTGAAAATTAAATTAAATGATAGCTGAAAATTTCGGAGGAATTGGAATGTGCCTTTGGTGTTGTTGGAAAGATCTTGATGAGCAGGATTTAATGGAATTTATTTGGTAAGATTTGGATTCAGAATGTGGGAGATATTGATTTTTAAGTGATTTCTACAATTGAATATGCAAATAAATTCCAAAAAACCAGGTTTTGGAAGGAAAAATCAGTTGAGGACGTGGTAACACTTGGGCCAATGGCATAAGCCACACTAGTATCAATTGAAGATATCGTTTATTTTTGGAGCATCACATTAATGGCACCTCATCATTGAACTTTGTTTTTTGAACAAAGATTAAAATTGAAGGTCATTTGAAGACATCCCTTCGCATTATGTTTTAACATCATTTACCTTTTTATACACAACATCATTTCAACTTGACATATCATTCAAGATGTCTTATCTATGTTCAATTATTGTTTCTTTCACATGAGAAGGCTTTTTTTGTGGTACATAATACATTCACAATTGTTTGTTCTATTTTGCAACTAAACCATATGATGATTGGTGTATTTGACACTTTTTTTTTCTAAAATTCATAAAAAAATTAAAATGCCATTGCAAAACCAAGAAAAGGCATATTCAAAACACTCCAAAACAAAATTGTTGCAAAAATGAATGTGAAGATCCTTGTGTTAAGCAAGCAATTTGAGCACCAATCAAGTTTGAAGGTTTGTTTCTTGTTGTGACCAAACAACTATAAGCATGAAGCTCAAGCTTTTGTCAACATGTTTTCTCCAAAAGCTTGAATGTGATGCAATAATAATTTAATTTCAATTAGCATGAATTTTTTGCAATTGAATGATGAGTTTTTTTGGGGGGCAACTTTCCAATTAATTTTTTGGTGGAAACACACATTGTTATATCTTTCTTTTTCCATGCAAACCTATTGTGATGATTCTATTTTTAAATCAAATTGCTTAATTGGAATTCAATTTGTCTTCTTATCCATTTCTTCTCCTTTTTTCTCTTATAGTCAAACTTATTATTTTGTTGAAATAAATTGTTTGCATGTTTTACATTATAAAGTTTGATTGGACCTTCTTTCTTTCCAAGAATTTTTTTCATGTTTTTCATTAAAATTTGATTATTTTCATGGTGCATGGTTGGCTTGTTAAAATTGAGGCCTTAATTATTGTTGTTCAAAGGGGTCTTCAATCTTTTGTTGAGGGCTTTTGCATAAGAAAGTTTTGTCTTCTTTTATTGGAATAGAATTTCCCATTATTTTGTGAAGTTATATATGTAAAAACAAAAACATGTACATTATACAAAATTCGAAATTGGGTTTATGTTGCAAGTATCCAAATTGTGATGGCATTAATTTTGACCACATCTAAAGCTAATGTAACAAAAGAGTACAAGAGTTATCCACTACTCAGCTTAAGATGCTCCTCCTCCCATAGGGTGTTAGTCCCCTCCACATCTTTTAAGATTAGATGTGGAGGGTCATCATTGTGATTTGGGCCAAACAATTCAATGTTGTTGTTGATAACTTACAAAATTGCCACCTTGTAGATAGTTGTTTCAATTTCCTTAAAGTGAAACATGTCACTTTTAATTCTAGTCATTTCTCCACTTCCAACCACTCACTCAAAATTACACAAATCCAATAGCTCCATTTTGTCTCCTTTAACAAACTATGGACATTGGGGGAAATCAATATGTTAGTCCTAGTTGCCTAGAGTTTTAATGCATTCAATGTTAAAAGTAGCAAAAATAATTTCAAACCTTCATATCGGTTTACTCGAATGCCCTTGTTTGGTATTTCTACATAACAAAAGCCCACAAATCAGATGTTAATGAACATGTTTTATGTTATATAATACATACATTATGCCCACAACACCACAAGAAGCGAGAAAAAATGTATCTTTTTTGTCGGGTTGACACAACCATTGAAGTTTTTCATGCATTATGAACTATGATAGATTTCACAACCTTGGTCCCCATGGTTTTCTTCACACTTGGAACATTATTCTTTAGCCTACCTACTTGTTTCGTAATTTGGCCTACCTTGTTCGGTTTGCTCATAGTCCTTAAAATTGGAAATCTTTCATCAAGTAAACTTGCACCATCCATGGGGTGAATTTATCCCTCTTCTATCTTATCTTTTACATTTTTTTGCCCATGTTTCATTGTACTCTTATTACATACTTACTTGTCATGCCCTACCTCATTACATACCTCCTTGTTTAGCCTTCCATCATTACATGCATGCTTCTTTTGCCATGTTTCATTACATACATGTGATTTTTTCGTTGCCTCATTACATACCTGTTTTTCCTACCTTATCTCAAGCCATATTTGCTTGTCTTACCCCACCCCAATACATACTTACTTGTCTTGTCTTGCTTCATTACATACCTCCTTGTTTTGCCCAATTTTTTATTCTTGGCCCAATTCCTATCTTGCCTCATTACATGTCTTCTTGTCTTGCCCTATTTTATATCCTTGGCCCAACTCTTGCCTTGCTTCATTACATGCCTCCTTATGTTGCCCTACTTTATATCCTTGACCCACATCCTTATTGGCACCTCCATAGGAACCCCATTTAATCATTGTGATGCTTGTGTGACCTTTTCCATGTCCATCACTACCCCCATATCCCCATGTTAAGTAATTCAACATTATCATATTTACATCAATTTCCATGGTATTTGATGTTGGAAGTAATGCCTTCATGTACCTTGCAAGCTCATGAAGGCATAATTATATGGTCCCCAAACACCCATTTGTTCATTTCGTGAATCCAATAACATTGTTTTCCACCATAGTCATCCAATTGTTAATAGAACCTACACCCACCTAAAGACCAACATTTATCCTACAATTACATAATTGATGCAATAGTAAATCATTCCGATGAACTTTTAGCAAGTTTGAAATCGAGGGCTTAACAACTTAGCATTAAATTATCCAAATTGTGGAGTTTACAAAAGAAAATAAACCATAGAAACATGCATCAAACATAAAGAGAAAGGTTGGGCAAAGTTCATCTTGAACCCATTAATTCACGAAAAAAATTCCAATGTATGACCACCATCATTTGCTGTCAATTAGGCTCCAAAATGACCATCAAGGCTATCTACAAATCTGATATAAAACTAGGGTAACAAAAATTTCAACTAAGATGTAACAAGTTTGTTACCATAAGAATTAATTTCACAAATGAAAACACCAAATTCATTATCAAATGTTGCCAAATCAACCCTTTTATTGAACAACAATAGCAATTTTAAAAATTGGGTTTACCAAATTAGTTCAATTACCCAACTTGTTTTTTGATAGAAAATATAAGAATATGATGATAATCATTGTAGACAAAACTTCAAAAAACCACAAGAAGTTACCCAAATGTAAGGCCACCAAAGCCATTGTATAAAAATATGCTAACAACATAAAAGGGAGGTCTAAACACACCGATTTTAATTTGGATGCTTCGTTTTTTGCCATTTCAACCAATGATGTTGATCTTGTTTTTCCTTCCCTTTGCATAATTTCCAACTTCTTTCTTTTTAGCCCGTGTTTATTAAAAAGAATACCAATTTTTTTCATAAAAAAAAGATATACATACCAATTTGGCAAATGTCTTAGCTCTTCCAAGTCTCCCATGCCTGTTGATGTGATGGACATGGGTGTGAGGAATTCTTGCACACCTTCACCATTAAAATATGCACTCACAAAAAACCCGGTTGGAAGTGGAACTACTATGTAGTTGTAGTTTAACAAATAAGGTGGTTCAAAGTAAGTAATGAAATTCACTAAGGATCTAATGCGTTGTGTCCAATTTGAAGATACAAAGATAGGGTGAAAGAACCATAACTCACCATGATGGAATATGAAGGAACTGTATGTTGATGTTTAATTCAATGTCACACTTGATGGTTGGAACCCTTCCATTTCAATTGTCATAACATCTACATACAACCACATAATCTAACATGCATTGAATTTTTGGAAAGCTAATATAAAAGGAGCCATGTTACAACATCTCATAAGTTTTTATTTTATTTTTTTGATCAAGAGTTAAGCCTCGGAACTAGAAACCACTTGCTTAGATTGAAGAAAAAATAGACAATTCAACCCCCTCTACTTCCAACAAATGTAGTTCCCTTACAGCAACCCTGATGATGCTGAAATTTGAGGAGAATCTTCTACACCTTTCAAACTAAGACTAATTTAAATTTGACACAAATCCAACGGTGGATTTGGGAGGAACAACTAATTGAAACAAAAATCCAGAGGCTTTGTCATGGAAATCCTTCCATGAACACCACTACAACACCCTCTATTTCCAACCAATGTAACTCCCTTACAGCAAACCTGATGATGCTAAAATTTGGGGAGAACCTTCTACACCTCTCAAACTAAAATTGATTTAAATTTGACACAAATCCAACGGTGGATTTGGGAGGAACAATTAATTGAAACAAAAATCCAAAGGCTTTGTTATAAGTACTTGCTACACATAACTTCCTTCCATGCTTGATTCTTGCACACACACTTTTCCATGAACACCTCTCCACACATAAGAACTAAATCATTCTTCACACTTCATCCTCCTCTTTTTTTCTTCTCCACATACCAAAAAAAATCTCTCCCTTGGTAAGCCTCCATGACCTTCCTTGAGCTTGTTCCCCTTGTCTAATGAAAGCTTCAAAATCCCTTGCTCCAATCAATGGTCTCCTCATCCTTCTAGAGCCAATGAGAATTGAGAATAAATTGCCATCCAATTGAGTTTAGGATGAGAATTATTGGGCCCAATGAGACACAAGAATTATTCCATCCTTCAATCAAATAGGAGGACAATCCTCGTGACTAATGGGATTGGAGGATTCATCCTTCCCCTTATATTGGATATATTGATGAGGTCTCTTGAGCTTGATCTTTATCCTTTCCGTTCGTTGACCTTCACATCCTACTTCTTCATCCTAATTACTTCAAATAACTAATTACTAGGATAATTTATTGATAGTAACAAGTAACGTCCTTGAATTCTTACCTGACTAATTCAATAGTTGAACTAACATCCCCGTGTACGATTTACTCTTTTGATATCCCCTACCCATTTATTTTACCATGCACTAATTAACTATGTAGTACATAGTAAATTGGAATTAAAATTTGCATCACAAAAAAAACCCCCACATACTTCTAGATCCATCGTCGAAATTAGGGTTTGATGAATCCATTAGATCTAGGATGTTCGAGTTTTCATAAGGTTCCGCCATCACTCCCACACCTTCGCCTACCTTAATTTGTTAAATAAAAAGCCTCGACCCCCTCTAAATGTAAGTACCACATTGTTTCTGTTACCTTCTTGGTTTTTTGTTGATGCAAGTGAGAACTAGTCATGGTAGATGATGTCGCTACGCCTTTGAATCCTCTAATTGCACTAGTAGAATAGGAAGAGCTTGAAGAAGCACCACTCGACGTTAATGTTTCTCAACAGTTGCGCGAAAAAGAACCATCCAGGCGAGTGGTGCGCATTCGAGTCGATCGTTCGACATGGGATCGTCGATTGTCTCCTAACCCACATGCTTTAGCAATCTATTTAGAATTCATTCCTGCTCATGGAGCCATGCCAAAAAGGTTTGAAGAGTGTCAATGCGAAAATGATGATGTTTGTCTGCATTATCGAACGTGGGTTCCTAGTGATGGCCATTACCGTTGGCTACGAGGCCCAATTAACCCCCTTTCCATGGAACATCGAGCCGAATACCTAGCTCACACCATCCGTCGCATTCTGGAGTTTTTGCGATTGTGACCTATTCCCTTCAAGTTGTTTACTAAGTTGTAATTCACCTAAGGACACTCAGGTGGAAATGTTAATACTTAAGTTTGATTTTGATTCTATCTAAACGTATGATAGAAGTAAAAACTAAGTAAAGATGTATTAGGATTGCATCCTAGAAATCTTTCCAGTACATCATTCGTGCCTGAAGATTATTCTACATACTAACTTAATATTGTCATGGCGAAATGTTGTTGTGAGTTATGGGCTTGTATTCCCAATATATCAATAAATCACATCTGATTCTACATCCCCTTTCCCTTCTCTACAACATAAAAGGATAATGCACTTGAAAAAGGGTTATTA